>Ga0123336_10000277_pt1 | contig 53279 bp, 43 predicted proteins | sample SSSSmetaG_FD_96466 | JGI IMG/M metagenome (GOLD analysis project Ga0123336, IMG submission 96466) | Glacier valley bacterial and archeal communities from Borup Fiord, Nunavut, Canada, to study Microbial Dark Matter (Phase II) - ​SSSS metaG | ecosystem: Environmental > Aquatic > Freshwater > Ice...
GAGGTGAATCATAAAAAGGGCGCAACTATAGTTAAAATAGATGCAAATGGGGAAGCTTTAGTTTCACACAAAGAGCTTCTGCCTAAAAGAGATATGAGGATAATTAAAGGGCCTATTAATAGCCTAATTGACCCGTTAGTCTATAATGAGGGCAATGTTGATGACTATGTATATGCAATTCTTACTGACGAAGGAGAGTTGGTTGACCCAATTTCAAAGCTTCGTGCAGTATATCCAAATATAATGGGACTTGGCAGGGAGAATAGTGAAGCACGGGAGACAAGCAGAACTGCCGCTTCATCTGGTTATAAAAGCAAATCTAAGGTAGAGCTTTTTGAGGAGTTCCTCCTTTCAATAAATGGCACAACTCTTAGTGATGAAGGCAGGACTGTGATAAATGAGGTAGTGGAAGAAGTTTCTAAGGAGGGGTATTAGTGAGACCATTAAAATTAACAATGGGTGCATTTGGACCCTATTCAAAGACTCAGACCATAGATTTTACTCAGCTTAAGGATAATATTTTTCTAATTACCGGCCCTACAGGTGCTGGTAAAACTACGATATTTGATGCTATCAGCTATGGCCTTTTTGGAGAGGCCTCAGGTAGCAGCAGGGATAAGGATGCACTAAGAAGTGACTTTGCTTCCATTGAGGACGAAACTTTTGTAGAACTCGATTTTGAGATAAGAGGAAAGGCCTACAGAATTAAAAGGACGCCACAGCAGGAGCAAAAAAAGCTTCGTGGTGAGGGAATTACCATAAAAAATGCTGATGCTGAGCTTCACCTGCCTGACGGAATTATAATAACTAAGATTACCAATGTAGACATTAAAATAACTGAAATAATGGGTATTAATAAGGATCAGTTCAGGCAGATTGTTATGCTGCCTCAGGGAGAGTTTAGGAAGCTTCTCGAGTCAGACAGCCTTGAGAGAGAAGCAATCTTTCGGAAGATTTTTGGCACACAGGCTTTTGAATTAATTCAAAGAAAGCTTGATGATGAGGGCAAAGAACTTTACAAGACAATTAAAACCTTTATAACTGAAAGAGATACTCATGTAAAGCATATAGATGTGGGAGTTTCTGAGGAATTAAAGCAGCTTGTAAATAGCGAGAATATAAATATTACGGAGGTTTTAAGTCTCACAAAGAAACAGATAAAGATTGATGAAGAAGAATACGAAAAGCTGAATGTTGAGAGTCGTGAAATAACAAAAAAGCTGGATGAAGTTAAAGAGAAAATAGTAAAGGCAGAGGAAATAAATAAAAAGCTCAAAGAACGGGATGAATTAGAGGTTAGTTTTAATGCTCTAATTGGGAAAAAGAATGAGTATGAGAAAAAGGAAGTGCTACTTCAAAAGAGTAGAAAAGCACTGCCAATTTATGAGATCGAGAAGACATATTTGAGAAGTAAAACTACTATCTCAAGTAAAAAACAGGAGAAAGATCTTGCAGGAGAAACACTTGAAAAGGCCAAGGTTATTTTGGCTAAAAGTGAGGAAGCTTTTGCAAATGAGGAAAAGGCTGTTGAAAGAAGAAAAGCAATTGAAAATGAGTACTCCTACCTTTCAAATATGCAGCAAAAAGTTATTGACTATGAGAAAAACTCTGGAGAGCTGAAACTACAACTTAAGAATCTGGAGTCATTTAATATCACTCTCGAAAAGAGTGGGGAGAGCCTTAAATCTGACAAAATTGAATTAGATTCACTTGGAAATGAACTAAAAAAGCTTCATGAATGTGAAACTCAGGTTATAAAGGAAGATCAGAAGCTTTCTGATCTAAAAAATCAGCGTAAGGACCTTGGTGAGGTATATAAAAGTTTAAAAAGTAATATGAAGTTAAAAAGTGAGATAACAGTAAATAAAGAAGAATTCGAAGTTTATGATGTAGGATATAAGGAATTTAAGGCCCAATTTGAGAAGGCTGAGGAGATTTTTAAAAGGGGACAGGCGGGAATACTGGCTAGCGGACTTTCATTGGATAGCCCTTGTCCTGTCTGTGGTTCTTTAAGTCATCCAAATCCCGCGAAGCTTATTGAAAATATAGGGTCCCAGGAAGAATTGGATAAACTTAAAGAGAGATATGAAAAGCTTACTGAGGAAAGAAATACAAAATTAAATAACCTTGCCAGAGAAAATGGTAGGCTTAATACAGCATCAGAGGAATTGGATAACAGGCTAAAGCAACTTGGAGAGCAAATAAGTGAGAAATTACCTAATGATTATAATGAAGCCCTAATCTTTGTAGAGAGCAGGGGTATAAATATAAAGTCTCAGATAACCAAACTTGAGGAAAGTTTAGCAGTACTTAAAAATAGACTTACAGAAAAAGCAAAAATGGAGCAACGCCAAGAAGAACTAAAGGAAATTATAAGGAGATTAGAGGCTGACATTGTAAAAGGAAATCAGCAGAACGTTGAATTGTATGGAACAGTGGCAAAGCTTAAAGAGGCAGTTGCAACTATTGAGAAGGATATTCCTGAGAATATAAGGTCTGGAGCCAAGCTTATTGCAAGGTTAAGTGAGCTTAAGAAGAATATTGATACTATGGAGAAGGCTTATAAGGATGCTTTGCAAAATAGAGAGAATTGCAGAAATAGTCTTACAAAAGCGCAGACAGATAAGGACTCAAAAGAAGTGGCTTTAACTGAGGCTTTGGCAGAGAATGAAAGACTTTGGAGTGTTTTGCAAGAGAAAATTAAAGAAGCTGACTTTGAAAGCTTTGAAGAATATAAGAGCATTTCAAAAGACGGAAATGAAATTGACACACTGCAGAGAGATATAGAGAAATATTATCAAAGTGTGAATTCTCAAAAGACAATGCTTGAAAAAATAGTTATAGATACAAAGGCGCTTACAATTCAGGATATTGAAATCTACAAAACGTCTTTAATTGAATTAAATGAAATGTTAACTAAGATTTCTGAAAGTCTTACTAATATATACTCAAAAAATAAAAACAACAAAAATACTATAGCTCAAATAGAAAGTATAAACAGTAAAATCATAGTAAAGGAAGAGAAATATAAGGTTGTAGGAGAACTGGCCAGAGTTGCAAAAGGAGATAATTCGCAGAGAATAACCTTTGAAAGATATGTTTTGGCAGCCTACTTTGACGAAATAATAAGCGCAGCAAATTTGAGACTTAACAAAATGACTAATGGAAGATTCCAATTATCTAGAAAAGAGGAAAAAGGAAAAGGCAGCAAACAGCAAGGCCTTGAATTAGAGGTTTTTGATAATTACACTGGCAAAGCAAGGCATGTTAAAACTCTGTCTGGAGGAGAAAGCTTCAAAGCATCATTAGCGTTGGCACTTGGCCTTGCTGACGTTGTGCAATCTTATGCAGGAGGAATTAGTCTTGATACAATGTTTGTTGATGAAGGGTTTGGATCACTGGATCCGGAATCTTTGGATAATGCTATTAGCTGTCTAGTTGATTTACAAAATACCGGAAGATTGGTAGGCATTATATCCCACGTCCCTGAACTTAAAGAACGGATTAATTCAAGGCTTGAGATCTTTCCCACAAAAGAAGGAAGTGTAGCTAAGTTTGTAGTATAAAATGGTCTGTAAAATAAAATAACCCAGGTAGAGGACGCGCAATGCGCGCCCCTACACATAAAAATCAAAGCCCTCATTCCAAAAAGTGAAATGAGGGCTTTTTTAATTGGTAAGAAAAATTCTATTGAGTTATTTTGTTGAAAATGTCTTTAATTAAGCTACCAGACGAATCAGTAGCAGGTGTAGCAGTAGCAGTAGGTGTTGGGGTTGAGGTAATGCTGCTACTGGTTTTATCACTGGTGGTTTTCCCGTTACCCTTACCACTTGTAGAACCAGGTGTAGGTGACGGGGAGATCGATGGGGAAGGTGTACTAGTAGCCTTTGTTGAACCTGGCCCGTTGTGTATCTGACACAGCAAGGAAGGTAGCTCATAAATAAAGTCTGCGGGAACTATTCCACCATTTTTATCTGGGTCATATGGAACTTTACGTTTCATATATACCATATTTTCAATTGATGAGGTAGGACAGTTAGGACCAGCAAGAAGCTTCCTACCGTAGCTATCTCTACTATCCTTATCAACCTTCACCTGTACGTGTATATCACATTTGTCACTGTCGCTAGGTTCAGTACCCTCTATAAAGAGCTCACCATATCTAATAGCATTTTGACCTCTTTGGTCCAGCGCACACAAATCGCTAACAGATTGACCGGATTCCATACAGATGGTTTTCTCAACTATCTTTGGAGGACGTGTGAACTCTGTAGGCTTCACTTCTGCATGAACCTTAGTCATAACTGCATTCCATATTTTTAGAGAATTATTATATTCGTCCTGTCTGAGTACTGTGGGAGTTGGATAACCATACCAGGTCGCTGCCACATAATTGGTTGAAAAACCAACAAACCATTTATCCTTATTATCACTTGTTGTACCAGTCTTACCTGCTGTGGGAATTACTTCTCCTTTGGAATTCTTTATAATACCATAAGGATATGCAGTACCATTTGATACTACATCCTGAAGAATATTAGTCATTAAATATGCCGCGCGTTCATCATCATAGACTACTGTTGACTTAGGTTTATTTTCTAGTAATACATTTCCTTTGTTATCAAGAACCTTGGAGTAGGTAGTAGGCTGATAGTACAAGCCTTTGTTAACAAAAGGCACATATGCAGCAGTAAGCTGAAGAGGTGACAAACCGTCAGTTACTGCGCCTAGAGCCATTGGGGCAAGATAGCCGTCCTTTTTTTTGTCCAGTTCAATTCCGCTTCTTTTCAGATATTTTAGTGACTGGTCAGCACCAACCTTCTGCCAAACCTGTGCAGCTACAACGTTAATGGAGTTTCTTACAGCGTCCCTTATAGGCATAAGACCAGCATAGGTCTTATCATAGTTCATTGGATATGGGTTCGGAGACTTATTATCCAAATATATAGGTGAATCATCAATAACTGTTCCTGGTGTTATGAGTTTTAAATCCAAGGCTGGTCCATAAACAGCTATAGGCTTCATGGTAGAACCAGGGGATCTTTTTGCTTGAGTGGCATAATTAAATACCATATCAGCTTTCTTTACTCCATATCCGCCATACAGCCCCTTTATCTGACCATTATTAGGGTCAATAATAACCATGGAGGACTGGGCTGCCTGCTTTGCTGACTTATCCTTATTCCCGGCAGGAAAGTATTTGTCATCAGTATATACTGAATCAAGCGCTGCCTGTACTTTAGGATCTTGATTAGTATATATTTTAATGCCGCTGCTGTATATTATCCTATAGGCAGCCTGCTCTGAGTATTTGTACTTAGTCATTAAATTGTTTTTGACATCGTTTATTACTGCATCCACATAATAACTCTGGTTACTTGAATTCTTAATAATACCTTCTTTGAAATTTAGTTCCTCATTTATCGCCTGCTCATACTGTTCCTGAGAGATCATATTATATTTGAGCATGTTACTGAGGCAATCTTTTTGACGCTTTTTGTTATTTTCACGCCCTTTACTATTTATAGGACTATATATAGAAGGATTATTTGTAATACCTGCAATAGATGCTGCTTCTGCTAAAGTTAAATCTTTTACGCCCTTGTCAAAATAATATTTCGCTGCAGTTTCAACACCATAAATATTAGGACCTGTTATTACTAAATTTAGATAAAGCTCAAGTATTTGCCATTTTTCCAAGCCTTTTTCCAAACGTAAGGCATTGTACTGTTCCTGTAACTTTCTTTTTGCGCTTCTTTCGTCATTACCAGAGATGTTTTTAATTACCTGCTGAGTAATAGTGCTGGCGCCTCTCATAGGTTGAGATGGATTTGTTATTTTACCAATTACCGCCGAGAATAGACCAATTACATCCACTCCTGGGTGGGAATAAAATCTGGCGTCTTCCAGTGCAAGGACAGCATTCTTCATGTTCTCAGGTATATCCTTATCATCAACCCATACCCTGTTTTCTTCGCCTTTAAGTTGAGCTATCTCATCTCCATTTGCATCATAAACAAATGATGAAAATTTACTTAGTTGTAGCTGCTCAGGACTTAGGGGGTCAGCTGTTTTAATCCAGCCTAACATCAAGCCTGACACTATGCCAGTAACAGCAAAGGCTAGAATAAGTAGTCCTATAAGGAAGCCTTTTCCAAAGGCTCTTAATTTTGATTTCTTTTTAACTTTTTTGCCCCCATTGGCTGAAACAGCCTTTGTGGGCTTTGAATTTTGATTCATTGTTTTCCTCCAAAAGTGAATTTGAACTATAGAATAAAATATGTATTGCAATATTCCCATATGTTTAATATCAAAATATTATATCATATTTTATATAATATATTAAGGTATTAATTTTTATGATTGCCTGTACAACAAGTCACCAACCACGTTTCATAAACATATAATGTTAAGAGGAGATATTGCTATGACAAAGAAGAGAAGATTAAGGAGACTTTGGTATGTCAGACGACGTAATTTAAAATATTACAGAAGGCTTCTTTGCGTAACTTCAATTATTTTAGTTTTTACACTTCTATGGATATATGTAAGTATAAGGTTATTCCCCCTAGGACTCTCAAATTTTGAACAGGAAGTCTATAAGAAGGTTCAGGTTACTGTAGAAAATGTACTTAATAAAGAAAGTGTTACATATGCAGAACATGAAAAAATCGTAGAGATAGAAAAAGATCTAGTAGGCAGGATAGTAAGCGCAAAAGCTGACAGTGTAAAGCTAACAAAACTCAGCTTTACACTGGAAAACGATATAAAAAACCTTCTGATAACAGAGCAAGGTCAGCGATTCATTTCAATAAAAGCACCGATTGTGCCCATTACGACAATTCAAATTCATCTAGGAGGGGCTAGAGTGACTGATGTTCAATCCACATATGTGACTAGATTTTCCAAGGATGGAGAAAAGGACACCAGACTTAAAATATTTTTGGATGTAAGTATTACCTATGAGTATTTATTGGGTGAAAGAAACAGAACCTATGAATTCACACTCTGGGATGCACTTTTGGAAGGCATGTGAAATTGATTTTTTTTCATAAAAATAAGTTCTACTCATATATATTGGCAATAGTTATTTGGGTATTTATCTAAATAACTATTGTCTTTTTTGATTTCATAATTTGTAATCAATAATTCACTCATCCGCAGATAACATCTAGGTAAATGCGCTAATCTTGAGAAAAAGATGGTTCTCAGCTGATAATGTTAGTCAATCAAAAAGTAATTGCCGTTGAAAGGCCAAATTTGTGAAACCAGATCTTTGAATTTGATGGCAGAAATAAAATCTGGATTGGTGGCAATATTCTTGCATTGTTTTTGAAATAAATTTATAATTATTTTAAAAGGTCATAATGTACGTACATTATGACCTTTTTATTTTAAAAAGGGCTTCTATAGGAGAATAAAAATTTCATTAAGAATTAATGATCTCAAACTAAATAAAAATATACCAGTACCATTATATTATCAATTAGAACAGCAGATTTTTGAAAAAATTATCAATGGCGAATTTAAGGTGGATGAGCAAATACCAAAAGAGATTGAAATAGGAGAAATTCTTGAGATTAGCCGGTCAACCGTTCGACAGGCAATTAATAAACTTGTTTCCGAAGGTTATTTATATAGGATGAAAGCAAAAGGCACTTTTGTATCAAAACCGAAAGTGGATGAAGGATTTTTTCAAAAGCTGGAAAGCTTTAATCAGGAAATGCTACTCAAAGGCTTGAAGGCATCGACAAAAATAATTTCTCTAAAAGCAGTCAAGGGGATAGATAATATTAATAGTAAATTGGGGATATCCCTGGAAGAACGGTTGGTTTATCTATGCAGGTTAAGATTTGCGGATGATGAACCGGTAGTTTATCTTGAAACTTATTTACCTTATGACAAGTATAAGGCTTTATTGAATGAGGATTTTACAAATCTGTCTCTTTATGCTGTCCTAGAACAGAAATTTAATTCCAGGGTAGTAAGAGCGGTGAGAGGCAGAAAGGCAAAGAAAAAAGTCATCATTAAGTACTAAGCAATGGACAACGAAGGAGGAGAAAACGAATGCCATCAAAGTTTTTATGGTCAAAAGCACTTGCAGAAACAATTATCAAGAGGTATCCTCACCCGGACAATTATCCATTTAGATCTTGGAGCTACTCTCAAGGGTTTATGCTTTGGGGAATGGTCAAGCTGTGGGAATCGACAGGTGACAAAAAGTACTATGAATATGTGATGAGTTTTGCAGAACATCATGTCAGTCCGGAAGGAAACCTATACAGATTCAAAGGTGACAGTATGGATGATATCTTGTCAGGTTCCATTATTGTCTGGGCATATACACAAACAGGCTTGGAGAAATACAAATTGGCTTGTGATAGAATCAGAGCCGTTTTTGATACATATCCACGCACAGCCTGCGGCGGTTTCTGGCACGGGAGAAAAACTGTGGGCGAAATATGGGTTGATGGTGTGTTTATGGGACAAATGTTCTTAACAAAGTATGGTAAGTATATCGGAGACAGTGAATATTGCTTTGATGAGGCAGTAAAGCAATTAACCTTGATTGATGATTACTGCAGAAAAGATGATACGGGATTATTATATCATGCATGGAGTGAAGACAAAAAACCGGGTTGGGCAAATCCGGTTACAGGACTATCGCCAGAAGTCTGGAGTGAAGGCTTGGGTTGGTATGCACTCATACTGGTGGAAGTTTTGGAAGTTTTACCCGTGGATCATCTGGGTAGAAATCAAATTGTAAAGCAGCTGAATGACTTGCTGTACGGCTTAAAGAATACGCAGGATGCGAATACAGGACTATGGTACCAGGTAGTAGACAAAGGGGAAAAGTATGACAACTGGCATGATACATCAGGAAGTGCTATGTTCGTCTATACGATCAAAAGAGCTATTGAACTTGGTTTTGCTGATCCAGATATTTATGAACCTATTGTTAGCAAGGGGTATGAAGGTATTATCACTAAAGCAAAAATAAATAGTCAGGGATTTGTTGATATTTATGATGCCTGTGATGGTGTATATGTTCAAATAAGCTATGAAGCATATATTAATTTTGTTAAAAAGGTGAATGCAAAGGAAGCTGTTGCTGCCTTTTTATGGGCAACCTCTATTTTTGAAAAGCCTGAAAGCTGATAAGAAGTTTAACTTTTCGATCTATAGGCGAAGAAGTGGGTCAAAATAATACAGCTAATAGTTTAAAGCAATAGTTATTTAGATAATTATCTAAATAACTATTGCTTTTTTTATCTTATGGTATTAGAATACATATAGATGGTTATCTAAATGTAAAAGTGAAGGGGTGATAACGTGGGCTTTCAGAATACCTTTAAGGCTTTGTCAGATAAAACGAGAAGAGGAATACTAGATTTATTGAAAGATAAATCCATGACAGCCGGAGACATTGCTTCGAAGTTTGACATGACTCAGGCAACAGTGTCTCATCATTTATCCGTGTTGAAGGAAGCTGAGCTGGTAACGGATAAAAAGGATGGCAAATATATTTACTATGAGCTTAATACTTCTGTCTTGGATGATATTATGACTTGGGTTTTAACATTGAAAGGAGAAAATGAAAATGAAAAATAGTAAAATGAAATATGTGATACTTTATATTATTGCTTTGATACCAATTATCGTAACTATTATTTTCTACAACAAGCTTCCTGACCAGTATCCAATTCACTGGAACATACAGGGGCAGGTAGATAACTACGGTGGCAGAAGTAGTTCACTAATGACAGCCAGTGTGCCACTAATTATAATACTTCTTATGCAGGTATTGCCACTAATCGACCCTAAAAAAAGGAATTATGAAAATTTTAAAGGTTCATACTACAATTTTCAACTAATGTTCGCTATTTTAATGGGTGCGTTACATCTCTTAACTCTTTCTGCAGCCATTGGATATGAGTTTATTAAAGTTGATAGTGGTGTAAAATTACTTATAGCTGTTTTATTTACGGTTATTGGTAATCTGATGCCAAAATTCAAGCATAATTATTTCATAGGAATTAAAACGCCCTGGACTTTGGCAAGTGAAGAAGTCTGGTTTGCAACTCACAGATTGGGCGGGAAGCTCTGGTTTTATGGTGGACTTATTATGATTGTTTTTTCTTTTATTCCTGGAACTGTATCAGCTGGGATATACTTTGCAGTAATTATGGGAAGTTCAATCTATATGCTGCTGTACTCGTATTTGATTTTTAGAAAATTGCAAAGAGGAGTTAAGTAATAAATATAAATTGTATTTCAAAAAATACAATTTACAACACAAAAACTTAGTACAACGTTTATAACTTTAATATTAAAAATATATTACAAAAATTGGATTGGCATTGACTGGAAGGATGTAATAATTTACAATTTGTTTATAGTCTTTTAAAGACTAAATTTATGAGGGAGGTGTAGAGATGCTTAATACTATTAGATTTACAATCACAATTAAAAAAGCATATGTTAATGAATTACACCCTGCCTCACTTGATAGGTTACATTAATCAATAATTGCAAGGCTGCGGGGAAGATAGAACCCGCGGCCTTTTATACTGTTTAGGGTATTTTGGGCCATGGAGCTTTCCATGGCCTTTTGCTTTTAAATAGGTTGGCTGTGAAAAGCTGGCCTATTTTTTTATGGAGCTGTTACAAAATAAAAAATAGCAAAAAGATTCTGAGGGAGTATAACGACGCTAGAATCTTCTTTGATACCAGAGGACAGTATTGTTGCCTAAAGTGAGGTAGTAGTCGGTAATCTGTGGAATTCAAGTGAATTCCAGAATTATTTAGGGAGGTTAGAATGAACAGCTGGTGGACTCATGTAAAAAGAAATTGGGCTTTTTTCATTATAGCAATTCTTGCGATGTTGTTTGCAATAATACTCGACATGTTTGACCCATATTTTAAGATGGTTATTATAGACAATGTTTTAAAGGAAGGCAAAATGGAACTTTTTAGGGGAGCTTTGTTGGGTCTGGCGGGGGTTACCTTTGGAAGAGCTGTATTTGGCTATATTAAGGAGTTCTTCTTTGACTTAGGAGGCTCTAAGACAGTGTTGGGACTTAGATATGATCTTTTCAAGCATATCCAAGCACAGTCCTTTAGCTTTTTTGACTCGCAAAATACCGGTGAGCTTATGTCGAGAGTCAAGGAGGATGGAGATAATGTGCTACAAGCCTCGGTATTTGGAATAATGCTATTTTCAGAGCAGATTATTTATTTTATAATCGCATCGGTTATGTTGATGAGGCTAAATCTGAAGCTTGCCCTAGTTTGTCTGGCAGTAATGCCGTTGATAGCTATAGTTGCAGTAAAGCTTGAGAAACTGATTGGGGTTTGTTATGAAAAAATAAGCGACCAAAGGGCTTCTATGAATACAACAGCACAGGAAAACATTGCAGGAGTAAGGCTCGTAAAAGCGTTTGGAAGAGAGCGGTATGAGATAACCAAATTTCTAGAGCAAAATAAAGAATATTTTAACTTGAATGTTGAACAGGCTAAGATACTTTCAGATTACAACCCACTTATTGAGTTTTTATCGAATATAGTGCTTCTGTTAGTTACTGTTGTCGGTGGATGGATTGTAATTGGGGATGGTATGACCATAGGTGAATTGGTTGCCTTTAACACATATATTTATATGCTCATATGGCCAATGCGAATGCTTGGATGGCTCTCAAATGTGTTGGCTCAGTGTAGGGCATCTCTAAAGAAAATGGATGAAATATTTAATGAGATACCTAAAATCAAAACGCCAGAGGCAATTGAAGAAAATGAGATATCACGGGGACACATTGAATTTAAGAATGTCTGTTTTAAGTATAATGATAATCCAGTACTTGATGACATTAATGTAACAGTTGAGCCGGGAGCTACCTTGGCTATTATGGGTGAAATGGGCTCTGGTAAGTCAACTTTGATTAATCTATTAGGCAGGTTTTATGATTGTACTGAGGGTGAAGTGCTTTTTGATGGAATAAATGTTAAGGATATGGACTTAAATGACTTAAGAGATAGTATTTCAATGGTTATGCAAGAAACCTTTCTTTTCTCAGATTCCATAAAAGAGAACATAGTATTTGGTGATGAGAGAATATCTGAGCAGGACATGGTCAGGGCGGCTGAGAGAGCCAGCGCAGTTGATTTTATAAGTGATCTGGGAGACAGTTTCGACAGCGTCATAGGTGAGAGGGGAACGGGTCTCTCTGGTGGTCAAAAGCAGAGGGTCTCTATTGCAAGGGCTCTAGCAAGGGAAGCTAAGGTGCTTATATTGGATGATTCAACTTCTGCTTTAGACACAGAGACTGAGAAGACCATTCAAAAGGCGCTTTTAGAGAAAAAAGGTGTAACAAAAGTAATAGTAGCACACAGAATATCTGCTGTTAAAAACGCGAACGAAATAATAATACTAAGTAAAGGCAAAATTGTAGAGCGAGGGACACATGAGGAACTGCTAAACCAGAGAGGGAGATATTTTGAAACCTATATGGAACAGTATAAGGGAAGAATGCTCTACGATGAAGTTGCTTACGAGGGGGTGGTATAATGCCTTTGAATACTGTAAAAGAAGATGAACAGCTGAAGGAAATGCTGAACCTAAAAATAGTGACAAGACTACTTAAGTATCTTAAGCCATATAAGTCAGGTGTTATTAAGACTTTGATGCTTATTGGGATAGTAATTTGTGCGGATTTGGCAAATCCTTATATGCTGAAGCTAGGAATAGATAAGTATATGGCTTTGAAAGATAGGAAAGGCCTTGTGATAATAGGCGGTACACTCTTTTTACTTAATCTGATATCCCTAATATGTGCAAGAAAAAGAATAAGGGTTATGGCGACTATAACCAATAATATTTTATTAACTATTAGACAGGAACTTTACACTCATATTCAAAAGCTGACATTTACCTTCTTTGATGGAAGGCCTGCCGGGAAGATTCTTGCAAGAGTCATCGGCGATGTGAACTCTTTGAATGAGCTTTTTACAAATTGTGTCACAACTTTGATACCTGATTTTGTCACACTTATATGTGTTGCAGTAATTATGATTTCACTAAATTTGAGGTTGGCAATCCTAGCATTGGCGCTTCTGCCTTTTATGATGGTTTCCATGTTTTTATTACGGATTAAGACAAGGAAAAGATGGCAAATATACAGAAAGAAAAATTCAAATCTTAATGCCTTTACCCATGAAAACTTTTCAGGTGTTAGGGTGGTTCAGAGCTTCGCTGCAGAAGGATATACGGAAGGCGGTTTCAAAGAGCTTTTATATGATCATAGAGGGGCCTATATGAATGCTGTAAAAATTGGTGATATGTTTTGGCCTTTAGTTGATTTTTCATGGGGCTTCGGCTCACTCTTTGTGTATTGGTATGGAGTAAATCTGATTTATAACGGAATGGCCGGGATAACGGTAGGCCTTCTTGTGGCATTTACAGGATATATCTCAATGTTCTGGAGACCCATAATGAATCTGAGTAATTTCTACAATCAGCTTATAACTAACCTATCTGGAGCCGAGAGAATTTTTGAGATTCTGGATATAGAGCCAGACATCGCTGATTCAAAAAAGGCTAAAATAATGCCAAATGTGAGAGGCGATGTAGAATTTAGGAATGTTAGCTTTGGCTATGATACGGATAAAAAGGTTTTGGACAATGTGAGTTTTAAGGTAAGGGAAGGCCAGACAGTGGCGCTAGTGGGACCTACTGGGGCAGGAAAGACTACCATTGTAAGCCTTATATCAAGGTTCTATGAAGTAAATAGCGGAGAAGTACTCATAGATAACATTAACGTTAAGGATGTAACCCTAGATAGCCTAAGAAGTCAAATGGGAATAATGACACAGGATACCTTCCTTTTTTCGGGGAGTATAAAGGATAATATTTCATATGGAAAACTGGATGCAAGCCTAGATGAGATTATTGAAGCTGCAAAGGCGGTAAATGCCCATGACTTTATTAGTGGGCTTGAAAAAGGCTATGACACTAATGTGAACGAACGTGGAGCCAGGCTTTCTGTTGGTCAAAGACAGCTGATATCCTTTGCTAGAGCAATGTTGGCAGATCCTAGGATACTTATTCTGGACGAGGCTACAGCGAGCATTGATACACATACCGAAAGATTAGTGCAACATGGGATAAAAACCCTCTTAGAGGGGCGTACTTCCTTTGTGATAGCCCATAGATTGTCTACCATACAGGAGGCAGATATTATCATGGTCATTGATGGTGGAAGAATTGCTGAGGCTGGAACCCATGAGGAGTTGCTTCAAAGTTCGGGTATTTACTCAAGATTGTACAATGCACAATTTTCTGAATAAGCGATAGCTAATTTCCTTGCCTTTTTCATACAGTAGGGACTCATATTGTGGGTCCCTACTGTGTTTTACCAATAGATTTCATGTCAGCACCATTATAGAAAGAGTAAATGTTGAACTTAAATGAATAAAATACTTAGTTCAAAACATATAGAGAAAATAAAATTTGCTAAAAATGAGATAATATATGAATAATATTTCGTAAGTAAATTTTGTTGAAAAAGGAAGTCATTTTGTGTAAAATAGCACAAGAGTTTCATCTTATAGGAGGAATTTAATGGAGAATAGCATTATATACATAACTGGACACAAAAATCCTGACACTGACTCAATTTGTTCGGTAATAGCGTATTCGGAACTTAAGAATAAAATGGGGTTTAACTCTATACCCATGAGACTGGGGGAATTAAACAGAGAAACAGAATTTGTGCTTACGCATTTTAAAGTAGAAATACCTGAGCTTTTAAATACAGTTAAAACTCAGATAAGTGATTTGGATATAGACACGGTAAGTCCTGTTACAACTGATATATCAATTAAAACTGCATGGAATATAATGAAGAAGAAGAATATTAAGACACTTCCAGTAGTTGATGAAAATGAACGACTAATAAGTGTGGTGACACTTTCTGACCTTACAGCCAAGTATATGGACGCCTTGGACAATAACTCCATAGCGGCTAGCAATACAACTCTCAGAAATATCGTAGAGACCTTGAATGCTAAGCTTATATGCGGCAATCAGGAGGATTTCATAACAACTGGTAAAGTCATGGTGGCTGCTATAGCACCAGAAGAAATGCATACTTGCATTGAAAAAGGCGATATTGTAATTACAGGGAACAGAGAAGATGGACAGCTTAAAGCCTTAGAGTGTGGGGCTAATTGTATGATTATTACTATGGGTTCCCAGCCATCTGATATAGTTATTCAAACTGCTTTAGAGCATAAAGCAATTATAATGGTTACACCAACAGATACATTTACTACTGCTAGACTAGTTAACCAAAGCGTACCTATAGGATATGTTATGTCCCACAATGATTTAATCAAATTTAATATTGAGGAATTTGTGGATGAAATAAGAGATAAGATGCTCAAAACCAGATACAGAAGCTATCCTGTTGTGGATGAGAACAACAGAATAAGGGGTTCTATTTCAAGGTATCATTTGATTTCAAAGAATAAGAAGAAAGTTATCTTGTTGGATCATAATGAGAAAACCCAAACTGTAAGTGGGATTGAACAGGCGGAGATACTTGAGATAATAGATCATCATAGACTTGGAGACATTCAGACAAACAACCCAATCTTTGTAAAGAATGAGCCTGTTGGCAGTACATCTACGATAATAGCTAATCTGTTTTTTGATGCAGGTATAAGACCTTCAAAAAGCATAGCAGGTATTATGTGTGCAGCTATTCTTTCAGATACATTGAAGTTTAAATCCCCCACCTGCACCTATACAGACAGGATTACAGCAGAAAAACTTGCAGAGATATCAGGACTTAACATGGAGGAATTTACAACTGCAATGTTTAAGGCAGGTTCTAGTCTTCAAGGCAAGACTCCAAAAGATATCTTTAATCAGGATATGAAGGAGTACAGGATAGATAAACTCCGGGTGGGGATAGGACAGATTTATACCTTGGATATGGACAGCGTTGCAGACGTTAAGGGCGACCTTCTTGAGTATATGGAGGTGTTAAGCAAGCAAAGCAGCTATAATCTTGTTATGCTGCTAGTTACAGATATTTTAAAACAAGGTAGCGAATTGCTTTTTATAGGTGATTCAAAAGAATTGATTGGGAAGGCCTTTAATGTTGAACTAGATGGTAACAGTGTATATTTGCCAGGAGTAGTTTCAAGGAAAAAGCAGGTTATTCCAACAATTTCCTCAGTACAGGCATAGTTGAAACCCCACAGGCTGGGCAGCTCCCCTATTAGGGGAGCCTAGCCTAAACCTATTTAAATTCGCAATAACCAACAAGTTTTTCAATGCTCCTAGGGAGAGAATCCTTCGAATTTTCCCAGGGGGCATCATTGTATCGATAATCAAATTTCTTTGTGAACCAGTTAACTTCTTTCTGAATCCTCTCAAGGTTCTCAAGCTCCATTTTAGCAAGCTTATCAGTGAAGATTGCTGCTTGCTTGGGAGAAAGATGGTTTTTGGCTCCTACTAAAAGGTCCTTGAAATGCATTAGACAAAAGCCTTTCTTACTGTCAAAAATTCTTGCGAAGTCCTGCTCTTCGAAATAAAGATACAGTATAACGTCAATATATCTGTCCATTGTTCTTTCAAGCTTATCGCATATAGCACATTTATTCTCAAGCCTATCCAATGCGTCAATTAGAAGGTCAACACCATTTTTTTCTCCTTTTTTAGAAGAAGTAAAACGCTGAGTAAAATTTTGCATTGTTGATAAGTTTGAATCCTTGCGAAGGAGAACTTTTGCTTCATCGTAAGTTTTTTGTATATTTTTATTCTGTTCTTGCATATGGGTATCAATTATTAACCCAAGGCCAAGCCTGTTTTCCTGTCGGTTATATAACTTTTCAAAGTGTCTTTGACAAAAGCCCTTTTCATTGGTTTCTATTCTACCATCTGGCTCCATTAAAGAGGGACCCAAAATATAAACTAGATTTTCATCCTCAAGTTTTTTATGGAGGACACAAAGAGGACATTCGCATTCTACGCTGAATGCTTCCGTAACGGGTATTGTATATATTTTCTCTTTCATAAAGATTGTTGTCCTTTCAATGTAGAACTTTTCTTGTAGATAATATTTTGATTATATCAAAAAAATTGTGGAAAATACACTAAGGGTGAGAGAAAATATATTTATGTAGTAATTACTAGAGAGGTAGGACATAAATGGAACAATTTAAAGGTTTAAATATATATGAGGATTTAAAAGGAATATCCATTGAAGGAGTAAAGGATTTTGACCCTATTCACACCTTTACCTGTGGACAATGCTTTAGGTGGAGAGCAGAAGAGGATAAAAGCTTTACTGGTGTTGCAAAAGGGAGGGTAGCCAATATAAGCTTTGATGGACAAATATTAAGTATCAAAAACTCAACAACTGAAGATTTCAAGAGGCTTTGGTTTGATTATTTAGACCTTGGTAGAGACTATGGACAGATTAAGGAAGAGCTTAAAAAGGACGAGATAATGGAGAAAGCCATAGCCTTTGGCCACGGAATCAGAATACTAAAGCAGGATTTTTATGAAACTTTAATTTCCTTTATTACGTCGGCAAATAATGGTATACCAAGGATTATGAGCACAGTAGAGGTAATCGCACAAAATTATGGAGCTGTGGTTATGATGGAAGGTAAGTCTTACTATACCTTCCCTGACATAAATAAACTGGCGAACTCCACAATTGAAGAACTCTGGATATGTAAGGGAGGCTTCAGATGTAAATACATTATTAATTCAGCAGCAATGATTGCCTCAGGCAAAGCTTCATTTGGAGATTTGCCTAATATGGCAACAGACAAGGCACAGGAGGAATTAATGAAGCTACCTGGAGTGGGGCCTAAGGTGGCAGATTGTATTTTACTGTACAGTGGAACAAAGCAGGATGTTTTTCCTACTGATGTTTGGGTTAAGAGAGTCATGGAGGAGTTATACTTCAAAAGAGAGGCAAGCTTTAAGGAGATTCAGCAATTTGCTAGGGAAAAATTTGGAGACAATTGCGGAATTGCACAGCAGTATCTTTTTTATTATGCAAGACAGAATAAAATTGGGACTAAAAAATAAACTCTAGTATTTAAAATGGAACAATTAATAACCATCAGAAGTAATATGTTATAACGGAGAAATATTAATATAATTTTACGCTGTAATGTCTTACAGAAAGGTGGTTTATATATGTATAATTGTGTTGTGATGTTAGAATCTGGAAATTATGTATTCAGCGTTTTCAGAATGCTTCAAAAAAAAGGGTACTGTTTTGAAGTTATTTCTACGCCATGTCAGGTTGCTAAGGGCGGTTGTGGATATTGCTTAAAGTTTCCTGAGGATTATAAAGATTTGGTTATTGATGAGGCGACAAAATCAGGTTTTCCCATAAGAGAAATGTATCGTATAGTTCCAATGTTTAACAAAAACAAGTATGAGAAGCTTGACCTGTAATGATTTGCGGCTTTTTTTACTAATTTGATAACTATAGATTTTTGAAGAAATATTGAGCATCAGTGAAGCAGATTTAAAAGATTGAATAAATACGGCGTTGATAGGCTTTGTTTAAAGTTGGGTGCAATGTTATAATGATTTTGCAGTAAAGAAATATACCTGAGATGTTCGAAGTAAACTTTTATTTTGAACCTACATGACATAAATGGGAGTTTGGTCTCGCTAATGTATGTCAGGCCCCAACTTAATTCCGACAGCCACCTTGAGTGAACTGAACCGGCGGGGGAAGGCAACGCATCTGTGACAAGACACCCACCTAGCGAAGGCTAGGTGTCAAAATAGAGGGACACGGCATTTTGGGTTAAAGTTTACCCGCCATATGTGGATATGGCGGGTTTTTCTATTCTCTAGCGGCTTTGAACTTTTGATAACCATCTACTTGGTGTAGCTTATATTTTTTTTTTTTGGAGTTAACTGACGCATCTCCATCTGTTTTACTCAAGACCTGTGACAATAATGATATAAGATCTCCTACTTTTTTAGCGCTATTTTGCTTTGAAAGATCACTACCTGCTTGGCTAGATAGAAAGCCTGAAATGGCCTTTGTAAAAGAGTCATTTTGTGTAACAGGGTTTATTTTTCGATCATCTTTCTTTTTCTCAGTATCCTCAGACTTTTTGACAGTGGAAGGGTATTCTTTATAAAAAGCATGACGTATATTGCCTTCCAAAGACATAGGCTGCTCTGTAGAGAAAAACCGGCTTTTCTCATGTTGAGTGTTGGACTTATAGAAATAGTATTCTATAAAACTTGCCCTGAATAGCTTAAGTGGTTTTGTCTTTGTAAATTCTTGTTCTGATAGATGCTTCTCCCTAAAATAAATGTAACCATTTTCACTCCAGTTGATATTAATCTTTTCATCTGAATATTCTAAGTTGTATCTTCTAAATGGAGTGCTAGAAGTTGCAATTATTTCAGAGACATCAAATTCAAAAGAAGAAACTTTGCCACTTTGATATTTAAGATAACTTCTTCCATTCTTTCTAACTGAATATAGTATATTAATACTTTTATCATGAACAACTATACATTTTGGTGATTCGCAATTGGCTTCTTCTCTTGTAATTATAACGTTGGAAGATAAGTGTAGGCTATCCAACCTTAATTTTATGGCACATATCTGTATATAAAGTCCGGATACCTTTGGATACAATATTATGGCTGTTTTGCTATCTAGATAAGTTATCCAAAAAGGGTTTTGAGTTGCTGGGACTAATGAAATAGGAGTTGGAGTACCAGCACCGTTTTTAGAAATAGTTTGATATACTATGGTAGTTTCATCCTGTTTGTGAATAGAATAAAAGAATATCGGGATATCTGAACACAGTAGCATAAAGAAATTTCTATCATATGCTGTATCAGTAGCACTTTGGAGAATTTTATATTTTATAAATTTGTCATTTACGGTTTTAAAATAATAGACATTTCCCATTAAATCCTGGGATAATATATGGAGGTTATCTTTGCTATCAAGGTCTGCATAGAAGCAAGGACGCATATTTTGTAAAAGTAAAGGTGCAGACCATTTTCCTCCACGGGTATTTTTTGAAATAACTATGTTGCCATTTTGGGCTTTAATCTTAATAAAATTTCCATTAGACATCCTAAGAAGAAATTTTCTGGTATTTATTTCATTCACCTAACTCACCTCGCTTAAGACCTTCTCTATATGTTTATGCATGTAGCTCAAGGATAGAATAAAAAACGATTCTCGTAACAATGGCTAAAATTTTTAGTGCCTTTGCTTTAGGAAAATAATTCTAAAAAAACATTGGAAAATTATCTGACATGTGTGATAATGATTATAAGTAAATAAATAATGGATGAATGAGGCAGAAGAGACCTAAATGGCACCGAAGAAGTAAACTATAAAATAGTCTTTTTGTAGTGAAACTTTCAGGTAAAAGGACTGTTTCAGGACATATCTCTGAAAAGCTGAAATATTTGGCACCGAAGGAGCAATACCCTGTTTTGCAGGGTGGAATCTCTCAGGTTTCTAAACAGAGGAAGATGACAATTGTTTTTTGTCGTCTTCTTTTTTATTGTCAAAACGTGGTTTAAAGGTGCAAATACACCTTTATTATATTAGTGAAGAGGAGGTTAATATTGTGAAGAGAACACCTTTGTATGAAAGCCATTGCCAATTAGGAGGGAAGCTAATTGATTTTGGTGGATGGGAATTACCTGTACAATATACAGGTATTATTGCGGAACATGAAAGGGTAAGAAAAAGTGCAGGACTTTTTGATGTTTCACATATGGGAGAGATCTCAGTAAAAGGGCAAGATGCAGAAAAGTATATTGAAAAGTTGGTTACCAATAGTATAGTAAAGGCAAAAGAGTTTCAAATAGTTTATTCACCTATGTGCTACCCTGATGGTGGAGTGGTTGACGACCTACTTATTTATAAATATTCCAATGAAAACTATCTTCTTGTTGTAAATGCATCCAATACAGAAAAAGATTTTCTATGGATGAAGGAAAATCTTGAGGGACAGGTAATTATTGAGAATGTGTCTGATAGTTATGTTCAATTAGCTGTGCAGGGCCCTAAGGCAGAAGAAATACTTCAAAAACTTACCGATGTTAAGCTTCAGGATATTAAGTTTTATCATTTTTTAGCGGATGTTCTTATTGATGATCATAAAGCTATTATTTCGAGAACAGGGTATACTGGTGAAGATGGATTTGAAATATATATTGCTCCTTCATATGGAATAAACCTTTGGAACAGGATTTTGTCTGAAGGGAAAGAAAACGGGATTGTTCCGGTTGGACTTGGTGCCCGTGACACTTTGCGCTTTGAAGCTGCATTGCCTCTATATGGTCAGGAGATTTCAAAAGACATATCACCACTTGAAGCAGGTCTTGGTAAATTCGTAAAAATTGGAAAAGATAGCTTTATAGGAAAAGAAGCACTGGCTAAACAAGCTGAGAAAGGACTAAAGAGAAAGCTTGTAGGCTTTGAAATGCTGGAAAGAGGGATTCCCAGGAGCCATTATGAGGTAAAAGTAAATGAGGAAAGTGTTGGCTTTGTGACCACAGGGAGTTTTTCACCGTCCCTTAATAAGAATATTGGAATGGCGCTAATTGGCGCTGAATATGCTGTTGAAGGAAATGAGATTGAAATAGTTATCAGAAACAAAGCTCTTAAGGCAAGGATTATTAATATGCCATTTTACACAAAAAAATATAAAAAATAAATTATTATGGAGGATCTTATCATGTCTAAGGTATTAAAAGATTTAAGGTATTCAAAGGAACATGAATGGGTTAGAGTTGAAGGTAAGAAAGCCTATATCGGTATCACAGACTATGCACAGCATTCTTTGGGTGAAATAGTATTCGTTGAATTACCAGAACTTGAGGCAGAACTCTGTGAGGGAGATACTCTTGGAGTGGTTGAATCAGTAAAGGCCGCGTCTGATGTATACTCGCCTATTTCGGGGAAAGTAGTGGAGATAAATGAGGAACTGGAAGATAATCCTGGAAATGTGAATAAAGAGCCCTATGAAAGCTGGATTGCAGTTTTTGTAATAGAGGATATGGAAGAGATTGATAAGTTAATGACAGGGGAGGAATATGAGAAATTCTGTGCAGAGGAGGAGGCATAATGACAAGATACATTCCAAATACTGATGCAGACCAGTCAGAAATGCTTTGTGAGATAGGCCTTGATAAAATAGATGACCTGTTTTCACACATACCTGAAAGCGTACGTTTGAACAGAGAGCTAAAACTTCCAAAGCCAATGTCTGAAATGGAATTGCTTTCACATATGGGAAACCTTGCAGGAAAGAACAAGGATACAAATGAATATTCCTGCTTTTTAGGTGCTGGAGCATATGACCATTATATTCCAAGTGTAATAAAGCATCTTGCCTCAAGGCAGGAGTTTTATACAGCATATACACCGTATCAGCCCGAGATAAGTCAAGGAACACTTCAGGCTATTTTTGAGTATCAGACCATGATTTGCGAACTCACTGGAATGCAGGTAGCTAATGCTTCAATGTATGACGGCGCGACTGCCGTTGCTGAAGCGGCTTTCATGGCATGTAGTTCCACAAAAAAGAATGAAATATTGGTTGCGGCGACTATCCATCCGGAAAGCTTTGAAGTACTCTCTACATATTCGAGATTTAAAGGACATGATATTAAGAAATTCGGTCATAAAGGAGGAAAAATAGACCTTGCGGAACTGGAAGATAATATTACAAAGGATACCGCGGCTGTTATAATACAAACTCCAAATTTCTTTGGTATTATTGAAGACTTAAAGGGTGTTTCTGAACTTGTGCATAAAAATAAAGCTTTGCTTATAATAAGTTGTGACCCGATTTCTCTTGCACTATTTAAATCCCCTGGGGATTTTGGAGCAGATATTGTGGTAGGTGATGGTCAGTGCCTTGGAAATCCACTGAGCTTTGGTGGCCCTTACCTTGGTTTTTTTGCAACTACAAAGGAACTCATGAGAAAGATGCCAGGAAGAGTTGTAGGGGAGACAGTTGATAAAAATGGTAAAAGAGGCTTTGTTCTGACATTACAGACAAGGGAACAACACATAAGAAGAGAGAAAGCAACTTCAAATATTTGTTCTAATCAGGCTTTAAATGCATTGAATGCAACAATATACCTGTCAACTATGGGGAAAGAGGGATTAAGAAAGGTAGCTTTGCTTTGCACTCAAAAAGCCCACTATACTTATGAACAGCTTATAAAATCAGGAGTTTTTTCTCCCGTTTTTGATGCACCCTTCTTTAAAGAATTTTCAGTAAAATACAATGGTGATGTTAAAGAACTAAATAAAAAGTTGTTGACTGAAAAAATTATAGGTGGGTATGACCTTGGCTTGTCCTTCAAAGGCATGGAGAATACATGGCTTGTTGCAGTAACTGAAAAAAGAACCAGAGATGAAATAGATAATCTGGTTAGAAAGGCGGTCAGTCTATGATAGGACAAGATAAAGCTTTAATTTTTGAAATGAGTCGGCCTGGAAGGACTGCTTTTTCACTGCCGGATTGTGATGTGCCTGAAATTGAATTGGCAGAGCTTTTTCCCCAAGAGCTTTTACGTGAAAATTCACCAAAGCTTCCAGAAGTTAGCGAGGTTGACGTAGTACGCCATTTTACTGAGCTTTCAAGAAGAAATCATGGGGTTGATTCGGGCTTCTATCCACTGGGATCATGCACAATGAAATATAACCCAAAGGTGAATGAAGATGTGGCAGGACTCATCGGCTTTGAAAAGGTTCATCCATATCAACCTGCTGAGACTGTACAGGGTTGTCTCGAACTTCTCTATAAAACAGACAGGATGCTCTCTGAAATAACAGGCATGGAGAGAGTAGTATTGCAGCCTGCGGCAGGAGCACACGGTGAGCTGACAGGCCTTATGATTATAAAGGCTTATCACGAGAACAAAAAGGATTTTAAAAGAAAGAAAATAATAATACCTGATTCTGCCCACGGGACAAATCCAGCATCAGCGGCTGTTGCGGGGTTTGATGTTGTTGAAGTAAAGTCCAATGAAAATGGAGGCGTGGATATAGCGTACCTCAAGTCATTAATGAGTGATGAAATCGCAGGACTTATGCTAACAAATCCTAATACTCTGGGTCTGTTTGACACAGGTATAGTGGAAATTTCAGAAATTGTTCACGGCGCAGGAGGACTTCTTTACTATGACGGAGCTAATGCAAATGCAATTTTGGGGATATCAAGACCTGGAGACATGGGCTTTGACGTTGTACATCTAAATCTCCATAAAACCTTCAGTACTCCTCATGGAGGAGGGGGGCCTGGTTCTGGACCTGTAGGGGTCAAAAAAGAGTTAGTACCCTTCCTACCAAGACCATTGGTAGAACTTGGAGAGGGTGGATACTACCTGGATTATGATCTTCCTCTTTCAATTGGCAAGGTTAAGTCCTTCTATGGTAATTTCGGAGTTGTTGTAAGGGCATATGCCTACATAATGTCCATGGGGGCTGAGGGCCTAAAAAGGGTATCACAAAATGCTGTCCTAAATGCCAATTACATCATGGCGAAGCTTAAAGCTTATTACTATGTGCCATATAATCAAAGGTGTATGCATGAGGTAGTTTTCTCAGGGCAGAAACAGAAGGAACAGGGAGTTTCTACTTTGGATATAGCAAAAAGACTACTGGATTTTGGCTATCACCCGCCAACAATTTACTTTCCCCTTATAGTTAAGGAAGCTATGATGATAGAGCCTACTGAAACAGAGAGCAAGGAGACCCTTGATGAGTTTATAGCGGTTATGATACAGATTTCAGAGGAAGTAAAAAATAATCCTGAGTTGGTTAAGGGAGCGCCTTACTCTACGATTGTATCCAGACTTGATGAAGCAAGAGCTGCTAGAACCCCAACTTTAAACTATGCACAACTTTGTGACTGTAATATTTGAAAGCAGGTGTAAAAGTGGAAAAAGATATTATTGTGCTAGGAGGTGGGCCTGGCGGCTATGTGGCCGCCATACGCGCCTCCCAGCTTGGAGCTAAAGTTACAGTAGTAGAAAGGGAAAAAATCGGGGGAACATGCCTTAACAAAGGTTGTATCCCTACGAAGGCATTATATAAGAACGCTGAAATTATAAATCAATTAAAATCAATAAATGAATTCGGAATCGGTATAGATGGTTTTCAAATTGATATGGTAAAAATAATTAAGAGAAAACAGGATATTGTAACACGCCTTACAAATGGCGTTGAACAGCTTTTAAAGGCAAATTCTATAGAAGTGGTTTATGGAGATGGGAAGCTTGTTGATAGGGAAACAGTAGAGGTGACCAATGCAAAGGGTAAAGTATTTAATTTAAAGGGCAAGAACATTTTAATTTCCACAGGTTCAAGGCCGGCAACGCCTCTAATACCTGGGGTGGAGCTTCCCGGAATAATGACCAGTGAGGATATTTTAGAGGGTGAAAGTATTCCTAAGTCATTGATTATTATTGGCGGTGGAGTTATTGGAATTGAGTACGCATGTATTTTTAACGCTCTGGGTGCAGAGGTCACTGTATTAGAATTTCTACCAAGGATACTTGCGAATCTTGATAGTGAGATCTCAAAAAGAATGCCTTTGTTTCTAAAGAAAAAAGGTATAATTATTGAGACAGACACTATGGTTAAAAAAATCATTGGTGCAGACCAAGGCTATGATGTTTTAGTTGAAGGTAAAAAAGGAGAAAAGCATATACATTCAGAAGCGATTCTCATTTCTACAGGCAGGCTTCCTAATGTTGAAGGATTGAATTTAGATACGCTTGGAATTTCCTATGATAAAAAGGGAATAAAAGTGGATGAAAGTTTTTGCACTAACGTACCTGGCATTTATGCTATTGGTGATGTAATAGGTGGATATATGCTTGCCCATGTGGCATCTGAAGAGGGAAAAACAGCAGTGGAAAATATCATGGGATTAAAAAGCCACATGAACTATAACGCAGTACCAAGCTGTATTTTTTCTTTTCCTGAAGTTGCCACAGTAGGTTTGACGGAAGAAGAAGCTCAAAAAGAAGGTATTAATTATAGCTCGGGTAAATTCATGTTTGGCGCAAATGGTAAGGCAATGACATTGGGTGAAGAGGACGGCTTTATAAAGGTGCTCACTGAGAAAGAAACCGGAATAATAATTGGTGTACATATAATTGGACCCCATGCCAGCGACCTTATTCAGGAAGGTGTACTGGTGGTACAAAATAAAATGACAGTGGAAGAAATATCAAAGGTAGTGCATGCTCATCCTACGCTATCTGAAGCCTTTGTTGAGGCGGCTTTGGCAGCTGAGGGCAGGGCAATCCATGTAGTGCCAAGAAAAATATGAAAGGGATATTGTGAGGGTGACATATATGAACTTAAACATAGTTAATCTAGGAAAGATGGATTATGCAACAGCCCTTTCCATACAGGAAAAACTTTTGGTGTTAAGGCAAAAAAATGAGGTAGAGGATACTTTTCTTATGGTTGAACATCCACCTACGCTGACCCTTGGAAAAAGAGGTGAATATTCTAATATTCTATTGCCTGTTGAGGAACTAAGATCAAAAGGAGTCGGAATATATGAGATTAACCGAGGTGGTGATGTGACGTACCATGGCCCAGGACAAATGGTTGGATACCCTATATTAGACTTAAATAACCATGGTAGAGGTGTAAGGAGATTTGTCTGGAATATTGAGGAAGTCTTTATAAGGCTTCTTAAAGAAAAATATAATATAACTGCACACAGGGAAGACAAGGAATATACAGGAGTATGGGTTGGAAACTCAAAGATAACTGCAATAGGCATAGCAGTAAAACACTGGGTTACAATGCATGGATTTGCCTTCAATATAAACACTGAATTGGAGCATTTCAAATGGATAAATCCCTGTGGAATTACAGACAGAGACATAATATCTCTTCAAAAGCTTATAGGTAAGCCAGTAGATTTCTCTGAAATTGAAAATTTTGTAGTAGATTATTTCTGTGAGGTTTTCAAATATAAACCTATCACAACCGAAATTGATAAACTTCTGTAAAGGCAGGTTGAAATATGGTTGACAAGATAACCTATCAAAGAAAGCCTGAATGGCTAAAAATAAAAACTCGTGGAGGTAAGAACAGAACTCAGGTAGAGGAGATTCTAAGCAGACTTTCACTTCACACAGTATGTGAGGAGGCTAACTGCCCCAATATTATGGAGTGCTTCAGCAGCAGGACTGCCACTTTCATGATTTTAGGCAACATGTGTACCAGAAACTGCACATTTTGCAATGTCTCGAAGGGAAAGACACAGGTCGTGGACATTGATGAGCCATTACATGTTGCAGAGGCAGTTACAGAACTAGGGCTTCTACATGTAGTTGTTACATCTGTTACAAGGGATGATTTGATGGATGGTGGAGCAGAGCATTTTTCAAATGTAATTAACAAAATCCGTGAGCTGAACGGTGAGGTTGCCATTGAAGTACTGATACCTGACTTTGGAGGCAATAATGATGCCCTTAAAAAGGTTATTAATGCAAAACCTAATATTCTAAATCATAATATAGAAACAGTACCACGGCTGTATCCTTCAGTACGGCCTATGGCTTTTTATCAAAGATCTCTTGAACTTTTAGAAAATGCTAAGTCTTATGATAATACAATAATAACGAAATCTGGAATTATGCTTGGACTTGGAGAGACTTGTGAGGAAGTTATTGGTGCTTTTAAAGATTTAAGGCAAGTGGATTGTGATTTGCTGACAGTTGGGCAATACATAGCTCCATCCTTAAAACATCATCCAGTTGTAGAGTACGTACATCCAGACACTTTTGAAAAATACAAGGAGATGGCGCTAAAACTTGGTTTTAAATATGTAGCTTCAGGACCTTTTGTGAGAAGCTCATATCATGCTGAAAAGGTAATGGAATATTTATAAATATTCCATTTATTAATTAAGTTCATATACTTTTATTTTCTATATATTATATATATCACCAAATATTGTTTGTAACATATTATGTAATTGAGAGGGAAATCGAACTAAAATTTCAGTTATGTATGAAAGGGGAAACAGTATGGGACATGAGTGTGATAAAGTAGTTTCCGGAATTCTCAGTCCAGGCGATATATCAAGAGTTAGGGAAGCAGTATGCATCCAGACTGAAAAGGTATATGACCAAATCAAGGAAAAGGACTGCATTGAAGACGCTAGAGTCTTTTTTAGAAATCCAGGATTAGTACAGCCGATAATTAATGCTGCGATAAACGTTAAAATTAAAAATGCGGACATCTTAAATGTTTTTGCCGACGTTGAACCAGTCCCATTTAAAAGAGGCTTTTTTACGGTAGATATCAAGTTCTTTATAAGAGTAAATCTTGAATTCTTTATTCCAACATCTCCATTTGGTGTTAGGATTATTGATGTAAATGGCTTGATAGTATTTGATAAAAAGGTTATTTTGTTTGGCTCTGAGGGTGAAGTAAAGATATTTAAGTCCAAGGATGTTGATGACATTAGTCTGTACAACCCAAAGGGAGTAAAAGACAATCTTCCTACAGCGAAGATAGAGGTTGCAGAACCTATTGCATTAACAGCCAAGTTAGTAAGATGCCATGAACATAGAGATGAAGATGATTCAATTGGGTTCTTACCAGAAAATCTACTAGAGCTCCTAGGTGATGACAGGCTTGAAGAACAGTTACAGAGAAATGAAATTAATGTAGAGTGCAATCAAGTAGAATCAAATAGAATTGTACTGGCTAGCGTTGGTCTATTCTCAATAATTAAATTAGTTAGATATGTACAGCTACTTATTCCTGCATTTGATTTCTGCGTACCAAATAACTCAGGCTTAGCATCAACCGATGAAGAGCCATGCAATATATTTGACACTATTGATTTCCCGACTGACGAATTTTTCCCGCCGCAAATATTTGATTTCCCTGGGGCGGAAAATGGAGTGTAGAGAATAAGAAAACAACTAAAATAAAGAGCCGTGATTAATTAATCATGGCTCTTTATTAGTTTTTCCAAAGACAATGTGCTATTAGCTAGCTTTCTCTTTTTTAAATTTTGAATTCAAATATCCAAAAACTCCTGGAAGAATGGAGATAAATATAATTGCGAAAATAACAAATGAGAAGTTATCCTTTACAGCCGGCAAGTTACCAAAGAAATAGCCCAGGAATGTAAACAGACCTACCCACGTAATTCCACCTATAAAGTTAAATGAAATAAATCTAGGATAATGCATTTCTCCTAAGCCAGCTACAAAAGGTGCAAATGTACGGATTATCGGGATAAATCTTGCAAGAATGATTGTCTTGCCTCCGTGTTTCTCATAAAATGCCTGTGTTTTATCCAGATATTCTTTTTTAATAAATCTTGAATTAGAAGTATACAATTTATGTCCTATAGTTTTACCGATAAAATAATTTACAGTATCACCGCCTATTGCGGCTATACACAAAATGAGAAAAAGTGTTATGACATTAAAGGATCCAAGTGCTGCAAAGGCTCCAGCAGCAAAAATTAAGGAATCACCCGGTAGAAATGGAATAACAACCAACCCTGTTTCACAAAATACAATTAGAAATAGAAAAACGTATGTCAAAACTCCATAATTCTGAATGATTATGCTTAAATATTTATCCAGATGTAAAATAAAATCTATCAAACCTTTTATATAATTCACTTTATTATCCTTCTTTCTAATATTTTAAGTGTATTTTCAGTTTATTTTTCCTTTTTAGAGTATACCAAAGAAAAGTTAGAAAGTGAATATATATTTTATAACGTCTATCTTCTATTTGCTTATTTTAATCTTTAAATAGGTCAATATTATTATTGACAGTTCCCCTTTCCGAATATAGAATATAAACGAGTGTTTAGTGCGAAAATAAAATATGACTATTCTATCAGCCGTTTTTAAATAAATGGCTGAAATTTTTTGGGAGGATCTATTGAAATGTCTGTAAAGTATATATTCGTAACAGGAGGAGTCGTATCAGGGCTAGGGAAGGGTATCACCGCGGCATCACTTGGAAGACTACTTAAATCAAGGGGTCTTCATGTAACTATCCAAAAGTTTGATCCTTACCTTAATTTTGACCCAGGAACAATGAGCCCATATCAACATGGTGAAGTATTTGTAACTGATGATGGTGCTGAAACTGACCTGGATTTAGGCCATTACGAAAGATTCATCGATGAAAACCTTAGTAAAAATAGTAATATAACAACTGGTAAGGTATATTGGTCAGTTATAAGCAAGGAAAGAAAAGGTGACTTCCTTGGGGGAACTGTACAGGTTATACCTCATATTACCAACGAGATAAAAGATAGAGTATATCGTGTAGGAAGAACAGATCATACAGATGTTGTTATCACTGAAATAGGTGGAACTGTCGGTGATATAGAGAGTCTTCCTTTTTTAGAGGCTATAAGGCAGGTTTCATCTGAAGTTGGTAGAGAAAATGTAATGTATATACATGTTACATTGGTACCTTATTTAAGTAAATCAGGTGAGCTAAAGACAAAGCCAACACAGCACAGTGTTAAGGAATTAAGAAGCATAGGTATTCAGCCAGATGTAATTGTATGCCGTACAGAAAAGCATCTTAGTAAAGATTTGAAGGATAAGATAGGACTTTTCTGCAATATGCCAGGAGATTGTGTAATTCAGAACCTTGATGCAGAGATTCTTTATGAAGTACCTCTTATGCTTGAGAATGAAGGACTTGCTGAAACAGTATGTAAAAGGCTTAATCTTAAATGTCATGCACCTGATTTGACTGACTGGAAACAGATGGTAGACAGACAGAAGAACCTTGAGGATGTAGTCACTATAGCACTTGTTGGTAAATATGTGGAACTTCATGACGCATATATAAGTGTTGTAGAGTCATTAAAGCATGGCGGAATTGCAAATAGTTCTGATGTAAAGATAAAATGGGTTAATTCAGAACTTTTAGATGACGATAACATTAAGAACTATCTTGGCAAGGTTGATGGAATCTTAGTTCCAGGGGGTTTTGGGGATAGAGGTATTGAAGGCAAGATTCTTGCTGCTAAATATGCAAGAGAAAACAAAGTACCATATTTTGGAATATGTTTAGGCATGCAAATGGCTGTTATTGAATTTGCAAGAAATGTCCTTGGCATGTGTGATGCACATAGCTCTGAATTTGTTGAGAATTGTAAGAACCCTGTAATAGATTTGATGCCTGAGCAAAGAGACATTGATGAAAAGGGTGGAACAATGAGACTTGGACTATATCCTTGTAAGTTAAAGGAAGGCTCTGTAGCTAAGGGTATTTATGGAGAAGACCTTATATATGAGAGACATAGACATAGGTATGAGTTCAATAATGAATACAGAGAGCAACTTACTTCAAAGGGTTTGATTTTATCAGGGTTATCACCAAGCGGAAGATTGGTTGAGATAGTTGAGCTTGAAGACCATCCTTGGTATGTGGGAGTTCAATTCCATCCTGAATTCAAATCCAGGCCTAACAAAGCTCATCCATTATTTAGAGAGTTCATTAAGGCCTCACTTAAAAACCAAAAGGGTGAATAATTTTAGTATATTTCAAAACACGCTGGATTCCAGCGTGTTTTTTATTGGTTAAAGTTATGTTTAATGTCATTCTGAGCGAAGCGAAGAATCTTTTGGTCTTGGGCAATATTGTTCCCAGAAAATACATTATTAGTATAATGTTCCAGTATAATGCCAATACTTATAGCAAGGAAAGCTTTTAAGTAATATGTGCAAGGAAGGGTGTCCAAAGATGACACCACTTGCAAGGGTATTGGAGGGGGATTTATGCTAAAGAATTCTTTTAGGATAGGAAATAGAAAATTTATAGTTTTAAAGAATAAACTTTTGCTTGGAGTAGTTGTTTTAGTAAGTATTTTGACTCTTGGGTCAATAGTCTCGGCTTATTATTCACAGAAGGTTACCAATGGCATTTCTGAAAGTATTTTAAGACTCCATGTGGTTGCAAATAGCGATAGCGATGAGGATCAAGCTTTAAAAAGACAAATAAGAGATGATATTTTAGTGTATATGAAGGAAAACATGAACAAAGATAGCACCCTTGAGGAATCAAAGAGTTTTATTAAAGAAAATATTCCAGGTATAGAAGAAATAGCAATGAATGAGATAAATCAAAGAGGTATGTCATACGGAGCCAAAGCATTTTTAGGTGATTATGATTTTCCAACAAAGGTCTATGGAGATATTGCTCTACCCTCTGGAAGTTATCAGGCACTAAAAGTAGTCCTTGGAAACGGAAGTGGGGCTAATTGGTGGTGCGTGCTTTTTCCTCCATTATGCTTTGTGGATGCTACACATGGGACTATACCTGATTCGGTGAAAAATGATTTGAAAAACGTTCTTAATGAGGATGAATATGCATTAGTTACCACAGCAGATAATGAAGAGGATATTCCAATACAACTGAAATTCAAGCTTGTAGAATTTTTCGAGGATGGTAAAATTCAGTTCACAGGTATGGTGAAGAGGCTTTTCAATTAATAAATTGAAAGGCCTTTTTCTTTGAACTAAGGCAGGTTGACAAATCAATTGGTTTTCCATATCATATATTTATACTAATTTGCTTCAGTTATAAGGAGGATAAAGAATGCTTTATGAATTAAGAATTTATCACATTTGTCAAGGAAGACTTGCGGCAATTCATAAGAGATTCTCAGAACATACATTAAAGTTCTTTGAGAAATATGGCATTAAAGTAGTGGATTTTTGGGAAGATGCTGAGGGAAATGAAAGAATTTATTATGTGCTTGAATATCAGGATATGGAAGAAAGAAACAGAAAGTTTGCAGAAGGATTTGCTAAGGACCCTGACTGGCTGGAGGTAAAAAGGCTTTCAGTAATAGATGGAGAAATTGTAGAAAAGATTGATATCCATTTCATGAAACGGGTTCCATATTTACCTGCTAAATAAATAGAATATAGAGATTACGTAAAAAAAAGAAGGCTACTTAAGTAGCCTTCTTATCATTTTCAACTTTTTTTTATATGGAGGAAAAACCAGTCCGTGCTCAAACCAGGTTGGCTTTTCCAGAATACTCTTGGAGTGTGAAAAGGTGTCAAAACTATATTTACCATGATATGAGCCTATACCAGAATTACCTACGCCACCAAAAGGTAGTGAGGTGGTAGCCACATGAGATATTGTGTCGTTTATACAGCCCCCGCCAAAGGAAACTCTCTTAACAAGATTATCTATTACATTCCTGCTTTCACTGAAAATGTATAGGGCAAGTGGCTTTGGATGGCTATTTATTTCGTCTATGATAGTTCCAAGACTTTCGTATTCCATAATTGGTATTAATGGGCCGAAAAGTTCATCCTGCATGGAAGCATCAGTATAGGTTACGTTAGAAAAGATTGTAGGTGAGATGTACTTTTCAGTGATGTTGTATTCACCACCATAGATAATCTTTTTTTGATCTTGTTCAATAATATCTGCCAATCTTTTGGCATGCTTCTCATTCACTATTCTGCCAAAGTCCTTGTTCCCTTGTATATCTTCACCAAAGAAATCTACAATAGCGGCTTTTAAAAGGGAAACAAAGTTTTCCATAACGTTTTTATGAACATATAGATAATCCGGTGCAATACAGGTTTGACCAGCATTCATTAATTTACCCCAAGCCACCCTTTTAGCTGCAAGCTTAAGGTTCGCGCTTTCATCAATAATACATGGACTTTTGCCCCCTAGTTCTAAGGTAACAGGCACTAAGTTTCGCCCTGCTGCTTCCATGACTATTTTTCCAACTTGAACGCTACCTGTAAAAAACATGTAGTCGAATTGGGAGTTTATTAATATAGAGGTTTCTTCAAGGCCGCCCTCTATAACGCTGATATAATTTGAAGGGAAGTTATTGCCAATTATTTCATTAACAAGGCTTGAAACAGAAGGTGCATTTTCAGAGGGTTTAAGGACAGCACAGTTGCCTGCAGCTATAGCACCCACTAAAGGCTCTATAAGAAGCTGAAACGGGTAGTTAAAAGGCCCAATTATCAGTGCTGAGCCATAGGGCTCTTTGTAGATATATGCCTTTGAACCAAATTGAGTAAAGGTTGCATGGACTTTTTGCGCTTTCGACCATTTTGGAAGTTTTTTTATCATGTTAGATATACTGTCATAAACAAAGCCTATTTCAGTAGTATATGCCTCAAATTCTGATTTTCCAAGATCCTCTTTTAATGCTTTTATGAATTTATCTTCGTTTGTTTTTATGAGGCTTTTTAAGAGCTTTAGCTGTTTGATTCTAAAGTCAATATCCAAAGTAGTGGATGTTTTGAAAAATTCTCTCTGCTTTTCTAAAAGCCTGTCCAATTCTTGATTATTCATATCAATCACTCCAATTTTTACTCCAAAATAGAAAATTAAACCATAATGCCATTATATCATACTGATTTGCGATTTAAAGGTTAATAATTCAGGAGTTCCATATGCAAGAAGATTAATCAAATTAGTATCAGATTATTAAACTTTCATAGCTATATATTTAAATGACTAGAATCTTAAGACTCCCTGTTCTTTTTACAAGAAATTTTGAATAATATTAAATGATTTAGTGAGAAAACAGGAGAGTGATTCACATTGGTAAAAGCAACGGAAAAAGCTATTGAAAAGAGAGAATTAGTATATGATAGAGGATTATCTAGCATTGAAGCAAAGAAAAGACTTGAGACCCATGGTCTTAATGCTCTTTCAGCTAAAAAAGGAACTTCAGCCATTAAAATAATTATATCTCAATTTACAGATTTTATGGTTCTTGTTCTTTTGGGTGCTACAGCTATTTCGATATTTATGGGGGAAATGACAGAGGCAATCACAATAATTGCAATTGTTATTTTAAATGCATCTTTGGGCTTTGTACAGGAATACCGTACAGAAAAGACCCTGGAGGCTTTGAAAAATCTAGCGGCTCCTACTGCGAGAATAATTAGAGATAGTGAGATAGTTGTAATACCTGCCGAACAGATTGTACCAGGAGATGTCCTCATCTTAGAGGCAGGAGATAGGGTAAGCGGTGATGGAGATATTGTTTGGGAGAGTAACCTTTATGTTGATGAATCTCTTTTGACAGGTGAATCTGTGCCATGTGAAAAAAAGCCAGGTAATTTTTATGGAGAAGGTGGCGTAGCCCCAAAAAACCGGGTATACATGGGTACTGTAGTCACATCAGGCAGAGGAAAGGCCATTGTTACTTCCACGGGTATGCTTACTGAAATGGGTAAAATAGCGGATATGATTCAGAATATTGAAGAGGAACAAACTCCACTTCAGAGAAAGCTAGATCACCTTGGCAAATTTATAGTTCTTGGGTGCATTCTTATATGCGTTATTGTAACAATTACAGGTATCTTAAGGGGTGAACCGGTATTTACAATGCTCCTCGCAGGCATTAGTTTGGCAGTTGCTGCAATCCCAGAAGGCCTTCCAGCAGTGGTCACCATAGCTTTGGCTCTTGGTGTGCAACGTATGTTAAAAAGGAATGCCCTTATAAGAAGACTCCCAGCAGTGGAAACATTAGGTTGTGCCAATGTAATATGCTCTGATAAGACAGGAACTTTAACTCAAAATAGAATGACTGTAAGAAGGATATTATCAGGTGACAACTCTTATGATGTTGTGGGAGAAAGTGATAGCGCTAAAGGTGGATATGAATTAAATGATAGAGAAATTGAGGTTATAAAGGCAAAACCCTTAGCACTTACTTTGGAGATTGGAGCATTGTGCAATGATGCCAGATTAGTAAGTAAAAAGGAGAATGATACTTCATATCTACAACGTTTTAAGGACAAAGTAACTAAAACAGAGAAATTTAGCTTTTATGGTGACCCCACAGAAGGGGCTATTTTAATTGCCGCAGCAAAGGCTGGAATAATTAAGTCGAAATTGGATTTAGAGTACAAAAGAATCGATGAGATACCTTTTGATTCCGATAGAAAATGTATGTCTGTAATCTGTGCGAATCAGAAGGGTGACATAGGTGTTTATTCAAAAGGGGCACCAGATGTTATAATCCAAAAATGTAGCAAGGTCTTAACCAATCGTGGAGTAAATGAACTTACGCCTACAATAAGGAAACAGATATTGAGATCCAATGAATTGATGGCGTCAGAGGCTCTAAGGGTTATCGGAGTGGCCTATAAGAGCATAGTTCAAGGAGTATTTGACAAAAACAAGGTAGAGTCAGAGCTTGTTTTTGTGGGACTTATTGGTATGATTGACCCTCCTAGAAAAGAGGCTGTTGAAGCGGTAAGTAAATGTAGACTTGCTGGAATTAAGCCCATAATGATTACAGGAGACCATCGGTTGACAGCTACTTCTATAGCTAAGGAAATTGGGATTTTCTCTGAGGGGGATTTGGTCTTAACGGGTGAAGAACTGGATAAGATGACAGTTGAGGACTTAATGGAAGTTGCTGACAGGACATCAGTGTATGCAAGGGTTTCTCCAAAACATAAGCTTATGATTGTCTCGGCATTAAAGAGCAAGGGAAATATTGTTGCCATGACGGGAGATGGGGTAAACGATGCTCCTGCTGTGAAAGAAGCAGATATAGGTGTTTCAATGGGGATAACAGGGACAGATGTAACTAAAGAAGCTTCTTCAATGATACTAATGGATGATAACTTTGCTACTATAGTTTCAGCAGTTGAAGAGGGGCGCGTGATTTACAGCAATATTCGTAAATTCATAAGGTATCTGCTTTCCTGTAACATTGGTGAAGTACTTACAATGTTTATTGGAATGATGCTTGGTATGCCGCTTCCTTTACTACCAGTACATATATTATTGGTAAACCTTGTAACTGATGGCTTGCCTGCCATGGCATTGGGGGTAGAACCTGCAGATGATGACATAATGAGGAGTCAGCCTAGAGGTTCAACGGATAACATTTTCTCACATGGGCTATTGAATTTGATTTTATTTAGGGGAATCTTTATAGGCCTTTGTACTCTTGCCGTATTTACCAGCATACTTTATTTTACGTCTAATCTGGCTGCGGCAAGAACCGGTGCTCTTGTTACTCTGGTTGCAACACAGCTAATACATGTTTTTGAGTGTAAATCAGAATTTAAGAGTATTTTCGAAATTAAATTCTTCAATAATATACCTTTGATATTAGCGGTGAGCTGCTCTTTAGCAACTATTTTAAGTGTAGTTTATATACCAGCACTAGCTAAAATGTTCAACACTGTTCCACTTACTTTAACAGAATGGCTTCTGATTGCTGGCTTCTCAGCCTTTGGACCAATACTCTCAAGCTTCGTAAAACCAAATGCCAAATATAGATAATAACCTGTTAGCCTTAGCTCCCCTAATAGGGGAGCTTTTTAAATGTTAAAGAAATTATAGTGGTATTATTTTTTTAGAAGTATTTAAATTAAGCCTATAAAAGAAATATATTAATTACACTTTAGCTAGCAATATTTTCCTCAATATTTTGTAAAGACATGTGGGGAAATGAAGTTAAAAGCCACAATTTATCTATGTTATCATTCTGAGTGAAACAAAGAATCTTATTCATTTTAGTCCTTTTACAAAAAGACACCTTGAAAAGCTAAAAAATTATATATATAATGATGTACGGTATAACACATATTTATTGTGCAGTTTATACAATTGCCAGAGTAGGGTATTAAATATTGTAACAGATTGTTCATATTTTGGACAAACTTATTACCCATAATAAAATTGTGTTATATAAGATTTTAATAACAACGCAGGGGGGAAAAAGATGATAGAAATACAGAATTTGACTAAAAAATTTGGTCAAATTAAAGCTGTTAACGATATCAGCTTCACTGTAAATAAAGGTGAAATTCTTGGGTTTTTGGGCCCAAATGGTGCTGGTAAATCTACCACAATGAATATCATCACAGGTTTCATTCCTTCGACTTCGGGAACTGTAAAGGTTTGTGGATTCGACATAATGGAGGAACCAAGGGAAGTTAAGAAGCGTATAGGATATTTGCCTGAATTACCGCCGCTTTATATGGATATGACGGTAACAGAGTATCTGAGCTTTGTATCTGAACTGAAGGATTTGGATAAGAAGAAAATGAAGAGCCAACTGGCTGATATCATGGAACTGATAAAAATCCAAAACGTTAAAGACAGGCTTATTAAAAACCTTTCAAAAGGATATAAGCAAAGAGTTGGTTTAGCTCAATCTTTAATTGGAAGTCCAGAAGTTTTAGTTCTCGACGAACCTACAGTTGGTCTTGACCCAAAACAGATTATTGAGATAAGGAATCTTATTAAGGCTTTAGGCAAAGAGCACACCATTATTTTAAGTTCACATATCCTGCCTGAAGTAAGTGCAGTCTGCGAGAGAGTTGTAATTATTAACAAGGGAAAGATCGCAGCTATAGATACACCTGAAAATCTTTCTAAAGGTTTATCTTCGTCTACAAAATTCTCAGTTAGAATTGCTGGCCCTAAAGCTGCTGTTCAAAGTACGTTAAAAGGTATTTACGGAATTACCTATGTTGAAGCAGATAAGGTTAAGGAAGTAGGCTCTACTGATTTTCTTTTTGAAACTATGAAGGATGTAGATGTTAGAAAGTCTATGTTTTTTGAGCTTGCAAAGAATGGATTTCCTATTCTTGAGCTTAAGTCTGATGACTTGTCTTTGGAAGATATATTCCTTCAGATTACGACTGAAGAAAAGGGGGTACAAGGCTAATGTTTGCAATTTACAAAAAGGAGCTAAGATCTTACTTTTCCTCTCCTATTGCGTATGCTCTGATAGGCCTTTTTATATTACTTTCATCAGTATTTTTCATTCTAATTAATTTACAACAAGGCTATGCGGATTTTTCCGGTAATCTTTCTACAATGGGCTTCTTGCTACTTTTCATAGTCCCAATTCTGACAATGAGAATACTAGCAGAGGAGAGAAAGAATGGTACTGAGGTACTTTTGGTTACTTCACCGGCTAGTATCAGTAATATAGTTGTAGGAAAATATCTGGCAGCGTTGTCTGTTTTCTTATTAATGATACTAATTACTTTTATCTACCCTATTATTCTTTTCACCTTTGGTAAGCCTCCAGTAGCACCGCTTATAGGTGCATATGCAGGTTTTACACTTTTAGGTGCAGCTTTTATTGCAGTAGGTGTTTTTGCTTCTGCTCTCACAGAAAGTCAAGTGGTTGCTGCAATTGTTGGCTTTGTTAGTCTTTTGCTAATGTGGCTTATGGACAGCATCGCAAGTTTCGTAGGTGGCTTTGTTGGTAAAATACTTAACTGGCTTTCATTACTCTCAAGGTATGATGATTTTAGCAGAGGAATTCTTAATCTGAGCCCGATTGTGTACTATCTGAGTTTTATAGCTGTGTTTATTTTTCTTACGATTCAGATAATTGAGAGAAGACGTTGGAGTGAGGGGTGATAAAAATGGAGAATAATAAGGATAATACCACTGAAAATTTGAATGAAAACAAAACTGAAAATATAACAAAAAATTCTAATACTCCTAAGATAGATAAAAAGGGTAGTAATAAAAAATCCTTTAAGTTTTTAAGTGCACGAAGTTTAAAATATGGTTCTGCTTCCCTCATAACTATAGTCGCAGTTATCGCAATAGCAGTAATTGTTAACATGATTTTTAGTCCAACTGTTATTAGCAAGCTTACTGGTCAGGATGCTATAAAGTTTGACCTTACACCCAATAAGCGATATTCTATCGGGGATCAGACTGATCAAATAGTTGGAAGCTTGACTAAGGAAGTAAAAATATACGCATTATACGATGAAACTAAAATAGGAAGTGACCCACAGCTCAAAGAAGTTAATGAGCTTTTGAATAAATACACAAAGTATAAAAATATAAAGCTTGAGTACATTGATACTGACAAAAATCCTTCATTTATTAAGTCGAATTTAGACCCAGAAGGCATCAAAGATATTAAGAAGGATGACATCGTATTTGTATCCAATAAGAAGGTTAAAAATCTAAGTAAAACTGATTTGTTTGTAACACAGTTTGACCAGCAGACAATGCAAGAGAATACTACCGGTTCACAAGCTGAGCAAGCCTTTACTGGTGCCATTAAGTTTGTTTCTTCTGATAAGACTCCAGTAGTATATTTTCTTGAAGGGCATGATGAAAAGAAGCCTGATACAGATTACACAACTATTAGAGGATATCTTGTCAGAAATAACTATGAGGTTAAAACTCTTAATCTGATTACAGCCCCAAAAGTTCCTGAAGATGCTGAGATAATCGTTGTCGCAGCTCCAAAGAAGGACATCTCTTTAACTGAAAAAGACAAGCTTATGGACTTTTTCAAAAATGGTGGAAATGCATTGTTTGCAATTGACCCAATTGAAAATTCTCCAAGTCTTCCACAGTTTGAAAGTTTGTTGTCATACTATAATGTTGACATTAATTATGACAAAGTTAAGGAGAACGACGATCAGAGATTCCCTAAGGGTAAACCATACGATATTTTGCCTGATGTAGTGGATAATGATATAAACGCACCATTAAATCCAAGCTCACTTTATGTTATAATGCCAAATTCAAGAAGTGTTAGTACTCTTAAGAATGATAAAGAGTACATTAAGATTACTTCATTGATGAAGTCAAGTGCTAAGGCTGTTGGTGAGCCTACTGATCTTAAGGCAAAAACAACTCAAGGACCTTTGGATCTTGCTGTTGCAGTTCAAAATGATGGTGCAGCTAAGACTTCTAAAATCGTCTTGATGGGTAATGGTTCATTCATGACTGATAACTCTATACAGCAATATGAGCAATTCTCAGTTAGCGGTTTTTACTTCTTCCTAAATTCACTAAATTGGTTGCAGAATAAGACAAGTGAAGTAATAATTGCACCTAAGACTTATAGTTCACCAACTATGCAGATTTCTCAATCAACTGCTAATTTGCTTGCAATTTTGACTGTTGTTGTTCTTCCATTCCTTATTCTTGGTATAGGTACTTTTGTTTGGATGAGGAGGAGACATTTATGAGAAAGTACGCAAAGCCTATCATTCTTGTATTGATAGCTGCGGTTCTAGGCGGTGTTTACTTTTATGCAACAACAAAGACAACTACAACTAAAACTACAGATCCTGTAGAGCCAAGGTATGAATCCATAAATATATATGAGGTTGATAGCCAAAAGATAAGTGAAGTTACCCTTGAAAGGAAAGACGGAAAATATGTCTTTCAGAAGAAGGGGGATGGCTTTGTAATGGTATCGCCAACAGATTTTATTGCTGATAGTGCAAAAGTTAACTCAATTATCGTTAACGTATCCAACGTGAATGCTGATAAGGTTATTGAGGAAAACGCTACAAATTTAGCGCAATATGGCTTTGACAAGGCAATAAAAGTTACTGTAAAGTATGATGGCGGTGTTAAGGAACTTGAAGTCGGTGATATGAATTCCACTAAAGATTCTTATTATATTAAAGAAAAAGGCAATAATAAGGTTTATACTATCGGGACTTATACCATTGATGCTATTAATATTTCTAAAGATGATTTGAGAGATAAAATATTGTTTACTGTTAAACCTGAGGACATTACTGGACTTTCACTTAAGAAGGGTGGAAACTTAGTTTTCACATCAAAGAAGACCGGAGATGGACAGTGGAGCTTGATTGAACCTATTCAGGCAAATGCAGACTCGACAAATATGACAACAGTTGCAACTGCCATTTCTCAAGTTGGCTCATTTGTTAGCTTTGTAGAAGACAAGCCAGCTGACCTTGATAAGTACGGTCTCAAGAGCCCTTTATACAGTGTTGAATTTGAGACTGCATCAGGCAAGAAGACGTTACTCCTTGGTACTGAAAAGACAAAGGGTGCGGAGACTTATGCAAAGCTTGCAGACAGTCAGCAGGTATTTACAATTAATCCAGCGCCACTTAATTTTCTTGACAAGCCTTTAAAGGAAATCATGGAGGTGTTCGCTTACATTGTAAACATCCAGGATGTATCTAAGGTGGTTGTTGATATAGATGGAAAGTCTATAGTTAGCGAAATTTCTACAAATAAAGATGACAGTACTAAAGATACATTTACAGTAGATGGAAAAGATGCAAATATAACAGATGATAAGAGCAATAATCTATTTAAAAAGTATTATCAAGGTATTATTGGCATTACCATGTCTGATATAGATACTGTATACAAGCCTTCTGGTAAGGCTGAAATAACCTTCACATATACTTTGAAAAAGGATCCAGGGACTATGAAGGTGGAATTTGTGTCTAAGGATGCAAACTACTATTATGTAGTTAAGAACGGTAAGTATGCTAACATTATTGTAGATAAGAGGAAATTTGACGATGCAGAAGGCTTAAGACAAACGTATAAAAACCTTACTGATGCCATGAATAAGAAATAGAATTCTTATCGTTATAAAAAATTATTTATGAATAAAGCAACATTATTAAATGTTTGCTTCATACTGAGGACAGCTCTCACATAAAATTACTTAGATGATTTTTTGTGGGAGCTGTTTTATGTTGAGAGAAGAGAAACGAAATACGGTCAAGGTTGCTTGTATATATATGACAACAATTATTGGTGCAGGCTTTGCCTCTGGACAGGAGATTATAAAATTTTTTGCAAAATACTATTCGGGTGGCTTTTATGGAATTATTTTGGCAGGTGTACTATTCTCCATCATAGGGTGCCTAGTCCTTGATAAGGTATATACTGACAGAATTAAAAATTATGATGAGTTGGTTTTCCCAGTGTTAGGTTGGACAATAGGATGGATCATGGAAATAGTTGTAATGCTATTTATGGTAAGCGTTTTTAGCATTATGATTGCTGGTATGGGAAATATTTTATCTGCGAATTTTGGATTGAAGTTTTCAACTTCGGTTACTATATTTGCCTTTGTGTGTATGTTGATCATTCTTACAGATGTTAATGGCATTGTAAATGTAAATGTAGTTATAACACCAATGATGGTTCTAGGTATAATATTTACAGGTATTTACATAATCGTATTCAAAGATACATCGGTTTTTAATATCAATCCCATCTTAGTTAAGACGACGAATAACTGGTTTTTCTCAGCCTTGACCTATGTTAGCTATAATAGCATAATGTCTATGGTTGTAATGAGCAGCCTTTTACCATATTTAAAAACAAGAAAAGTAGGTATAGCAGGAGGTATTATAGGTGGTGCAATGCTTTGCTTTGTGGCTCTCATTGTGAATGCAGTATTGTATTTGTTTTATCCTGAGATAATTGACTATGAGCTTCCAATGCTACGCATTGCATTGAAGTACAGTAATGCTCTATATTTCGTATATACTATTGTTCTGATGATGGCAATGTTCACCTCTGCCATTACCTCGGGATTTTACTTTGTAGATAGATTCTCAAGTAAATGCTCCTTATCACCTAAGTATACGGCTATAATAACCTGTGCCGTGGTAATACCATTATCTAACCTTGGATTTGGAAACTTAATCTCTGTGTTATACCCAATATTCGGGTATATAGGCATGTTCCTAATGTTTGCATTGATTATTCAGGCTTTCAGATCAAAGTCTAAAAGATAGGCAGCCTGACTTTCAAAATACTTCACATAAATATTATATTATGTTAAAATACAGGTGAATTGGAAATCTAATCAATAATAACAGGGCGGTGCAATATGCCGGATATACAAAAGAAAACTAGAAGGTCCAGAATAGGGCAAGCAATAATTTTTTTTCTTCTCACATTAACTCTTATTACCTTATCTTTCCTAGCATATTTGAAATCTCAAGGATATGAAGTTACTAACTTAAGTATGCAGGATATAAAGGCCTTTTATTATGCTGCGACTAGTAAAGTTGATAAGGGAACTGTGCAAAGTGAGATAGAATATATACAGTCAGATCATCCCGTATTTACAGTGTATAAGGATTATATAGTAAAATGTACAGCTGACAGTATTAGGTTCTATTCTAAAGAAGGTCAGGAAGTCTTTAGCAAAAATCTCACCTTAAAAAATCCAATTGTCAGATCAAATGGAAAAGAACTCCTGCTTGCTGATACAGCTTCTAAGGAAGTATATGTTTTTAAGGATAAGGAAGTAAAATGGAATTATAAAATGGACGAATCAATAATAAATGCAGAAATAGACCAATCAGGGCATGTCTCAATTGTTCACGAGGCAAAGGGCTATAAATCGGCTGTCACAGTATTCAATCTCCAAGGCGGCCCATTTTTCACCCGTAATATTGCAGAAGGTATTGCCATAAAGGCAAATGTATCACCAAAAGCACAGTATGTGACAACTACGACGCTAGATACCTCAGGTATAGGTTCAATGTCCCAGATTGAGGTCACGAATATCCTTGGAAGCCCTGTTGGAGAGAAGATAGTTGGGGTTGAAGATCTTCTCACTAACATATTGTATATGGATTCTGAACTCGCTATTTGTGTTGGAAACAAAGTAATTATTGGAGTAGATGCCAATAACAAAGAAAAATGGCGTACCGTTGGGGAGGATTATAGAATTGCATCCGCTATAAAGCTTGATAGCAAAAATATTTTACTTGTAGCAATAACTAATGATAAAAGTTTGCTTACAAGCGATTTATCCTCAAAAATTCTCAGAGTTAATAGTGATGGTAAGGTAACCGAGGTTTTTAAGAGCGAAGGTTACGTTAAAAATATAAGCGCAAATGATGGGGTTATAGGTGTTAATCTTGGTAATAAGGTTATATTTATTTCGTCCTCAGGTAAAAAGCTGGGGAGCTATATTCCCCAAATTGATGTTAATCAAGTAAATATCTTAAGTTCAAATGAGGCTGCAGTTATTACAAAAACAGCAGTTGAAATAATAAAAATTAATTAAACGGAGGTATTTCAGATGAATTGGGCCGATATTGTAATTTTGGCTATTATCCTCGCATCTGCGTGGTTTGGGTTTAGAAAAGGGTTCATTTATTCCATGTTTAGAATTTTGTCATTTTTTGTTTCTGCCATATTAGCGGTTAAGACATATCCATATATGGCGAAAATATTAACCCAAACGCCCATGTATGATAAAATAAAAACTACTATATTTAATAAGCTTTTAATACAGCAACAAGCGCAAACACCAACACTGGATGGACAGGCTAAACAGGCTGCCGCCGACGCCGTTATCAGCAATTTAAAGTTGCCGTCCTTTTTAAAAGATACAATAGTAAAAGGCGTTCCTAATCTATCTTCTCTGGTTGATTTGAATAAAATCGTGGATGCCATAAGTACTCAACTCACAGGTATAGTAATAGACATAATGGCTTTAATTATCATCTACTTAATAATCAGAATAGGGCTGTTTTTATTTAGGCATTTGCTTCAGGGAATTGCCAAACTTCCAGTATTTAAACAGCTTGATAAAGTCGGAGGTCTTTCATTTGGAGCAATTCAGGGACTTTTAACTGTTTACATATTATTAACAGTAGTAATGTTGTTTAATTCTGCACAGGCCTTTAAAGGAATCTATGAAGCTATTGACAGCTCCACTGTGGCTAAATACTTTTATGAGAACAATTTTATAGTTAGTTGGATGTTTAATAAATAATTTTTTTAAAATTTGCGCGCTAGATTGGTATGTGGATTATTACAAGACTTTTGTGTTGTGATTTTGTGATAATGAATTTAAGATTTGTAACTTTCAATATTAATGTTTATTACCTTTACTTTAAATGAGCATGGACACAAGTTAAACATAAGTGTAAAATATTTTTAAAACCAAGTCGGGTTATCCCGGCTTTTGTTTTATAAACAAACAGTTAGATTTTCGCAATTTAGATATATTATATTTATAACTATAAGTTTGTAAACTTAATCAAATTTTGAATAGAGGGTGATTTTTTTGAGAAGTGATGTAGTAAAGACAGGAATAGAAAAGGCACCACACAGATCGCTGTTTAAGGCAATGGGATATACTGACGAGGAGATAGCCCGTCCGCTGATAGGTGTTGTAAATTCAAAAAGCGAGATTATCCCTGGACATATACATTTGGACACGATTTGTGAGGCAGTAAAAGCAGGTATAAGAATGGCAGGAGGAACTCCTGTTGAATTTGGATCAATTGGTGTATGTGATGGAATAGCTATGGGACACATTGGAATGAAGTATTCCCTTGCTACAAGAGAACTTATTGCGGATTCCTGTGAAGCCATGGCTATGGCACATAGCTTTGATGGCATGGTGTATATACCTAACTGTGATAAGGTAGTCCCAGGTATGCTTATGGCAGCCCTAAGGGTAAATGTTCCTAGTATTGTTATAAGCGGCGGACCAATGCTGTCTCTTAAAAATAAGAAAGATGGCTGCGATATGGACTTAAACAGTGTATTTGAGGCTGTAGGAGCATATAAAGCTGGGATAATGAATGCTGAGCAAGTTGCAGAAATAGAGAATACTGCTTGCCCTGGTTGTGGTTCTTGTTCTGGAATGTTTACTGCAAATTCTATGAACTGCCTTACTGAGGTTCTTGGACTTGGACTTCCTGGAAATGGAACCATACCAGCTGTGTACGCTGAAAGAATCAGGCTGGCAAAGCATGCAGGAATGAAGGTTATGGAGCTAGTTGAGAAGGATATTAAACCATCTGACATTGTAAATGAAAAAACATTTGAGAATGCCCTTACTGTTGATATGGCACTGGGTTGCTCAACTAATTCAGTTTTACATCTTCCTGCAATAGCAAATGAAGCAGGAATTACTATAAACCTTGATATAATAAACGAAATTAGTTCTAGAGTACCGAATATTTGTAAGCTTGCCCCTTCAGGACATCACCATGTTCAGGATTTATATGTTGCTGGTGGCGTTCCTGCGGTGATGAAAGAACTTTCAAAGAAAAATCTTATTAATTTAGACCTTATGACAGTAACCGGAAAAACTGTTGGGGAAAATATTGCAAATGTAACTGTTTTGGATAGGGATGTAATTAGAAGTGTTGATGAGCCATATAGTAAAACCGGCGGAATAGCTGTTTTAAGAGGAAGTATAGCACCGGATGGCGCAGTTGTTAAGAAGGCGGCTGTTGCGGAACAAATGCTTGTTCACAGTGGCCCAGCAAGGGTTTTTGATAGTGAAGAAGATACGATAAAGGCTATTTATGATGGGAAAATTAATAAAGGCGATGTTATTGTTATACGTTATGAGGGCCCAAAGGGAGGTCCTGGAATGCGAGAGATGCTTTCGCCAACATCTGCTATTGTTGGAATGGGTTTAAATGAATACGTTGCCCTTATAACAGATGGCCGTTTCTCAGGAGCAACTAGAGGAGCTGCAATAGGTCATGTGTCACCTGAAGCAATGGAGGGTGGTCCAATAGCCTTAATAAATGAGGGAGACATTATCAATATTGATATTCCAAAGGGTATATTAAACTTGGAGGTTTCTGAGCAGGAGCTTAATGCTAGGAGAGAAAAATGGGTAAGACCTCCATTTAAGATTACAAAAGGGTATTTAGGCAGATACTCTAAGCTTGTAACCTCTGCTTCAACAGGTGCGGTGCTGAGGTAAAGGAAAATATAGTACATTCAGAGATTTACAAAAGAATTTAAGAGAATAGTTTGGATTAGAGAGATATGAATGAATATGTGAGGTGAATTATTATGAAACTAACTGGTGCACAAATATTTGTGGAATGCTTGAAAGAGCAAGGGATAGATACTATCTTTGGCTACCCTGGCGGCGCAGTATTGAACATCTACGACGCTTTGTATGATGCTCAGGATAGTATAAAGCATATATTAACTTCCCATGAGCAAGGGGCTTCACATGCTGCGGATGGCTATGCCAGAGCAACAGGAAAGGTTGGGGTCTGCCTCGCTACCTCGGGACCAGGGGCTACAAACCTTGTAACAGGCATAGCCACTGCTTATATGGATTCGGTGCCTATGGTGGCTTTCACTGGTCAGGTGTCAACAGATCTATTGGGTAAAGACTCCTTTCAGGAAGTTGACATAACTGGTATAACTATACCTATTACTAAGCATAATTATATAGTTAAGGATGTTCAAAGCCTTCAGAAAACTATAAGAGAAGCATTTATAATAGCTGCTTCTGGAAGGCCTGGTCCAGTGCTTGTAGATATTTGCAAAGATGTAACTGCAGCCTTATGTGAATACGCTCCATTAGGCAAAAGTGCTATCGATGTTTTGCCTGAGGTAGATGACAGAGATATATCGGAATTATCTTTGCTTATTTCAGAGTGCGAAAGACCACTATTTTTAGCTGGTGGAGGGGTTGGCATTTCAGGAGCAAGCGAAGAACTCATTAAGCTTTCCGAACTTGTTTCAATGCCTGTTGCTACAACTCTAATGGGCATGGGCTCTTTCCCTGGAAGCCACGAGAATTATACCGGTATGGTGGGTATGCATGGGACTAGGACTTCAAATATGGCAGTAAGTGAAGCTGATCTAATTATTGCAGCAGGAATGCGTTTTAGCGACAGAGTTATAAGTGATTCCAGTAAATTTGGTCATAGAGCAAAAATAGTCCACATTGATATTGATCCTGCTGAACTTGGCAAAAATTTAAGTGTTGACATGGAGATTGTAGGAGATGTAAAACAAACTCTTGCAAAGCTTTTGGAGACTTATAAAGGTAATAAAAAGGGTACATGGCTTGCAGAGATTCAAAGCTCATGTAAAAATATCTCTAATAAAAAATCACAAAGTGAGACTGTAACGCCAAAAGAGATTCTTAATACTCTTTATAGGTTAACTGATGGAGATGCAATTATAACCACGGAGGTAGGTCAAAATCAGTTGTGGGCAGCTCAACACTATATCTATGACAAGCCAAGAACTTTTATTTCATCGGGGGGATTAGGAACCATGGGTTATGGCCTTGGAGCATGTATTGGAGCTAAAGTTGCTCACCCTGATAAGAAAGTAATAAATATAGCTGGTGATGGAAGTTTTAGAATGAATTGCAATGAGCTTGCTACAGCCGTTGAGTACAAGTTGCCAATAATAATCTGCATAATGAATAACAAGGTACTTGGAATGGTTAGACAATGGCAGAGGCTATTCTACAAAGGCAGATATTCGAGTACCAGTATTGACAGAGGTACTGATTTTGTGGCATTAGCAAAAGCTTTCGGTGCTGAAGGAATAAAAGTAACAAAAAAAGATGAAATAGAAGCTGCTCTTGTCAAAGCACTTTCTTCAGAGAAAGTGCCATATGTAATTGATTTTGACATCGATGAAGACGAAAGCGTATATCCTATTGTACCTCCTGGAAAGCCAATTACAGAACTAATAGAAGAGTAAGTGGCAGATATGGGTGGAATTTAATTTTTCAATTAAGTTAAGACTAAATATGGGCAGACTAAGATGTCTGCCTACCAAATTTGTCTTGACATACATCCGAATCTATGATAAATTAAATATTGCTTCTTTGTGTAGCTTTTTTTTTTATGTCAAAAACAATAATGGGATAAACAAATAATGAATTCACGTTTTCTCTTGGAAAACATGTATAATTTATATTTTCTTTATCTTACGAATCAAGGATTATATTTCATATTCAGTATTTTATTTAAAAGACTAAATATGAAATATATATATGTATAATTTGCGGCAGGAGGTGTTAATAATGAGGGTTAAAATTACATTAGCATGTAGTGAGTGTAAACAGAGAAATTACAACACTATGAAAAACAAGAAGAACGATCCAGACAGACTGGAAATGAATAAGTACTGCAAGTTCTGTCGCAAACACACAGAACATAAGGAAACCAAATAATTAGTTTATATTAATTATCCTATAAAATAATGGTGGGATGTGAGTTAATGGCTGAAGAAGCAAAGGTTTCAAAGTGGGGAAAGGTCGGTAAGAATTCCGGCAAATTTTTCAGAGAAATAAGAAGTGAGCTAAAAAAGGTAATATGGCCAACAAAGAATCAACTTATTAATAATACAATCACTGTACTTGCATGCTGTTTGGCTATAGGTGCGATAATTTGGATTGCAGACGTCCTTTTCGGGTATGCTTTTAAATTTATGTTAGGTAAGATATAAGGAGGGAGCGAAGCCTTATGGCTTCCTTAATAAAATATGTCTGAAGAAGCAAAATGGTATGTTGTTCATACCTATTCGGGGTATGAGAACAAAGTAAAAGCAAATATTGAGAAGGTTGTTGAGAACAGAAATATGCAGGAACTTATTCTGGATGTCGCTGTCCCAATGGAAGAGCAGATTGAGATTAAGGATGGAAAGAAAAAAGCTACCCTTAAGAAAGTCTTTCCTGGCTACGTTCTCGTCAAAATGATTATGAGCGATGATTCATGGTATGTTGTTAGAAATACCAGAGGAGTTACTGGATTTGTTGGTCCAGGATCAAAGCCTGTACCTCTGACCGATGAAGAGGTTGGAAACATGGGTGTTGAGGATTTCTTGCCTATAGTTGACTATGAGGTAGGGGATAATGTTCGAGTTATATCAGGCCCTCTTGAGAATTTCATAGGAATTGTTGAAGAGGTTAACTTGGAAAAGAAAAAGGTTAGAGTATCTGTTTCTATGTTTGGTAGGGAAACACCTGTTGAACTTGAATTACAACAGATACAAAAATTATAGGCCGTAAGGCAGGTTTTGTTGCATTATGCACAATAGCCTAGATTTATATATATTGTTCTTAATTAATTTGGGAGGTGGATTATATGGCAAAAAAAATAGCTGGATATGTAAAACTTCAAATTCCAGCAGGAAAAGCAACTCCGGCTCCACCGGTTGGACCAGCTTTAGGACAGCATGGTGTAAACATCATGGGTTTTTGTAAGGAGTTTAACGAAAGAACTGCGAAGGATGCAGGTTTAATTATACCTGTAGTAATCACTATTTACTCAGATAGGTCCTTCTCATTCATAACTAAGACTCCACCGGCTTCTGTTCTTATAAAGAAGGCGTGCAAAATTGAAAGTGGTTCCGGTAAGCCTAACTTGGATAAAGTTGCAAAGATATCTAAGGAAGATGTTAGAAAAATTGCAGAGCTTAAAATGCCTGACCTTAACGCTGCAGATGTTGAAGCAGCAATGAGTATGGTAGCAGGAACTGCAAGAAGCATGGGTGTTGTTGTTGTTGATTAATTATAATCAACATGTGGGAGGAATTAAGTTTCCGACAAATTTACCACGAAGGAGAGGATAGTAATGAGTAGGGGAAAAAAGTATACCGAGAGCGTTAAGCTTATCGATAAGTTGGCTCAGTACGAGCCTGTTGAAGCCATTGAGCTAGTTCAAAAGACAGCTAAGGCAAAGTTTGATGAGACTGTGGAAGCACACATTAGACTCGGTGTCGATTCAAGACATGCTGATCAACAAGTTAGAGGTGCCGTTGTTCTTCCACATGGTACTGGTAAAAAAGTTAGAGTTCTTGTTTTCGCAAAGGGAGACAAAGCTAATGACGCTGTAAAAGCTGGGGCTGAATTTGTTGGAGCAGAAGAACTTGTTTCAAAGATTCAGAAGGATAACTGGTTTGAATTTGATGTAGTTGTTGCTACACCTGATATGATGGGTGTTGTTGGTAGATTAGGTAAAGTTTTAGGTCCTAAAGGCCTTATGCCAAACCCTAAAGCCGGCACAGTAACTATGGATGTTACTAAGGCAATTGCTGATATTAAAGCAGGTAAGATTGAGTACAGATTGGATAAAACAAATATTATCCACTGTCCAGTTGGAAAAGTTTCTTTCGGTACTGAAAAGCTTAAAGAAAACTTCTCAACTCTTATGGATGCTATTATTAAGGCTAAACCTGCAGCAGCAAAAGGAACGTATATGAAGAGTGTTGTTATATCATCAACCATGGGACCTGGCATAAAGGTTAATTCCCAGAAGTTGACTGATTAAAACATATTACTTTGTAATATATTTTGTGAAAGTCATTTTAGGCTTTACAAATAAGAATATATAGTGTAAAATACTCAAAGTGTTAAATAGTTAGAAATAATTTTATAATATAAGCTGCCATAGACAGTAGGTGCATAATTTATGCTTAATAGAGGGTATACTCGTCCTACCGAGGAAGTTGAATTGTTAATTTTTAATTGATAATTAGGCTCTCGTTTGTTTATGTGCAAGCGAGAGTTTTTTCATTATTATACACATTGAGTTTTAAAAAAAAAGGAGGTGCTAAACTTGCCAAGTGAAAAGATTTTAGGGCAAAAGAAGGTTCTTGTTAATGAATTATCTTCTAAGATTAAAAGTGCTTTGACAGTTGTATTTGCAGATTATAGAGGATTAACTGTTGAACAGGATACAGAATTAAGAAGTGCTCTTAGAAAAGCTGGTGTTGAGTATAAAGTTGTAAAAAACACTTTAACTAATTTTGCAGCTAAAGAAAATGGTTTGGATGCACTTGAACCAATGCTAAAAGGACCAACAGCTATGGCGTTCAGTACAACTGACGTTATTGCACCAGCAAAGGTTATGGCTGAATTTGCTAAGAAGTATGAGAAGCTAGAACTAAAGGCTGGAGTATTTGAAGGTAAAGTTGTTGATATTAGTGTTATAAAATCACTTGCAGACTTGCCATCAAGAGAAGTATTGTTGTCACAACTTGCTAGCAGCTTGAATGCTACTATAGCAGGACTTGCAATTGCATTAAATGCAGTAAAAGAACAAAAAGAGCCAGCTGAGGCTTAATCAGTAATAAAAATTATTATGGAGGTTATTTAAAATGGCTAGTGAAAAAATTGTAAAATTTATTGAAGATGTTAAATCATTAACTGTATTAGAATTATCAGAGCTTGTAAAAGCAATAGAAGAAGAATTTGGTGTATCAGCAGCAGCATCAGTAGCTGTAGCAGCAGCTCCAACAGCAGCAGCAGTTGAAGAAAAGACTGAGTTTAATGTAATTCTTAAAGAAACTGGCTCAGAGAAGATCAAGGTTATCAAGGCTGTTAGAGAAATCACTGGTCTTGGTTTGAAAGAAGCTAAGGATCTTGTAGACGGAGCTCCTAAGACAGTTAAGGAAAACGTAAGCAAGGACGAAGCAGCTCAGATTGAAGCTAAGTTCAAAGAAGTTGGCGCAACTGTAGAAATTAAGTAATTAGCAAATTTATAAGGCTTCTAAGGGATAACTTAGAAGCCTTTTTTGCATAATTTTGTTTTCTTATAATAGTCCAATAACTTCATGCTATAAGTAAAGTATTATAAGAAAATATGATTAGAGATTAATTCCTTAATTACATTTAGGATGACACAACAATTGTCATTCTGA
>Ga0123336_10000280_pt1 | contig 52983 bp, 41 predicted proteins | sample SSSSmetaG_FD_96466 | JGI IMG/M metagenome (GOLD analysis project Ga0123336, IMG submission 96466) | Glacier valley bacterial and archeal communities from Borup Fiord, Nunavut, Canada, to study Microbial Dark Matter (Phase II) - ​SSSS metaG | ecosystem: Environmental > Aquatic > Freshwater > Ice...
CTACTTCTTCGAACGCTACTTCTTCGAACGCTACTTCTTCGAACGCTACTTCTTCGAACGCTACTTCTTCGAACGCTACTTCTTCGAACGCTACTTCTTCGAACGCTACTTCTTCGAACGCTAAACGAGTCGCTGCGAAGCAGCGTTGATGCGCACGCTCTCGCTTCTTGTAATCGCGTGCACGGCCTGTGGCGGTGGCGGCAAAGGTGCGTCGGAGAAACCGAAGCAAGAAGCCGTCGATGAGGGCACCGCAGAGAAAGATGCCAGGAGCCTGCTCCAGGAGATCTACGGCTCGATCTCGCACGCCGATACCGACGGGTTGATGACGCTGTTCGCCGAGCCGATGGTGGTGTACGGCCCGCGCAGAGCCGATGCGCACGCGACGCGCGCGGATGCCCTGATCGCGCTCAAGGCGATCGTCGATCAGAAGAAGAAGCCGAGCCTGCACTCGGGTCAGCTGACAATCGTGGCGTCGCCGGGTGGTCGCTCGGCGTGGGCCTTCGACGTCGTCGATGTCTCTGGCACCGCAATGACGTTGACCGCGGTGCTCTCGAACGCCGACGATGTCTGGCAAGTCAGCGCCGCGACGGTCGCACGCACCCCGACGCTCAAGGCCGTGCACGAGAGCCTCAAGAAAGATGCAGTCGTGCCTCCTGGCATGGCAGCGGTCGCCAAGATCGATGCGGTCGCGAAGGGCGCAGCCGACAAGCTCACCCGAGGGCTCAACGCACAGGCGATGTGGGGCGACGAGCTCGCGAAGCGCAGTGATGCGGTCGTGATCGGTCCGGGCTCGGGAGAGCTCACGCGCGGCAAAGCGGAGATCAAGAAGCTGTTCGAAAAGCGCAACGCTGCGCACGTGCGCGAGACCGCAGCAGGGCAGGTCACAGCGCACGCAACTGCCGATGGTCAGCTCGCGTGGGCGACCGTGCCGGTCGTCCGCTTCGAAGACGACACCGACCCACTTCCTCTCCGCGTGTTCGCCGTGTTCGAGAAGAACGGCAGCGACTGGAAGATGATCGCGCTCCAGGAATCGCTCGCCGTCGACGAGCCGGGCGTCGGCACGCAGTACAAGACCGTCGTCGCACCGGCGTTGCCCAAGCCTCCGGAAGCTGCGGCTGTCCCGCCCGCCGCCGAAGAGGCCAAGCCGGTCAAGAAGCACAAGAAGAAGAAAAAGCAGAACCCTTCCCCGCCAGACGACGACACATAATCGCGCCGATCAGCGGCGGATCGAACGACCTACGGATCCACCCGCATGCCGGGCGCCTCGTGGCCGGTCGACGCGACGTACTCGTCGTAGTTACCGCCGTAGATGTGGGGCTTGCCACCGGTCGAGAGCTCGAGTACGCGGGTCGCGAGCGCCGAGAGGAACTGGCGGTCGTGCGAGACGAAGATCAGCGTGCCTTCGTAGTGCGCGAGGGAGGTGACGAGCGCGCGCTTCGTGACGATATCGAGGTGGTTCGACGGCTCGTCGAGCACCAGGAGGTTCGGCGCGTCCTGCATCAGCTTGGCGAGCGCGACGCGTGCGCGTTCACCACCGGAAAGCACGTTGATCGGTTTGAACACGTCGTCGTCGTGGAAGCCGAACATGCCGGCGAGGTTGCGCAGCGTGCCTTGGTTCGCGGCCGGCGCATGCTCCTGGAGCTCGTCGAGCACGGAGTGGTTGCCGCCGAGGCCCTCCATCACGTGCTGGGCGTAGTAGCCCATCGTGACCGCGGCACCGATCGTCGCCGCGCCGCTATCAGGTGCGAGCGCGCCAGCGATCATCTTCAACAGCGTCGATTTGCCGGCGCCGTTCTCGCCCATCACCGCCCAGCGCTCGCCGCGACGGAACGTCAGCGAGAGATCTTTGTGGACGCTGCGCGAACCGTACGCCTTCGTGAGCCCGTCGAGCTTGACGACATCGTCGCCAGAGCGCGGCGGTGTCTTGAACTCGAGCTTCTTCTCGATGATCCGACGCGGAGGCTCGACCTTCTCGATCTTGTCGAGCTTCTTGATCCGGCTCTGAACCTGCGCGGCCTTTGCGGTGTGGGTCTTGAACCGCTCGACGAATCGGCTCTCCTTCTCGAGCATCGCTTGCTGGCGCGCGTACGCGGCTTCGCGGCGCACCGTCTCCTCGCCGCGCATCTTCTCGTAGAAGTCGTAGTTGCCGGTGTACGCGCGAATCTCGCCGCCATCGATCTCGACGATCTTGGTGACGACGCGATTCATGATCTCGCGATCATGACAGGTCATCACGACCGTACCCGCGTAGTCCTTGAGGAACTGTTCGAGCCACAAGATCGATTCGAGATCGATGTAGTTCGTCGGTTCGTCGAGCAGCAACAGCTCCGGCTTCGCGAGCAGGATCTGGGCGAGCGCCACGCGCATCTTCCAGCCGCCCGAGAGCGTGCCGATGTCGTTCGGCATCTGCTCCTGCGTGAAGCCGAGCCCGTGGAGGATCTCCTGCGCGCGCGCCTCGAGCTCGTAGCCGCCGAGATCTTGATAGCGCGCCTGGACGTCGGCGAACCGTTCCACGACGGCATCGAGGTCGTCGCCGGGATTCTCCATCTTCGCGGCGAGCACGGCGAGCTCGTCGGCGAGCTTCGCGACTTCGCCCGCGCCCGCGCAGGTCTCCGCGAGGATCGAGCGGCCTTTGAGGTCACCGACGTCCTGGCGGAAGTAGCCGAGCGTCAGCTTCTTCGGCTTTTCGACATTGCCGTCGTCCGGCAGCTCCTCGCCGACGAGCATGCGGAACACCGTGCTCTTGCCGGCGCCGTTTGCACCGACGAGCCCGACCTTCTCGTTCGGGTTGATCTGGAACGAGGCGTCCATGAACAAGATCTGCCCGCCGTACTGCTTCGAAACGCCTGCAAACGCGATCACGCGCGGCTTATAGCATTATTAGTCGTCGTCGCCTTTACCCGTTCGAGGCGCGTACTTTTTGGCTTTTGCCTTCTGGGTCTCGGCGATCCGCCGAGCGGTCTTCTGATCGGTCACGGCGACGGTGTGCTCGACCGAGAGCTTCTGGAAGTTCGCGAGCCGATCGATGTCGAGCTCGCCCGCGATCACGGCGTCGAGCACCGCGCAGCCGGGCTCGGCGATGTGGAAGCAATCACGGAACTTGCAGTTCTCGGCGAGTACCTTGATGTCGTCGAACGAATCGACTTCCTCTTCCGCTTCCTCTTCATTCGCCCAGCGTCCGAGCTCGCGCATGCCGGGCATGTCGATCCAGAGCGAGCCATCGCTCGCGACGAAGAGCTCGCGCCGCGTGGTCGCGTGGCGACCGCGATCGTCGTCGCGGATCTCGAGCGTGACCTGCACGGCTTCGGGCAACAGCGCATTGAGCAGCGTCGATTTACCGACGCCGGAGCTGCCGAGCAGCACCGCGGTCATCCGCGGGCGCACGAGCGAGCGCAGATCATCGAGCCCGGTCACCGTGACGAGCGAGAGCGGAATCACGAGCACGTCGGGCGTGGTCGTCATGATCTGTGCGACGAGCTCGAGCGGCTTCTCGACGAGATCGATCTTCGACAACACGATCGCGGCAGGGATACCGCTCGACTTCAAGAGCTCGAGATAGCGATCGAGCCGCGGTGCGGAGAGCTCGGAGTTCGCCGAGGTCAGCACCAGGCCAAGATCGATGTTCGCGGCCATCGGCTGCGGCACCGATGCCTCTCCTGCGGCGCGGCGCACGAGCAGGTTGCGGCGCGGCAGGATCTCGCGAATCACCGCGTTGCCGGCACCGGCAGCGGCTTCGCCCGAGCGTTCCAGGAGGACCCAATCACCGACGTGCGGCAGATCGCGCTTGTCGGCGGCGACATGGAACGCCTTGCCGGTCGCCTCGCACCACACGCTGCCGGTGGCAGTGGTCGCTTGATACGAGATCCGATGCTCGGCGGTGATCCGGGCGGGCACGGTCGCGCTTTCGGGATCGAGCGCCTTCGCGGCCGCTTCCCATTCGGTGTCCCAGCCGAGGGCATCGAGACCTCGGATCATCAGATCGCGAGCTCCGGCCCGATGAGGTCGAGCGGAAACACCACGCGGCCCTTCTCGAGACTCTCGAGCAACGGCACGAGATCATGGCCGCGATGCGGCAGCGCCTGGATCTCCGCGAGCGTGAGATACGCCGCGCGCAGCGATTCTTCGTCAGGCACGGACTTGGGCGCGGTATCATCGATCGGTGATGCGACATAGATGACCCGCATTCGCGCGCCATCCCCTTGGGCGTGATGCTCGACGCGCAAGATGCCCTCGAGCCGGCACGGCACGCCCGCCTCCTCGAGGACCTCGCGAACCGCGGCGACCGCGATCTGTTCACCCGGCTCGACGCGACCCCCCGGAATCGTCCACGTGGTCCCGTATTTCTTCTCCTGGACCAGGAGGAAGCGCGAGCCGAGGCGCACCACCACCAACGCAAAGGTCCAGGTCGGTGAGGGTGCGCGGGACATCGCGATACCTTAAGGTCGGGTCGTGGCCGACGACAAGGTCCGTTCTAACGTCATCCGGGGATTCACCGCCGGGATTCCCCATAACGTGGCGTTGGGCATCGAATGCACCGAGCTGGGCGAGTCCAGGTCCACGTTCGTGCTGCGTTACGACCCCAAGCTGGTCGGCAACCCCGATACCGGGACCATCCACGGCGGTGCGATCACCGCGCTCCTGGATGGAGCTTCGGGCGCTGCGGTGTTCGCCGCGATCACCGAATGGCGCCCGATCGCGACGATCGACCTGCGCATCGATTATCTCCGGGCGGCCGTGCCTCCGCGCGACGTGAACGCGAAGGCGCACTGCTACAAGGTCACGCGCAACGTCGCCTTCGTGCGTGCGGTCGCATTCCACGATGACGAGCACGATCCGATCGCGACCTCGGCTGCGACATTCATGCTCGGCATCAAGACTGGCCAAAAGGACCCGCCGGACCCGCCGGACCCGCCGGACCCGCCGGACCCGCCGGACCCAATCGACAAGTCATGACGCTCCTCGAACGCCTCGCCGAAGCCAAGCGCACGAACAACCTCGGCGCGATGATCCAGGCGATTCCCTATGCGAACCTCCTGGGGCTCGAAGCCACGATCGTCGAGAGCGGCGAGCTCGTCACCACGATGAAGTTCTCGCAGCACCTGATCGGCAACGCGCAGCTCCCCGCGATCCACGGCGGCTCGATCGGTGCGCTGCTCGAATCCGCCGCGGTGTTCGAGCTGTTGTGGCGCGCCGAGACGATCGTGCTGCCAAAGACGATCACTCTCACCGTCGATTATCTACGCTCCGCCGGACCGCGCGATGTTCACGCGACGAGCGTGATCAGTCGGCGCGGCCGGCGGATCGCGAACGTCCGGATCGAAGCGTGGCAGACGGACCGAGCGCAACCGATCACGACCGCGCACGCGATCTTCCTCGTCATGCGTGACTAGCGGGTCACTTCGGTGCGAGCGGCAAGCGTAGGGTGAGCACGCTGCCGCCGCCGGCGCGCGCCGCGAGCGAGACATCGCCCCCGAGCGTGCTCGCAACCGAGCGCGCGACGGTGAGTCCGACACCGAACCCGGCGCCGCGCACCTCCGAGCGAAAGAACGGATCGAATGCGTTGCTCGCTTCGTTCGGCGGCAGCTCCGAGCCATTATCGGCGACCTCGACGACGACGAACCCGGCGCGCTCCTCGACCGCGATGACGATGCGCGCATTCCCCGACGTGCCGTCGAAGCCCGAGGACGAGAACAGCAACATCGCGAGCACGGCTTGGCCGATGCGCGCTTCTTCGCCCGCGACCGGGCCGACCGGAAAGATCTGGCGTACCACGTGTGCGCGCGCCTCGAGCGTGGGCAACGCGAGGCGCAACACCGACGAAGTCAGCGCGGCGAGATCGATCGCCCGCGCATCGGAGCGCGACGCGAGGGTCTGGAACGCGCGCACGTTACTCGCGATCCGCTCGGCGCCGGTCGCGATGTCGTCGAGGATGCGCAGTGCCGCGGTCTGCTTCGCATCCGCGAGGTTCGTGGTGAGCTGCTTGCGCAGCGAGCGCAGGTTCAGCAGTACCGAGGTCAGCGGATTGTTGGTTTCGTGTGCGAAGCCCGCGGCGAGTGCACCGACGAGCGCGATCCGATCGGCCTCGAGCAGCGACATGCGGTTACGCGTGAACTCGCGATCGGTCCACAGGATCACGATCGAGACGCCTGTCGCGTCGCGCTCGCGGCCGATCGTGACTTCCATCGGCATCGCGATTCCGTCGGCGCGCACGAAGAACAACTCGACCACGGTGGGCAATGGATCGGCGGTGTGGACGACCCGCAAGAATAGCGACGCCACGTGCTCGCGCTGATCTGGTGCGATCAGCTCGAGCACCGGCCGCGCGATCCATTCCTCGACGGTGAAGCCGAGCTGACGCGCCGCTGCCAGGTTCGCGTACTGCTTGCGAAACTGGCCGTTCTCGTACCTGATCACGCCGTAGCCGACGTTCGCTCGGTCGAGCGCGTCGAGCATCGCGGGGAGCATCGCGGGGAGCATCGCGGGGAGCACCGCGGGGAGCACCGCGGGGAGCACCGCGGGGAGCGCCGCGGGGAGCGCCGCGGGGAGCGCGGCGCCGGTCACCGGATCGTTCACGTAACCTTCACGAATGTTCCCGCGCTGCGATCTTTGGTGACGCCGGGAAATTGCAGCACCTGATCGTGCATCGCGACGTACACGCCAGGTGGCAGGAGCTGGACGGCGAGGAGCGCTTCGGTCAGGTTCTGGAGCGCGTCGGTCGCGCGCAACTCGTACGGACGCATCGCGCCGGTCAACACGATCGGGGAGGCCGGCACGCCGGCGACTTCGCAGATCCGTTCGCCCGAGACGGCGAGCCGGTCGGTCCCATGCGCGACGATCACGCCATCGTGATCCCGCGCGACGCGCGCGGCGGTCTCGGCGATCAGCGTGTGATCCTCGACGGTCATCTCGAGGCTGTCCTTGTTCATGAGCGCGATGCGCTCGATCTCGACACCGCGCAACTCGAGCGACGCGAGCATCACGTCGAGGACGGAGACCTTGTTCGCGAGCACACCCGACAATTCGTCGTAGGTCTTTTCGATCGTGCCGCCGGTGGAGATCAGAGCGATGCGCTTCTTCACGAGGTCACTGGAGATACGGGAGGCTGAAGTAGACCACGGCACCCGAGGCTGCCGCAGCGACGAGGAGTAACAGGAAGATGGTCAGCTTGCCCATCCGATTCGACGCGAAGGGCGCAGGCAGCGTGAGCGGCGGCAAACTGGGTCTGATCAGCCGATCCGGGCTCATGGGCGCCATCGCCGCACCGCCGAGCAGGGTCTTCTTCGAAGACGGGCGCGGGGGCGGGGGCGGGAGCGGGAGCGGGAGTGAGTCACCGGGATTGGGCGGGATCCGGGGCGCCAGAGCCTGCGCAGGCTCGCGCTGCTGCAGGTGTCCGACCGCCGTCTCCTCGGGACGCTCGATGATGATCGATTCATCGTTCGGGTATTCCGAGAGCCGCGGTGTCTCCGCCATCACACGCGTCGGGGCCGGCGTCGAGGTATCACCGAGCGAGGCGGTGAAGATCCTGTCGACCCAGCGCGCGACCTCGTAGTCGAGGATCGTCAGGCCGAGCCGCTTTACCTCGGTGGTCAGCGCGACGCGCATAGCGGCCGCACGTTGCCAGCGCATATCCGGATCGCGCTCGAGCGCGGTCATCACGATCGAATCGATCTCCATCGGGAGATCCGGCGTGTTGAGCGACGGCGGAGCGATCTTCATCGACTTCACGCGATACAGCGTGTCCATGTCGTCGCGACCCAGGAACAACGGTCGTCCGGTCAGCATCTCGTGCGCGATGATGCCGAGCGCGAACAGATCCGCGCGCGCGTCGATCGTGCCGCCGAGATACTCCGGCGCCATGTAACCGAACTTGCCTTTGATCGTGCCCGGCATCGTTTGCATGCCCGCGGCCGACGCCTTCGCGATGCCGAAATCGATCAGCTTCACGACGCCGCCCTCAGCGACGATCACGTTCGACGGCGAGACATCGCGATGGATGATGCCGAGCGCCGTGCCCGAGTCGTCGGTCAGGTTGTGCGCGTAGTCGAGCGCGTCGCAGACCTGGGTCAGGATGTTGAGCGCGATCGGAATCGGGATCTGGATCGAGAGCTTCGCGCACAACCGGAGGATGTCGCGGAGCGTGCGACCGACGACGAGCTCCATCGCGATGAAGTAGATGTCTTCGACCTTGCCGAGGTCGTAGGTCTGCGCGACGTTCGCATGGCGCAGGTGGCTCGCGAGCCTCGCTTCGCGCACGAACGACCGCACGAGATCGTCGTTCGAGGCGACGTGCGGCAGCATCCGCTTGAGCGCGATCGGACGGCGAAAGCCTTCGAGTCCCGTGGTCTCGGCGCGGTGCACGGTGGCCATGCCGCCGATACCCAGCTGCTCGTACACGAGGTACGGGCCGAACTCTTCTGCGGCGCGGACCACCAACCTGGCAAGGGTACTACGGGCAGGCCGGAATCGGCCGGTCGGAGACGGGTCTCGATGTGGTGTTACTCCGTGGCGCGAAATCTAGCTTGCGCGACCGGAGCGATCTTGCGGTTGACCAGGACCACGGCGGCAATCGGGATCACGAGCGCGAGCGCCAGCGGGCCGAACGCGATCGCTTGCGATGCCATGTCCGGACCCAGCCCATGACGCATCGATTGGAGCAGCGGCAGGTTCGTGTAGATCGTCACGGCGACGGCGACCGCGCCGTAGACCGTCGCGATCACCCGGCTTTGTGCGCTCATCCGGACGAGCTCGAAGCCGGCCCATGCCTGGAGCCCGGTGAGGCCGACCGTCCACCACACCGAGCGAACGCCGACGGCGGCGAGCATACCAAACATGCTCACGGGGTCGACGTTGCTCATGCCGCGGGCGCCATGAGCGTCGCTGCCCATGAAGATGCTCGGCAACATGGCCGACATCGTCAGCACGGCCTGCGCGATCAACAGCCAGCCGAGCCATGTGAGCCCCGCATCGGGCGCACGGCGATGGACCGGTGCGTGGTCGCCCGCCATGAGGTCCACGAATTGACGATCCGAGAAGAACCGCCGGATGATCATCGGCCACGCGATCAGCATCCAGCACAACGCGCACACGATGACGAGTCCGAGCACGCTGACCGCCGACGACATCACGAACAGGAGCAGCGCACCGCCACCGCAGAACGCGGAGATGACACCGAAGTTTGCATAGCGATTCGCGAGCTCGACCGAGCGATCGACCGAGGTGGTTTGCAGCCCGGTGATGCCGGCGTGGACGTGGATGATCGAGCGCACCACGAGGAGGACCAGGCACAGTGCCATGATCATCGTCGAACCCTCCTGCAGGGCCTTACCCGGGAGCTGGAACACCATGAACAGGACCGTACCGGTACCGATCACGCCGCACAGCCCGAGCACGGTCATGAGGATCGACGCGCCTTCGAAACCCTTGTCCTCGGTGATCGGGAGATCGGTGCGGAACTTCTTGAACCGCGGTAGCGCGAGCAAGCCCGCGAGCACTGCCGGCCACAGCGCGAGCCCGGCGATCATGCCGATCGTTCCCTGCGTCGTGAGGCCGAATTTGAGCTTCAGCACGCCACCGACGAGCAGCGATTGCAGGAGCCCGAAAACGATGTAGCGCTCGACGCCGCGCATGCGCGCGCCCGAGACATTCGGATCGCCGTAGAGCAGCTTGGCGCCGGCGGAGCGCTGCATCAACGATCGCCCGATCGAGAGTCCGAGCACGAGGAAGCCGTAGATCGCCTCTGTGCCACCCGAGCCACGCATCGAGAACACGACGCCGAACGCGAGCAACGCGACGAACGCAGCGAAGACGTTACCCGCGAGCTGCATGAGCAGGCCAAGCGCGGCCAAGCCCTGATCGGCAGGCACGTTCGCATCAACCAAGTCGACGACAGCAGGATCTCTGGACTCGCTCATCGGACACCCCTTGGCAACGATGGATAACATGTGCCGGAGGCGCATTCACGGGTAAACATAGGGGTTACCGGAGCGAGCCGTACCGCCGCGTTCAGTCGCAAGAAATTACGCGGCGAGTGCGTTTCGGCGCAGGCGGTCCGCGAGCAAGGGCAGGCGATCTTGGCCCCAGGCGATGAAATCTCCACACTTGAGCGACGGCACGCCCCAGAGGCTAAATACCGCCATGTCGGTAGTGTTCGCGTTCGCCCACTTCGCCGCTTCAGGGTTCGAGAGCGCCTCTTTGGCTCGCTCCCACGACAGCCCCGCGCGTTCGACCACGAACTTGAGATCGACGTATTCCGCCATGTCGCGCGCTTCGGACCAGATCGCGCGCAGCGCCGATTTGGCGAACGCGAGCAGCGCAGGTTGGCCCTGGGTCTCGCTCGCCCAGTAGGCGATCGCGATGCAGTTGTCGGTGCCGATGCCGAGTGGATCGCAAACCTCGCCGAACGGCACGTGCAAGCGATCGGCTTCGCGCTTGGCATCGCGAACGATGTAGGTCCGCTTCACGGTGGGCAGCGGCACGCCGCGCGTGACCATCGGTGGCACGGCGCGCAACACGAGCGGGATGGCGTAGGGTGCGAGCACGGCCTCGATCTGCTCGAGCGCGAGGTAGGAGTAGGGCGAGCGGAACGAGAACCACATCTCGCACTGCAGCGGTTGTGCGGGCTTGCCCTCTGGCACTTCGTAGATCTTCTCGGGGCCACGCTCGGCTTCGGGGCGCGGCTCGACGACGTGCTTCACTGGCACGCCGAGATCTTTCGCGAGCACTTCTTCGAGATAGCGGAGGCGATCGATGCCCCAGTACCACTCGCCGCCGTAGTGCAGCATGCCGCCCTGGTAGTGGCCGGCCTTGCGGAGCTCGTAGTAATTGCCGTTCAACACGGGTGCGATGTTGCCGTGCGATTCGAAGCCCCACGCGCCGACGCGCTTCGCGAGCTCCTTCTTGTCGTTCGCCCACATCGGCGCGCACAGCTCGATCACGGCGCGGAGCTGGTCCCTGCCCGGGCGCTTGCGGATGAGTGCGGTCGCGGCGTCGCGCACGTTCGACGGATCGGCTTCACGCTTGCCCGGAAAATCGATGTTCCAGTACTCGGCGAGCTGCTTGGCATCGCGCACCGCGTGCTTGGTGCGGAGGATCGGAAACGCATCGACGTCGGCGGCGGGCGGCGTGGTGACGACGACCTCGAGCTCGACGGGATAGACCTCGATCAGCCGGCTCGTCGCGACCGCCGCGAGGTAGCTCCACGGCTCCGCGACATCGACATAGAGGGTCAGCGTGCGCGGGGCCTTGGTCACCTTCTCGCGCAGCTCGGTCACCGCTCGTCGCGCCGCATCCCCGGTCGGTCCGAGCCACGTCGCGATCGCCTTACCCATCAAGCGCTTGGTGATGATCACGAGCGCACGCTACTGCATCGGGGCCAGGTGCGCTAGGGTGCCCGCGCCGTGGCCGAAACCGACGACAACAGGGGCGACAACAAGGGCGATAACAAGGGCGAGAAAATAGAGCTCCGCAAACGCACGACCGCCTCGGTCGAGCTACTCGAAGAGCTCGCTGCCGACCTCACCAAGCTGGCGGACCTCGACGAAGATCTGCGCATTCGCCTGTCGACCGCGGCGGGGCAGCTGTCGCGGCCCGAGCGCTACGTGCGCAAGCAGCTCGGCAAGGTGCTGACTCGCCAGCGCTTCCACGCGAAGCGCGACGCCGACCGTGCGCTGCTCGATCAGAGCGGCATCCGCCAGCTCCGCAAGGAGACCGTGTTTCGCACCCCGTTGCCAAAGCCCGAGTGGACCGCGCTCGATGCGCCGCTGCGCGACGACGAAGGCGAAGATGCGTGGGCCGCCGCCGAGGCGCGTCGCGACGACGACTCCGAGCCCGTTGCCACGCATCAGCGAGTGGAGACGGCGCGCATGTGTTACGTGTGCAAGCGCGATTTTCACGAGCTCCACCACTTTTACGATCAGATGTGCCCCGAATGTGCGGCGCTGAACTGGCAGAAGCGCGAGCAGACCGCCGACCTGCGCGGCCGCGTGGTGCTGGTGACTGGTGCGCGTGTGAAGATCGGCTACCAGGCCGCCATCATGCTGTTGCGGACGGGCGCCGACGTGATCGTCGCCACCCGGTTCCCGCGCGATGCTTCGCGCCGGTTCGGTCGCGAGGTCGATGCCTCCGAATGGACGCATCGGCTGCACATCTACGGCATCGATCTGCGCCACACGCCGAGCGTCGAGCTGTTCGCTCGTCACCTGCTGACAACCCAGTCGCGGCTCGACGGCATCATCAATAACGCGTGCCAGACCGTGCGCCGGCCATCGGGTTGGTATGATCACGTTGTCACCGGCGAAGATGCGCCGCCGGAGAATGCGTTCGAGCGCGCGGTGCTCGGGCGTAATCGCGAGCTCCGCGGCGATTCGGGCCTCGCGCGAGCCAGGCTCGGGCAAGGAGGAGGCGGCGAGGCGATCCAGGCGACCGGCCTGTGGAAGTCCGCGGTGCTCTCGCAAGTGCCGCTGCTCGCCGAGGATCTCGAGCGCGGCGAGCATCTCTATCCCGAAGGCCGGCTCGATCAGGATCTCCAGCAGGTCGATCTGCGCGACACCAACACGTGGCGGATGACCCTCGCCGAGGTGCCCACGGCGGAGTTGCTCGAGGTCCATCTGGTCAACGCGGTCGCGCCCTTCGTGTTGAACGCGCGCCTGCGACCGCTGCTCGCGGCGGTGCCGACACGCGATGCCCACGTCGTCAATGTCTCGGCGATGGAGGGCCAGTTTTATCGTCGCTGGAAGACCGACAAGCACCCGCACACGAACATGGCGAAGGCCGCGCTCAACATGATGACGCGCACCTCGGCGGCCGACTACGTGCGCGATGGCATCCACATGAACTCGGTCGATACCGGCTGGGTCACCGACGAAGATCCGCAGCATCACGCCGAGCGGAAGCAGAAGATCCACGGCTTCCATCCGCCGCTCGATATCGTCGATGGTGCGGCGCGCATCGTCGATCCGCTGTTCGATGGCGTGAACACCGGCAAGCACCTGTGGGGCCTGTTCATCAAGGACTACAAGCCTGCGCCCTGGTGAAGGACCGCTAGGCACCTCCACGAGTTCGGGCATACTCGGGCTCGATGGCTGAAGTACCCGGGCCGGACGCGCTGCGGGCGACGCTACCGGCTTCGGACGAGTCGGCACCGGTCGTCCGCCCGGTGCTCAGCGGCTACGACCTCGGCGCGTTGATCGGACGCGGCGGGATGGGCGAGGTGACCGCCGCGCACGACGCGAAGATCGGCCGCCAGGTCGCGATCAAACGCATGCGTGGCGTCTCGACCAGCGCCGCCACTAGCGAACGCTTCCTGCGCGAAGCGAAGATCCAGGCGCGGCTCGAGCATCCCGCGATCATCCCGGTCCACGATCTGGGCATCGACGACAGCGGACAGCCGTACTTCACGATGAAACGGCTCTCGGGCAAGACGCTCGCCGAGCTGCTTCCGAACCATCCATCGCGACAGCGCTTGCTCCGCGCGTTCGCGGATGTCTGTAGCGCCGTGGCGTTCGCGCACGAGCACGGCGTGGTGCATTGCGATCTCAAACCCGCAAACATCATGCTCGGTGACTTCAACGAGGTCTACGTGATCGATTGGGGCCTCGCGCTCGTCATGCACGGGGGCGATGTCGGCCTCGGGCTCAACACCCTCGATCGCGAGACGCGCGCGGGCGAGCTGATCGGCACGCCCGGTTACATGGCGCCCGAGCAGGTCCGCGCGGCGGACGAAATCGGGCCGCCCGCCGATATCTACGCGCTCGGTACGATCTTGTTCGAGCTGCTCGCAAACGGTGCGCTCCATCCATCCGGTGTCGCCGGCCTCGCCTCGACGCTCGAGCTCGCGGACGGGTCGCCGGCCGCCCGCAATCCTGGCGGCTCGGTGCCTCCCGAGCTCGATGCGTTGTGCGCGGTCGCGCTGCGACGCGAACCATCGGAGCGGCCGACGGCGCGCGAGATGGCCGAGCGCGTCGAGCACTATCTCGACGGGGACCGCGATCACGAGCAGCGGCGGCAGCTCGCTGCGACCTGGCTCGCGTCCGCACAGCGCGCGCTGCGATCCGACGATGTCGGTGGCCGCGCCGAAGCGATGCGGTTCGCCGGCCGTGCCCTCGCGCTCGATCCCGAATCGGGATCCGCCGCCGAGCTCGTCACGCGCCTCATGCTCGAGCCGCCTAGGCGGTTGCCGCTCGCGCTCCAGCAAGAGCTCGCCGCGACCGAGGCCGCGACGCAGCGCCGACAATCGAAGATCGCGACCGCTTCGTTCGCGGCGGTGGCGGTGTTCCTCGTGCTCGCGTGTGTCGGGGGAGTGCGAAGCCTCTCGGTGTTCATCGCGATCGCGGCGCTGACGCTCCTGCTCGCGGGCATGGCGTTCCGATTTTCGCGGCGGGTGGCGACTCGTAGCCAGATGCTGTTCCTGGCGCTCGGCAACGTCACGCTCGCAGCGTTCCTGTCGCGCGCGTTTGGCTCGCTGATCCTCGCGCCTGCGGTGACCTGCGTGATGGCGGTATCACTGACCTCGTATCCGCAGCTCATCGCGCGCGCTCGCCTCGTCGTCGCGATGCTGGTAGCGAGCTGGTTGACGCCGTTGCTGCTCGAGCAGCTCGGTGTGCTCGAATCGACGTGGCGGATCGAGGGTGGCCAGGTGATCTCGAGCTCCCACTTGATGGTGCTAGGCAGCTCGAGCCCGATCCTGCTCGTGGCCTTCAACGTGCTCACGATCGTCGTCATCGCCTGGTTCTCGAGTGCACTCGCGCGGTCGCGCCGCGACGCGCAGCACGAGGTCGAGATCCAAGCCTGGCATCTGCGCCAGCTGTTACCCAAGGCGCCGTCGTGAAACCGTGACGACCTCGTCGCGCCGCGTTAGCGTCGGGTGAAGCGCTTCGCGAGCCGCGTGAAGCGACCGGTGAAGGCGGCGGCCTCGGGGACCTTCGCGATCGTCATGATCGCGAGATAGACGATGCCGAAGGCGGCGATCGCTGCGATCGCGCGCGGCCACACGTGGGCCGACATCGGCGCGACGACGTAGTTCGCCGCGTAGCCCGCACCACCCGCGACGACCGCAGCGGCGAGCGCGCCGAGCCCGAGCTTGGTCGGAATCGGGACCGCGCCGATGCGGTGTGCGAGCCAGCGGCGCAGCAACAAGAACTCGACCCACGCCGCGAACCCGGCGCTCGCGGTGAGCCCGAATGCACCCCACATGTTCGAGTAGCCGAGCGCCTCGCGCAGTGGCAGTGCGAACACGTAGCCGGTCACCCCCGTGATCGCGACGCGTACGAGCGCGGCATGGAGCGGCTTCGTCGGATCGCCGAGCGCGTAGAACGCCGAGCCGAGCAACCGACCTTGGGTGCCCGCCGAGAGCCCGAGCGCCGAGCCCGCGAGGATGATCCAGTCGACCTGTGCATCGGCCGCCGTGAACTGCCCGCCCTGAAACACCAGCGAAACGATCGGCCCACCGATCGCGATGAACGCGACCGCCGAGGGTACAACGAGGAACACCACGCGCCGCAACGCCGCACGCAAGCGCTGCTGCAAGGCAACCGCGCGCGCGGTGTTGTCGCCGGTCACGCTCGACATCTCCGGCAGCTCGGCCGCCGAGACCGCCATGCCGAACAGCGATACCGGCAACAGATACAGGATCTGCGCGTTCGCCATCGCCGAGACGATGCCGTCGCCGAGGTAGCTCGCGAGCACCTGATCGATGTAACCGGAGAGCTGCACGCTACCGCGGCCGAGCAGCACGGGCACGAACGCGCGCAGCGTCGAGCGCACGCCCGGATCGCCGACCGCGAGCGAGGGCCGCAACGTGCGCAGGATCGCGATCACGGTGGGAAGCTGCACGAGGAACTGCGCGGCCGAGCCGATCACCGCGCCCCACGCGAGCCAGACCACGATCTCGGCCTTCGACGTGAACCGCCGCCCCGCGACGATCGCGGTCACGATCAGCGCCGCGTTCCACAACACCGGCGACACGTAGCTCAAGAAGAACTTGCGATGACTGTTGAGGACGCCGAGGCACCACGCCGACATCACGAGCAGCGCGACCCCCGGGAACAGGATCCGGACCAGCGAGATCGTGAGCTCGGTCTTGTCGGTGTCGAAGCCGGGTGCGAGCACCTCGACGAGGGGCCGCGCCCAGATCACGCCGGCCGCAGCGATCGCGGTCGCGATCAAGCCGAGCAGCGTGCCGACCGCACGCGCGACGCGCACCGCATCGTCGTTACGACCTTCGGCGCGCAGGCGCGCGTAGACCGGAATGAACGACGCCGACAGCACGCCCTCGCCGAACAAGTTCTGCAGGAGGTTCGGGATCCGCAGCGCCGAGGCGAACGCATCGGCGGCGCCTTTCTAGCCGATGTAGTGCGTGAACACCAGCGCGCGAACGAGTCCGGACAGGCGCGACAAGAGGATGCCCGCACCGACCGCGACGGCTCCGCCGAACCGACGGCGAGGGGCGGGAACTTCTGCCATTCGCCGCATTGTCATCGGCTTGCCGACCGACGGCAACAACGTGACATCACCGTTCGTTGTTCCACTATTTTCTGCACGGCAATGGATCCCGCGAGTGTTCATGACCGGCATGACCGGCACGAAATATATCGGCTGATCAGCGAGCGGACGAACTCGAAGCGCGCGCTCGGTGAGCGCCCCCAGCTCTCTTCGTTCCGGGGCTACGCCGCGCCGTCCCGCGCTGCTGCCGAGCCGGCTGCTCCGCACGCACGACGATGTTGCGGACCTGTCTCGTCACGAGCGTTCGACGGTGAAGCGCGTGATCCAGCTTGGCGAGCGCCCGGTGGCGGTGGCATGCGAACGCGCGCGTCGCGCGAACAGCTCGAGACCGTCATGCTCGAGTTGTTCGGGAAAGATCCGCGCGGCACGTTGCACGCTCTGCGCCGCCTCATCTGAGGCGCAGCGTCAGCGCGAGCGGCTTGTCGCCACGCGTGCCATCGAGCTCGAGCGTGGTGGTCGTATCAATCCTGGTGTAGACATCGAGCAGCGATTGCGCACCGGTGATCTTGGTGTTGTTGATCGCGGTCAGCATGTCGCCGTTCTGGAGCCCGACCTTGCTCGCGATCGCGGTGCTCTTGACGCCGAACAGCTTGAGGCCCTTGAGCCCGTCCTCGTCGCTGATCGGTTGGATCCGCATGTTGCCGGGCTTCACCGCGCCGGTGACCATCTCCTTGACCAGCGCGCGATCGACCTCGAACGTGTGGTCGTCGATCTTCTTGACGCGACCGTCGAACGGATCGGGCTCGGCGGCGGCGACGGGTGTTGCCGCACCCGCCGCGCCGACAGGCAGATGATCCAAGAGGTCGAGCTTACCGCGCCGGCCGCGGTCGTCGACCACGTCGATCGAGCGCCAACCGATCCGGTCGACCTTGCCGATGCCCGAGATCGTTTCGCCAAGGCCGTAGCTACCTTGAACCTCGGTGGCCGGGACGCGCACGGTGGCGCGCGGATCCTCGCCGACGCTCGTCGCGATCAAGATCGCATCGGGCGTGTAGGTATCGGCCGTAGCGGCCTCGGCGTTATTGACCGGCGTGCAGCTCGAACAGAACATGTTGCGAGACACCAGCTCGCGCCCATCAGGCCGCTCACGCCGGCGGTTGGCCGGTTTGGCGGGTTCGACAGCACGGGGGGCGGGGAGCTTTGCCGCCGACGCCTCCGGCGCGAGGTAGGAGGCTTCGATGATCGAGCCGAGCGCGGAGGCCGCGAACACCACGCAGGTGACGTGAGTGGCGAGCATGACCACCCACGTCCGGCGGGCAAGCCCGGCAAACAGCGTCCTCACCGCCTGGCCATTGATCGCAAGCATCGACGAGCAGTTACTCAAGCGGCGTGCCACGCAGGGCTCGCGCGAGCGTGCGGGAATTGACCTGGTGTCAACGCGGTGGAGGCTCAGATCGCGTCATGGAGACGAGCGCAGCGGGGTCAAAGCTGCCAAACTGGCAGCTCTTTAGGCGTATGTTCAGGACTCTTTCGTGACTAGCGACGGCACCCCAAAACAGATCGGGAAATACCAGATCCTCGACCGCCTGGCGGTCGGCGGGATGGCCGAGCTGTTCAAGGCGTCGCAGCAGGGGCAGCACGGGTTCGAGAAGCTCGTCGCGATCAAGAAGATCTTGCCGCACCTCGCGACCGATCGTTCGTTCGTCGAGATGTTCATCGACGAAGCGCGGATCACCGCGCAGCTCGATCATCGCCACATCGTCCAGGTCTTCGAGCTCGGCACCGATGCCGACACGCCGTACATCGCGATGCAGTACGTCGATGGTCTCGATGTGCTCGCGCTGCTGCGCGAATGCGCGCGCGCACAGATTCGGCTGCCTGCGGATCTCTGCGCGCTGATCGCGCGCGACGTGCTCGACGCGCTCGACTATGCGCACCATGCGACCGACCAGCGCGGCAAGCCTCTCGGCATCGTCCATCGCGATATTTCCCCGGGCAACGTGCTCCTGTCGTGGCGTGGAGACGTGAAGCTCACCGATTTCGGCATCGCTCGCGCCGCCGAGCGCCGCCACAAGACCGAGGCCGGCACGCTCAAGGGCAAGTATGGCTACATGTCGCCCGAGCAGGTCTCGAGCGGCGATGTCGATCCGCGCAGCGATCTGTTCTCGGTCGGCATCTTGCTCGCCGAGATGGTGATGGCGCGCCGGTTGTTCACCTCGACGAACGACCTCGATATCTTGCTGATGGTGCGTGATGCGCGGCTCGATCGGCTCCACAAGTACGCCTCGGAGTTTCCTGTCGAGCTCCGCTCGCTCACGATGCGCGCGCTCCAGCGCCGGCCCGAAGATCGCTGGCAGAACGCGGCCCAGTTCCGCGATGCGATCGACGAGTGGCTGCATCGCACCACGCGCGTCACCTCGCGCGATCTCGCCTCGTTGATCGGCAGCGTGATCAATGCACCGACCGCGGATCTTCACGGCGATGGCGCGGTGATCGAGCCCGCTGCCGACGACGGCGGGCTCTCGGGCCCGATGACCCGGATGAGCATCGCCAAGGCGGAGGCCGAGGCAAAGGTCGCGCGCGCCGAATTCATCGCCGGTGGCGGTCAAGAAGGCATCCCCGACGGCATCACCCTCAATGAAGGTTCGAGCGGCACGATCAGCGTCACCGAGGACGATGTGATGCCCGAGCGCGCCGATGACTCCGGTCCGCGCGAGGTCGGCGACTTCAAGGAGATGCCAGTGCTGCGGTTGGTCTATCGCCTCGCGAAGACCAAGGCGACTGGCATGCTCTCGCTCGAAGGTCGCGCGGGTGTGCTCAAAGAGGCGTACATCACCGATGGCCAGCCGCAGTTCGTGAACTCGAACCTCGAGTCGGAGCGGCTCGGGAACTTCTTGCTCGAGCAAAAGGCGCTCACGCCGCAAGCGCTACAACGCGCGGTCTCGGTGATGCACCACTTCGGTGGTCGGCTCGCAGACACGCTCGTCGGCCTCGACCTGCTCGATCCGCTCGAGGCGTATCGCTTGCTCGCAAAGCAAGTCGCCGCGAAGTTGATGGAGGCGTTCAGCTGGCAGAAGGGCCGGTACACCTGGTCGCCGCGTGCGCCCAATCCATACAAGTCGCGCGCGCTCCATCTCGATGCGTTCCGCGTGATCGGTGCCGGTGCGGCGCTGATCGGCGGGCCGCTCGTCGATGATTGGCTGACCGCGAACAGCAAGGCGTTTGTCATCCGCGAGCCCGTGCAGGAAGGCGAGCTCGCGCAGTTCGGGCTGGGTGAGGCGCTCCTGCGCGTGTACTCGCTCCTCGATGGTCGCTCGCGGCTCGGAGATCTCGCCGCGCGCGTACGGTCGCCGGAGGCGCGGCTCAATTTGCTGCGCCTGACGTACCTGCTCGTCCAGGCCCAGCTCTCGCGCCTGACCTGACCGCGCTAAAAGGGCGACTGCTTCGCCGCGGCGGCGTGCTCCTCGAGGTCTCGGACGAGACCATCGAGGTGGCCGAGCCTCGCGCGGATCAGGTTGCCGTGCTCCGTCGGGTCGGTGCGCGTGTCGTAGAGCTCGCGACCGTTCGGCGTGTCGATCAACTTGTAGCGACCGTGCACGACCGAGGTCAGACCGCCCGGATTCGAGCGGTCCTGGATCATCGCGGAGTACGCCACGCCGCCCTCGATGTTCTGCGCGCGTTTGCCGGTCGCGAGATCGGCGAACGAGATGCCATCGAGGTGCGCGGTCGGCACCGCGAAGCCGGCGAGGCCCAGCAGGCTCGGCGTGAGATCGGTGAGACTGACGGTCTCGGAGATCCGCTGCTGCTTGATGCCGGGCCCTGCGATCACGAGCGGCACGTGAGTCTGCGAGTTGTAGAGGTCGGTCGAGTGAAAGATCTGGCCGTGATCGCCCAGCCCTTCACCGTGATCGGCGCTGACGATCACGATCGGGGCGCGATCCGGAGCGCGCTGGCCGAACGCGCCGAGCATTTCGGCGACCATCGCATCGGCTTGCGAGAGCGTCTTGTCGTAGACCGCGCGCCGCGCCTCGGTGTTGACCGGATCACCGCTCGCGACCGCCCAGTTGTGCGGCTCGAGGATGTGCATCCACAGGAACAGCGGCTTCTTGTTCGGCTGCTTTTCGCGCGCATCGAGCCACGCACGCGCGCGCCGAGCGAGCGCGTGGCCGTTCGCTTCCATCTCGAGATGCTCGAGCCCGCGCGCGAGGCCAGTGTGCATCGCCGCACCGTAAAAACCCTCGCAGCACATGAATCCCGCGGTCTCGTAGCCACCCGCGAGCAACCGCTCGGCAACCAAGACGTGGCGCGGATCGACGCGCAAGGCCCACCCGACGACGCGACCGCGGATGCGATCTGGTGCGAGGCCGATGATCATCGAGGGGATCGAACGGCGGGTCACGTTGCTCGGCGAGAACGCCCACTCGAACACCGTGCCGCGCGTGCCGAGCTCCCTGAGCACCGGCATGTCGGCGGTGCCATCGTACGGTGGCGTGTGATCGGCGCGGACCGTATCGATCGTGACGAGGATGATGTCGGGGTGCTCGGCGCCGGGTACGGCGGTCGGTCGAAACTCGGCGAGCGAGACACGCGACCTGATCGTATCGAGATCGAAGAGGATATCGATCGCGAGCCCGGCGATCGGTCGCTCGCCCCAGATCGAGAGCGTGAGTGAAGGAGCGGTCTGCAGTGCGATGACCGCACAGCCGAGAGCGCCGACCGCGAGCATGCCGACGAGCGGCCCGACGAACCGCCGCATCCGGGGCCACGCCTTCCACGCGACGTGACCGAACAACAGCGCGAGCATCGCGACTGCCGGCACTTCGAGGAGTGAGAGATCGAGCGGCCCGAGGTGCGGCTTGATCGCGAAGTGCCAACCGAGCCAACCGAGCACGCCGAGCTTCACGAGCACCGCGAGCACGATCTTGCCGGGCGTGACGAACGAGGCGTGGCCACGTGCGCGCCACCGCCGATCGAGCGAGCGTGCGATCGCGGTGAGCCCGCGGGCGAGCGGTCGCGCGATGATCACGGCCGAGACGAGCCCGAACACGCCGATCACCGGCTCCGCGAGCGAGATGACCATGGGCTTGAACGCGGTCCAGCGGAACAGCAGCCACGTGCCCTCGAAGAGGATCCAACCGAGCCCGATGACAATCAACACGAACGCGCCGAGCCAGCCTGCGAACCGCGGCGAGCCCCCGCCTTCTTCGACAAGGTCGAGCTCGTTCGGCGCCCACGCCGCGAGCATCCCGCGCAACACGGCCGACAGCGCGAACAAGCCGGGCAAAGACAGCAGGCCGAAGAACCCTGCCGTGACGAGAAAGCCGAACGGCTCGGTTTCGGTCTTGGCCTCGAGCGCGCCTGCGACCACCGTCGCGAAGCAAGCCGCGGCGGCACTGGGCGCGAGCCATCGGGCACACGCACGCACGATCCGCCGGAAGCGCTCGCGTTTGGCTCTGGGCTCGACCGACAGGCGTAAATTCTACCCCGTGCGTGGCGTTTTCCGGAGTCTCGACGGGCGCGACGAATAGCGTCAGAAATTTTGCCCGAACCGAGCGCGCCTCGTAGCGTCGGGGGGATGCCTGTGGTGCGGCCCTGGTACGTCATTCCCGCGCTCGGGCTCGCGAGCATCGGGGTGGCAATTGCCGTGACCCGCGATCCGTGGCTTGCCGTCGCGCTCGGGTCGTGCGGGGCCGCGCTCGCCGCGGCGATTCGCGCGTTCCTCGGGCCCTCCGGCGTCGCCGCGATTGCTGCGGCCGGTGGCGCCGCGCTCGGCGTGCTCGGCTCGATCGTGCTCGCGCCGCACGAGCCGGTGCGTGCCGCGATCGCCGGCGCGGCGGGGCTGTTCGCGATCGGCGAGCTGGTGCGGCCAAAGCAGCCCCACGAATCAACGCTCCCGGCGGTGGGCGCGGCGCTGCTCGCGGGCGTGCTCGATCCGAGCTACATCGCGCTGGTCGCAGTTGCGGCCGTCGCCTGGTATCGCGCGCCCGTGGCGCGAGCTCGTGCGGCGGTCATCGCCCCGGCCCTGGGAGTGCTCGCAACCGCACTCGCGATCATCGCGGCATTTTCAGAGCAAGGTGCGCATGGTCACGCGCTCGTTCATCTCTGGCACACGTGGCTCGGACACGGCGTTCCAAGCCATGCTGGCTGGCTCCTCACGCTGCTCCGTACGGGCGACCTCGTCGGACCGTTGACCGCGTTCGCCGCTCTCGTCGGGCTCGCATTATGTCTCGGCCACGGTCGACTCGCCGCCGCCGCGGTCCTCGCGATCGTCGGTTCGACCGCGATCGCGAGCCTCACCGGTGGCTTCGTCGCGCCCGCGGCTCCGCTCGTCGCCGCGCTCGCGGCGGGAGTCGCGATCGGTCAGCTCGCGGCACTCGTGCACGCGCCGATCGGCCAGACCTTCGTCGGCGCCACGGTCGGCTTCGTCCTGGTCGTCGTGCCGGCCTGGACCTTGATCGCGCCCGTGGTTTAGCGAGACCGGGTATGCTCCGTCGCCCATGGAAGTGTTTCACGGTCACAACCACGCGTCGGGCACTCGCCCTGCGGCGGTCGCGATCGGCAACTTCGATGGCGTGCATCTCGGTCATCGCGCGCTGATCGCGCGGGCAAAGCAGCTCGCCGAAGCGCACGACGCTCGCACCGTCGTGCTCACGTTCGATCCGCATCCCGCGATGATGTTCGCACCGAGCAGCGCGCCGAAGCAGCTGAGCTCGTTGTCACGTCGGATCGAGTTGCTCGGCGAGGCAGGTGCCGATGTCGTCGTGGTCGAGCCGTTCACCCGCGAGCTCGCGAACTGCGCGCCAAGCGCGTTCATCGACGATGTCGTCCTGCACTCGCTGCGCGCGCATGCAGTGGTCGTCGGTTACGACTTCACATACGGCGCGAATCGCGCGGGCTCGACCGATGCGCTGCGCGCCCAGGGCAATCGCGCCGGCGTCGAGGTCGATGTCGTGCCGGCGATCGAGCGCGATGGTGAAGTCGCGAGCTCGACGCGGATCCGCGGTCATCTCCGCGAAGGTCAGCTCGCGCCGGCCGAACGCTTGCTCGGTCGGCGCTGGGATATCGACGGCGTTGTCGTGCACGGCGCGGCGCGCGGCCGCACGATCGGCATCCCGACCGCCAACATCGTGCCGCACAGCGATCTCGCGATCTGCGGCGGCATCTATGCGGTGACGCTGCGGGTCAACGGGAAAGAGCTTCCCGCCGTGGCGAGCCTCGGCACGAACCCGACGTTCGTCGAAGGCGGCGCACAAACACTCGAAGTGCACGTGCTCGACTGGGATGGCGATCTCTACGACCGCGAGCTGCGAACCACGTTCGTCGCCCGGCTGCGCGACGAGGCCAAATACGACTCTGTCGACGCGCTGATCGCGCAGATCCACGCCGATATCGCTGCAGCGCGTCGATTTTTCTAGGCGCTCATGACTTCCAGCGGGGCTAACCAGGCGAATGCGGTGCCCGCGCCTCGCGAACCTGCCGCGCAGTGGTCTCAGGATGGACGGCGGATGTCATCCGCCCTGGGTTGGTGGTGGTGCGACTCGCAGTGTCTAGTTCCCTCGGGGAACCAACATGCGCCTTCGCACAATCTTATTTGCTTCCGCTTTGACCGCGGCCTCCGTCCAGACGGGTGGCGCGTTCGCCCCTCATAAAGGATCTTCGACGCAGGTGACCGCCGCGGGTGATCGCCAGCCGCGTCTGCATCGCACGGTTGGCTCGACGGCACCGACCGCGCTCGCCGCGAACCTCGGCAGTCTCGCGAGCTGGCAACAAGTGTGGGATCGCGACACCGACGTGCCGCTGCGCATGTGGGGGCCCTCGATCGGCTACTTCGGTTCGACCGCGAGTCCGGTTGTCGCCGAGAACGCGGCGCGCGCGTTCATCGCAGCTCACCTTGCCGTGCTCGCACCAGGCGCTTCGACCGCCGACTTCGTGCTCGCCGCGAACCAGCTCGATCAGAACGGTCAGATCCGGACCGTCAGCTTCTTCCAGTATTCGCAAGGCATTCGCGTCGAGGGCGGCAGCATCGCAGTCAACTTCGAGCGTGATCACCTCGTGATGGTGAGCTCGACCGCGCTGCCGAACATCAGTGTCCGCGTGCCGGCGACCACACTCGCGCCGGGCGCGATCGAGGTGTCGGCGCAGGCGTTCCTGTCGCGCGACAGTATTCCGACCCACGTGCTCGGTCACGGCGAGCGCGTGATCGTGCCGATGGTGTACGAGCGCGGCAATCACCAGGCCACCAGCATCGCGTATCAGGTTGCCGAGACCGTCTCGGTCGCGGCCGATCGTGAAGCCGGTCGCTGGGACGTGTGGGTCGATGCGAACGACGCCGCCCCGATCGCGCGCAAGTCGACGCTGATGTTCCTCTCGGGCACCGTCAAGTTCGACGTGCCGGATCGCTACCCGGGAAGCACGCGCACCCCGCAGCCGGCGGCGAACCAGAACATGATGGTCAACGCGGCGAGCGTCGTCTCCGACGCGAATGGCCTCGTGGCGTGGAGCACCGCCTCGCCGGGCGCTGTCGTGCCGGGCCTCGTTGGTCCGTACGTCGCGATCACCAACTCGGGCGCTACGCTCGTCTCGGATACGCTCTCGCTCGCCGACGGCGGCTCCGTGACATGGAGCCACGCGAGCGATGCAGCGACGGATGCGCAGCTCTCGGCCTTCGTGTTCGCGAGCCAGGCAAAGCAGTTCGTCAAGACGAAGCTCAATCCGGGCCTCGCGTGGCTCAACGATCAACTCTCGGTCACGGTCAACGAGAGCGGGATGGGCACGTGCAATGCGTACTCGACCGGCGATGACATCCATTTCTTCCCGAAAGACTCGATGTGCGAGAACACGGGGCGCATCGCGGACGTCGTCTATCACGAGTTTGGACACTCAATTCACAACCAATCCATCATCCCGGGCCAAGGCGCCTTCGACGGTTCGTTGAGCGAGGGCCTCGCCGATACGATGGCGGTCTCGATCACCGGCGATCCGGGCATGGGCCGCGGCTTCTTCTTCACCAACGCCGCGCTCCGCGACGTCAATCCGCCCGCCGGCATGGAAAAAGTTTGGCCGCGAGATGCCGACGGTGAGGTACACGACGAAGGCGAGATCATCGGCGAGTCGCTGTACAGCCTGCGCAAGGCGCTCGAGACCAAGTACGGCACCGCGACCGGCTACTCGAAGTTTTTGCCGCTCTACTACGGTGTCGCCCAGCGCGCGACGGATATCCCGTCGTCGTACGCGGCCGTGATCCTCGCCGACGACGACGACGGCGATCTCTCGAACGGCGTACCCGATCAATGCGCGATCAACATCGCGTTCGCGACGCACGGCTTGTACGCCGCGTCGCAGGTGATCCAGACCGCAAAACCGCCGATCCGCACCGGCAACACGATCTCGTTCACGGTGCCCGGCGCAGCGACGAGCGCGAACGCGGCGTGTCCAGCGCCGGCCGTCGCGAACGTCACGCTGACCTATCAGACGCGCGGCGCAGCCGCACCGACCGATGTCGTGCTCACCGCGAACGGCGTGGTCTACACGGGCGATATCCCGGCGCAGGCCTCGGGCTCGGTCACCCTCTATCACGTGGTCGTCACGCTCGCGGACGGTTCGAAGGCGTCGTTCCCGGATAACCCGGCGGACCCCGACTACCAGATGTTCACCGGCGACGCGACCATGATCCAGTGCTTCGACTTCGAAGCAGGCCTGCAAGGTTGGACGCACTCTGGAACGCGCGATGACTGGGAAGCAGCGGCGCCCGAGGGCATGGGCGGCGATCCAGCGATGGCGTTCGCGGGCACGAACGTGCTCGGCACCGATCTCTCGACCGACGGGCTGTATCGCAGCAGCGCCGCGACCACCGCGACCTCACCCTCGATCGACCTCCAGGGGCACACGAACGTGCACCTCCAGTATTACCGCTGGCTCGCTGTCGAGGACGGCGCCTACGACCAGGCGGTCATCAAGGTGAACGGCACGAGTGTATGGACCAACTTCGTGACGCCGGGTATGCCGACGATCGAGGTCAACCACATCGACAAGGAGTGGGGCTTCCACGACGTCGATCTGAGCGCCGCGGTGACCGCGGGTACGCCCCTCACGCTGAGCTTCGGGTTGACCAGCGATCAGGGCCTCAACCTCGGCGGCTGGAACGTCGATAACGTCTGCATCGTCGCGTACGACGCGGCGAACCCGGCGCTCTGTGGCAACGGCGTTATCGATCCCGGTGAGACCTGCGACGACGCCAATGCCACCGATGGTGATGGCTGCTCGGCCACCTGCCAGAGCGAAGGCACGACGATGGGCAGCGATGGCGGGGGTTGCTGCTCGGTGGGCACCAAGCCCTCCGGCGCGGTCGCGCTGTCGCTTCTGACCGTGGGGCTCGTGCTCCGCCGTCGCCGCCGCGCGGCGAAGTAAATAGCCTCCTGGGCGATGGTCGCCGCTCCTCCGCGTGCTCAGCCTCAAACGGCGACGGGTAGGACGCGGCGACGCACGAGCTTGATGCTGAGCAGGCGGTACAGCATCTTGCTCACTTCGAACGAACCCATTCGCGACTTGCGCACGATGTCCTTCACGGTGTTCTTGCCGTTGACGACCTCGAGCACCGCGAGCTCCTCGCGCGTGAGCCGACCGCGACCCATCTGGGCGACCGAGTCTTCGTTACGCAGGAACACGACATCGAAGTTGTCGATCGCGCGCTCGATGAGGTGCCACTCGTCGACGCGACGGTAGCCTTCCATCAGCACGGCTTCGACATCGAGACCGAGCGCGGCGTCGATCACCGGCGGCGGCAACTCCATGTTCGCGGAGAACCGGAACCGGCCGTGACGCCAGCGCAGAATCTCGTAGATCAATTCGCTCGACTGCCGGGTCAGGCACGACTTGAGATCGGTCTCGGCGAGGTGGCCGAGCTTGACCAGCGATTGGCCGATCAGCTTCTGCGCCTTGTCTCCCTTGCCACCGCGCGATTCGAGGAAGCCCTCGAAATCGCCGCGGGTCATGAGCTCGGCGTCGGTGACGAACCGGCCGAGCAGGAACTCGTCGGGCACGCCATCGGCGATCGCTTGATCAACGCGGCCACGGCGGAAGTAGATATCGACGCGCGCGCCGGCGCGCTCGACGGTGAGCACGCCCGATTGCTCCTGAACATCGAGCAGCTGGAGGATCTCGGCGAGCGGGACGACGCGCAGATCGCCGCGTAGCCCCTGCATGCCCTCGCCGAACAGCGACAGATCAACAGACGACAACATCCGCATCACCCCAGCGTCGTCGAGTGCGGCCCGTACCGCATCGGCGATGGCGGCGGCGTCGGTCGCGACCTTCGAATGGTCGGTGCCCGCCGATTCTGCGGCGAGCGCTATCAATGCGGAGACCCGGCTGCTGACGGACTCGGCGACCTGGTTGCGGATCTGCCCGAGCGCGGCCGAGCGCGCGTGCGAGCGATCTGCATCGTCGGTCGCCGCGAGATCCTCACCCGTGACGAGCGACGGATTCTCTTCCTCGTGGCCCGGGCCCGCGTACTTGCCGATCGTGTGCTGGACCACCGCCGTGATCGCCTCGGGCGAGAACGGCTTGGTGATGTAATCGACGATCCCCATGACTTTGACGAACCGCTCTCCCACCTGATCGCCTTTGGCGCTCGTGAGGATGACGGGGGTGTCGCGAAGCTTGGCGTCGGCGGTCAGCTCTCGACAGAACTGGTACCCGTTCATCCGAGGCATCACAAAATCCAGGAGGATCAACGCCGGACGCTGCGCGCGCACGGCTACGAGCCCTTGCTCGCCGTCCACCGCTGTCTGGACTTGATAACCGGCCTTGGTAAGGACCAGTTGCACGACCTTGGTGATGGTCGGGCTGTCGTCGATCACGAGCACGAGCTCACCGGCCATGTCGGTGTATCCCTCACCCCACGGCACAGCCGCGGGACCTGTATCCTATGTGTTTCGGAACGTAGGTTTCAACGTCGGGGGAACTACTTCGCAGGGAAGCCGCGCTAGTTGGTAGCGCCCTTGCCACCGTGGTAGCTTCGTCTGGCGTGCCGTCTCACGAGGGAGACTGGGAGCACTATCCCAAAAAGTTCGGCAAGTATCACTTGCTGGCGCCCCTCGCACAGGGTGGCATGGGCGCGTTGTATCTCGCGGTCGCGGGCGACCGTGGGCTCGAACGCATGATGGTCATCAAGACCGTCCTGCCGCATCTCGCCGACGCCGAGTACGTCGCGCGATTCCGCGATGAAGCAAAAGTTGTCGTGAAACTGTCGCACGGGAATCTCATCCCCGTGTTCGACGCTGGCCTGGTGGGTGGTGAGCTGTTTCTTGCGATGGACTTCGTGGAAGGCCGCGATTTGCGCGCGGTGTGGAACCGGTGCGCGAAAAAACAGGTCGCCTTCCCGATCGATGTCGCGGTCTACATCGTCAAGGAGCTGTGCCGCGGCCTCGCGTACGCGCACTCGTTCCCCGACCTCAACCTCGTCCACCGCGATATCTCACCGCCGAACATCCTGGTGTCGTACGCCGGCGAGGTGAAGTTGACCGATTTCGGGCTCGCCTCGTCGACGCTCAAGCTCGAAAAGACCGCGCCCGGCATCATCTACGGCAAGGTCGCTTACATGTCGCCAGAGCAGGCGCGCGGCGAGAAGCTCGATGGCCGCAGCGATATGTACGCGACGGGCATCGTCCTGTGGGAGCTCCTCACCGGTCGCCAGCTGTTCCCACCGGGCAAAGATCAGCCGCAGGATCTCCTCTCGCGCGCCAAGAATCCCGAGCCGCCGCGACCGAGCAAGCGCGCGCCGCGCGTCCCCGTCGAGCTCGACGAGATTTGCGTGCGCTCGCTCGCGTCCAAGAAAGAGGATCGCTACAAGGACTGCGACGAGATGCGCCAGGCGCTGCAAGCCTGGCTGTCGGCCAACGCGCCGACCACCGATGGCACGCGGATGTCGACGTTCCTGCAGGAGCTGTTCTCCGACGATATCCTGCGCGAGCGCGCCGAGCGCACCGAGATGATCTCACGCGTCCGCACGCGTGCGCTCACGCTGCCGCCGACCGACGAGCTCCGTCAGATGATCGAGCAGGCGAGTGCAGGCGTGTCGCTCGAAGACGGCGACCAGGATAGCGAATCGCCCGTCAGGAAGCCCGGCACGGCAGGCCGGCGCGCCGCCGATCGCGGTGTCGAAGGTGAAGATCGTCGTCGCGATAGCGATCGTCGCTTGCCGCGCGCACAGTCCCGGCCCGCTGGCGATGGCGCGGCGACCGCACTCGCCGAGCAGGCCGAGCCGAATGCCGAGCTCGACGTCGGCTCGGATATCGAAGGCCGCTACCGCATCATGGAGTTGATCGGTGAAGGCGGCATGGGTAAGGTCTACCTCGCCGAGCACGTCGAGATCGGCAAGCGCGTCGCGCTCAAGGTGTTGCATCCGAGCTACTCGCGAATGCCCGACCTCGTGGAGCGGTTCCGCCGCGAGGCGCGCGCGGCATCAAAGATCGGTCATCCAAACATCGTCGACGTCACCGATTCGGGCGCGACGAACGACGGCAGCGTGTACTTCGTGATGGAGTACCTCGAGGGTGTCGAGCTCGGCTCCGTGATCGAGCGCGAAGGCGCGCTCGATGTTGCGCGCGCGCTGCGCATCACCGGTCAGATCTGCCGCGCACTCTCGGCGGCCCATCGCGAAGGCATCATCCATCGCGATCTCAAGCCCGAGAACATCTTCCTCATCACGCGCGGCGGCGAAGCTGATGTCGTGAAGGTGCTCGATTTCGGCATCGCGAAGACGACCGAGGCCGAGGCCGCGCGCGAGCGCCGGCTGACCAGCCCCGGCATGGCGATGGGCACGCCCGAGTACATGGCGCCGGAGCAAGCCGCGGGGCGGCCGGCCGATGCGCGCACCGATATCTATTCGCTCGGCGCGATCATGTACGAGATGACCACCGGGTTGCCGCCGTACACCGGCGACAACTTCATGGAGATCCTGACCAAGAAGGCCACGATCGATCCCCCGGCTCCGATCAGCATCCGCAGCGATCTGCCGCTCCAGGTCTCCGAGCTCGTGTCGGCCGCGATGTCGCGCAGCCCCGAGCAACGGCCGCAGTCGATGGACGCGCTCGAGTACGAGCTCAACAAGTGCCTCGCGGGTCGTGGAGTCGCGGTCGCGCAGATCCTCGGCATGACCACGGATGCGAACGTCGTCGCCTCGCTCAACTCGGGCTTGTCGATGCGCAACATCGACGACGGCATCGTGCGCCCGAACACGGCGTCCGGTCGCCAAGGTACGCACAATGGCATCTCCGAGGTGTGGGAGACCCGCTCGGGTGTCTCGCGCTCGATGCCGCCGGGCTCCTCCGGTGCGACGCCGCGGCTGCAGAGCGGGACCCCGTCCTCGGACCGCACTCCGTTCCCGCGCGCCGCAACGCCGGCTCCGAATCGCGCGCCATCCGTCGACGATCGCTCGCCGGGCGCACTCGTCGCGAGCAGCTCGCCTTCGATGGCGGTGTTCACCGAGCCGCCTGCGTCCGAGCTCACGCTCCAGAAGAAGAGCTCGCTCGGTCCCTTGTTGCTGTTGCTCGTCGTCCTCGGTGGCGGCGGCGCGCTCGGGTACATGATGTTGAACAATGCCGACAAGACGCCGGCGACCATGCAGCCGACGCGTGGTTCGGGCTCGGCCAATGCGCTCGGAGTGACGCCCGGTTCGGGAGGCAGCAGCGCGGTCGAAGTGGTGGTGCCCGATGGTTCGGGAGCCGATACACACAAGGCGACTCCCAATCCAAAGACCCGTCCGGCCACGCTGCAGACCAACGTGCGTCGTCCGCTTGTCGCGGTTGCCGACGAGTCGAAGCCGTCGCTGATGAAGCAGATCACGGATGCCGAGGCGGTGGGCGATTGGACCGCGCAACGCGCGGCCTATCAAAAGCTCGGCAAGGTCAAAGGTATGCAGGGCCAGGCGCTCTACGGCGAAGCGATGGCGGCGTTCCAGCAGGGCGATTCGCCCGCGGCCGAAACAATCAGCAAGAAGGCGGCCGCGATCGCGGGCCCGTACAAGCTCAAGTCGCTCGTACTCTACGCCGATACGATCTTTCGCCAGGGCGACGTGAAGCGCGCGAAAAACAACTACATCTCGCTGCGTGCACTCTCCAATGACAAAGACTTCAAGGCGACGGTTACCAAGAAGATCGCGCTCTGCAACATCAAGCTGAATCTGCCCGAGCGAGACGGCGTTCTTAACTGAAGAGATCCAGCGGTAGGCGGTCCCGGAAGTACCAGCTCGACCATTGCTCTTGGTTGCTCTCGGTTGCTCTCGGTTGCTCTCGGTTGCTCTTGGTTGCTCTCGGTGACCGTGGCGGACCCGATGGCCGGGCTAGACCATCGAGCCGGCGAGCCAGTCGGCGAGCATGTCGACCGACGACAGCATCGCGTTCGCGCGGCGGAGCCGATTTGACAACGTCTTGACGACTTGCACGAGCAGTACGGCCGACGCACTCGGATCCTCGGCGATCAACTGGCGCAAGGCATCGTGGGGCAGGCGGAACAGAAATGTCGCTTGCATCGAGGTCACGGTCGCGGAGCGAGGTGCAGGCTCGACGAGCGACATCTCTCCGAAGAACTCGCCGCCGGAGAGCGTCGCGAACGTCTGGGCGCCGCGATGGACCGCGACCTGACCGGACAAGATCAGGAACAGCGCATCACCGAGGCTGCCTTCGGTGACGATCGGCTCGTTCGGATTATAGCTCTCGACCTCACCCGCACGAGCGATCCGCTCGAGCTGGTCCGACGCGAGGTTGACCAACAACGGGTGCTTCTCGAGCAAGGTCGGGTTGGGCACCGCTCGACTATATCCCTTCTCCGATCTGCTACCGTGCCGCCAGATGCGTTGTGCCCTCTGTATCGCGCTCACGCTGGCAGCGGCTGGCACGGCTCACGCCCAGGCGGTCGACCGCCGCTACGCCGAGGAACCGACCGACGGTGTCGCGTTGCCCGCGACCTCGATCGCCGGAACGTTCGATGCGCGCGCGACCGTGTTGAACAGCGCGGGTCTCGCGATGATGAACGGTCCCGCGCTCGCACTCGCGCTTGACTTCGAGAATGCGGACGTCGCCGCGGGTTCGGGACCGGGGTTCGGGATCTATCTCGCGAGTGATTTTTTCGGCGACCGCTTGCCGAAGACCGGCGCGGGCATCGCGCTCGAATGGTTGCGCCCGTCGCGCTCGCGGCTGTCGCCGGATCCGGGCGACCCGTTCCGGCTCACGATCTCGCACGCGAACGCGCTCGGCCGCTATCTCAGCCTCGGCGTCGCGTTTCACTACTTCTTCGCGAGCGGCGCGCTGCACGGGGTCGACACGTTCGATGCCGGCCTGTCGCTCCGGCCCGACAATCACTTCGCGCTCGGCGTCAACGTGCGCGACCTCGACACCGCGGACATCGAGGGCACGCCGGTCCAGCGCCGCTACGAGGCCGAAGCGATGGTGCGCCCGCTCGGGACCGATGCGCTCGAGCTCTCGGTCGGTGGTCGGATCGGCGAGACCCGCGGCGATGTCGATGGCTGGGTGCGCGTCGGTGTGCGCGCGCTGCAGGGCGCATATGTCGTCGCTGCGGTCGAGAGCCGCGCGCTCCACGCGATCGATGATTCGCCCGCAGGGCTCGTGGATGCGGATGTCCGCGAGACGCGCGCGACGGTCGGGCTCGAGCTCTCGCTCGGTCAGATCGGGCTCGCCGCGTACGGCACGGGCGTGCGTGTGCCGGGCAGTGTCAATCACGCGCTCGGTGGCACGTTCGTCGCGACGATCGCGGCGACGCCGCGGCCTTCGGTGCTGCCCGCCGATGATCACATCGAGCGGGTCGAACTCACGGGCGAGATCGGGGTGCGCGAGCTCACCCAGCTCGTGCTGCGCCTGCGCGGCATCGCAAACGATCGCAGCGCGAGAGGCGTCGTCGTGTTGTTCGATGGCGCCTCGCCGGGATGGGCCACGCTGCAAGAGTTGCGCAACGAGCTGCTCGCACTCAAAGCCGCGCACAAGAAGGTGTTCGCATACATGGTTTCGGGCTCGACGCGCGACTACTACGTCGCCTCGGCGGCCGACAAGATCTATGTCGATCCGGCGGGCGAGCTCCGCCTGCTCGGAATGGCGGGCCAATCGTTCTACTTCCGTGGCTTGTTCGATCAGGTCGGCATCACGCCGCAGTTCGAGAAGATCGCGGAGTACAAGAGCGCGCCCGAGATGTTCACCGAGACTGGCGCCACGCCGATCACGGCGAAGATGCGCGACGAGCTGTTCGATTCGCTGTGGCAGCAGTGGTTGACCACGGTCGCCACTGCGCGCCATCTCACGACCGACGAGCTGGGTAAGCTCGTCGACAACGGGCCTTACACGGCCGGTGAGCTCGCGGAGAATACGAAGCTCGTCGATGGGGTGGCGCCGCCCGACAAGGTCGCGCAGCTGATCATGGCGGAGCTCGGTGGTGTGTACTCGGTCGGCGAGCCCCCGGTCACCCAGCCGGATCGCTGGGAACGACCGGAGGTCGCGGTGATCTACATCGACGGCGACATCACCGACGGTGTGACGAAGACCATCCCGTTGATCGGTACGAACCTCGCCGGTGGCGAGACCGTCGTCGCAGCACTCTTGGCGGCGCGCGAAGATCCGCTGATCAAGGCGATCATCCTGCGCATCGATTCGCCTGGCGGCAGTGCGCTCGCCTCGGAGCTGATCGCGCGCGAGGTGTTCGCCACGCGTGGCAAGAAGCCGATCATCTGCTCGATGAGCAACCTCGCCGCGTCGGGTGGTTACTTCGTCGCGGCCGGGTGCGACGTGATCCTCGCCGAGCCGATGACGATCACCGGCTCGATCGGCATCTTCTTCGGCAAGTTCGATCTGTCGGGCCTGGTCAAGAAGCTCGGCATCTCGATCGAGACGTTCAAGCGCGGCCTGCGTAGCGATGCCGAGAGCATGTTCCGCCCGTACACGACCCAGGAGCGCACCGCGCTGCTACGCAAGCTGCGCTATGCGTATGGTCGCTTCGTCGGGGCGGTCGCCGAAGGGCGCAAGCTGACCAAGGACGCTGTCGATGCGGTCGGCCGTGGCCACGTGTATTCCGGCGAGCAGGCCAAGCCGCTGGCGCTCGTCGATCGTTTCGGTGGCCTCGGCGATGCGCTCGACGAAGCGCGCAAGCGGGTCGGCCTCCCGCTCGATGCGCAGCTCGAGATCCTCGAGTACCCGAAGATCTCGACCTCGCTGCTCGGCGTGATCGGCAAGCTCCTGACCACGAGCCAGCCCGAGCTGCCGCTGGCCGAGCTCCCGGTGTTCAAAGCGCTCGTGCGCGCCGTGCCGCCATCGATGCTGCTCGCGCCAGAGAGTGCGCAGATGCGGTTGCCGTACGAGCTCGAGCTGCCAGAGTGAGCGGTGGCCAAGACCGTACTGATCACGGGCGGTAATCGTGGCATTGGCCAGGAAGTCGCGCGCGTGCTCGCGACCGAGCAGTGGGACGTGCTCGTCGGTTCGCGCGATCGGGCCAAGGGTGAGTCTGCCGTGGCGCGCCTGCGCAAGACCACGGCCGGCCGGCTCAAGGTCGTCGAGCTCGATGTCACGAGCGACGCCTCGGTCGCGACCGCGGCGCAGAAGCTCCGCGATGGTGCGATCAAGCTCGATGCGGTCGTCAACAACGCGGGTATCTACGGCGAGGGGCGCGGTGATGTCGGCAAGACGATCGAGACCAACTTCTTCGGCCCACTGCGCGTCACGCTCGGCATGCTGCCGCTGCTCCGCGACGGTGCCACGATCACGAACGTCACCAGCGGGCTCGGCGAGCTCGCGAACCTCGATCGCGCGCATCAGAAGCTGCTTGCCGATCCAGCGTTGACGCGCGAGGCGCTCGTGGCGCTGCTGCAGGACTTCGTGGAGAGCGACGGCAGAGACGGGGGCGCCGAGCCTTACAATGTCGCGAAGGCCGCGCTCAATGCGCTGACGCGCATCCTCGCGATCGAGCTCGCGGACCGCGACATCAAGGTCAACTCGACGTGTCCCGGCTGGGTCCGCACCGACATGGGTGGGCGCGATGCACCTCGCTCGATCGAAGAGGGCGCGGCGAGCGTCCTGTTCGGCGTCACCGCCAGGCAGACCGGCGCGGTGTTACGCGACGGCAAGCGAATACCTTTCTAGTGCTCGTGCTCGTCCGCGGCGGGCTCGGGCATGGCCTCGCGCTTCAACGACTGCGAGTGGCGCAAAATCCAGATCGCCGAGGCGAGAGCGACGACCGTCGCCGCGAGCAGCCCGAGCTCGGTCAGGGTGTTGTGAAAGATGTCGGGTGTGTGCTCGGCCTCGGTGCTGGTCGCGGTAATCACGAGCATCCGCCGGATCGAGGCGATCGTACCGATGATCAAGAACGGTTCGGCCACGAGCGTGTGCGCCTGGAGCGACACTGCCACCGTGTAGACGATCTCCATCGTCATCATCACGAGCAGGACGCTGTTGAGGATCCCGATCGCTTCGTGCGCGATCGTGTTGTTCCGAACGGCCTCGATCATCGCGGCACCGCTGGTCCACAGCAGCAACACCGCGAGCAGCACGAGCACGAGCCCGATCAGCACGAGCACGGCGTTCTCGGCGGTGTTCAACAACTTCGAGGCGGCGAGCGGCCAGGGGTTCTTGGACACGGGTCGAGGAGACCATGCACCGCGAAGGCGGGCACGTTTTCACTGCAGGCTCACATGCTTTCAGTCGTCCGAAACGAACGTGCCGTCTGTGGAGAAGGTTGCGTGGGCGTGGTCCTGACCCGGGGGGAACGAGATCACGAAGTACGCGCCGTTGACCTTTGCCCCAGCTGGAATGATGCGCGGGTACTTCACGGCGAACGCGCGCATGACGTCTGGTGGCAGGTCGGCGTTGCCGAGCGTATCGTTCGCGTCGCTTTGGGCGGCATCGCGGTGGAGGAGCGGCAGCTCGATGTGCTGCGGATCCGACGGCGACTTGAAGCTGCACAGGCCCAGGCCAATGTTGAGCGCGCCGATGAGAATCATGCCGCCCGTGACCGGGATCCAGTACCGGCGGTGTTTCTTCGAGAACGGCGCTGCGCGGTCCTTGGACACCAACTACCAGATAGCACGAAGCGCCACGGTGTGACGGCCAGCTGCGTGCCCGCAAACCGCCGCGCCGCACCCATCGGCGACCGTGGTCGGCGTGCCTGCGCTCCATTCTAGCGCCGGGTTGCACCCGGTGAGGTCACTCGAATCCGGCCTCGATTACGCGGGCATCGCGGTGCACGTGGCCGGACGTGGCCCCGCGTGGCCGCGCGATCTCACACCAGGATGTAGGCTACTGGGGTGGGTCGTTGGCAACGCTACTGGTTCGCCTCGGGAGGCCGCTTCGCTTCGGCGCTCGTGCGGGTGGCGATCGCTTGCGCGGTGCTGCTCGCGTTGCTCCGGCTCTCGCACGATGTCTCGACCGGTGAAGTCGCGGGCTCGCACTCGCTGTATCGCCCGGTCGGGGTCTGGATGCTGCTCGGCCACACGCCGCCGCCGAGCTGGCTCGTACACGCGCTGTGGATCATCGCGGTCACCACCACGATCACGATGCTGCTCGGGCTCGCCGCGCGCGCGTCGACTGCGGTCAGCTTCGTCAGCGCGCTCGCGATCACGTCCCTGTCGTTCTCGGCGAGCGCACGCTGGTCGCATCAGTACAACGTGGTGTTCATCGCGCAGTGCGCGTTCCTCGGCGCGTATTGCGGCGACGTGCTGTCCCTCGACTGGCTGGTGCGCAAGCTGCGCGGGTTGCCGCCGCTCGATCGGCCACGCGCCTATCAGTGGTCGCTCCGGCTCGTGCAGCTCGCGGTCGCGGTGATGTTCGCGTGTGCGGCATTTCACAAGATCCTGCACGGTCACTTGACGCTGCGCTGGGCGCTGTCCGACAACCTTCGCCACCAGCTGCTCGTGCGCTTCGACCTCGCCGGCCTGGCGCGACCGCCGCTCGTCGATTGGTTGATCGATGAACCGTGGCGCTATCGCACTGCGGCGGTCTTGAACTTGTTCTCGCAGGCCGCGCCGCTCGCTGCCTGCTTCTTCGTGCGTCGTCCGGTCCTGCGTGGCCTGTTCGGCGGGTTTTTCCTCGTCGAGACGATCGCGCTCGCGTACGTCGTCGATCTGTGGAATCCGCAGTGGCTGCCGCTCTACGCGGTGTTCATCGATTGGGATTGGCTACTGCGTCGTCGCGTCAGCGAGAGTGAAGCTCCGCCTACGTGGTCACCACCCGGAGCTGCGAGGGCCTTCGTGATCGCGTTCGTGATCTACGACGTCGTCACCGCGTTGATCCCCGCTCTCGACCAGAAGCTCAATACGTATCCGTTCTCCGGCTTCCCGATGTTCTCGACGGTGCTCGCGAAGCCGCCGTACAGCGGACACTCCGACTACATCGTGATCGGCGATCACTTCGAGGTCACGGCCGAGCCGCCGATCGACCTGCCGACTCAGCGCTGGTTCGATCATGTAAACCGCGGCATGTTCGAGGAGCGCGATCCGGTCATGCTCGAGAAGCGGTTCACCGCGATGTGGAAGCAAGCGGTGCGGCGGTACCCCGACACCACGTTCCGCAAGATCCGGCTGTACCTCACGATGTTCGATGCGCCCGCGTATCCCGCGCCGGCACACTTCGAGCCGCATCCGATCGCGATCGTCGGCGAGCTCGACGCTGACGGTGTGTTCCGGTCGATGATCGGCCCGTTCGAGCCGAACAAGATCACGTTGCACTCGCATCATGTCGATGCCGGCGACGCGACCCTCGGCTACTACAAGGATGACGAGCCCGTGCTGCTCCCGTTCACCGGTGCGCTCGATGGCGACCCGGTCTACGCCGTCGCGATTGTGGGTGGCGTGCCGTGGCTCGTCTCGAGCCGCACCAACTGGAAGTGGCAGTAGTCAAAGTAGCGACGCCATGTCGGCGGGGAGTGGAGCTTCGCCAGTGATCGTGCCGCCGTCGGGATGCGGCACCGTGAGCCGTGCGGCGTGGAGCGCGTGGCGCGGCAGCACGAACAGCTCGGCGAGCTCCGGCGTGAGGCCCTCATCGCAGTACTCGACGAAGGCGTCGTCGCCGTACGCGTAGAGCTTGTCGCCGACGAGCGGAAACCCGGCGTGCGCGAGATGGACGCGAATCTGATGCTGACGCCCGGTCTCGAGCGTGCATCGAATCAAGGCCCAGCGCTCGGTCCGCTGCTCCACGATCACCCGCGTCGCCGAGGGTAGACCCGCGGGATCGGGCAGCACCTTGACGGTTGGCACGCGCGTATCGTCGGCGTGGTTCGAGATCCGCAGCGGCGTGTTCAGCGTGTGCTCTTCATCCCACGGTGGTTGGCCTGCGACGATCGCGAGGTACTGCTTCGTCGTGCGCCGCTTGTCGCTGATCGCACTCTTCACGAACGCCGCCGCCTCGCGATCGCGCGCGAACACCATGCAGCCCGAGGTCTCGCGATCGAGGCGATGGCACATCTGGAGCTCGGGCTCGTCGGGATAGCGCTCGCTGATCACGCGCGCGAGCGTGTTGAAATAGAACTTTGCCGAGGCGTGGACTGGCAGGCCGGCGGGCTTGTCGATGATCAGCAACCGGGCGTCTTCATGCACGACCCCGAACGTGCGAGGCGCGAGTGGTTCGGGCTTCGCGTCGCGCCGGATGATGTAGTGATCGCCGGCGACTACGCTCGAAGAGGCCTTCATCACGTGGCCATCGCTGCGCAGCAGCTGGGTCGCGATGATCGTCTGGATCTTCGTGCGCGACAGCCGCTCGATCTGGGTCTTCACGAAGTGATCGAGGCGGAGGCCTGCGAGCTCCGGTGTGACGATCAGATGGCGTTCGACGATGCGCGGCTTGCCGTCCTCGTCGAGATGGCTGCCTTCGCCAAAATCCACCGCATCGTCGTCACTCAATTACGAGCCCGCGCTTGCTTCACAAGACAGCCGCATCATCGTCGTCGGTATCCGCCGCTTCGATGTCGTACTTCTTCATCAGCTTGCGGAAGTATTTGCGATCGATGTCGGCGTGACGCGCGGCATGCGAGATGTTGCCGTTGTTCCGGCGCAGCATCTGGAGGATGTAGTCGCGCTCGAAGGTCGTGACCCAGCGCTCCTTCGCATCCTTGAATGTGATGCCCACGGCGAGTAGCTCTTCAGGTGTCGGCGGCGGTTGCGCGGCAAGGCTCGCGGCGGCGGGGATGCTCGACGCGCGCTTGTGGACCGGCGGAGCCTCGCGCGGCGGCGCTTTCGCGGTGCGGATGTAATCGGGCAGGTCCGAAAGATCGATCGTGCTTTGCTCGCAGAACGAGACGGCGCGCTCGACGACGTTGACGAGCTCGCGCACGTTGCCCGGCCACGGATAGTTCTGCAGCGCGACCATTGCTTCGCGCGAGAACATGCGCCCGCGTTGCTGACCGTTCGGCAGCCGGTTGTAGGAACCATGCTCGAGGAAGTGATTGACCAGGAGCGGGATGTCATCCGCGCGCGCTTGCAAGGAAGGTAGGTGCAGGCGCACCACGCTCAACCGATAGAACAGATCCTGGCGAAACCGGCCCGCGCGGACCTCATCTTCGAGGTTGCGGTTCGTCGCCGCGATGATCCGGACATCGACCTTCTGCGACTTTGCACCGCCGACCCGACGGACCTCGCGCGACTCGAGCACGCGCAGCAGCTTCGGCTGGAGATCGATCGGGAGCTCGCCGAGCTCGTCGAGGAACAGCGTGCCGCCATCGGCGAGCTCGAACAGGCCCTCGCGGCTCATCATCGCGCCGGTGAAGCTGCCCTTCTCGTGACCGAACAGCTCGCTCTCGATCAGGTTCGGCGGCACGGCGCCGCAATCGAACACGACGAGCTCGTTGCGCGAGCGCGGCGACAGCGAGTGAATCGCCTGCGCGACGACCTCCTTGCCGGTGCCCGTCTCGCCGTCGATCACCACGGTCGTCGCGGTCGGCGCGATCTTCTCGATGATCGAGTAGAGCTCGCGCATCTTCGAGTTGCCACCGATCAGGCCAGCGCAACGATCCGCGCGTGACGGCACGATCTGAACTTCTTCTTCGCGCGCGTTGAACGTGAGCTGGCTCTGGCCGACGCCGATCGTGCAGCCGGGCTTCAGGAAGGCTTCGCGAACGCGGACCTTGTTGACGAACGTGCCGTTCGTCGATGCGTTGTCGACGAGGATGTAGCTCGTATCGTCCTGGATGATCCGGCAGTGGTAGCGAGACACCGTGTCGTCGGCGAGGACGATGTCGTTGTCCTCCATCGAGCCGATCCGGATCTCTTCCTTGTCGAAGGTCCATTCCTGGCTCGGATCATCCGCGACCTGGAGGATGCACTTGCGGAGGTGCAGCGTCGGGCCCTGGTTCACCAGGTAGCTGACCTTGGTCGGCGGGACGAAGTCGGGGAACTTCTTCATAGCGGCAATGGTCCCCCTGACTATAACGCCAAACGCCGCGCCAGAGTTGTCCTCGGACGGCGCCACCGACCGTGCGGTCAGCGGCTTTTTTTTCGCACCAGCACACCACCTGCACCCGCTACGACAACGCCGATGCCGAGCAGCAGGAGCAGGAGCGTGTGCGATGACCCACTCGCGGGGGATGCGCAGGTTCCACTGACGACGGCATTGGGACCCGCCGTGAACGCGAGCTCGAGCCCTCGATCCGCGATCGGGGCGCCCGGACCGCCCGGACCCGCAAACCGATAATCGTGGCTCGGATCATCCGCGTCACCGATTCGCGCGCGCTCGATCGTGATGCCCGGCGCATCATCGACTTTGACTTCGGTCTCGCCCGGATGCGGGACCCGAAATCGATCGTGGAACGCGAGGTGGTGCGATCCGCGCGGGCTTCCGAGACAAGCGTACGAGACCAGGTCGATCGAAAACGTCCCGGCTGCGACCTCGGGCGAGCCCATTCCGACCTCGATCGACGACCAAATAAAAGGCGCCATCGTGCCATCGACCTGGACCTCGAGCGACGCTGCCAGCTGGTCACCGAACGCGACCGCGTACGCATGACCCTCCGCGTTACTGATCTGGCCATCACGATTCGCGTCGATCATGCGGCGCTCGATCGCGCCCGGAACATCGCCAAAGAACACGACGTACGAGAACCGCACCCGGTCACCCTCGGGGGTGATCGTGACGTACCGGTTGTTGTCGTCGACCGAGGGCGCGACGTGCGCGGCCGCGATCATCGACGGCATCATCGACGACAACGTCACCGCGACCACGACTGACGTTTTCAGCGCGGCTCTTGACGTTTTTGGAGCCGACGTGCTCAAGTCCGCGCCGAGGGTAGCTCATGAATAAGCGTTTGCTTGGATTGGTCGCAGCGTTATTGGGTGTCGTCGCTGCGTGCGGCAGCGACGCAAAACCGGCCGGCGAACGGCTGTTTCCGCCGAAGCCGGAGTGCACCGGCGATCCGGTCGCCCCGTATGCGGGCACGTTTCCGCAGGTCATCAACACGCTCTCGATCGGCAGCGTGCAAGACGGCTTCGATCTCGATAACGATGGTAAGCCCGACAACAAGCTCGCCGCGATCGGCGGGCTCGCGAACGATGCGATCACGACCTCGGTCGGTAACTACGATGTCATCATCCCGTTCGAGTTCTTCGACCTGCCGACGATCGCGGCAGACACCTGCGTGAAGTTCGCGATCTACATCGGCGATTACGACAAGGACCTCGACGGCGATGGTAAGCGCCCTGGCATCGCCGGCGGTGATTGCGACGACACCGCGACGGGCTCGGGCAACAATCCGGGCGCGGCGGAGATTCCCGGCGATGGCATCGACAACAACTGTAACGGGCTCGCCGACGAAGACGGCACGATCCCGAACTCGACCGATACCGCGGATGTCGATCAAGACGGCCAGAGCGTCGCGCAGGGTGACTGCAACGACCACGACGCGACGATCTACAAGGGCCACCCCGAGATCTGCGGCGACGGCAAGGACAACGATTGCGATGGCGTCGCCGATCGCTCGGTCGACGGCATGGGCAAGGTCACCGCGTGCAGCGCGTTCGACAAGGCCGACATCAGACTGTCGCCGTTGTCGTTCGACGGCACGACCCCGCTCGTCGCGTTCACCGATGGCACGATCGACAGCTCGATGAAGCTGCTCGCCGGGCCCGGCGTGTTCAGCGTCAACATCCCGGTCACGAGCAGTATCACGCTCGATCTCAAGATCACCGGCGCGACGATCCAGGGCGTCATCGGTGCGAACGGCGCGATCTCGAATGGTAAGCTCGGTGGCGTGATCGATGCCAAGACCGCCGACACGATCCGTGGCCTGAGCGTTCCGCAGATCAGCCTGACGCCCGAGGATTCGCTGCTCGACGCCCTGTTCGCGAACGCGCTCGGCCCGATCCTCGCGCTGCCGAAGGCGAACGCCGGGATCCTCGCGAAGTATCCGAACTGCCGCACGCCGGATATCGACGTCGACGGCGATGGTCTCGAGGCGTTCTGCGATTCGAACCCGAACGATGCGACGCTCACCGTCGACACCTGCATCGATGGCGACGGCACGGTGATCACGGACACACTGAACCCGGATGGCACGGTGCTCGCGCATTGCACCGAGGCCGTCGACAGCAAGGGCCGTGCGCGATTCGTCGACGGTGTTTCGGTCGAGCTCAACTTCACGACGGCGCCGGTGAACAAGCTCGAGATGCCGTAGTGCTCATCCTGGCCTCGGCCTCTGCCCGGCGTCGCGAGATGCTGGAGCGCGTCGGCTTGACCATGGACGCGGTGCCCGCCGATCTCGACGAGACCCCGCGTGCAAGTGAAGACCCCGAAGGCTATGTCGCGCGGATCGCCGCCGCGAAGGCGGCCGCCATCGCGGCGCGGTTTCCCGATCGCTGGGTGCTCGCGGCCGATACGACCGTGACGATCGATGGTGCCATCCTCGGCAAAGCTGGTGATGGCGCGGAGGCCTCCGCGATGCTCCGCCAGCTCTCGGGCCGTACCCATCAGGTGATCACCGGGTTCGCGATCGCGGGTCCGCGCGCACACCTCCAGACCGTGACGAGCGATGTCGACGTGATCGCGCTCGATCCGACGATGGTCGCGGACTACGTCGCCAGTGACGAGTGGCGCGGCAAGGCAGGCGCGTACGCGATCCAGGGCATCGCCGCGGCGTTCATCCGCGGCGTGCGTGGCTCCGTGACGAACATCATCGGCCTCCCGCTTGTCGAGGTGCTCGAAGCGCTGCGGTTGCTCGGCGCGCCGGGCGCACAGCTCGCGCGAGGCATACCCTCGTGACGATCGCCGAGAACTGGGCGGCGATCCGCGCGAAGGTGGCCGCGGCCTGCGAGCGCGCGGGGCGGCCTGCGAGTGACATCACGATCGTTGCGGTCTCGAAGACCCACCCCGCGAGTGCGATCGCCGAGGCGGCCGAAGCCGGCGCGATCGATTTCGGCGAGAACTACGCGCAAGAGCTCGCCGGCAAGCAAGCCGAGCTCTCGCTCCCCATCCGCTGGCACTTCGTCGGTCGTTTGCAGAGCAACAAGGCGAAGCTCGTCGCCGGCAAGGTCGCGCTCGTCCACGCGGTCGATTCGCTCGGCCTCGCGGTCGAGCTCGGCAAGCGCGCGCAGGGCGTGCAACCGATCCTCCTCGCCGTGAACCTCGGCGGCGAAGCGACCAAAGGTGGCGTGACCGGAGAGACCGCGCTCGGCCTCGCGAAGGAGCTCGCGGCGGTCGCGAACGTCCGCCTCGATGGTCTGATGACCCTGCCACCGCCGAGCGACGATCCAGCGGCCAGCCGGCCGGTGTTCGAGGCGCTGCGCGAGCTCCGCACGCGGATCGCGGGTGAGCTCGGCGTGGCGTTGCCCATCTTGTCGATGGGGATGAGCGGTGACTACGAGGTCGCGATCGGGTGCGGCGCGACTCACGTCCGGATCGGAACGGCGATCTTTGGCGGCCGGCCCGCGCTACGCTGACGGCCAGGGCGGCGAGGTCGCGAACGACACCGTGAACCTCGATCCTTGGTGCGCTGGCGTCACGGTCAGCGGTCCGATCCGGGTCTGGAGCCGGTCGCATTTCAGTGGTGGCCCAACGTCAGGCAGATCCCAAGCCCGAACCTCACCCGCGAAGCGCAGCATTCTGGCGCATTCTGGCGCATTCTGGCGCATTCTGGCGCATTCTGGCGCACTCTGGCGCGATGTCATCGGCTTGGAGTAGGGTGAGAGCGTGCGGATTCTGGGCCTGGACCCCGGTAGCCGGTTCTGTGGCTACGGCGTCATCGACGACGATGCGGGGACGCTTCGCTACGTCGAGTGCGGCATCTTGTCGGCGCCCGAAGGCCATGCGATGGAAGCGCGGCTCGGTGAGATCGCGCGCGGTTTGCGCGAGTTGATCGACGAGCTCGCACCAACCGTGTGCGCGGTCGAAGACGTGTTCACATACCAGAACCCGCGCAGCGCGCTCGCGCTCGCGCAGGCCCGCGGCATGGCCCTGGCGGTGATGGGGTTGTGCGGCCTCAGGGTTGCCTCTTATGCGCCCACGGTCGTGAAGAAGGCGGTGACCGGCACCGGTGGCGCCGACAAAGGTCAGGTCGCGCGCATGGTCCAGGTGCTGATCGGCTTGCGAACATTGCCGCGGGCCGATGCCACCGATGCCCTCGCGGTCGCTATCACGCACGGTCGCACGACGGCCCCCACCGTCGCGAAGTTAGTGAGCGCGGTGCAGCTGGCCCCCAAGCTGGTACGCCGCCTTCCCAAGCCAGGCACCAGATGATCGCGCGACTGGAAGGGACGTTGATCGAACGCGATCCGCCGAAGGTGACCATCGATTGCAACGGCGTCGGTTACGACGTGATCGTCTCGGCCTACACGCTCGCTGGCCTGCCCGCCGAGGGCGAGCGCGTCACGCTCAAGATCTTCACGCACTCCACCGAGAATCGGCTCTCGCTGTTCGGCTTCATCGACGCGCAAGAGCGCGCGCTGTTCGATCTGTTGATCACCGTGAAGAACGTCGGCCCGTCGACCGCGATCGCGATCCTGTCGGGCTCGAGCCCGCGCGACATGGCGGCGCTGATCGCGCGTGAAGATGTCGCGGGGCTCACGCGGATCAAAGGCGTCGGCAAGAAGACCGCCGAGCTCCTGGTCGTCGAGCTGCACGAAAAGTGCGAAGAGCTGATGCTCGGCTGGGACGCGTCGGATGGCCTGCGACCGGCCGTGGCAGGCTCGATCATCAAGCCGATGCGCAAGGGCAAATCGACCGGCAATCCGATGGTCGATGAAGTGCGGACCGCGCTCGTCGGCATGGGCTGGAACCCGAACCAAGCCGAAGCCGCCGTCTACGAGCTCGCGATCACGCCCGAGGCAACGATCGAAGTGTTGCTGCGCCAGGCGCTGCGGAGCATGCCTCGCTGATGGCGCGCAAGAAGCACACGGACGGTACCGGCGACGACGGTGTTGACGAGGGCGAGGGTCCGCGCGAGATCGGTGCGACCGAGCGCAACACCGAGCGCGCGTGGCAAGCGGCGCTGCGTCCGCGCAACTTCGACGAGTATATCGGCCAGCGCGATCTGATCGAGAACTTGAAGGTCGCGGTCGGCGCGGCGAAGCAGGGCAGGTGGACGCTCGACCACTTCTTGTTCGCGGGCCCACCGGGTCTCGGCAAGACCACGCTCGCGCACGTGATCGCAACTGAGATGGGCGTCAACCTGCACGTCAGCTCGGGCCCGGCGATCGACCACAAGGGCAAGCTCGCGGCGCTGCTCACCGGCCTCGGCGAGGGCGACGCGCTGTTCATCGACGAGATCCATCGGTTGCACCCGGTGATCGAGGAGAACCTGTATCCGGCGATGGAAGATTTTCGCTTCGACCTGTTCATCGGCGATGGACCGCACGCGAAGGCGGTGACCATGCAGTTGCCGCGGTTCACGCTGCTCGGCGCGACCACGCGGATGGGCCTGCTATCGGCGCCGCTCCTCGACCGGTTCGGTTTCCACTGGCAGCTCCGCTACTACGACCTCCCCGACATGAAGGCGATCGTGAAACGCTCGGCGTACTTGATCAATATCGAGATCGACGACGATGGCGCGACCGAAATCGCACGGCGCTCGCGCGGTACGCCGCGGATCGCGAACCGCCTGCTTCGCCGCGTGCGCGACTTCGCGCAGATGGAGAGCGACGGCTCGATCGATGGCTCGATCGCAGGCTCCTCGCTCGATCGGCTCGCGGTCGATCACGCGGGGCTCGATTCGCTCGATCGCGGCTATCTGTCCTCGATCTGCGAGCGCTTCGATGGTGGTCCCGTCGGCATCGAATCGATCGCTGCCTCGCTGTCCGAGGAGCGCGGCACGCTCGAGGAGGTGGTCGAGCCGTTCCTGCTCCAGGTCGGCTTCATCTCGCGCACCCCGCGCGGTCGCATCGCCACGGCTGCCGGATTCCAGCACATGGGCCTGGTCGCGCCGAGTAAGGCCCCGACGGGTGGTGCAGGTAATCAGGGCCGGCTGTTCTGATGATTGTCGCTGTAGACTAGCGGCGTGAGGGTCGCGCTCGTGTGGGTGCTCGTCACCGGCTGCTCGGCCGGTGCGACGTTCGATTGCAGCGAGGCCGCGCAATGCCGTAGCGGCGCTGTGGCCGGGACGTGTCAGCCCACCGGGTTTTGCAGCTTCGCGGATCCGAGCTGCGAGACCGGGCAGCGCTACGACCCGACGGCGGGCGACAGTCTCGCAGGTGCGTGCGTGACGACTGGCGATCAGGACAGCGATGGCGACGGCGTGCGCGATAATGTCGACGACTGCGTAGCGATCGCGAATGCCGACCAGGCCGACACGGACATGGACGGTCGCGGCGACGCCTGTGACAACTGCCCGATGCTTGCGAACGCAGGCCAGAACGACGAAGACGGCGATCTACGCGGCGACGCCTGCGACAACTGCCCGCACCTGAAGAACGCGGATCAAGCCGATCAGGACAACGACCTCGTCGGCGATCTCTGTGACCCGCATATCGCGACCACCGGCGACAAGATCCGGTTGTTCCTCCCGTTCGCCGACGCGAGCGAGATTTCGGCGTGGCACCAGGGAGGTACCGGCGCGAGCTTCGCGATCGTCAACGGGCAGCTCGTCCAGCAGGGCCAGAGTAACCTCGCGGTGCTCTGGCTCGATGACGCCGGCGCTCCGGGGACGGCGACCTACGTCACCACGCACGTCACCTATGGCGATATCGATCCGATGTTCTCGCAGCGAGCCGCGATGGTCCTGACTGCCATGACACGCATTTCGAGCACCAGCGATTTTGGGACCGCGCTGGGATGCGGCGAGGAGATGGAGAGCAACTCGCCAACCAAGTCGAACGATGCAGGAACGTACTGGAACGGCGCGGGCGACGGCTTCACGAGATCCAGCTTCGGCAACCCTCCGCGCGCTGCGGGGTACATGGCGAGCTATGTGGCCCACGCGTCGACGCCTGTCTCGACCCAACAAACGAGTTGCACCTTTCCCGACGAGGGCACCTCGGGCACGAACCATACCTATTCGCACAACGGCGTGCCGCTGATGGCACCGGGCATCGGCCTCGCGACGTGGGGCACGACCGCGAAGTTTGATTACGTGATCGTGATCGATTAACCGCGTCTACAACGGATGCGATCGTAGCCACGCCGCGACGACCTGCTGACGCTCGGCATCGGGCTCGTCGGCCTGCGCCTGCGCGGCAAGCGCTCGCGCGCGTGCCCGATCCTGCTTCGCGTCCCACATCGCACGCGCGATCAGGTAGCGGCCGTCGGCGAGTTCCTGCGGATCGGAGTCCTTGCCGCGGGCTTCGATCAGCGCGACCACCCGCACGGCGAGCGGCAGGCACGAGGCCGGCTGATCGCGCGCGATGTAGACCTCGCACAGATCCTCGAGGGCACCGGGTAGGCGAGGCTCGCCATCGCGGCCGGCCTTCTCGATGATCGCGACCGCGCGACTCGCGTGCGCGAGCGCCTCGTCGAGCTTGTTCTGGCCGCCATAGGCGACCGAAAGATCGCGCTCGGGGCCCGCGACGACCAGGCCATCGGGACCCGCGATCTGCGCGAGGACATCGCGCGCGATCGTGAAGTGCGCGGCCGCATCGGGCCAGCGCTGCTCGGCGACGGCGAGCTCGCCGAGGTTGCCCTGGATCGCCGCGCGGTGCGGACCCAGCTCGCCATCGTCCTTCATGAACGAGGCATCGGCCTCCTGGAGCAAGCGGCGCGCATCGTCGTCGTGATGCGCGCGAAGCATCGCCTGCGCGAGCGTCATCTTCGCGCCCGCGACGGTCGGATGATCGGCGTTGAGCGTGTGCTGGGCGATGTCGAGCGCGCGTCGCGCCGCGGCTTGCGTGTCCTTGCCCGCTGCGAACTGGATCTGCGCGAGCGAGCCGTACGCGACGGCGAGGTCCGGGTGCTCGCTACCGTAGGTCGCTTCCATCAAATCGATCGATGCGCGCATCGCTTTCTCGGCCTCGCCGAGCCGAGTCTCGTCGGTGAGGACCTGCGCCTCGGTCAAGAGGATGTGGCTCTCGAGGATCGGATTGCCGCCGATGCGCGCGAGCTTCGCGCGGGCGAGATCGATCTGATGGTGCGCGGCCAGACGCTCGTGGGTGCCGACGCCGGCCGCGCGCGCGAGCGCATCGAGTGTACGCGCCGCTTCGAGGTCGCGACCGAGGGTCTCCGCGAGCGCCTCGGTGCGCTCGAACATCCTGATCGAGGCGGGCGGGTCGGTATCGGCCTGCATCTCGGCGACGAGGCCTGCGATCGCGAGCTCGAGGTTCGTATCCTTCCGGTCGTGCGCCTGTGCCAGGAATGGCAGGCCGATCGCGACCCCGCGTTTGTAATCACCGACGTCGAGTGCGGCGTGCAGCGTCGCGAGCCTGGTCGCATCTCGAGGCGCCAGCGGCGGCGCGCCGAGGCCCCTGAGATCGCTGCACGGCCTTGGATCCCACAACGCCCACGCGGCATCGGGCGCGCGGACCACGGTTCCGGGATCCGCCGTGGCGAGCACCGCGACGACGGCGTCGAGCTCGGAGCGCCGGCCCTCGATGCAGGTCGTGCGCACCGAGCGTTCATGCACTGCGAGCTCGGTGTCGCGGCAGACCGCGCGTGCCTGGTTCGCGAGCACCGTGTCGTACCGATCAAGTGCCTGTGCAGTGCGCTCGAACGACGCTGCGGCCGTTGGCCGGCCCGACGCGATGAACGCGATCTGGGTCGTCGCGCGGAGGATCGGCGACCATGCCGCGGCGACGCGATCGCCGGCGAGCTCGCAGGTCGCCGCGCGTTGCCGCGAGGTGATCGTCGAGTCGATGATAAACGCGCCGGCGCCGATCGCGAGCAGGGCCACGCCGGTGGCGACGATGTTGCGGGTCGTCCGTGGCATCGCGGCGCCGCGCAGCGCGGTCAACATCGCCGCCATATCGGGGAACCGCTTGCCGGGCTCGTGCTCGAGGCCGCGCTCGATCGCCTTGCGCACGCGGTCCGGAACCGAGGACGCGGGGTGTACGAGCTCGTGCCTCGTGATCGATTCGTGCAGTGCCGAGAGCGTGGTACCGGCGAACGGGCGCTTGCCATAGAGCGATTCCCACGCGACGATCGCGAACGCGAATTGATCGCTGCGAGCGTCGACGGTCCCGCCATCGAGCTGCTCGGGCGCCATGTAGGCGGGCGTACCTGCGACGCCACCGGTGCCTCCGGTCACGGTGACCGCGACCGCGAGCGCATCTAGATCGACCGGCAACGCGGCATGGTCGGTGCGAGCGAGCCCGAAATCGCCGACTCGCGGACGGCCGTCTTCACCGACGAGGATGTTCTCGGGTTTGAAGTCGCGATGGACGAGGCCGGCAGCGTGCGCTGCCGCGAGCCCGCGCCCCGCTTCGACGAGCATCGCGACCGTATCGCGCCAGCGCCGTGGCTCGGCGGCAAGCCAGCTCCGCAGCGTGCCGCCCTTGACGTACTCCATCGCGACGAACATCCGGTCGTCGTAGGTCGCGACTTCGAATACGTTGACCACGTTCGGATGCGCGAGCTTCGCCATCGCGAACGCCTCGCGCTGCAACCGACCGCCTACCGAGCCCGTGCGGTGGAGCTTGAGCGCGACATCGCGATCGAGCGAGCGATCGTGAGCGAGGTAGACCGTGCCCATGCCGCCGTGGCCGAGCTCGACGCCGACCTCGTAGCGGTCGTGGATCACGGTGTTCGCCGCGAGCTCCAGCTCCGCGAACGGGACGACTGGCACGTCGCTCGCGGGGCGCGAGCCGAGCGCCAACGCCGCGACCATCTTGCGACAGTGCGGGCAGCTATCGAGATGAACTTCGAGCTCGCCGAAACGCGCCGGATCGAGCGAGCGCTCGACCATGGCGGCTAACGTTTCGTCGTTCGGGCAGGGCAAGCTACTCTTCACGCGGCGGCTCGACGAGCGATAGCACGACCAAATAAAGATCAGCGTCCTTCGTCACATAGAGGGCGTGCCCAAGGACGGGCGTCCAGTTATTGCCACCTGCCACGATGGCACGGGTGAACCGCTGCATCTCGTCGCCATCGAGCGGGCCCACGCGCCCGATCTTGCTGGAGTGCAGCACGATCTCGTAGGGCTCTTCGTCATCGCGATAGCCGATGGTCAGCATCAGCTTGCCTTTGGCATAGGCAGCGCCGACGCTCTTGATTGCGACCTGGTGCTTGGCGGCCCAGTCGTTGACCTGCTTGGCGATCTCGGTGATGTGACCTGCATCGTCGAGCGACCCGACGAATAACTTGAACAAGTAGTGAACCTGAGCGCTATCGGCCATCGCCCGGCATTGTATCGATTCCCGGGGTGAAGGAGTAAGGTGGCATCCGTGAGCCTCATGGCCGGCAAGACCGTAGCGATCACCGGCGCGAGCGCCGGCATCGGGCTCGAGACCGCAAAGGCGCTCGGCGCGATGGGGGCGCACATCATCGCGGTCGTTCGGGATCCTGCGAAGGCCAACGCCGCGCTGGCGAACGTCTCCCACGACACCGTGGCCGCGGACCTGTACTCGCTGGCCGCGGTCCGGGCGGCGGGTGCCGAGATCCGCAAGCGGTTTTCTCGTCTCGACGTCTTGATCAACAATGCGGGCGGCATCCACGGCGCGCGCGAGCTCACGGTCGACGGCTTCGAGAAGACCTTCGCGCTCGATCACCTCGCGGCGTTCCTTTTGACCTACGAGCTCCGAGAGCTGCTCGCGGCGAGTGCACCGGCGCGGGTCGTGACCGTGTCGTCGACCGCTCATCGCATGGCTTCGTTCGTGTGGAACGACCTCGCCACGATGCAGCGCTGGCGCGGCCAAAACGCGGTCTACGGGGCCGCGAAGCTGTGCAACATCTGGTTCGCACGCGAATCGGCGCGCCGCCTCGCCGCACACGACGTGACCTCGAACTCGCTCCATCCGGGTGTCGTCGCGAGCAACTTCGGACAGACCGGCTCGCGGCTCTATCGCACCGTCGCGAAGCTCGCGCGGCCGCTGCTCAAGACCGTCGAACAAGGTGCGCGTACATCAGTGTTCGTGGCGAGCTCGCCACATCTCGAAGGTGCGAGCGGGCTTTACTTCGCGAACGAAAAACCGACGAAGCCGTCGCGCTGGGCGCGCGATGATCGCGAAGCGCTCAAGTTGTGGCGCCTGTCCGAGCAGTGCTGCGGCGTGACGTGGGCCTAGCGCGAGCCGCGCTGCTCCTCGGGGGTGTGGCCGCGGGTTGCGATGGCCTGGCGCCCGAACCAACTCGCTCTCCGATCATCGCGGCGCCGCAGCTCGCGGTGCGCCCCGGCCCGAGCTCGAACACGACCGCCGCGGACTATGTCGGTCCTGGAGTCTGCGGCGGTTGTCACGCCGACGAATTCACGCGCTGGGCGCAGAGCCTGCATCGCGTGATGAACGCCAAGGTCGAGGATCCCTCGGCGATCGTCGGCGACTTCGCGAATGCGAGCGTGACCTACGCGGGCGGCGAAGCGCACTTCACGCACGATGCGACCGGCTATACGATGGCGCTCGCGAGAGGTCCGACCGAGACCCGCTATCGCGTCACGCGGACGATCGGCCGGCGCGGCCTGCAAGAATACGTCGGCATCGAAGCTGGCCACACCGACGAGGTTCGCTTGCCGTTTGGCTGGTGGCCGCGACGCGGTGGCTGGTACGCGGCGTCGTACTTCGATCCATGGTTGACCGAGGCTGTGACCGATGTCTACCTGCCGGTCCGCGAGCCGTGGGCGGAGCGCTGTCCCTGGTGTCACTCGACGTATCCGTTCGCGCAGCGGATCGCGCGCTCGTCGGGGCCGTCGCAGCTCGGTCACGGCATGGAGCAGATGTTCAGCGCGCCGCCGGGTGGCGAGCGTCTCGCGATCGAGCAGCAGATCACCACGGGCATCAGCTGCGAGAGCTGTCACCTCGGTGGCCGCGATCACGCGGCCGGTGGCGCGATCCACTTCGTGCCGCGATGCGTGACCGCGCGCGCCGATGCGGCCGCGCCGAACGCGTCGTTCTCCGAGGAGCGCCGCGATCCGAGCATGATCAATGCGGTCTGCGCGCAGTGTCACTCCGGGCCATCGCCGCGGCTCTCCGATCACACCGCGACCCGCAACTCGAGCGAAGCGCTCGACCTC
>Ga0123336_10000282_pt1 | contig 52742 bp, 38 predicted proteins | sample SSSSmetaG_FD_96466 | JGI IMG/M metagenome (GOLD analysis project Ga0123336, IMG submission 96466) | Glacier valley bacterial and archeal communities from Borup Fiord, Nunavut, Canada, to study Microbial Dark Matter (Phase II) - ​SSSS metaG | ecosystem: Environmental > Aquatic > Freshwater > Ice...
CGGCGCGCACGCGACTGCGCGGCCTTGTCACTGTCGGTCTTGTCCGGCCAAGCGGCACAATCGCGCGCCAGATGGGCCGGCTCGCCTCAGTGCCGATGGCGGCTGTCGAGATGCGGTGGTGGTCGACGGGACCATGGTGCCGCTGGCCTTGATGGTCGCGCCGCCGTCGCTGCCGTTGCCGATCCTGACCGACAGGCAGTGGACATTGCGTGCGTTGCCGTTGCCCGCTTTCGACGAGGAGACGCTCCGCCCTCCGCCTTGATCCGTTGACTTCTCGTCGACGAATTTCAAGGAGGAGATATGAGAGCTCTGGTCATCTGCGTCCTCGCCGCTGGCGTGGGCGTCGCTCGACCGGGCTCGGCCTGCGTGCCCTGCAACTGCGGGGATCCCACGCTGACCGCGCCCGGCGTCGAGCAGCCTTATCGCAATCGAATACGCATCGCGCTCGAGGAGCGTGTGTCGTCGCATGCGACAGAAGATCGCGATCTGTCGGTGCTGCGCAGCGGCCTGTATGCCGTCTGGGCGCCACACAATCGGATCTTGCTCGGCGCGATGTTGCCGTGGGTGACGACCTGGTATCGGGTGCCGGGTCGCACCGATCTGTTGAACGGCCTTGGCGATCTGGAAGTGTCCGGACGGGTGATCGTCTGGCGCGATCGGCGCTTTGGGCCGCAGCATTTGTTGTCGGTGGCCGGGGGCATCAAGACGCCTACCGGCCAGCGGCTCGTCGGCGGCAACGGCTACTATCTGTCCGACGACGATCAGCCATCGTCGGGCTCCTGGGACCCGTTTGCCGACGTCTCCTACAGCTACTTCTCGCGCGGCCTCGTGGCCTTCTTTGCCTCGGCCAGCTTGCGTTGGCCGACCAAGGGTCCACGCGGTTACGAGCGCGGAGTTGCCGTCGGTGGCTCGGCGCAGGTTCAGCTTCAGCCCCATGCGCGCTTTGCCATCTTGCTCGGCGCGCAAGCCCTACATCGGCGCCCGGATAGCCTGGCCAACGGCGCCGATTCTCCATCCACCGGCGGCACCGTGCTCGGGGTCACTCCCGGGTTTTTGATTGCGCCCACCACCGCCATGGTCATTCGGGTGGGCGCGACGATCCCGGTCGTCCAAGCTTTGTACGGACGGCAGCACGAGGGGCCGCAGGGTCTGGCCGCTATGTCCTATGACTTCAACTGATGTTCACCATCATCACAGAGGCTATCCCACATGAGAAAGCTCGCCGTTCTCACGTTCGTTTCGACTGTTTTTGGACTCTGCTCTTGCAACCATCCCGCCGGCACCCAGCGTGAGCCGGACGAGTATGTCGGCTGCTCCACCGACGAGAACTGGGTCACGTTCGACGATCAGGAGCCGTCGGCCGTCGTCAGTGACCCGCAGTCACCAAAGCTGGTGTCGCCCACTGCGACCACGTTTACGGTGGCGCAAAAGCCGGTGTTTACGTGGCAGCGCACGGCGACTGAAATCGGCGCGCCGCTCGGCGATGTCGAGCATCCCGGCCTCAATCCGGATCTTGGCAATCCCAACTGCAACGACTGCTGCCCCGGCTGGAACAAGGGCGAGCTGGCGACGTTTCACGAGCCGCCCCTCTCCGGTAATGTCTACGATCTGCAGCTGAGCGTCGACGGTGCGGCAGTCTCGCATCGGGCATTGACCACCTTGCAAGAATGGACGCCGCCCGATGGTGTCTGGGCGTCGTGGGCCGGGCACCGGGTGGCGCTCAAGATGTGGCGAATGTCACTTTTGCAGAACGCAGCCAAAGAGGGCCCGTTCATCGCCATGACACCGTATCAGTTCCAGGTCACGAACTAGCTTAGTTCGCGCTTGGCTGTCTGAAGGCCTTGCGCGTCGACCATCCCCGTACTACGCCAACATCATCGGCACCGTCACCGACAGTCTCGTCGTCCCGCATCCGTCCTGGCGCCACCCCGGTTTTGCCGAGGTGGTGCCAGCGGGCGGCTATGCGTGGTGGTATGTCGATGCGGTCAGCGACGACGGCAACCGGGCGTTGGCGGCGATCTTCTTCATCGGCTCGGTTTTTTCGCCGAGCTATGCCGCGGCTTGTCGTCGGGGGCCGGCTCCGCCTGCCGAAGACTATCTCGGCGTCAATCTGGCGCTCTACGATCGCGGGCGGCGCGTGGCCTGGGTCATGAGCGAATATCCGTCGCCGCGCCTGCAGGCGACCACGGAACATCTACAGATTGCCGATTCGCACATCTCGGTCGGCGACGGCACATTGCAGATCTCGCTCGACGAGAAGACCGCTCCGTGGGGCCTGGCGCTCGTCGGGGTGGGGCGGCGAATACGTGGCTCGATCGTGGTGACGCCCGAGTGTGATCCGATAAGTGGCGTCGAGCTCGGCGAGGGCAGTGGCCATCGCTGGGAGGTGCCGATTCCGCGCGGGCGAATCCAGGTGCGCCTCTCGGGGTTCGACTTCGACGGCACGGCGTATCACGATACCAATCGCGGCGACGGACGGCTGGAGTCGACGCTGTCGCGGTGGAGCTGGGCGCGTTTTCATGGGCGATCGCGGCTAACAGTCCTGTACACCACGCTCGACAAAGCCGGGCAGCGCACGTCGGTGTTGGTCGACGCCAAGGACGGCGATCCGGCGCTCAAGCGCGCGCCGGTGATCGTGCCCGACGGGCCGGTCGGGCCGATGACCAAGCCGGGCTGGGGCCTCGAGCTGCCGTCGGGATTTTCCGTCGACGGCGGACGTGTCGGTTGCGACGTCTCGCAGATCCTCGACGTGGCGCCGTTCTATGCGCGCTATCTGGCGACGTTGCGTGGTGGCGGCGTCGGCATCGGCGAGCATCTCGACCTCGACCGGTTTTCTCGTCGAGGATTGCAGTTCCTGCTGCGCTTCATGACCCGGCGGGCCCGATGATCTTGGCGGGGCATGTGGGCGGGCTCATCGCCGCGAGCCTGTTGTTTCTCTGGGCGGGCTCGGCGTTTGGCTTCACCTGGATGGCGTACACCTGGGTCTGCTGGGTCGGGGCGCGCACACGACGCAATCGGGCGCTGGTGGTGAGCTGGCCGTCGATCGTGATCTTGCGGCCCTGCGAAGGCCACGACGAAGGCCTGGAAGAGAATCTGTTGTCGTCGGTGACGGCGCGTTATGACGGCGATCGGGCGGTGATCGTGTTGGTGCCATCTCAGAGTGATCCAGCCTGGGCCGCGGCCGAGCGGGTGCGGGCGCGGGTGCCCGTTGGGGTGTCGTACGAGGTGCGCCTGACCGCCATCGAGACCATCGGTAATCGCAAGGTGGCCCAGCTCGCCGTCGGTGAGGTTGGGCTGACGGCGCCGATCGTGGTGGTGGCCGACAGCGACATTCGCTTCGACGACGAGACGCTGCCGGCCTTGATGCGGGAGCTGGCGGGCGATCCGTTGGCCGGCGCAGCGACGGCGCCGCCGGTGGAGATCGCGCCCGAGACGTTCGGCGACTGGGCGTCGGCGTCGGTGCTGTCGAGCTCGCCGCACGCGTTTCTGTGCCTGGCGGGCCTGGCGGAGCAGGCCAAAGGCGCACAACATCTGTGCGGCGCGCTGGTCGCTTATCGGCGTGACCGCCTCGATGCCGTCGGTGGCTTTGCTGCGCTGGAGTCGTATCTCGGCGAGGACTTCGAGGTGGCGCGCCGCTTTCACGAGCGCGGCTGGACGGTCTCGACCGCGGCCGTGGCGGCGCCCAATTACGACAGTCGGCGCACGTTGTCGTCGGTGGTCAAGCGCTTTGCGCGTTGGAGTGTGGTCACCCGCCAGCAGCGGCCGCATTTATTTCCGAGTTATTTCTTCTTTCTGGCGGCCGGGCCGCTGATCACCATGTTGGCCTTGGCAGTGTGTTGGATGCAGCCGCCGTTCTGGTACGTGAGCGTGGCCATGGCCGGCGTCTTCGTCGCTGCGCGCCTCTTGTTGGCCTGGGAGCTACGCCGGCAACTGGGCCTGTCGAACACGCCCTGGGCGCTGGTCGGCGCGGTGGCGATTGGCGAGGTCGTGATCTTGCTCGGCGCGCTGGGTGCGCTCGGTGCGCCCGAGGTGGAGTGGCGTGGTCATCGCTATCGCGTCAGCGCTGGCGGCGTCATGTCGCGCATCGTCGTGCCAGGATGAGCCTCGTGTTGTCTTTGCTGGCGTTGATCGTACGCGGTGCCATCGCCCCCCCAGTGGTGCTGCACGACACCGCCGGCCGGATCCGCCAGGTGCCCGATCAAAAGATTCCCATCCTCGTCATCTACGAAGACCAGGACGGCGGCAAAGACAATCGCGCCGCCAAAGACTTCCTCGGCCGCGTCAACTCCACCGCCGACAATCGCGCCCGTTGTGAAGCCATCGCCGTCGCTGACGTCGAGAAATACGACTGGTGGCCGGCCAAGAAATACGTCCTCGCCGATATCCAGAAATCAGAAGCGCAAAAGAAGACCACGATCTACATCGACTGGAAAGGCGCCGTCCGCAAAGCCTGGGGCCTAGGCAAAGGCAAAAACAACCTGGTCCTGGTGGCGCCCGACGGCAAAGTCCTCTGGTCGTCGACCGGTACGCTGACCTCGGCGCAGTTGGAAGAGCTGAGCGGGATACTTCGCGACTTGGGGCTGCACGTGGACGGTCTCTAATTTCCTGACGATCTGTCAGTTCCCTACGGCGACGCAGCGGTTGAGGATTCTTCTGCCGTTGACTTGGGTATCGGCAGCGTCGGTGAGGGTGACGGTGTTGTTGGTCCTGTCCCAATAGCGCTGATATCTGAGGTCGTAGGTGCCGGGGATCATGCGGGTGGCGTAGGTGTCGCCGTGTAGGACGTAGCTGCCACTCGCGTACCAGTAGGAGAATGAGGCCAGGCTGTGCTCAGCGGCGGTGTCAACAGCGACGAGGGCCAGGTCGGCGCCGTCGTAGTTCTTGTAGGTGGGTGGCAGGGGCTGGCCGGCTTCGGTGATGTTGCCGGAGAGCGTGGTGACCGGGATGTCCAGGTTGAGCGTGGAGGTGCCGGCGGGGATGACCACGCCGGCCTTGATGACCCGGCGGCCGTTGACTTGCGTGTCGGCTGGGTCGGTGAGTGTGACGTAGTTGCTGGTCTTGTCCCAGTAGCGCTCGTAGACCACGTCGTAGGTGCCGGGCACCATGCGCACCGAGAAGTCGGCGCCGTGGAGGACGTAACTGCCGGCGGAATACCAATACGAATAGCTGGCTAGGCCGTGTTTGGCGCCCGTATCGCGCGCGATCAGATAGAGGCTTGCGCCGTCGTAGTTCTTGTACGTCGCTGGCAGCTCGGCGCCGCCGAGCGTGATGTGGCCGGAGACGGTGCCAACGGGGATGTCGATGTTGAGCGTGGAGGCACCGGCGGGGATGACCACGCCGGCTTTGATGATGCGACGGCCGTTGATTTGCGTGTCGGCCGAGTCGGTGATGGTGACGAAGTCGCTGGTCTTGTCCCAGTAGCGCTCATAGACGAGGTCGTAGGTGCCGGGCATCATACGTACCGAATAATCGGCGCCGTGAAGGACATAATTGCCGGCCGAATACCAGTAGGAATAGCTATTGAGCCCGTGTTTTGCGCCGGTGTCGCGCGCCACCAGGTACAGATTGCCGCCGTCGTAATTCTTGTAAGTCGCCGGCAGGTCGGCGCCGCCGAGCGTGATATGGCCCGACACGGTACCGACGGGGATGTCGATATTGAGTGTAGACGTGCCGGGGGCGATGACCAGGTTGGCCTGCAAGACCCGCCGGCCATTGATCTGTGTGTCAGCCGCATCGGTCATGGTCACGAAATCCGAGGTCTTGTCCCAGTAACGCTCATACACGAGGTCATATGTGCCGGGGATGATACGCGCGGAATAGTCGGCACCATGCAGGACATAGTTGCCGGCTGAATACCAGTAGGAATAGCTATTCAGGCCGTGTTTGGCGCCGGTGTCTTTGGCCACCAAGTATACATTGCCGCCGTCGTAGTTCTTGTATGTCGCCGGCAAGTCCACGCCCCCCAAGGTCAGATGCCCAGAGACGGTCGCAACGGGGATGTCGAGGTTCAACGTCGATGCACCCGCGGGAATGACCACCCCGGCTTTGACGATGCGCCGTCCGTTGATCTGCGTGTCGGCGGCATCGGTAATCGTCACGAAATCCGAGGTTTTGTCCCAGTAACGCTCGTAAATGAGATCGTAGGTGCCGGGGATCATTCGCGTCGAATAATCGGCTCCATGCAGCAGATAGCTGCCGGCGGAATACCAGTATGAATAAGACGCGAGACCGTGCTTGGCGCCGGTGTCCTTGGCCACCAGATAAAAGGCCCCGCCGTCGTAGTTCTTGTAGCTGGCCGGCAGATCGGCGCCGCCGATGGTGATATGTCCAGAGACGGTACTGACGGGGATATCGAAAGTCATGACATTGGTGCCCGGCCCGACGACGATGTTCTGTTGCAGCACGCGCAGGCCGCTGACCTGCGTATCGGCGGCGTCGGTGATGGTGACGAAATTGCTCGTGCGGTCCCAGTAACGCCGATAGACGAGATCGTAAACCCCGGTCACCATGCGGGTCGCAAACGTATCTCCGTGCAATAGATAGCTGCCGCTCGCATACCAGTACGAATAAGACGCCACCGAGTGCCACGCGCCGGTGTCTTTGGCGACCAGATAGAAATCGCCGCCGTCATAGTTCTTGTACGACGCTGGCAAGGGCTGGCCACCCAGGGTGATCGTGCCTTTGACCAGCCCCACCGGAATGTCGATGGTGGAAGTGTAGCTGGAGGTGCCCGCGCAGCCGAGTGCGCCGACGCAGCTCTGGAGCGCCGTTCCGCGGCAGGCGCCTTTGCCGTCGCAGGCGTCGACATTGGTGCAGCCGATGCCGTCGTCGCAGGCCGTGCCGGCGCCGCTCGGCAAGAACGCAAACGTATGGCTGGCCTCGTCGCAGGCGCCATAGTGCGCGCACGGTCCGGCGCCAGTGGGCGGCGTGGGGACCTGCGTGGCGCGGCAGCCCCGGCTGTCGGAGCCGGCGGTGGGATCGCAGATCTCGACGCCGGTGCACCATTTGCCGTCGTCGCAGGCGGCGTTGCTCACGGTGTGCGAAGCGACACCAGAGGCGCAACTATCGATGGTGCAGGTGTAAGAATCGGCCGGAACCAGGGTGTCGTCGTTGGCATGCTGGCAGCCGAGGGTGGTCGAGCAGGTGTCCTTGGTGCACGGATTGCCGTCGCTGCAGTCACGTGCGCCGCCGCCCTGACAGACGCCGGCCTGGCAGGTCTCGGCCGACTTGCACAGCGAGGTCTGGCAGGTCGAGCCGTTGCCGCGGTTGACGTGCTTGCAGTTGCCGCCGGCGACGCTATCGTCGGTGCAGGGATTGCCGTCGTCGCACGCGGGCGTGTAACACTCGGCGGCGCCGCCGGAGCCGAGGCGGCACGATTGATTGCTGGCCAGACACGGGTTGGGCGCGCACGGATCTTGGGTGCAGGCGCCGGCGCCATCGTCGTGCCAGCCGATATCGCAGCTGCACACACCGCCAGCACATACGGTCTGATGTGGCGCGGTGCATGGATTGGGCAGGCACGCGCTCTGGTTACAGCCGCCCAGCCCGTCGCTGTGATAGCCGGCGGCGCAGGCGTCGCAGTGCACGCCGCCCCAGCCCATGGTGCAGGCGCAGCTGGTGCGGCCGGCCGCCACGCTGCAGACGCCGTGGCCGTTGCACGGATCAGGCACACAGCTTTCGTCGAGGACGCAGGTGCCGCCTTGGTCGTGATAGCCGGGGTCGCAGCCGCATTGGGCGTCACCGCTCGTGCCGGTGGTGCAGATCGTCTGGTGGGGGGTGACGCAGGGATTGGGCACGCAGACATCGGTGGTGCAGCCGCCCGTCCCGTCGCTGTGAAAGCCGGTGGCGCAGCCGGCGCACGCGCTGCCGGAAAAGCCCGGATCGCAGTTGCAGGCGATGGTGCCCGCGTTGTCGGTACATGTGCCGTGGCCGCTGCACGTCGTTGGGCTGCAGACGGTATCGGGCACGCAGTTGCCTTGATCGTCGTGCGTGCCGGGGGCACAGCTGCAGGCGCCAGCGACGCAGACCCGGCCGCCGTGACAGGGATCGGGCACGCAGGCGTCGGTGGTGCAGCCGCCTTTGCCGTCGTCGTGCTCGCCCGTGTTGCAGTGGCTGCAGCTCGGGCCGCTGGCGCCGGCCGTGCAGACCACGCCGTCGCCGCACGGATTGGGATCGCAGACATCGTCGGTGCACATGCCGGTGGTGCCGACGTGCCCGGTGCCACAACGGGTCTTGCCTGGGTCACAGGCGGAAACGAGCAACAAGAGGACGAGATAGACGCGCACGGCGGGAGAATACGGACTTTCGCGGCCGATCTGTCGACCGATTGGCCGCTTATTTGGCCGGGCTCTTGCCGTCGCTGGTCAGCAGCTTGCGGACGATCTTGGCCACGATGAAGTTGTGGTTCTCCTTGGGATCGACCGCGATGCGCTTCGAGCCTGCCGGGGCCACCTCGGGGTCGGCCGGCAGATGGCCGAAGAGCGGATTCATGACTGGATCCGCCGGCCAGGAGGTCACATAGCTGACCATGCGGACATTGCGCGGCATGGCCGGATACCGCGTGAAGGTACCGACGATGGCGAAAAATCCCGGCGAACGAATGGGATCGTCGACGGTGACCGGCATGGCCTTCATGCCGGCGAACGGCGCGCCGATGGTGACGATGTCGACGCGGCGATCGGGCGGAACCAACAGGCGACTGAGCGCAAAGCCGGCCACCATGCCACCCGCCGAGTGACCCACGACGACGACACGGCTGACTTTGCGGCCGTCGCGCATCACGCTGTCGATGGTGCTGGCCAGCTCCCGGCCGGCGCGCTGAAAGCTGCCCCACGGGTCCCATTCGAAGACCACGAAGTCGGTGTTGGGTGTGGCGCGTAGCGCGGCGACGGCGTCGTCCCACTCCCAGCCGTAGCCGAGGATGCCGGGCACGATCACATACACCGTGCGCGTGTCCGGCCGAAAGCGCATCAGCGACGGGCGCGAGCCACTGACCACCGTGCACGTCGAACAACGATCGTGCGTGGCCTGAAAACAGCCGCCAAGCAGCAGCGCTAGAAACAAGAAAAACTTCACAGCTCGGCCCGGATCCCGAAAGACGGAATGATCGGCAATCCGCGAATGGCCTGCGTACGGGAATAATCGAAGCTCGGCTGCACGACTTCTTGATTCAGATGATTGTAGACGTTCAAGATATCGAGATAGAGCTTGAGCGTCCAGGTCTTGAACAAGATGGCTTTGTCGACGCGAAAATCGAGCGAATGAAAGTCTTCGAGCCGGGTGGTATTCACCGGGCCGCGCGCCGGGCCATACACGTCGCTGTCGGCATCGTAATATCCGCCATAGGGCGGCGTGCCGGGAAATCCGGAGATATAGCGAAAACGTAGGCCGAGCTCCCAGCCGCGCGGCAGATATCCGTGTAATGCGACGATCAAGATATGCGTTTGATCGTAGTCGAAGAGCCGCTCGCCACAGCCGGGACAGTCGCTGCGCTCCGACTTCATCAGCGTATAGCTGACCCAGCCAAAGAAATATTTGGAGACCGATTGGCGCAGCAGAACCTCGAGCCCATAGACCCGACCGGTGCCGATGGAGGCCACGCGCTCGGGCACGACTCCGGCCGCATTGCGTAAATAGCCGTTGCTGGTGGTGGAAAGATCATAAAGGTGTTTGTAAAACCCGGTCACTTCGGCCGAGAGGCCGGGCAAGAGGCCCTGCTCGACGGAGAGCGCGGTATGAATGGCATGCTCGGGCTGAACGGTGGGGTTGCCGAAGACCCGATTGTAATCGATCGACTGCGGCGTCTGCGAATAATGACCGACGCCGAGCTTGAGCGTCGTATATCTAAAGAGCTGAAATTGCGCCGACATACGCGGATCGAATGTGGTGCGCCGGAGCGCGCTGTACCAATCGAAGCGCAGGCCCGGGGTGATCGACACGCGTTTCGACGGCTTCCAGTTGAGCTCGGCGAAAAGGCCTATCTGTCCCAGATCCTGGCCGTCGTGCTCGGTCTGTTTTTCGTTGGCCGAAATCGGCGACGGCGTCTGGCCCTCTCTCGTCGGTGGCGGTACGGTCAGATTTAGGTCGACGTGCGAATAGCTGGCATCGAGGCCCAATAAGAGCTTCAAGCCATGGCCGAGTGGCCGCCGCACCTCGACGCGCGAGTCGAGTGTGCCGACGCCGATGCTGTAGCGCAGATCGCGCCCAACCGCGCCCTCTTGTCCTGAATATCCGCCGGCCAGCTGGGCAAAGAGCTGCCAGCGGCCGATCGATTTCGTATATCGAATCTGGCCTTTGTGAAAATAGATATGGGTCCCAAAGTTGGTGAGCGCAGGATCCCCATCCGACGGCGCGCCGAAGACCAGCTTGAGCGCGTCGTCGGAGCCGAGCGCCATCACTTTCAAGTGGCCGCCAGCGACGGGATAGTCGAACACGGCCTGATAATCGTAATATACCGGCGCCGATTGAAACTGCACGCCGGCATTCGACGGCAACACCAGCGCCAGGACCGCGTCGACATAGCTGCGCCGCGCGGCGAGATACATGCTGCCTTTGCCGACCGGGCCCTCAGCGGTGGCGCCAGCGTCGAAGACATTGAGCTCGGCCGAGCCATGCCAGCGATCACGGCGGCCTTCTTTGAGCTCGACGTCGATGGTGCCGGCGGTGGCGCGGCCGTAACGCACGCCGAAGTTACCGGGCATGAACTCGATCTCGGAGATGAGCCGCGTCGGTATCACCGACGTGAGACCGCCAAAGTGAAAAAGCTGCGGCACCTCGGAGGCGCCGAGATACACCTTGCTGTCGGTGGGCTTGCCGCCGCGCACGATGATCAGACCCGAGTTGAACGGCGCGCGCGCAACGCCAGGGAAATTCTCGATGGCCCGGAGCGCGTCGCCGAAGCTGCCGGGCAGCTTCATGAGCTCCTCGGTCGACAAGGTCTGACGCGAAATTTCTTCGCGGTTGACGTCGCCGCGGACGGTCGACTCGTAGCGGCCGTATTGACTGGGGTCGACGAAATAGCTGACGGTCAGAAGCTCACGGTCGCCGAGCTTTTCGGTCACCTCCATGCGCTTGGCGTGCGGGCCGGTGATCACCAGACTGATCTTGCCACTGGCAAGATCCCGTAAGACGAAGCGGCCTTCGTCGTCGGTGTCGCTGTCGGTGCGGTGTCCGACGGAATCCACGGCGAAGACCTTGCCGCCGGCGAGCGGAATGCGATCACCGCGGAGCTTCACCTGACCCTGGATGCGAATCTGAGATACGACCGGCTTCGGCGCCGCCACCGTCTTGAGCACGAACTTGTACGAGTAGGTCACCCGCGACGGGATGGCCACGCCGTCTTTCTTGGCCGGCGAGAAGCGAAATTTCCGCACTGCCGCCGTCGCTGCTTCATCGAAGCCATGCCCGGCGGACGCGGTCAGCTTGACTGAACCCACCACGCCGTCGCTGCCGACCTCGAGCTCCAGGACCACCACGCCCGACGAGCCCGATCGCGCGGCGTCTGCCGGATAGTCGGCTGCCACGCGCTCCAGCAAGACCGGCGGCGCAAAGACGCCGTCTTCTGCTGGTTGGGCGCGGGCCAGCCCCCCGCTCAGCGCGACGGAGACCAACGCCGCGTAGAGGCGAGGGTACACCGCCAGAATCTATCTACGCCTCGTCGCCGACGCAAGCAGCCAGAAGCCTTCGCCCGGCTGATCTGGCGCAATCGTGCTGTCGGATGGCGGCCTCCTGATGCGACTTGTCGATAGAGTGCGCCGCAACCAAGGAGAAATCATGCGTTTCGCCGTCGTCGCCTTGCTTCTCGGAAGTGCCTGCTCGCCGCACACCGCCGCCGATCCCCAGGCCGACCTCGCTGCCTTCAACGCACCGCCGCCATCAACGCCAAGTCGTATCGGGTCAACGATACATTCGACAATGTCTCGCGTTATTCGTCGGGTGGCGCGCTGTGGAAGTCGACCGTTGTTTATATCTCCACCAATGGCGTCTTTGGCTACGAGCTTGGCACCGATAACCTCAAGCCGATTTTGCTGACGCCCAACCTCGAGGTCCGCACCAACTACTACCGGCCAACGGTGCTCGACAACGGCACGCTCTATGTCACCGGCACCCCTTCAACGCTGAGCGGCACCAACCAGGCCGCGGTATACAAGGTGTCGTTGGCCGGGCTCTGACGTACCATCGGAGGCGGTGCCCCTCCCATACTGGTTCGATCCCCCATCGAATCCCGAGCTCGAAGCGGCCATCTTCGCCGAGCCCGACGAGCTCGGCCCATATCTCGTCTACGGAGATTGGCTGCAGTCGATAGGCGACCTGCGCGGCGAGCTCATCGCCGTGCATTTTGCACAGCAGCAAACGCCCGACTCCATCGATCTGCGTGCGCGTGAAGTGGCCTTGTGCGAGGAGCTGGGATCGTCGTGGAGCTGGCTTTTGCGCGAAAAGGCCCGCATCGAGCTGGAATGGCGGCTGGGTTTCGTCGACGGAATTCACCTTCGCTCGTTGCGGGAGCCGCGGTTCGAGGTGGATGCGACCTGGCTGCGCGACGTGTTGACCCTGCCGGCGACGCGCATGCTCCGATCGCTGGCCCTGACCGCGGACATTGACGGTCAGGGGAGCCATGGCAACATTCGCAACCTAGAGGAGATCTTGACCCTGTTGCCGACGGTGGAACGTCTGCAGCTCTACGGTCAAAATTTGCAGATCGCCTGGATCGAGCTGCCGAAGCTGCGCTATTTGCAAATGGATGCACCCCAAGAAAACTGGACACTGCTGACGCTGGCGACGCCGTTACTGGAGACCCTCATCGTTCACGATGGGTACGACCTCGCGCAGCTTCGGGCGATTCTCGACGGTGAAATCACGAGCCTCCGCAATCTTGGATTGCCGCAGACGTCCCTCGACGATGAATTGTACGAGGAGCTGATCGCATCGCCGACGCTGGCCAGACTCGAAAGCTTGGAGGTGAGGTGTTTCGAGCTGAGCGGCGAAGGCTGGAGCAGACTGCGAACACAGGCCGCATTCAGCCACCTCAGACAGCTCCGCATTCGGCAGCATGACAACCTCAGCGAGGCAGAACGAAATCTGGTGTTCGGGCTCTGTCCCGACGTGAAATAGCTATTCGGTACGGCTGCGGGCGATCTCGAGATCGGCCAGCGCGACGCGCAGATCCATGCGTACGGCTTCGAGCTCGCGGCGGAGGGCGTCTTCGCGGGTGTGGGTGGCGGAAATCTGGGCCTCGAGATCCCGGCGCGCCGAGTTCTCGTCGGAGGCGATGCGGGCCAGCTCGCCGAGCGCGGCTTGTAGCTCTTCTTGCAGGAGGCTGACCTCGTCGCCGGGGCGGCCAGGTTTGGTTTTCGCTTTCGGTTTGGCCGCGGGCTTGGCCTTAGGCTTGGCCTTTGCTTTGGGCTTGGCCTTGACGACGCGTTTGGCAGGCTTTCGCGTGGGTTTCGACGGAGGGCGACGAGGCATCTACGACCAGCGTATCACAGCCGAACGTACTCGTATTCGATGGGCTGGCTGTTGACGCCCTTCGTCGGTGGCGCGACCCAGTTGGCCATCTTGCCAGCCTCGACGACGCGCACCATCAGCGAGTCGACATAGGCATAGTCGTTCTCGTCGGGGAGCCAGGCCGATTTCTTGGCGTCGAAGTCGGCCTGCGAGATCAACTGGCCGTCGGGATTGAACGGCATCCCCGCATAGATCCCCTGATGACGGTGAAAACGCCGGTTGGGCAGATGCAGCCGTGCCGCGCAGCCGTTTCGCTCCAACGTGCGATTCCATTTGTCGACGGCGCGCTGACAATCTTCGACATAATTGTCACGCAACACTTCGTTCATCGCATTGCGCAACGGCACGTCTTTGTCGACCATCTGGCCGCCCTCGACGACCGACATGCGATAGCTCTGATCGAGCGCCCGGTGCTCCTCGTGGTTGGACTCTTTGTAACGGCCCTTCAAGCCACAGGCGAAGAACTCGGCGGCATTCGACGAGATTTCTCCGCCGAACAGATCCTCCGACAGGCTGAACCACAGATTGATATATTTCTGCAGCGTCGGCAGATCGATACCGCCGAGACCGCGGACATCATCCGATTCTTTCATCAGCTGCGCCGTCCGCGTCACCACCCGGTCGACGCCGGTCTCACCGACGAACATGTGGTGCGCTTCTTCGGTCAGCATGAAGCGCGTGGTGCGCGCCAAAGGATCGAAGCCAGATTCGGCCAGCGCATAGAGCTGATATTTGCCGTCGCGATCGGTAAACATCGTGAACAAAAAGAAATCGAGCCAATTGCGAATCGGCTGATTGAACGCGCCCAGAATGCGCGGTTTATCGGCATCACCAGAGCGCCGTTCCAATAATCCCTCGGCTTCCTCGCGGCCGTCTTTGCCGAAATACGAATGCAACAGATAAACCATGGCCCAAAGATGGCGGCCCTCTTCGACATTGACCTGAAACAGATTGCGCAGGTCATATAGCGACGGCGCCGTGAGCCCCAAAAGCCGCTGCTGCTCGACGGAGGCCGGCTCGGTGTCGCCCTGGGTGACGATGATCCGGCGCAGGGTATTGCGGTGCTCGCCGGGCACTTCTTGCCACACCGGCTGCCCGATAAAGTCGCCGAAACCGATCTTGCGATCGGCCTCTGGCGGCGTCAGGAAAATACCCCAGCGATATTCGGGCATTTTCACATAATCGAAATGCGCCCAGCCATCGGTATGTACCGATACCGCCGTGCGCAAATAGACATCCTTTTCCTGAAAGCCCTCCGGCCCCATGGTCTTCCACCAATCGATATAATTGGGGAGCCATTGTTCGAGCGCGCGCTGCAGGCGCTTGTCGCCCGACAGGTTCACGTTGTTGGGGATCTTGTCACCCTGATCGACGCTGCTCTCGCTCATATCTTACGTCCTTCTCCAGTCGAAGCTGGGGCGTTCGGGCTTTCCGTACAGCGACAGCGCACCGCGCTCGCCGGTCGAATTGGGGCGAATGAAGATCCAGTTTTGCCAGGCCGACAGCCGACCGAAGATCTTGGTGGTGGTCGTCTCGGGACCGATACAACGGAAGCTGGCTTCCATGCCGGTGAGCGCGTCGGGGCTGATGGCGAGGCGCTCTTCGATCCCGAGCCGCAAGGTGTCGGCAAAGTCGATGTCGTCGGCGAGCACGGTGACGAGACCGGCTTCGTCGGCTTCGGTTGCGGTCAGTGGCCGCTCGATGAGACCCGCCAATTCTTCCGACAAGCCCAGCGCCGCCAGCCGCGACTGATCGTTGGGCATGGGATACGCCGAGCCGTTCAGCGACGAGGCCTGGACCTTCACACGCGGATCTTCGAGCGCGTAGCGACGATCGGCGGCCAGCGCCACCTCGAGCAGCGAGCCGAAAAAGCAGCTCTCCGGATCGAGGACGGCAAACAGGCTCTTGGCCGTCAGATCGAGCCGGCGTAGCACCCTTGCTTGGAGCAAGCGCACCTCACGCACGAACCAATGATCGCGGTGCGTATCCATGGTCACGTCGTGGGCCAAGACGCGCCAGCCTTCACCGCGCGAATGCAGTGTGACGAGACCAATGTCCTCGTAGTGAAAGCGCAGCCGCAACAGCGCATCGTCGAGCTCGCGAAAAGCGCGCAGCGACCACCAGGCGGAGCCGAGCGCCAACAGTCCGTCGACGCCGCGCGGCGTGTCGTCGGTGGGCGCGTGCAGGGTCAAGCTCGCGCTGCGATGGGCCTTGTCCGTCACCAATGTCACATGGCGGTAGCGGATTTCGTCGCCGCGCGTGGTGCTGGAAGCCTCCGGGCGCAGCTCGTCGAGCACCACGCCAGGACCGGTCTCCTTGGCGGCACCGGCCAGCTTCTTGGCCCGCGCCGCGACGCCTTCGGCAAACTTGGATCGCGGCAACACCGCGTCGACCAGGCCCCATTCGAGCGCGCGCTTGCCCTTCATGCCCTCGGCCAGCGTCGAGAACACGTCGGCGCGATCGCGGCGCACCTTGCGTTTGTCGACGACGCGGGTGAGGCCACCGGTGCCGGGCAACACGCCGAGCAAAGGCACCTCGGGCAGGCTGACAGTGGAGTTGCCGTCGTCGATGAGGACGATGTCGTCGCAGGCCAGCGCCAGCTCGTAGCCGCCGCCCGCCGTCGGGCCGTTGCACGCGGCCAGCGACTTCAGGCCCGAGTGCTGGCTCGCGTCTTCGAGCGCCAGGCGGGTCTCGTTGGTGTACTTGCAGAAGTTGACCTTGAAGGGGTGCGTCGAGCCGGCCAGCATGTAGATGTTGGCGCCGGAGCAAAAGATGCGGTCCTTCGACGAGGTGATGACCAGAGCGCGCGCCGACGGATGCTCGAAGCGCAGGCGCTGGACGGCGTCGGCGAGCTCGATGTCGACGGACAGATCGTACGAGTTGAGCTTCATCGGGTAGCCGGGCTTGAGCGGGTGTTCCTCGTCGATGTCGAGGAAGAGCTTGGCCACGCCGTCCGCGTCGGGCGGCTCGAGCTTCCAGTGGCGATAGCGGCTGGGATGGGTCTCGAACGAGATCGGGTCCATGGCGGTATCTCAGCGGATCCCGGTCGGCCATGCAAGCGCTATAGTGCTTGTGCGTTTGGTCGATAGTGCATTATAATGCAACAATGAGCGCCACGCACCGACGGACGGAGCTGTTGGCCGGCATCGGCGCCGAGGTGCGTGCGCTGCGCGAGTCACGCGGCTGGACCCAGCGGACACTCGCCGAGGCGTCGGGTTTGTCCGGGCGCTATCTGGCCCAGCTCGAGGCCGGCCAGGCCAATGTCTCCGTCGAGCGACTGGCCGATCTGGCCGAGGCGCTGGAGGTCGAGCTCACGTCGCTGTTCGAGCACGCGCCCGGGCCACAGCAGCCGGTGATTGCTCTGCTTGGCGTGCGCGGGGCGGGCAAGAGCAGCGTCGGACGGCGGCTGGCTGCGCGGCTCTCGGTGCCCTTCATCGAGCTCGACCAGCTCATCGAGCGCGCCGCGGGTCTCAAGCTCGCCGAGATCTTCGAGCTGCACGGCGAGGCCTATTATCGTCGCCTGGCGCGCGAAGTCTTACAAGGCCTGCATCTCGTCGGTGGTGCCGTGGTGGCCACGGGCGGAAGCCTGGTCAACGATCGCGAGACCTATCATCTGTTGAAGCGCCGCGCGACGACTGTCTGGCTGCGCGCCCGGCCCGAAGATCACTGGAACCGCGTCATTCAACAGGGCGATCGGCGCCCGATGGCCGAGCATCCCGAGGCCCTGCACGAGCTGCGCGCGCTCATGACCGCACGCGCCAGTCTCTATGCCGAGGCCGACCACACCATCGACACCTCGTCGCTCAGCATCGACGACACCGTGAGTCGCTTGGCAGCCACGCTCGCAGCTTGACATCAGGCCAGGCCGACGACAGCGTAAGCGCATGAAAACCAGGGCTGCGGTCGCGTTCGAGTCCAAGCGTCCTCTAGAAATCGTCGAAGTCGACCTCGAAGGCCCCAAAGCGGGCGAGGTCTTGGTCCGCATCCACGCCAGCGGCGTCTGTCACACCGACGCCTTTACGCTGTCGGGCGCCGACCCCGAAGGGCTCTTCCCGGTGATCTTGGGCCACGAAGGCGGTGGCACCGTCGTCGAGGTCGGTGCCGGCGTGACCAGCGTCTCCGTCGACGATCATGTCATTCCGCTCTACACGCCCGAGTGCCGGCAGTGCAAGTTCTGCCGCTCGGGCAAGACCAACCTCTGCCAGGCCATTCGCTCGACCCAGGGCAAAGGCCTCATGCCCGACGGGACGTCGCGGTTTTCGGCCCGCGGTGCGCCGGTGTTGCACTACATGGGCACGTCGACGTTCAGCGAATACACCGTGGTGCCGGAGATTGCGCTCGCCAAGATCAACAACGCCGCGCCACTCGACAAGGTGTGTCTGCTCGGCTGCGGCGTGACCACCGGCATCGGCGCGGTCTTGAACACGGCCAAGGTGACGCCGGGGTCCACCGTCGCTGTCTTCGGCCTCGGCGGCATCGGGCTCTCGGTCATCCAGGGCGCAGTGCTGGCCAAGGCGTCGAGGATCATTGCCGTCGACATCAACGAAGACAAGTTCGCCTTTGCCCGCCAGCTCGGCGCCACCGACTGCGTCAACCCGGGAGCACATGTGACGCCGATTCAACAAGTAATCGTCGATCTCACTGACGGTGGCGTCGACTATTCGTTCGAGTGCGTTGGCCATGTGGGCCTGATGCGCGCGGCGCTCGAGTGCTGCCACAAAGGCTGGGGCGAGTCGGTGATCATCGGCGTGGCCGGCGCGGGACAAGAGATCTCGACGCGGCCGTTTCAGCTCGTGACCGGTCGCGTCTGGCGGGGCAGCGCGTTCGGCGGCGTCCGTGGCCGCACCGAGCTGCCCGGTTATGTCGACCGTTACCTGGCGGGTGAAATCGAGATCGACAAGATGGTGACGCACACCATGCCGCTCGATCAGATCAACCACGCCTTCGAGCTCATGCACGAGGGCAAGAGCATCCGCTCGGTGGTGCATTTTTCGTGAAGCTCGAGCGCGTTTCACGATCGCAAGCCTTCGGCGGCTGGGCCGATGTGTACCGGCATGATTCGAGCTCCACCGGCACGCCGATGCGTTTTTCGGTCTATCTGCCGCCGTCAGCGACGGTGGATACGCCGGCGCCGTTGTTACTCTTTCTGGCGGGCCTCACCTGTACCGAAGAGACGTTCTTCGCCAAGGCCGGTGCGTTGCGTCTCGCGTCCGAGCTCGGTCTGGCATTGGTCGCGCCGGATACCAGCCCGCGCGGAGCCAATCTGCCGGGCGAATCAGACGAATGGGACTTTGGGACAGGCGCCGGATTCTGGCTCGATGCGACCGAGCCGCCCTGGTCAGCGCACTATCGCATGGAGGAATATCTCACCCATGAGCTCTCGTCGCTGCTGATATCTTTACCCATCGACATCGGCCGCCAGAGCATCTTTGGACATTCCATGGGCGGCCACGGCGCCCTGGCCTTGGCATTGAGACACCCCGGCCGATATCGCTCGGTTTCCGCATTTGCCCCCATCAGCTCAGCGTCGGTGGTGCCCTGGGGTGAAAAAGCCTTTCCCCGCTATCTCGGTTCCAACCCCGAAGCCTGGCGCGCCCACGATGTCGCCGCCTTGGTCCGTGATCGCGGCGGCCCCGACGGCCTCCATCTCTTCGTAGACCAAGGCCTCGACGACAAATTCCTGCACACCCAGCTCAAGCCCGAATTGCTGGAAGCCGCATGCGAAGCGGTCAAGCACCCGCTGACGCTGCGCAAACACGCCAACTACGATCACAGCTATTTCTTCATCAGCACTTTCGTGGCCGATCATCTGGCCTGGCACGCCGAGGCCCTGAAATAGTCATTTGGCCAGCACGCTCTTCAGATGGGTCAGCGGGACCGCGCCGGCCCCCAAAGCCTGGTCGTGAAAGACGCGGGCGTCGAAGCCGCTCTCACCCTCGGCTTGTTTTCGTAGCGCGCGCCAGGCTTCGCCACCGACGAAGTAAGAGCATAGCTGCGTGACCGACAGCTTGGCGCGGCGGAGCTTTTGTTCGGCTTCGGGACGTTCTTGGTAGGCCTCTTCGGTCAAAAGGCGCAGCGCTTCCTCGTCGCTGAGGTCCTTGGTGTGCAGGCGAATGTCGAGGATCGCGTTCATGACCGCGCGGAGCTCGAGCTTGGCTTCGGAGAGCTTGAGCTTGGGCGAATGGTCGAGGTAGCCGGCGTCGACGACGAGGTCTTGCGCATAGACCGCCCAGCCTTCGATGTAGGCGTTGGAGCCGAGCACCCAGCGCAACACCCGACGGCTCTCGGGCACGACCTGGTTGGCGCGCTCGAACTGCACATAGTGACCAGGCATGGCCTCGTGAATCGTCAAGAGCTCGAACATGTAACGGTTGTATTCGCGCAGCTTCTTTTCCACTTTTTCGGCGGCCCATTCGGGCGGCATCGGCGTGATGTAGTAGAACGCGCCGAGCTTGGGCTCGAGGGGCGGCGCACCGTCGAAGGCGGCCACGCCGAGGACGCTGCGCAAGAACGCTGGCGTGTCGGTGACTTTCAGGTTGTCGTGCTCACCGAGGGTGAGAAGCTTGTGGTCGACGATGAACGCGCGGAGGGTGCGGACCGATTCGCGCGCCGCTGCCAGCAGTTGATCCGGCTGCGCATGCTCGGCGGCTATCTTGGCGAGCGCGGCTTTGATGATCTGCCGGTCGCTAGGTGTGCCACCTGCGACAGTTGGCGGTGGCGAGACGATCTTGGCCAACCGGGTCATCTCGGCGTGTAGCTCAATCACCCGTTTTTCGGCAGCGACGAGAACCTCGTCCGGCGTCAGCGCGGTTTGTAAATAAGGTCCAAAACGCAGCCGATAAGACTCCACGCCAGCTCGATAATCGCCGACCGGCTTGCGCGGCAGCTCCAGCTTCACGAAGCGCAGATAGTCCTCGACCGCATCGACGGCGAGCGCCACCGCGGCACGTACATCGCCTTCCGCCTTCGTATCGACGAACGCCTCCGACAGCGGACCTTGCAGATACGCGATGAGCCCTTTGCCGTCGTCGAGCGCGGCCTCTTCGTAGACCGGCACGTAGTGGGTGAGCGCGGCTTGGGCCGACGCCAAAAAGCGCGGCACGGCATCGAGACGCGAAACGACACTCGCTGCACGCTCGGCAGGCGTGCCATGCGGACGCGCAACCATGGCGAAAAAGGTTTGACCCAGCGCATCGAGCGGTTGATCACAGCGACGAGAAAAATCCCGAATCCGGCTGAGCTCCAGGGTCTCGAGCGCCACCGCCGACGCCAACAGCGCCCGATCGGCCTCGGCCTGGCCATCGCCCTTGGGCGCTTTTTTCAGCCGCGCGTCGAAGTCTTTCAAGAACGCGAGCCGACGGGCGCGGCCTTTCTTGGACAGGTCGTCGAGGCGGCCGTCGACCCCGTCCTGGTGCCAGCCAATCTGCGACGCGGTCGTTGGCGACGACTGCCACAGTGCGCGCAGATATTGGTCGGAGAGCGTCGAGACTGGCGTGGCCGCGACGACGGCCAGGGTCAGCGAGATCCACATGCGGGCGAATGTACGATGATGTTGCCCGCGCAGCGTGTCTTATCGCGGAGCGTGAGGCTTTGCCGAACAGCGGAGCGGGAGGAACCCTCTCAGGGTTCCGAGCAACGATCAGTCTAGGCCGACCTTGCCGACGGACCAGTAGGCTTTGTTGGCGACGGGACGCGGGGCGGACAGCGCCTTCAGGCTTTTGCGGAGCGACTGGATCGATTGGGCGCGGCCGGTGAGGAGGAGGGCGCCGGTGGTGCCAAGGCTGCTGCGGATGGCGCGGGCGACTTCCTCGAGGTGGCTATCGCCGTCGCTGCGCGGGATGGTTTGGGCGGTGGTGAGGCCGAGGCCGCCGAGGACGGTCGTGGCTTCGGCCTTGGACTCGACCTCGAAGATGGGCGACACCTGGCAGGACGCAGATAGTGCGCGGGCGACGGCAAACGAGGTTTCGTCGCCGAAGAGCACCACCGGCCGGCCGGCCGGCGCCTTCAGGGATCCCTGCGGTCCGATGAAGCGACAGACATCGCCGACCTGGGCCGTGCGGCTCCATGCGGCGCCCGGGCTCTGGCCGTGGTGATAGACCAAGAGCTCGGTGGTCCCGTCGCTGGTGGACCAGCGCACCGGTGTGTAGGTGCGCACGTCGAGGGTGGGCAACAAGACCTGGATCTTGTCGCCCGGGGTCCAGCTCGCCGAACGGAGGGATGCGCCGGACAAGGTGATCGAGCGAAAATGATCGCTGAGCGTCTCGACGGCGCTGATGGTGGTGTCGCGCGTGAGGAGGCGCGCGAATGCGTTGAGGAGGATGCCTTTACCGGATGCCATACCCCGATTATATGATATTGATTTTCAAAATCAACAAGGCCTAGGGAACGAAAATGGCAAGTGTCTTTACAATCGCACCCGAGGTGGCGGTGATGTTGCTGCTGCCAGTGGCCACGCCTTTGACGCCCAGGTTGACGTACGGCGCGCCCGATCCAGGCCCCAGCGTCGCCGTCGAGGCCGACACCGTCGCCGCCGCAGGTGTCGACGACGCGATGGCGAAGGTCACGTTGGCCGGCAGCGCGCAGTTGGATTGCAGGGTGACCACGTCGAAGCCACCGACGGCAAGGTTGCTCGGGCCGGTCAGCGTGAAGGTCGGGTCGGTGACCACGTTGACGGTGAAGGTCACCTTTTTGCCGTCGACGGTGACGTTCACCACCGTGCTGCCAGCGCCAATGGCGCGGAGCGGGTAGGTCACCTGGCTCTGACCGGCGGCGATGAGCGGCAGCGCGGTGGGAATGCTGACGATGCCGGGCGTGCCGAAGGTGACGTCGATCGGCAGGTCGTTGAGCGTGCTGGTGCTGAGCGACACGGTGGCCGCCGTCGAGGCGCCGACCTGAAGGGTGGTGCTGTCGGCACTGGCGCTGCTGAGATACGCAACGTTGTTGGTGGTGCCGCCCACGTAGACGACTGCCGTGCGCGAGGTGGCGCCGACGGTGGCCGTCAAGAGCGCCGTGCCGGTGGCCAGACCCTTGATCGGCACCGGGGCGTAGGTTTGTCCGTCGGAGGGCGTGACGGTGGCGGGCACCGACAACACGGCGGGGTCGCTCGAGGTGAGGGTGAGCACGGTCCCGATCGGCGCGACGGCCGACAGATAGATGTAGCTGGTGGTCGACTGGCCGACGTTGAGCGTGATGCTCGACGGCATCTGGCTGATGGTGACGTGGTCGACGACGCGGATGTCGTAGAAGGCACTCATGCCGTTGCTGGTGGCGGTGATCGTCGTGGTGCCGGCCTTGAGCGGGTTGAGCGCGATGGTTTGGCCATAGCTGACCTGGACGGTGTCGGGAACGGCGATCACGGTCGGGTCACTCGACGTCAGCATGACGGACTTCCCGTAGGTGTAGGTGTAGACCTGCAAGTTCGTAAAGCCACCGACGGCAACCGGCGTTGGCGCGTACAAGTAGAGCGGGTTGGTATTGGCGTTGCCGCCGACGTGGGCCGCAACCTGCACCGACAGGCCATTGAAGCTGGCGATGATGACCGCGTCGCCATTTTTGAGCGGCGTGACCGCGAGCGAGACGCTGGAGTTGTTGGCGTCGATGGTCGCCGTCGCTGGCACGGCCAACACGCTCGGATCCGACGAGGTGAGGGTGATGACGTGCGGCATCGCTGCGGTGGCGTTGAGGCTCACGTTGAGGAGGCTCGAGAAGCCCGCCTGCAGCGCGGTGTTGAAGCTCAGCGACGAGATCTGGGCCGAGGCGATCGACGTCAGCGGACCGCCCAAGGTCGAGTCACCGAGGGTGGCGGTGAACTGGGTGGTGCCGACACCCACCACCTGGATGGCAACCGATGGCGAAGACGTCGAACCGGCGGGCACGATCATGGTGGTCGGCGCCGCGGCCACGCTGGGGTCACTGGAGGTGATGGTTACTGGCGTGGTCTGGGCAACGGTGGCGTCGAGCGAGACCGACAGGTTGGCATAGGAGCCGTTCTCGAGCACGTTCGGCACCGAGAAGTAGCGCAGGCGGGCGTGGTCGACGACCTTGACGTTGAGGTTGGCGGTGGCGCCGCCAAGAGAGGCCGTGACCAGCGTCGAGCCGACCCCTTTGCCGCTGAGATAGAGTTGCTGGTACGAGGTGAATGGAGTTACGGTGATGGTGCTGGGGACGGTCACGATCGATGCATCGGCGACGGTGATCGCGATGTCGGTCGGCGCGGGTGGCGACGCGTTGAGCGAGAAGCCGTAGCCGACGAGCGCCCCGACCTCGAGCGCGGTGGTGCTGTTGCTGCTGTAGACCCGGAAGTCGTCGACGACGCTGAGCGTGGTGGAGCGGGTCTGCGCGCCGGAGGTGGCGGTGACGATGGCTTGCCCGATGGCGATGCCGTCGTACTCGACATCGGCGGTCAGCGCGCCGGTGGGCACGGTGACGTGCTGGGGGACATTGGCAATGGTCGGCGACAGCGAAGTCACGGTGACGTCGGTGTCGGAGGACACGGGGCTCGTGAAGGTGACGCGGAGCTTGCCCTTCTGGCCCATCTTGGCACCGGTGGACTGCACGCCACTGAGCTCGGTGGCGACGTTGGCCACCGTGCCTTTACAGCTCATGTTGACGAGTACACAGATCAAGACGCCCGACAGCTTCAGTGCACGCATTCGTCCCCCTCGGAAGATCAAGTTAGTCAGAATCTAGCGGCAGAACGGTATCACCTTCGGTAGGTGGCTCCGAGCGGGCTTTTGCGGAGATCGGCTGGATCGCGGACCACGCCGTGATCGGGGTTGGCGGCGGCGTGCTCCAGAATGTGTAGCACCGCCTCCACGTCGTCGCTGGGTAGACCGGCGGCAATCTCCGTCGCTGACTGCGCGCCTTTGTGGCTGCCGAGGTAGGCGAGGACCTTGGCTTGCAGCGACAGCACGTCGGTGGCGGCTTTCTTGCCGGCTTCCACACCTGGCTGGTGATAGGCGTTGATGTTCACCAGCTGGCCGTAAAAGCCGACCGCGCGCTCGTACAAAGCGATGAGCACACCGACGGTGCGGGCGTCGACCTTGGGCAGGGTGATGGTCAGCGATTGCCGATCGTTTTCGTAGAGCGCACGCCGGGTCCCGAGGAGAAACCCGTTGAGATAGTCGCCCGAGGTCGCCCCAGGATCGGTCTCCAGCGACGCGTGATCGCGATCGTGCAAGGTCTGGATGAAGGTGACGAAGAAGTTGTTCACGCCGTCGCGGAGCTGCTGCACGTAGGCGTGCTGGTCGGTGGAGCCTTTGTTGCCGTAGACGGCGATGCCCTGGTGGACGACTTTGCCGTCGAGATCGCGCTCTTTGCCGAGCGATTCCATGACCAGCTGCTGCAGATAGCGCGAGAAGAGCTCGAGCCGGTCGCGGTAGGGCAGGACCACCATGTCTTTTTTGCCCTGGCCGTCGCCGACGAAGTGCCACATGAGGGCCAAGAGCGCCGCCGGGTTGCGCTGGGTGTGGTGCAGGCGCGTCGCTTCGTCGACGGCGCGCGCCCCGTCGAGCATGGCCTTGACGTCGATGCCTTGCAGCGCCGCCGGCAACAGGCCCACGGCGCTCAGCTCCGAGGTGCGGCCGCCGATCCAGTCGAACATCGGCAGGCGTTTGAGCCAGCCGTGCTCGGTGGCGTAGCGGTCGAGCTCCGAGCCACGACCGGTGACAGCGACGGCGTGCTTGGCGAAGTCGAGGCCAGCACGCTGGTAGGCCTGCCGCGCCTCCAGCATGCCGTTGCGCGTCTCTTTGGTGCCGCCCGATTTGGAGATGACCACGGTCAAGGTCTCGTCTAGACGACCGTCGAGCTGGCTGAGGGTGCGGTCCATGCCGTCGGGATCGGTGTTATCGAAAAAGTGCGGGGTCATACGATCGTGCGGGCTGGTGAGTGCCGAGGCGACGAACTCCGGCCCGAGCGCCGAGCCGCCGATGCCGATGACCAGCAAGCGTACGAACTGGCCGCCTTTTTCCGGCTGGATCTTGCCGGCGTGGATGTCGGTGGTGAAGGCCAACAGATCACGCAGCGTGTCGTCGACATCGCGGCGCAGCTCGGCGGTCGGCGCGCGCGACGAGTCCCGCAGCCAGTAGTGTCCAACCTGGCGTTTCTCGTCGGGATTGGCGATGGCGCCAGCCTCGAGCGCGTCCATGGCGGCGTAGGCGCGCTGCATGGCCGGTTCCATCTTGGCCAAGAATTCGTCGGTGAAATGGATCCGGCTGATGTCGAGCCGCAGCCCGACTGACTCGACCACGCACAGGTACTTTTGATATCGCTCCCAGAGCCCGCCCGCCGTCGTCGCAGTTGTAGTCATGCCGCAAGACTATCTGATGGTGCTAGCATCGCCAAGGTGTTCGCGTCCCGGATCCGAAACGCCCGGCCCACTGCAGATGAGGTCTCCTCCCGTCGCTGGGTCTATGTTCCTTATGATCGGCTGAACGCCGAGTGTGGACTTTTACACGGTGCCACGCCTGCCGACACCGGCCTCGTCTTCATCGAGTCCACGGCCAAGGCGGCGCGGCGCCCGTATCACAAGAAGAAGCTGGCGCTGGTGCTGGCCAACGAACGGCATTTTGCGCTCGAGCAGGCTGAACGCGGCTTCAAGATCTTGTATGTCACCACCGACGAGCCGTTCGGCGATGCGCTGGTCAGCCTCGGCAAAGAGCGGCGCATCGGCCGTTTCGTGACGTCGACGCCAGCCGAGCGCGAGCTGCGCCAGGATCTCCGCGTGGCACCGCTCGACTACGTCGAAGACACCACCTGGATGAGCACCGAGGCCGACTTCGACCCGCTGTTTCCGTCGGGCGGGCCCTACCGCATGGATCGATTTTACCGTCACATGCGCGAGCGGACCGGGCTCCTCGTGCAACGTGGCAAGCCGCTTGGCGGCAAGTGGTCGCACGACGTCGAGAATCGCAAGGCGTGGAAAGGCTCGCCGCGTCCACCGACACGCCCGCGTTTCGTACCCGACGCGCTGACGCGCGAAGTGCTGGATCTGGTCGCGCGCCGTTTCTCGACGCATTTCGGGACGCTGGACGGCTTCGATCTGCCGGTCAGTGCTGCCGACGCCGAGACCAGTTGGGCCTTCGCGCGCACACTGTTGCCGCTCTTTGGGCCCTACGAAGACGCGATGTCCGTCGCCGAACCCGATCTGTTTCACACCAAGGTGTCGGCGCTCCTCAACCTCGGCCGCCTGTCGCCAGCGCGGCTGTGCACCGACGCGGCCGAAGACCACCATGCCGGCCGGTTGCCGTTGCCGTCGGCGGAAGGCTTCATCCGGCAGATCCTCGGCTGGCGCGAATTCGTACGCCACGTCCACCGCGTCACCGATGGCTTCGCCAGCCTGACCGATGGTGGCGTGCTCGGGGCCACCCGCCCGCTGCCACCCGCCTACTGGGGCACGCCGTCCGGGCTGCGCTGTCTCGACACTGTCGTCGGTGAGGTGGTCACCCACGGCTTTTCGCATCACATCACCCGCCTCATGATCCTCGGCAACCTGGCCACGCTGGCCGGCTACGACCCACGCCAGCTCAGCGACTGGTTCTGGCTCGCCTACGTGGACGCCTACGACTGGGTGGTCGAGCCCAATGTGCTCGGCATGGCCACTTACAGCGACGGGGGCAACATGACCACCAAGCCCTACGTCTGCGGCGCAGCCTACATCCACAAGATGAGCGACTACTGCAACGGCTGCGCGCTCGACCCCAAAAAATCCACCGGCGCGGGCGCCTGCCCCATGACCGCGCTCTACTGGACCTTCCTCGACCGCCACCAGCAGACCCTCGAGACCAACCCCCGCATGCTCATGCCGGTGCGCTCGGTGCAAAAGAAAACCGCCGCCGAGCTGAAAGCCCTCAAAGACGTCGCCGACCGCACCCTTGACCTACTGGCCCAGGGCAAGAAGGTCGACTGAGCACGGGCCAAGACCAAGTGCTAGGGTGAGAACGTGACCGGCCTTCTTCTCGTCAACCTGGGTACTCCGGACGATCCACAAGCGCCTGCTGTGCGACGGTATCTCCGGCAATTTCTGTCCGATCCCCGCGTCCTCGACATCAATGCCGTCGGCCGCGCGGCCCTCCTCAATCTGGTGATCTTGCCGTTCCGGCCGCAGAAGAGCGCGGAGGCGTATCAGAAGATCTGGACCGAGCGTGGATCGCCGCTGTTGTTTCACTCGCAGGATCTGGTCGTCGAGGTGCAGCGACGGTTGGGCGCCGATTGGTCGGTGGACCTGGCCATGCGCTATCAGTCGCCGTCGATCGAGAGCGTGCTCGGGCGGTTTCGTGCGCGTGGGGTCGACCGCATCGTGGTCATGCCGCTCTATCCGCAGTATTCGTCCGCGTCGACGGGGTCCTCGGTCGAGGAAGTCTTTCGCATCGCCGGCCAGCTTTGGGTCACGCCGAGCTTGTCCTTCGTCGAGCCGTTCTATGACGCGCCGGCGTTCATTCGTGCCGTCGCTGCGCGGGGCAGGCCGGTGCTCGACGCCGACAAGCCCGACCATGTGCTGTTCAGCTACCATGGTCTCCCCGAGCGACACGTGCGCAAGGCCGACGACACCGGCCAGCATTGCCTCGCGTCCTCGACCTGCTGCGACGAAATCATCGCCGCCAACCGCAACTGCTATCGGGCGCAATGCTTCGCCACCACCCGTGCGCTGGCCAAGGTGCTCGGCCTCAGCGACGACAAACACAGCGTGTCGTTTCAATCGCGCCTCGGTCGCACGCCGTGGATCCGGCCCTACACCGACGTGGTGCTGACCGAGCTCGCCAAAGCCGGCAAAAAGAAAGTGGTCGTCTTCAGCCCCGCATTCGTCGCCGATTGCCTGGAAACGCTCGAAGAGCTAGCCATCCGCGCTGCGGCAGATTTCAAGCGCGATGGCGGCGAGACCCTGACCATGGTTCCGTCGCTGAACGCCACGCCGGAGTGGGCCGATGCCGTCGTCGAGCTGGTCAAGGCACAAGCCGGCCATAACTGTCCGCGACCATGAGCTCCAATCCGTAGCGTAGCGTGGGCTGTGCCCACGCGGAGCGTCGGAGGTCAGGAACCCTCTCAGGGTTCCGGGCAACAGTGATACTGTACAGATTAGCAGTCATCCGCTAGGCTCCTAGATCCGATGTCGCATTTGGCTCTGCAGCATTTTCACCCGCTCGTCGCCACCTGGTTCGGCGAGCGCTTCAAAGCACCGACGGAGCCGCAGGCGCGCGGGTGGGCCGAGATCGCCGCCGGGCGCGACACGCTCATCATGGCACCGACGGGATCTGGCAAGACGCTGGCGGCGTTCTTGGCCGGCCTCGATCGGCTGGTGCGCCGTTCTCTCGACGAGCGGCTCGAGGAACGGGTCTCGATCGTCTATGTTTCCCCGCTCAAGGCGCTCGGCGCCGACGTCGAGCGCAACCTGGTCGCGCCGCTGCGTGGCCTCGAGGAGACGGCACCGCGCTTCGGACGGCTGCTCTTGCCGATCCGCGCCGCGGTGCGTTCGGGTGACTCCACAGCGACGGAGCGCGCCCGTATCATCAAGCATCCGCCGCACATCCTCATCACCACGCCGGAGTCGCTGTATCTCTTGTTGACCTCGGCCGGTGGCCGCAACGCGCTGGCCAAAGCGGAAACGGTCATCGTCGACGAGATCCATGCGCTGCTCGGCAACAAGCGCGGCGCCCATCTGTCGCTCACGCTCGAGCGGCTCGATGCGCTGTGTGGCCGACGCCTGCAACGCATCGGCCTGTCAGCGACGGTAGAACCACCGATCGAAGCAGCGCGGTTCTTGACCGGGTCGGCCGAAGACGGCAGCGATCGACCCTGCTCGCTCGTCGACGCGGGCCGCGCGCAGCCGATGGACGTCCGGGTGGAGATCCCCAAAGAAACGCTCGGCGCCGTCGCCTCACGCACCGCCTGGGGCGACATCTACGATCGCCTGCATCACTACCTGCGCGAGCACAAGACCACGCTCATCTTCGTCCCCAGTCGACGTCTCGCCGAGCGGGTGGCGCACGATCTCGAAGAGCGCTTCCAGGCCCAGCCCGAGCCCGACGGCACCGTCTTCACCATCTCGGCGCACCACGGCGCGCTGGCCAAACGCACCCGTCAGAAAGTGGAACAGCGACTGCAAAAAGGCGAGCTGCGCGCCGTGGTGGCCACTGCGTCCTTGGAGCTCGGTATCGACATCGGCGACGTCGAGCTGGTCTGTCAGCTCGGCTCGCCCCGCAGCCTGGCCGTGCTCCGCCAGCGTATCGGCCGCGCCGGTCACGCCGTTGGTGGCACGCCCAAAGGCCGCATCTTCGCCACCACCCGCGACGAGCTCTTGGAGGTCGCCGCCGCCGTGCGCGCCATGCGGCGTGGACGCATCGATCGCGGCGTGTTTCGCGAGCAGCCGCTCGATATCTTGGCCCAGCAACTGGTGGCCATGACCGGCGCCAACACCGACGAGGCGGGCTGGTCTACCGAGGAGCTGTACGCGCTCTGCCGCAGAGCCGCACCTTATCGTCGACTGGCGCGCGCCGAGTTCGACCAAGTGCTGACCATGCTCTCCGACGGCATCGCCACGCGACGGGGCCGCGCCGGCGCGCATCTGCATCTCGATCGGGTCCACAACCGGGTACGTCCCCGTCGCGGCGCGCGGCTGGCGGCCATCACCTCTGGCGGCGCCATCCCCGACAAAGCCGACTACCAGGTCGTGGAGCATTCCACTGAAGCCGTGGTCGGTACGCTCGACGAGGATTTCGCCATCGAGAGCATGGCCGGTGATGTCTTTCTCCTCGGGACCACGCCTTGGCAGGTCCGCCGCGTCGAGAACGGCCGGGTTCGCGTCGAGCTGGCCATCGGTCTCAACGCCGGCCCGCCCTTCTGGAACGGCGAAGGCCTGTCGCGCACCGAGGAGCTGTCCGAAGAAGTGTCCGGGCTGCGCGTCGAGCTGTGGGAGCGTCTACAGACCCATAAGCGTGCCGACAATCTGGCCTTCCTCGACGAGGCCTGTGCGCTCGACGAGGCCGGCGCCAACCAGGTGCTCGACTATCTCACCGAAGGCGGCCAGGCCCTCGGCGGCGCCATCCCGTCGCAGAACGAGGTCGTCGCCGAGCGGTTCTTCGACGACTCCGGCGCCATGCAGCTCATCATCCACGCTCCGTTCGGCGCGCGTATCAACCGCGCCTGGGGACTGGCGTTGCGCAAAAAGTTCTGCCGCACGTTCGACTTCGAGCTGCAGGCCGCCGCCACCGACGACGCCATCTTGCTGTCGCTGGGCGAGCAACACAGCTTTCCGCTGGAGTCGATCTTCGGCTTCTTGCATCCGCGCACCGTCGAGGAAACGCTGGTGCAGGCCGCGTTGCAGTCGCCGATGTGGGAGACGCGCTGGCGCTGGAACGTGACGCGTGCGCTGGCGGTGCTGCGTTTCTCGTCGGGACGCAAGACGCCGCCGTATCTGTTGCGTATGCGGGCGGCCGATCTACTGGCCGCGGTGTTTCCGGCCGCGGCGGGGTGTCAGGACAATCACGGCGGCGCTGCGGCGCCCGAGGCGCTCGAGCTGCCCGATCATCCGCTGGTCAATGAGACCAAGCGCGACTGTCTGGAAGAGGCGATGGATGTGCAGGGCCTGATGCGCGTGCTCGAGCGTCTGAAGGCAGGCACGCTCAAGTGCACCGCGCGCGACACGGTGGCGGCCTCGCCGTTCTCGCACGCCATCATCGCCGCCAATCCCTACTCGTTTCTCGACGACGCGCCGCTGGAAGAACGGCGCACGCGGGCCGTGTCGACGTCGAGGCCGGGTGAGCTGTTGTCGCGCGCCGGCGATCTGTGCGCGCTCGACCCAGCGGCCATCGCCGCGGTGCTCGACGAAGCGCGACCAGATCCGCGCGATGCCGACGAGCTGCATGATCTGCTTTATACCGTCGGGGTGTTGACCGCGCCGCCGACCCAATGGTCGGACTTTTTTACGCGTCTCGTCGTCGCTGGTCGGGCGGTGACGGCAGAAGGTGGCGGCTTGCCCAGTGTGGCCTGGCTGGCCATCGAGCGGGCGCCGCTCGTCGCTGCCGCCTACGTCGGTGCCGAGTTTACGCCGGCTGTGGCGGTGACGCCGACGGATCCGAGCGCCGCGCATTCCCTCCTGGTACACGGCGCGTTGCAGTCACGCGGGCCGACCAGCGCCGAACGGCTCGGCCTGCTCTTGGGCCTCGGCACCACCACCGTGGCCGAGGCGCTCGGCCATCTGGAAGGCGACGGCTTGGTCTTGCAAGGCCACTTCACCGACGAAGATCCGCCAGAAATGATCCAGTTCTGCGATCGGCGCCTGCTCCATCGCATTCATCGCCGCACGCTCGGGCGGCTGCGCGCCGACGTGCGTCCGGTGCCGCCCGCGCAGCTCATGCGCTTTCTGTTGCGCTGGCAGCATGTCGCCCCGAACACGCGGCTGCATGGTCCAGAAGGCGTCTTGAAGGTCATCGAGCAGCTCGAGGGTGTGGAGCTGCCGCCACTGGCGTGGGAGCGCGAGGTGTTGCCGGCCCGCGTCGACGGCTATCGGCCGGAGTGGCTCGACGAGCTGTGTTTTTCGGGCGAGGTGGCCTGGGCGCGGCTGCGCCTCCGGGACAGCGGCGAAACGGTGGCACCGACGGCGGCGCGGCACACCGGCCGGGTGTCCCTGTTTCTGCGCGCGCATGCACCGTGGCTCCTCGATCGCTGGCCCGTCGACGCCAAGACCGGCGTGGCCCACTCGCCGTCGACCTGGCCGACGCTCTCGTCAGAGGCGCGCACGGTGGCCGAGATCCTCGAGCGACGCGGCGCGGCCTTCGTGGCCGAGCTGGGGCAGTGGTCGTCGCTCAAGCCCACCGAGCTCGATCAAGCGTTGTGGGAGCTGACCAAGGCCGGCGCCGTGGCGGCCGACGGTTTCTCCGCGCTGCGGGCGCTGCTGACGCCACCTGGCGCGGGTCCTCGACGGGCGGCGCTCGGACGTTGGTCGTTGTTGCATCGCGACCTCGGCAAGCGAGACGGCAACGAAGGGCCGTTTCTCGACGGCAGCCCTGTCGAGCTGGCCATGAGCTATCTGCGTCGCTACGGCATCGTCATGCGCGCCGTCCTCGGTCGGGAGACCGCGGCACCCCCGTGGCGGGACCTGGTGGCGGTTTATCGCCGTCTCGAAGCGCGCGGCGAGATCCGTGGCGGACGCTTTGTGACGGGCCTCACAGGCGAACAATTTGCGCTTCCCGAAGCTGTCGACGCGCTGCAGGCGTTGTCGCGGGTGCCGACCAACAACGAGCATATCTCCGTCGCTGCGGTCGATCCGCTCAACCTGGTGGGGGTGCTGACGCCGGGGTCTCGTGTCCCCGCGGTCCTCGGCCCGAGTCACCGTGTCGTCTATCAAGATGGGGTCGCTAGACCTGGCGGCCACCCGCAGGACGACGCGGTCATCCGAAGTGAGCCGGCGCACGTATACCTCGAGCCTGCTTTGTTATAGTAAAGCGGTTGCAAGTGGTTACAGAAGCGCACCCCTAGGCTTACGAGGTCGTGATAATTCTCGTGTCCAAACATTCCCTGCTTCAGGCCGACTTCTCTTCGGGAGCCCACTCCCTCATCACGCGATGCCAAGCCACCGTGGAGGAATGGTTGGGCCGGGTGCTGCCGCCGCGTGATCTGCCGCCGACGCGCCTCCACGCTGCGATGTACGATGCGGTGTTCCCAGGTGGTCGACGGGCGCGGCCGCTCTTGTGCATGCTCATCGCCGAGCGCTACGGGCAGCCTGACGACGAGCTCGTGTGTCGCATGGCCGCCGCGGTGGAGCTGGTCCACTGTGCCTCGCTGGTCCAGGACGATCTGCCCTGCTTCGACGACGCCGACACGCGTCGCGGCGAGCCGGCCTGTCACAAAGTGTACGGCGAGTCGACGGCCATCCTCGTCGGTGATGCCCTTCTGACCCTGGCCTTCGAGACCCTCGCTGCGGCGCCGCCTCGGCGCGCGCCGGCCGCTTTTCGGCTGCTCGGCCTCCTCACCAACGCAGCCGGCTCGCAGCACGGCATCATCGGCGGTCAGGCGCTCGAGCTCGAGCCCGGCGTCGAGATCACCCACTATCACCGTCAGAAGACCGCCGCACTTTTCCGCGCCGCAGCCGCCGGGGCCGCGGTCGGCTGTGGCGTCGAGAACGACGTCGCCCGCTGGGCCCGCGTGGGTGAGCTCATCGGCTGTGCGCTGCAGCTCCGCGACGATCTCGACGACGTCGAGGGCGCCGCCGACGACCTCGGCAAACCCGTCGGCCGCGACGCTGCGCTCAACCGTCCCAACGCCGCGCTACAAAACGGCCCCGAGAGCGCCCGCGCCATGCGTACGGCTCTGCTCGAAGGCATCAACGAGCTCCTCGGCGCACCCACCGCGGCCAACCACGCCCTTCGTCTCCTCGTCGAAGAAGCAACCCGCCCCGCGAAGCCCTGACTCGATCCCGTCGGTGGTGAGCGTTGAAACGCTTCCGGTTTTCACAGGAGGTGGGAGTTTTAGGAGCCCAGTGAAATCGACTTGGTGACGGCTCCCACCTCCATCCTCCTGTGAAAATGGAAGCGCGTTGGATCGCAGCCGCGGATCGGTTTTAGGGTTTGGTGGCTACGTGTTGGCGGAGCTTGGCGAAGACTTCGGCTTGTTCCAGGGCGTCGTCCAGGGCGTGGTGGGTGTGGGGGCGCGAGGAGCGAAAGCGCGGGTCGAGGTGGCGCTTGGTGGTTTCGCTCCAGCGGGTTTTGCCGAGCGCGCCCATGTAGTAGGCCTTGATGTCCAGGCCAGCGACGCCGAACGGGTTGCGTCCGAGAAAGTGCATGAAGTACCAGTGCACGAAGCTCCAGTCGAAGGTGGCGTTGAAGCCGACAAAGACTGGGCGGTTGGCGCCGGCGACGCGGGCGATGAAGGCGGCGAATTGCGCCATGCCGACTGCCGGATCGAGACCTTCAGCGACGAGGTTTTGACGATCGAGGCCGGCTACTTGTGAAGCCTTTTCGTCGAAGCGATCGGAGATGGGCTTGAATTCGGCATAGAACGTCTGGGTCGGATCGTCGACGTTGACCGCGCCCAGTGACGACATGGAGAAGTCTCCGGGGATGGGCCCGTCGGCCTCGATGTCGACGGAGATGTAGCAATCGACTAGCGCCATTTTTGTAAACCGAGCTTGCCGACGCGCAGGGCCCAGCGGGCAAGCTCGGGGGTCGAGAGTTGCGTGAAGACTTCGTCGTAGATGGTCGGCCGGAGCGCCGCGGTTCGGCGCAGGAAGCGCATGAAGTCGACAAAGCCGATCTCGTCGCGCACGAACGATCCGTAGACCTCGTTGCCGAGCTCGGCCAGCGTGCCGAAGGCTGCGTCGAGGAGCCGGTTTACGTCGCCAGGATCGCGAAGCTGCGACTTGCCGCGGCCGCCGACCATCATCAGCGTGAGCCCGCCCATGACTTGCAGCGACGAGGGTTCCTTCCAGCAGCGCTCGAGGTCGCGTTGCCCCAGGCGGTTGTCGTCGAGACAGGCGCGCAGGCGATCGGCCACCGGCAAGAACGAACGGATCATGGAGCCGAAGCCACAAAACGTGAGCGGCGAGTGCCGGCCCGCCGCATCGCCGACGAGCAGCACGCGCGCCGACGGCGACACCGGCATGGGCCGGAGGCGCGTGTAGGCGGGGATGAAGCCGTAGGTGGCTTTCTCGACGCGGGCCGGGCCTGATTTGTAGCGCGGCAGCGTCGTGAAAAAGCGCTCGTACAGCGACAAGAGCGGATGCTGCGGCAGGTGTTTCGGCTCGGCGTAGTAAAAAAGATAAGTCGTGAAGCGGCCACCCGGGCCGGGAAAGCCTTCCCAGATGTGCTGGCGATCTTCTTCGATGCCCTCGGTGGTGACCAAGATCTCGCCGACCTTTGGATCGACTTGGAGCGCGCCCGGGCCGCTGTCGAGACCGAAGAGGACCCCGCCCACCGTCGGGCAGCACAGGTCGAAGGCGGCATGCGGCGAGGCAGACCCGAGTCCATCGACGAGAACGCGGCCGGTCAGCGTCCGGGGACCGCTCGGACCCTTCAGCTCGATCGTGACGCCGCCTGGGCCGACGGCATAGCCGACGAGCGCGTGCTCGTCGAGAAGCGTCGCGTTCGCCGCTTCGGCGCGCTCACGCAGCGACGACAGCAACAATCCCGAGTCGACCACTCCGTCGAGCACGCCACGGACCGGCCAGGTGCCGCCGCCATGCCAGCGACAGATGCCGCGGTCGTACTCCATGACCAACAGCTTGCTCAATTCCTCGTCGCTGAAGAGGCCGCTTTCGCGTAGCGGGGCCAGCTCTTTTTTGGAGATGTTCCATTCGCGATGACCGGTGGCGATGCGGCGTTTGTCGAAGACCGCAACGCGGAGGCCGCGATGGGCGAGGTAGGCGCCGTAGACCAGCGACAGGCCGCCGCCGGCGAGGATGACGTCGAAGTCGGGAAGGCTGCCCGCGTCGGGGCCTTTGGTGGCGAGGGTTGGCGGTTGTCGTCGCTGCGCCCAGCCTTCTTCGAGTGACAGGATGTGCTCGAGGGTGCCGCTGTGCGCGGACAGCCGCTGGAAGGTCCGCGGAAATTCTTGGGCGAGGCTCATGCGGGCTCCGCCAACAGCTTCACTGACGGAGGCACTGGCAGGCCGGCTTGTTGTACCAGGCGACCGAGGGCCGCGTCCTGCGGGCCCATCGACTCTGAATTTTTCGGCCCAGCCGACGACAACAGCGACGGTAGCGCCGCCAGCACCAGGCCGAGCTTGGCCGGCAAGCTGACGTACGCGCGCCGGGTGATGCTGTCGTAGCCGTTGTTGCGGATGGCTTTGCCGATGCGGGAGTAGATGAGGCGACTGGCGGTGATGGCCAGTCGACAGGAGCGCGGCAAGAGCGGAATGCCGAGATCGGCAGCGCGGTAGTGGGCGTCGGCCAGCGCGAGAAGGCGCTGGGTGACTTCGCGCGTGGCGATCGTCGCTGCGGGCAGCACCAGCAGCTCCTCGGGCGTGATGCCCGCCTCGGCCAGCATCGAGCGTGGCAGATAAATGCGGCCGCGACCGGCGTCTTCGCCGACGTCGCGGGCTATGTTGGTGAGCTGCATGGCCACACCGAGGTCGGCGGCGCGCAGCCAGGCGATGTCCTCGGTGACGCCCATCACCACCGTCATCATCAGGCCCACCGTCGACGCCACCGAGAAGCAGTAGGTCAACAGCTCGTCTTCGGTCTCGTACAGGATGGGCCCACCGCGCGCGTCCATCTCCATGCCGTCGAGCAGCGCCAGCGGCAGCGCTTTGGGAATACGGTACGTCTCGACGAGCTGGGCAAACGAGCGATCGATGGGATGGTCGTCGGGACGGCCGGCATAGGCGGCGTCGAGACGGCGATGCAGGCCTTCGAGACGGGCCGCGGCCGAGCCTTCTCCAACCTCATCCACGGCATCATCGGCACGCCGACAAAACGCATACAGTGCCCACGACGCCTGGCGTACGTGCCTCGGCAACAACAGCGACGACAGATAGAAGCTCTTCGAGTGGTGCTGAATGAAGACGCGACAGGCGGCTTCGTCTTGATGATTGCCTTTTAGTTGCACTTGCATCTGAGTTGCAAATCAGCCCGGCGCCGGCAGCATTCGCGGCGCATGGGTGCCGGCGATGGGGTCGAGCTGGTTGCCAGTGCCGTCGCGGTCACCGATGAGCCGGTCGACGACCTTCGCCGACGACAACACGCCCGGCATGCCGGCGCCGGGATGCGTCCCCGCGCCGACGAAATACAGATTGGAGATGTCCTCCGACTGGTTGTGAAACCGGAAATAGGCCGACTGCAGCAGCACCGGCTGAATGGAGAACGCGGCGCCCTTTTCCGAGTTGAGGTCGTCGTGGAAGTGCTGCGGGGTGATGATCCGCGACGTGACCAGGTTCTCGCGCAGCCCCGGGATGCAGGTCTTCTCGAGGTAGTCGAAGAGCTTCTCCTGATAAATGGGCCCCTCGGTCTCCCAGTTGGTGCCCGAATCGAGATGCGGCACCGGCGACAGCACGTAAAAATTCTCGTGGCCGGGCGGCGCCAGCGACGGGTCGGTCCGCGTCGGCGCGTGCAGATAGAGGCTGAAGTCGGGCGCCAAGAGCTTCTTGTCGAAGATGTCGCTGAGGAGCTCTTTGTAGCGCGGCCCGAGGAGAATCGTGTGGTGCGCGAGGTCGGGATAGGTCTTTTTGGTGCCGAAATACGACACCACGAGGCTCATCGAGTAGCGCAGCTTGTCGATCTTGCTGTTGCTGTTGCGCTTGCGCACCGACGGATCCAGCAGGTTCTTGTAGACGAACGGTGCGTCGCCGTTGGAGACGACCAGCGACGCAGGAATCGTCCGGCCGCCGATGAGGCGGACCCCGGTGGCCTGGCCGCGCTCGACGAGGATCTGGTCGACCTCGGTGCCGAGCGCGAGCTCGCCGCCCAGCTCGACGAACAACTTGGCCAGCGCGTCGACGATGGCGCCGGTCCCACCCATGGCAAACCACACGCCCCACTTGCGCTCCAAAAATGCGATGAGCGAGTAGATCGAGGTGGTCGTAAACGGGTTGCCACCGACGAGCAAGGGGTGAAACGACAACACCACCCGCAAGTCAGGGTCTTTCACGTATTTCGACACCAGCGAGTACACCGACAGATACGACCGCAGCCGGATCATCGCCGGCGCGATCTTGACCATGTCGCCAAATTTCCCGAACGGAATGTCCGCCAGGTCTTCGAAGCCGATGTGGAAGATCTTCTTGGTCGCCGCCAGGAACCGGTTGTAGCCGTCGACGTCGGCGGGGTTGAACTTGCGGATCTCGTTCAGCATCTCCTCGTGGACGCCGTTGTAGTTGAAGACGCGTCCGTCGTGAAAACGCACCCGATAAAACGGGTCCACTGGCACCAGCGTCAGGTAGTCCGACATCTTTTTGCCGGCGAGCTGGAACAGTTCCTCGAACAAAAACGGAGCGGTGATCACCGTCGGACCGCCGTCGAAGGCGAAGCCGGCGTCTTTGTAGACATAGGCGCGACCGCCTGGCGCATCGCGTTTGTCGACGAGGGTGACGGCAAATCCGCGTGCTTGCAGGCGGATGGCGGCGGCGAGGCCACCAAATCCGGCGCCGATGACTGCGACTTTGGGGCGAGGCTTCGTCATAGTCTGAGTGTAGGCATGGGGTGGCGTCCTTGCCGGCGTATACTAGCTATCTTGGATGCGAGCAACGAGGGATCGAGATGAGGTCTAGAGGCGGAGCATTCGGCGGTGGCAGCGGCGGGTCGTTTTTGTCGCGTACGCCGCTCGTGGTGGTGGTGCTGCTGGCGGTGACGCTGGTGTCGTCGCTCGTCGCTGCGCTGACGACAAAAGTGCTGCCGATCTGGGCCTATGGCGCCTTGGTGCCCGCGGAGGTGTGGCGGGGGCAGGTGTGGCGCCTCGTCACCTGGGTTTTTTTGCAGGAAGACCCCATTGGCCTCGTCTTCGGCTGTCTGAGCATCTATTGGTTCGGTGGACCGCTCTGTAAAGCCTGGGGACCACGGCGCTTTTTGCTGGTGTATCTGTCGCTCGCCGTCGGGACTGGCGTGCTGGTCACCCTCATCGGCCATTTCTTGTGGGCGCAGGTCGGCGCCGGCGCATACATCGGCATGTGGCCGCTGGCCGAGGCGCTCATCATCGCCTACGCCATCTTGTTTCCCAACCAGCCGATCTTCGTGGCGTTCGTGCTGCCGATGCAGGGGCAGATGCTGATCGTGGCCACGTTTGCCGGGATCACGCTCTACGCCATCTATTACGGCTTCGCGTTATTCGTGCCGCACTACATCGCAGCGACGGCGATGCTGACGTATTTGGGTGGTCTGAGAAACATCTACCTGCGCTGGAAGCTCAACAAGCTCGCCACCCAACGGTCGCGGCCGGCGGGCAAGGTCATCCCCATGCGCCCAAACAAAGACAGCGACGACGATCCGTCAAAGCCGGGCGGTAAACGCTGGTTGAATTGAGCCTCCGTCACGGTTTTGTCATGGCGGGGTCATCATTCGGTGCTGCCATCGTCGGGTAGGTGACGGCGGAGGCAAAGCCTCTATGCTTCGCTGATGCGAGAGCCTTGGGGCCTGACTTGGCGCCGTCGAGCAGTCACCATCCCGTTCATTTTTCTCCTCGGTAGCCTGGTGCTGGCGACGCTGCCGCTGACGCTGTTGGCCGGCGTCGGCTTTCTGGTCTTCGAGCGCAAACGCGGCTCGGCCTTGCGCGTGGTCGGCTTTTTTGCCGGCTATCTCGTCGGAGAGATGATCATTCTCACTGTGGCCGCGCTCGAGTGGGTCTTTGGCCTCGGCTGGCTCGGGACGGCCGCCAGCAACGAACGCATGCGTCGCTGGGCCAACTGGCTTGGCAACACCTGGGGCTCGTACCTGCATCACCTCGGCTGGTGGTTTTTTCGGATTCGCTGCCATCCCAAAGGCCTCGAGGTCCTCGAAGCCGGCGGCCCTGTCATCGTCATGCTGCGCCACACCAGCGTCGGGGATGTGGTCTTTGCGCCAGTGTTCATCGGCATCGCCGCGGGGCTCCAGCTCCGCTACGTCGCCAAGAACGAGCTACGTGGCGACCCGGCTTTCGACGTCATCGGCGGCCGGCTCGGTAGCTGCTGGGTCAAGCGCTCGTCGGACGATCCCGCCCGCGAGATCGACAATGTCTGTCACCTTCTCGAGAGCTTCGGCCGTGATCAGGCCATCGTGCTCTTTCCCGAGGGGACGCGTTTCACACCCACCAAGCGCAACGAGCTGCGCGGGCGACTGGCCGGTCGGCTGCCGCCCGATCTGGTCGTCCAGGCGCGCGCGCTGCGCAATCTGTTGCCGCCACGGCTCGGTGGCCCGGTCGCGCTCCTCGAGCGCAACCCCGGCGCCGACGTCATCCTGGTCAACCATGCTGGCTACGAAGGCGCCAGCACCTTCAGCGACCTCATCGAGGGCCGGGCCGTCGGTGCGCAGGTCAAGGTCGAGTTCCGCCGGGTCGCCTACGCCGACCTGCCCAAGGGGCGCGAAGCCTTGACCCACTGGCTCTTCGATCGCTGGACCGAGATGGACGCCTGGATCGATGCCAACCATCCGCTTGGGATGCAGGCCGAGGCGGATGAAGCGGATGAAGCCGTCGCTGTCGAAGCGGAAGAACAACGCTAGTCAGGGCGCCATCGCCCTGCATAAGAGGAATGTGACCGGCTCGACGGTCAGAGATCCTTGGTGAAAGAGGCCAAGGGCCGGGTAGCCCAGCGACGAGAATAAGTCAGGCGCGTGGGAGATGGGACGGCCTGCGCGCCGAGCATGGACGGCGTGGTTGCCTACGGCGTAGCGGACGGCGTTGCGCACTTCCGTCGGTGTGCGAAGGACATGGGCGTGATAGCGGTCGGCGAAGACAGATCCGCGGCGCTGCATGACGCCGTTGAGCGCCCGGGCCATGCGAATGGTGATGGCGTGCATGCCCTTCGAGAGGGCGGCGGCGTCGGTGGCTTCGACGATGAGGTGAAGGTGGTTGCCCTCGACACCGAAATGGCAGAGGCGCATGCCCCAGCGGTCACGGGCTACGGCGAAGGCGCGGGAGGCCAAGGCTCGGAAACAGCGACGGGAACGCAGATTGTAGACGTGTAGACGGACGCGGAGGGTGACGTGGATGGCGGCGTTCTTGAAGCGGGGGCGGCGGAGGTGGGTGAGGCCTGCGCCTGGTTGCTTCTTGCGGCCTGAGCCCTTGCGTCGGCCGCCCCAGCCTGCCGTCTTCGGCAGATCGAGCTGAATGGGCCGTCGCTGACGGGAACGGCTGCGGCGCTTGGGGACCCGTGGGACCATAATTACCAGACTAGGAGAGTTACCTGCCAAGTCAAGATTTTTTTATGCGGGTTTCGTCGGAGGGTTAAGGCTTTTCGGACGCTGTGGACATGGCGCATGTGGACACGCCCCGACTTCGGTTGGGTTTGGCTTGCGTGACCACAAGCTTGGACAACAGCCGACGCACGGTGGGTGTGGCTTTGTTGTCCACATGCCCACAGCGACGGGGGAAATGCTTTTCTGCTGCGCAGAAAAGAGCGGAGAAAGGCTTACCCTGGGCTGCCTGGGTGGCGAGCTAGGCCAGCGGGCCCTTTTTTGCCACGGACGTGATCGTGATCTGCTGTAGGCCCGACTGGCGGAGGATCGCGTTGGCTGCGAACCGGCCGCTCATGGCCGCGGCCTCCATCAGCGAAGCCGGCAGCGGAAGCTTGACGTGATCACCGGCCACGAACAGATTGCCGATCTCGGTCTCCGTCGACGGGCGGAGCGCGTGATCTCCCGGCGCGAAGCGGCTGAAGTTCGATTGCTGCTGATACTCTTGATGCAAGATCTTCGCGCCGATGAGCTCGGGCAAGACTTCGTACATGTCGTCGAGGAGGGCGGCCTGGATGCGCGCGGGGGCGACCATGCGATCGGGCGGAATGGCATACGAGTGCAGCTCGACGACCGAGCCGCCGGTGCGTTTGGCCCACTCGATATAGGGCTGCTGGAGGTCGTGGTAGAGGGCCAGCGAGTCGAGATAGCGATAGCGGGAGCAGGTGAAGAAGTTGTATGCCTGCGGCTTGGTGGGCTTGTCGAGCCACAGTCGCAGGACCACGTAGGGATCGGCCTCTCCGAGGGCCCGCACGCCACGCTGCAGGGTCGGCGCGCCCAGGCGATCGTCGTCGAGAAGCTGGCGTACGCCGCGGACATCACAGGCCACGACGGCAAAGTCGCACGGCAGCGATTCCTCGCGACCACTGTCGCCGCCGATGACGATCTCGTCTCGGTCGACGACGACTGGCAACGATCCCAGCGCGCGCTTGGGCGGTCCCCAGATGGGCTGGCCGGTGTCGTCGAACTTGCCGCCGTGACAGGGGCATTGGAAGCCGTTGCCGTCGGGGGCGAGGTGGACCGGGCAGCCCATGTGGGTGCAGCGGGCGTCGAGAGCGGTCATCTTGCCGTCGCTGTGGCGGCGTAAGAAGATTGGCGTGCCGTCGCTGGCCTGCGCGCTGCACCAGCCGCTAGGCGACACCGACGAAGCTGGCAGCCGCGTCTTGGCTGCGGGAGCGACTTCACCAGCGACGACAACCTGTCTGACTCTGCCACCATCGACCACCACTCGACGCGCCGGGGTCCCTAGCCGCACCACGCCTCCCAGCGACTCGAACCGTCGCTGCAGCGGCCCGACAATCGACGTCATCGAGTCCTTCGGCGTGTAACGGTAGGTGAGCCCGTCGGGGTTGCCGATGAAATAGAAATGGAAAAACCGGATGGCCTCGGCCGCCGACAAGGCGTCGCAGCGGTTGAGCGTGGTCTGACCAAACGGGTCGAGGATGGTGTCGACCATCTCTTGGTGAATGCGGCCGTTCTTGGCGAACGACAGGAAGTCGGTGCTGTCGAACTTGGCGAAGGTCTTTTCGCCGTCGTACTTCATGAGGTCGTACAGCGCCGGTCCGTCGTGGCGGAAGTCGTTGAACTTGAGCGTTTTCGACGTCCGCACCACCGACAACAGATTCAGCGGAAAGACCGTCGACGTGCGGCCAAACGTCTCCGTCGGCCGGTCATGGAACAAGACCGGGTAACCGGGGGATTCGATGAGCTCGCCGTAGGCCCCGGCAGCGTCGAGGACCTCTCGCAAATTGTAATACTGCGCGAAGAAGCCGTGGAAGCCGTGCTCGACGTGGAAGGTCTCGCCGAGGGCCTTGACCTGCCAGCCGCCCACCTTGCCGCCGAGATGGCCCGCCGATTCCACCAATGTGACGGCAAAGTGACGCTCGGCGAGCTCGATGCCGGTCACCAGGCCCGCCAGGCCCCCGCCCACGATGACCACCCGGCCAGCCTTGCCTGCACCCAGACTGCGCGGTTTTTGCGCGTTGTCGTCGGGCAGAGGCCACAAATAGCGCCGCGGCTGGACATACAACAGGCCGCCACCGACGCCGGCCAGGCTTACGCCCAGGCTCCAGCCCGCGATCTTGACCATCTTTTTCAGGAAGCGGCGCCGGTCCATGGAGATGCTCGCAACTTTTTACTGCAATCTTGGTCGCGATAGGTATCTTCTTCGCATGCTCGCACCCTCCGGAATCCCTCGTCGCTGGACTGTCGCCGACTCTGCCGAGACCTACGCCGTGCGCGCGTGGGGCGGCAGCTACTTCTCGATCAACGAAAACGGCAACGTTTCGGTCACTCCGGCTGGCCCGACGCTCGGCGCCATCGACATGAAAGACCTGGTCAACGAGGTCAAGCGGCGCGGCATTGGCCTGCCCCTGTTGATCCGTTTTTCGGACATTCTCGACAACCGCATCGTCGAGCTGAACGAAGCCTTCCGTCGGGTGATCACCGAGTACGGCTACAAGGGCGCCTACAAAGGCGTGTACCCGATCAAGGTCAATCAGGACCGCTACGTCGTCGAGCGGATCACCCAGACCGGCAAGAAATATCACTACGGGCTCGAGGCTGGCTCGAAGCCGGAGCTGCTCGCGGTGCTGGCCATGATGGATGATCCCGAGGCGCTGATCATCTGTAACGGCTACAAGGACGAAGAATATATCGAGACGGCGCTGCTCGGCTCCAGGATGGGCCGTCAGGTCATCCTCGTCGTCGAGAAATTCACCGAAGTGGCGTTGATTGCCCAGATTGCCAAGCGCACCGGAGTGCGTCCGCTGATTGGCATGCGCGCCAAGCTGGCCACGCGCGGCGCGGGTCGCTGGGAAGCATCGGGCGGCGATCGCTCGAAGTTTGGTCTCACGGCGCGCGAGCTCATCGAGGCCGTCGATCTCCTCAAGAAGGAGGGCCTGCTCGACTCGTTCGTGCTGTTGCATTTTCACCTCGGCTCGCAGATCAGCGCCATTCGGTCGGTCAAGAACGCCATGCGTGAGGCCGGTCGTTTCTTCGTCGAGCTGCACAAGATGGGCGCACCGCTGCAGTTCCTGGACGTCGGTGGCGGTCTCGGCATCGATTACGACGGCTCGCAAACCAACTTCGAATCGTCGATGAATTATTCGTTGCAGGAATATGCAAACGACATCGTTTTCGCGATTCAAGAGCTGTGCGACGCCGACAACATTCCGCACCCAACGCTGGTGTCGGAGTCGGGGCGCGCGGTGGTGGCGCATCATGCGGCGCTGGTGATCGATATTCTCGGCGTCTCCGAGTTCCATGTCGGCACCCTGCCGGAGAAGCCGCCCGAGGGCTCGCCGCCGGTGGTGCGCAATCTGTGCGAGGCGTATCGCGAGGTGAGCCGCAAGAACTTCCGCGAGGTCTATCACGACGCGATGGAATACAAAGACGAGTGCTTGACGCTGTTCGCGCTCGGTCACCTGTCGCTGGCGCAGCGTGTGGTCGCCGAGCAGGCCTTCTGGGGCATCTGCCAAAAAGTGCTGCGCATCTGCAAAGAAATGAAAGAGGTGCCCGAGGAGCTCGAGGCGCTCGAGAAGGCGCTGGCGGATACGTACTTCTGCAACTTCTCCATGTTTCAGTCGCTGCCGGATAGCTGGGCCATCGATCAGCTGTTTCCGATCGTGCCCATTCACCGTCATCAGGAAGAGCCAGTGCGGCGTGCGGTGCTGGCCGATATCACCTGCGACAGCGATGGCAAGATCGACAACTTCATCGATCGTCGCGACGTAAAACACGTGCTCGAGCTGCACCCGCTCAACGACGACGACTATCACATCGGCATTTTCCTCGTCGGTGCGTACCAGGAAATTCTCGGCGACTTGCACAATCTGTTCGGCGATACCAACACCGTGATCGTCTCCCTGGGCGAGTCGGGCGGCTATCACATCGACCACGTCATCCCGGGCGACACCGTCACCAACGTGTTGAAGTATGTGTCGTACTCGGCCGACGAGCTGGTGGCGCGCCTGCGTCGCTCGACGGAAGAGGCCATCCGCGGCAAGAAGATGACGCTCGAAGAATCGCGGCTGCTCCTGCGCTCATACGAGCAGGGCATGTTCGGCTACACCTACCTCGAGCGCGATTAACCCATGGTCATCGTCGAGAAGTTCAGCGGTCCGTCGTCGCTGCTGACGGGCCTGAAACGGCTGCGTCAATCGGGCGTCACGCCGCGTGGTCTCTTGTTCGTGGCCATCAGCCCCGACGGCGCGATCCATGTGGCCACGCCGCAAGATCCGGAAGAGGTCACCAAGATCCGTGTCGGCGAAAAGCTGGCGCTGGTGTGGCCGGCGGAGGGTCGCTATTTTCACTTCGACTCGGTGCACCGCCTGCCGGGCAATTTCATCGTCTGGAACGGCGATCGGCGGCTCAAAGATCCGGGTGATGCGCCCGAGGTCGCGTCGCTGATTGCGTCGTATCTGAAGGGCATGTCGGCCAAGAATGTCTTGTTCGGCTGTACGCCGCATCAGCCGGGCAGCTGGCTGGCCGAGGGCAAGAACGTGATCGCGCTTCACGAGCATGGGGTCTGCGAAGTCGTCCCAGTCGCCCAGGGCCTGTTTGCGCGCCGGGTCATGGACCATCGGCTGTTTTATCTGCCGTTCACGTTGCTGGCGTCCACCGGTCGCGTCGACGGTTGGAAGCCGGTATTCGAGTCCGAGCTCGGCAATCTGTTGATGCTGGAGCGCCGCGTGCTCGGCGATCGTCTGGTGCTGTCGTGCGAGCGCGGCCTCATCGAGGTCGATGTGGCCCAGGTGCCCACCGTCGTCGAGACCGCCCGCGCCACCACCAACGGCAGCATGGCCGTGGTCGGCCGCATCGACGGCGGCTCGTTCGCCGTCACCTCCGGCAAGCCGCAACCCTGGGGCCTCGACGAGACCCGCCCGGCGCTCTTGATCGGCTCACCCGGCGATACGCTCAGCGATCTAGGCCGGGCCCTGGCGACCCGCGTCGTCGACTAGCCAGCTTCGCCCCCCTAGCTCCCGGCGACGACGAACGGCGCGAGCAAGTCGAGTAAGTCATTCTTTCGCGTCACGGCGGTAAACCCCGTGAAGCCCTTCAGCCAGGGCGCACCTTGTGTAAGTTGGAAATGGCGACTCGCAGGATCGACGGCGTATAGGGCAATGCCTGTTTCGGCGTCCGGGCCGATCGCCAGCTGGACAGAGAACATCTGGGCCAGGCCGTGGCCGATGGGCCATATACGGATACATCCTGGAGACAGCAGCACCCGTCGCGTTTCGCCTGCAACCACGAGCTCGACGACGGGAGCCGGCTCGGTCTCGAAGGTCCCGAAGGCCTCGAAGGTCAGTGTGCCGGCAGCTCTGGATACCTGGCGACTGAGCAGAAATCCGACAATCAGGCCTATGACTGCCACGGAGCCAAGCACCAGCATTCCAGCGAACGCTGCCGGCTCGCTCGGCGCGGACCGACCCCCAATCCACAGCGCCATGCCCAGCATCCACAGCCCCGACAGGACTGGAATCACCAGCTGCGGGCTTCCGACGGAGGGCACTTGTGGAGACAAGAGGAAGACATTGCCTTTGGGAACGCGCCCAAGGACATGCCGCAGCCAGAAGAGCCCGGCGACGCCCAAGACCGTACAAGGCGCGCAAAACCAGTCGATGAATGGGAACATGAGACTAGCGACGGCGGGAGCGCATTTCTTGCAGTAGATCGGCCTGGTGCGCGGCCGATAGGCGGGCCACCGTCGGGAAGATCTCGGCTTCTTCGAGGGCCAGGTGGCCGCGTAGGACCTCGTCGAAGTCTCGGCGGGTTTGTTCGGTGGCGCAGAGTTGGGAGCGATCGGTGGGCCAGGCTGCGGCGCCGCGCCAGACTGGTAACAGCGACGACAGCAGGCTGTCGATCTCTTTGTGCTCGTCCGCCATGCGCTCGACGGCGGAGGCGATTTGCGGCGAACAGAGCTGCAGGCGGGGCAGGAGGCTTTCTTCTTCGTCGGCGGCGTGGAGTGGGAAGCCGACCGAGAAATAGCGGGCGAGTTGCTGGGCCGCCTCGGCGACCTGATCGGGTGGGGCATCGGCGTCGCGTAGACGGCCGGCGATGTCGAGAAAATGCCGGATGCGGCTGTGACAGGACTGGAGACGGGAGACGACGTCATCGTCTCGGGAAGGGTCAGGCGAGGGATCACGCGATGGGACGGTCCCGGACCGCAGCGAAACCAGCATGCCAAAAGCGTACAACGGGTCCGCGTACTTGCCAGGATTGACATTTGTGCAGAATGCCTGCCCTTTTGGGCGATGGGCGCGCTCGGGGATTGCGGCACGGCCGTTCGTTTTCGGACGCGCAACGATGTCGGTCCCGACGGTGGCGAGCGCATTTTTGCCGAGCTGAGGGCGTGGGCCAAGGGCCGGCGCTGGTGGTGTGGCGCGCCGATTTTTTGGACCGAACGGCATCCAAATAAAGCCAATCGGCGGCGGCTCGCGGCCCATCTGGTGTTGCGGTTTGGCTGGGCGGACGCGGCCGCCGACGATGCCTTCATGGCCTCGCGGGATCTGCGGACGGTGCTCGACGCGCTCGTCGACAAGGGCGTCGCCTGGGATGTGCTGTTTCCCGGCGGCTTCAAGAGCGCACGCATCGAGGGTGGGCTGGGCGCTGACCTCCTGGCGGTGGTGCGACAGCTCGCAGATCAGGGCGGCGCGACCGGAGACGAGCGCGTCGACGCGGCGCGGGCCGAGCGGCTCTTTGTCGCGCATGACGATCGCTATCGCGATGCGCCGCCTTTGTTGCGTGGCGGTGCGCTGGTACATCGGGTCGCGGAGCTGAAGGCCGCCGTGCACCTCGAGCTCGTGCCGGCAAGCTTGGCGTTGGAGGCCGAGATCCGGCGCATTCCGCGCTCGGGCGAGCTGCGCCTGCGGGCCTGGTCTACCGTCGCTGACGACGTGCGCATGGTGGCTGATCGCGCGGCAGCGGAGGTCGAGCTGACCCCGATTGGCGACGCATGGGCCGAGGTCGATCGGCCCTCCGCCGAGACGCGGATGACCCATTGGCTGCGTTTCGATCTGGCTTATCCGACGGCGGCGGCCCAGATGGACGAAGAGGCCGCGGCCGGTTTCGTGGCGCGGTTCTTGGCGCTGTGCGACGGCACTGCCAAGATCTTGGTCTGCGATCCCTGGGATCGCGAGGACGGGATGGATGGGATCGCTCTCGGGGGACACATCTTCGACGCCGGCCTCGCAGTGGTCGTCCCTGGCCGCTGCGTCGGAATCTTCTGGATTGGCGTGGAGGATTGATACGATGCCGCCATGAAGCTAACTCCGATGGCGAAGGTGTTCATCGCGGCTGTGGTCCTGGCGGTGGTGGGGTATGGGTACTGGCACTATTACTACAAGGCGCAGCATTACGGCCCCGACGTGAAATCAGACGTCAAAGCCGATGCCAAGCCCGACGCCAAGCCGGAAGACAAGGCCGACGCCAAAGCCGACGTGAAGGCCGGCCCGCGCAAGAACCCCAAGCGCATCATCGTCGGCGTCAACGACTTCGGCGGAGCCTACCCCGGCATCGTCGCCAACGATGGCAGCGAGCCCGGCCCCAAATCCAAGTTCACCGCCGCTGGCCTCGACGTCGAGTTCCGCCTCATCCGCGGCAGCAAAGAGCGCCTGGCCGCCTTTGACTCCGGCGAGGTCGACATCATGCTGCTCACCCTCGACTATCTCGCCAACCTCGCGCCCATCTACAAAGACAAAGGCATCGACGTCAAAGCCTTCCTGCTCGCCGACTGGAGCCGCGGCAATCTCGGCATCGTCGCCAAACCGGGCATCACGTCTGTCGAGATGCTGCGTGACAAGAAGATCGCCACCACGCGTAACACGGCCACGCACTATTTCCTGTTGTGGCTCCTGCAAAGCTCCAACTTGAAACCGGCAGAGATCGAGCGCACCAAGGCCAATTTGGTTTTCGCCACCAAGACGCCTTTGGCGGGCGACATGTGGAAGCGGGGCGAGGTCGACGCGGTGGCCATCTGGGAGCCGCATTTGTCGCAGTCGCTGGCCAGCGGCAAAGGGCATCTACTGGTCTCGACAGCGACGGCGTCGAACATGATCGCCGACGTCTTTTTCGCGCGCACTGATTTCGAAAAATCGCGCGAGGCCGATCTCGCCACCTTCACCAAGGTCTGGTTCGAGGGCGTGGCCGACCTGGCCAAAGATCCGGACGCCGGTGTGGCGATCGTGGCCAAGGCCTGGAAGCAGACGCCGGAGGAGACCAAGGCGACGCTGCAGAAGATCAAGCCGACCACCTTTGCCGACAACCGGGCCTTCTTTGGCCTGGAGCGCGAGCGGGCGCCATTTCTGACGCTGTTCGACGACGCCAGTAAGTTCTGGAAGAAAGAGGGCGTCATTTCCTCGACGGTGCCGGCAGCGCAGGCGCGTTTTCTGGCGCCGCTAGAGGCCATCTCCAAGCAGCACAGCGACGAGAAAGTCGTCGAAGGCTTTCAGTTCGCCGGCGGGCCCAAGAAAGACGCCGCGCCGCTTTTGACCAAGAGCGTGTCGATCTATTTTGCCTCGGGCGCCGACAAGCTCGACCCCAATGCGCGTCGGCTCGTCGACGATTTTGCCGAGGTGCTGGCGCAGTTCGGCAATGCGTTCGTGCGCGTCGAGGGCAACACCGACAATGTCGGCGGGCGACCCAAGAACGTGACCTTGTCGCTCAAGCGGGCACAGTCGCTGATCGACTATCTGGTCGCGACCCACGGCTTCGATCGCGGTCGTTTCGTCGCGGTCGGCAATGGGCCGGACAAGCCCGTGGGCGACAACGCCGCCCCTGAAGGCCGCGACGTGAACCGCCGCACCGACTTCCAAATCATCGCCAACGATCGTTGACCGGAGCCGACATGAAAACGCTAGCGTTCGTCGCATTGTTGCCCGCATTTGCCGTCGCTGCGCCAACATCGAAGCCGCCGAAGCTGGTGGTCACCGTGGTCATCGATCAGCTGCGCGCCTCCGAGCTCACCCGGCTGGCCCCGCAGCTCACCGGCGGCTTCAAGCGCCTGTTGTCGATGGGCGCGGTCTTCGACGGCCACTACGGCCATCAAAACACCTACACCGGCCCGGGTCATGCGCTGGTGCTGTCGGGCTCCTACGGCTACCTCAACGGCATCGTGCAAAACAAATGGTTCAACCGCGCCACCAACCGCTCGGAAGGCATGCTCTACGACGCCGACGCGCGCCCGTTGGCCGGCGGCGAAGTCGGGCCCGGCGAAGAGACGTCGCCCCGTAATTTCAACGGATCGACCGTCGGTGACGAGCTCCGCATGGCCAACGCCATGGGTAGCAAGAGTGTCTCGGTGGCGCTCAAAGAACGCGGCGCGATCTTGCTCGGCGGGCGCAGCGGCACCGCCTGGTTCTTCGTCGAGTCGGCTGGCGAGATGACCACCAGCTCCTACTATCTGAAAGAAGCGCCCGCCTGGGTAACGGCCTGGAACGCCAAGAAGGTGCCCGACCAAGCCTTTGGCAAGAGCTGGACACGCGCGTTACCCGTCGGTGCCTATGCCAAAAGCGGCCTCGACGATTCGCCTTACGAGACGGCCACGCTCGGCCTCGGCAAGGTGTTTCCGCATGTGGTGACGGGCGGCGAGCAAAAACCGGGCGCCAAGTTTTACGAGGCGTTCACCATGACGCCGTTCGGGCTCGACTACGAGCTCGAGTTCGCCCGTGCCGCCGTCGACGGTGAGCAACTCGGCCAACGCGGCGTGACCGACATGCTGTCCATCTCGGTCAGCTCCACCGACCTCGTCGGGCACGCGTTCGGCGTCTACAGCCACGAGCGCGAGGACATTCTGATCCGCGCCGATCGCGGCCTCGGTGCACTCTTCACCTGGCTCGACGGCAAGCTCGGCAAAGACCAATATCTCGTCGTGCTCGCCGCCGATCACGGCGCCGCCATGCCACCCGAGCAGGCCGCGGCCTTTGGTCTCGGCGGCGTACGCGGGAAAAAAGCGGCCATCAAAGGCGCCATCGACGCGGCCCTCGTCGCGCGCTACGGCGCTGGCGACTGGGTGGTCGGCCTCGAAGATCCGAGCGTCTATCTCAACTGGAAGCTCATCGCCGACAAGAAGCTCGACCGCGCCGAGGTCGAAGACACGGCGGCGCAGGCGATCACGGCCTTGCCCGGCTTCATTGCCGCCTACACCCGCACGCAAATCCTGCGCGGCTGGATGCCACCGACGGCGGCAGCCCGCGCCGTCGCCCGTTCCTACTATCCAGCTCGCTCCGGCGACGTCATCGCCGTGCAGGCGCCGTTCTCCTACTGGGGCAAGTACGGCGAAGCCTCCACCGGCGGCTCACACGGCTCGTTCTACCGCTACGACACCGACGTGCCGCTCATTTTCGCCGGCGCGCCGTTCAAACCCGGCTATCACGGCCAGGCCGAAATGGTCGACCTCGCCGCGACGCTGTCGCATGTTCTCGGCATCGCCCCGCCCGCCGCCTGCGAAGGCGAGCCCCTGGTCCGCGCGCTCAAATAGGCAATTTATGGCAGGGTTTTTCGCAGCACCCTCAGCGCATTGTCGCCGGCAATCAGGTGGAGCTCGTCGGCGCTGAGGCCGGCTGCGACGAGGGCGGCGGTGAGCTGTGACAAGTGGGCGGCGTCGAACGGTGTGGCGACGGCGCCGTCGAAGTCCGAGCCCAGTGCGACGTGGTCGGCGCCGATGAGCTTGACCGTGTAGGCGACGGCGCGGGCGATGTCGGCGGCTTTGTCGCCGCACACGGCGTTGGTGAAATAGCCGATGGCGACGACGCCGCCTGTTTTGGCGATTCCGCGCAGCTCGTCGTCGGTGAGGTTGCGGTTGTTGTCGCAGGTGCCGCGTACGCCGGTGTGGGAGGCGACGACGGGCTTTTTGGCCAGCGCCAACACATCACGGATGACGTCGTGCGATGTGTGACTGAGGTCGACCAAGATCCCGCGTCGCTCCATTTCGGCGAGCAGCGTCTTGCCGGTGTCGGTCAGCCCACCTTTGGCGACGCCGCTAGCCGATCCGCCGAAGCTGTTGTCGAAAAAATGCGTGAACGAAATCATGCGAATGCCGGCCGCATCGAGCTGGTCGAGCGCGACGAAATCCGGGCCCAGCGCGTGTGCGCCTTCGATACCCAAGATCCCGGCGACCAAAGACGGATCCGAGCGACGTCGGTCGATAAAGGCATCCAGCTCGGCGCGGGTCTTGATCAAGGTAAATTTACCGTCGCTGCGGTGGGAAAAGTCGGCCAGCCGCTCCGCCTGATACAGCGCCCGTTCCGGCAGACTCGACCAGGTTTTTGGCGGCCAGCGCTGGGCGATGGCCAGGAGCCGAATGTTGTCGGTCTGGTCGTCGTTGCGGTCGATGTTGAGGTGGCGCGGCGACTGGGTGACGATGGTGAACATCTGCACCGCGACATTGCCCTCGACG
>Ga0123336_10000285_pt1 | contig 52521 bp, 46 predicted proteins | sample SSSSmetaG_FD_96466 | JGI IMG/M metagenome (GOLD analysis project Ga0123336, IMG submission 96466) | Glacier valley bacterial and archeal communities from Borup Fiord, Nunavut, Canada, to study Microbial Dark Matter (Phase II) - ​SSSS metaG | ecosystem: Environmental > Aquatic > Freshwater > Ice...
AGGAATAGAAATAATATTTTTATAGCCAAGCTGATCCTCGTAGTTGTTTTTTGTTTCTTCTGTCAGCGCTGCAAATGTTGCTTTTGCAGAAAGATTTTTTTCATAGCATTTAAGCAACCGGCTTTCATTATGATAATAGAATTTGTTGATAAAGGAGGAATCGATATCTGCCAGATTACTATAAAAGGAATGTTCCGCACAATGCAGTCGCACCATCACTTTCCTGTTGGCGGTATTCAACCTTGTTAAAAAAAAAGTAGAATGTACCCCCTGGACAAAAATAGGATCGTTGTCTCTTTGCAGGTTTTCAACCAGGTGTTCATCTGAACGCGATGACACAATGTAAGGAAGAGAGAAAGAGAAACCCTTATGTCCCTTCCGTTTGGGATAATAATAAATGTGTTCGCAGTAAGAATGCATCATGTCATGACCGGGCCTGCTGTATTCAAAACAATGCAGGGTAATTTTCACACCCCTTTCATACAGTGATTTTATTTCGTTAAACATAATAAAAGCACTCTTGCAATCAACGGGATAAGGTATGTCAAGACAAACAATATGTAATCTTTTTTTCAACTGGAAAACGATGATTAAGTATATGATGATTAATTGTTATGAAATATCTGATCATAAAAACTAAGGAGTAATTGTTCCTCCTTTTGCCAATTATATGTTTCGCGTGCTTTTACACAATTATTTCTTAACTCGTCATATAAAACATCGTTTTCCAGCAAAAGGTTCAATGCAGCAGCAATGAGCGCTGGCTGAGGTTCAGTAATTAATACGGCTACTTTAAATTGGTCATTGATACGGGCATACTCGATAAAGGCCATTGAAAGCTGTGGCAGGCCGGCATGTATGTAATCGAAAAATTTGTTAGCAAGTGAATACAGCTGGTTCAATCCATCAGGCTCCACCAGGTTGACACCTATATAAGCAAAACGGCTGATATTATTTAATTCTTCCGGCAGCAGCATTCCCTTAAAAATAACTTTGTCATGCAAATGATACTTGTCAACCAGTTGTTGTGACTGACCCATGAAATTTCCATCACCACAAATGATTAACCTCGCATTGACTTCCTTCATGGCGGGAATTAAATATTCAAAGCATCTTCCGAAATTAACAGCGCCCTGGTACAGAATAAATTTTTCAGTGGATTCAAGGGAGTTATCAGCATTTGTTAACTTCGGCATGTTCCTGATAACCTTGTAATTGACGTTGTATTTTTTAAGGAAGACCTGTGCTATGCTTTCGCTAACGGCATAGCCCAACTTAAAATAAGGCACCGTATTCCTTTCCACCCATTCCCATATTTTTTGTATGACAGGCCTGCTGATTATTTCTTTCATCCCGGTAAATAGCTCATGTGCGTCATAAATTCTTACGGCTTTTTTGATTGATGAAACGATTAAAACAGGGAATATAGTGTCGAGGTCAATGGCGCACAAACAATCGACCCGCTGTTTCAACAGGAAGAAAAATAGTTTGATGTTAAATTCTATATAGGCAATTTTACCTTTCTTAAAGTAACATAAAATTCTGTGCTGATGGAAATGTTTGTTTGATAATGGAAGAGAGCCGGCGTAACATTTACCAACCAAAAAAACATTATAGTTGTGGGAGGCGAGAGAGTTACATATCCTGATCATACGCTGATCGAAATTCAATTCATTGTTTACAGTAAAATATAATTTTTTCACAGGATATGTTGCTTTGTGCCAGGGAGATTATAATTTAACTATTCAAGGTGCGATTAACGGCAGAATTTCCGTGAATTTTTATTCTGCTGAAGTGCTTACATCAGGCATAGCGAGATAAAAACAGCATAAGTAAACACTTGTTTCAATTACTTTTGAATTTTTCCATACCTTCACTGCCAAAATAAGCAGCGTAAATATTCGGATGCATTTTAAAAAATTCAAAGATGTCGTATTTAACTAAAGAAAAAAAATCAACAATTTTCGGGGATTTCGGCGGATCTGTTACCAACACAGGTTCTATTGAAGGACAGATCGCCTTGCTAACAGAACGTATCAGCCAGATATCCAAACATCTCCAGGCAAACAAAAAAGACTTTTCCACACACCGTGGACTTATGCAGATGGTTGGTACAAGGAAGCGTTTACTTAACTACCTTAGCAAACATAACTTGCAGGAATACCGCAAGCTTATCGAAAGACTTGGACTTAGAAAATAACTATATTTCAAATTGCAGACTATTCCCAACTTATCATGGTTGGGAATAGTTTTTTGTACACAAGATTGCTGTTACCAGTTACATTAAGGATTCCTTTACATAGATTCCCACCTTGAAAAAGCGTCTCCAAATTCCAAAAAATACATAATGATATCACAACCGATTAGTAAAACTTTTGATATAGGTGATGGTCGCGAAATTACCATCGAAACCGGCAAACTGGCACGACAGGCCGATGGCAGTGTTACCGTTCGCCAGGGCAATTGTATAATCCTGGCTACCGTGGTAGCCAACAGGGAACCAAAAGAAGGACAGAGTTTTTTCCCTTTATCTGTTGATTACCAGGAGAAATTTGCATCAGCGGGCCGAATCCCCGGTTCTTTTTTCAAACGGGAATCCAGGTTGAATGATTATGAAGTGCTCACTTCGAGGTTGATAGACAGGGCGCTTCGTCCGTTGTTTCCGGATGACTACCTGTGCGAGGTTCAGGTACTTATCACCCTCATCTCCAGTGATCCTGAAGTGATGCCTGATGCCATGGCATGCCTGGCAGCTTCTGCGGCATTGGCGGTTTCTGATATTCCTATACAGGAAATTATTTCTGAAGTAAGGGTTGCCCGCGTGAATGGGGTATTTAAAGTAAACCCACTTCGCAGCGATCTTGCTAAAGCAGACATGGATTTTATCATCGCGGCAACAGAGAAGAATATTATGATGGTAGAAGGGGAGTCGAAAGAGTGCACTGAAAAAGATCTTATCAAAGCCATCGAGATAGCCCATGAGGCTATCAAAGTTCAGGTAAAAGCGCAGGAAGAATTACGCGATTTAAAAGGTGTTACTACAAAAAGAACTTATTCAAAGCCCACTGAAAATGAAGAACTGCGCGAAAAAGTAAAAGCTTTCGCTGCCTCAAGAATCCTGGAGATGGCTAAATCCGGGAGCAGCAAAAACGAGCGCGGATCTGCTTTAGAACAGATACAGGATGATTTGATAGCTCATCTGAAGACTGAATATAATATAGAAGCAGAACATGTACTGCCGGATGATATTAAAAAGCTGGCAAAAAAATATTACCATGATCAGCAGTTTGATGTTATCCGGGATATGATCCTTAACGATAAGGTTCGTTTAGATGGCCGGGGGCTGGAAGAGGTAAGACCACTGGCTATGGAAGTAGATGCATTACCATCCCCACACGGCGCTGCCCTTTTCACCCGTGGCGAAACACAAGCACTTACAACGGTTACACTAGGCACACAATTAGATTCTTTACTTGTTGAAAGCGCCGCTACTTCTGATTACTCCAAATTTATCCTTCACTATAATTTCCCTCCCTTCTCAACCGGAGAAGTTAAGATGATGAGAGGCCCTGGTCGCCGTGAAGTTGGCCATGGTAATCTTGCCATGCGTTCATTGAAGCAGATGATGCCGGGAGGAGAATTTCCTTATACCGTTCGCGTAGTAAGTGATGTATTGGAATCAAACGGTTCGTCTTCTATGGCTACTGTTTGCGCGGGGTCTCTTGCGTTGATGGATGCCGGCGTTGGTATCCCAAAACATGTTGCCGGTGTTGCGATGGGACTTATTTCGAAAGAAGGTAAGTATGCCGTGCTGACAGACATACTGGGTGATGAAGATCACCTGGGGGATATGGATTTTAAAGTTACCGGCACCCGCGAAGGAATTTGCGGCGTACAGATGGATATTAAGGTTGATGGATTAAGTATGGATATCATGCTTAATGCGCTGGAACAGGCCCGCAGGGGAAGATTACATATTCTTGATGCCATGTATGAAACCATTAAAGAAGCCCGTGCTGATGTTAAGCAGCATGCTCCCAGGATGGTTAAATTATTTATTGATAAGGAATTCATCGGTGCAGTGATAGGACCCGGCGGAAAAGTAATTCAGGAGATTCAACGTGAAACAGGTACTACTATCAACCTCGAAGAGAAAAATGAAATGGGCGAAGTAAGTATTTTCAGTACCAACAAAGAAGGTGTTGAAAAAGCTGTCTCGTGGATTAAGGGTATTGTCTCTGTTCCTTCGGTAGGTGATGTATATGAAGCAAAGGTGAAATCAATCATGCCTTATGGTGCGTTTGTCGAGTTTCTGCCAGGCAAGCAAGGACTTATTCATATCTCAGAAGTGAGTTGGAAAAGACTTGATACTTTAGAAGGGATTTTAAATGAGGGTGATATTGTTAAAGTGAAATTGACAGGGACAGATCCTAAAACAGGTAAGTTTAAATTGTCAAGGAAAGTGTTGTTACCGAAACCGGAAGGAGCAAGGGATTGATTTGCAGGTAGAAGGTGTTAGGGTGTCAGGTATGAGGAAGATATATGACTTATGAATTGTGAATTGTGAAAAATTCGTTAGAAGGTTTCATCCGTTAAATTGATTAATATTATAAGAGTAGTATAGACCCCGGATAAACATTCGGGGTTTTTTCGTTATGACGAATGATAATGATTATATAGAAGTAAAAATTTATACAGGCAGTGATGCTGATATGAAGGATATGCTGGTAGCGATATTAGCAGGTATTGGCTTCGAAGGTTTTGAAGAAGAGAAGAATTTTCTTAAAGCTTTCATTCCCGAAAAAGATTTTAATGAATCGCAGTTGCGAGAAATAACGGTGCAGTATGAAATACCTTATTCCATTGCGCCCATCAAATATAAAAACTGGAATGACATATGGGAAGCCGGATTCGAACCGGTTATAATTGAAAAATTTTGTGCTGTTAGAGCCACCTTCCACCAACCAGTGAATGAGGTAGCTTATGAAATAATCATTACTCCAAAAATGAGTTTCGGTACGGGTCACCATGCAACGACTTACCTGATGCTTGAAGCAATGAAGGGTCTTTCCATGAAAGGTAAATCTGTATTTGATTTTGGCACAGGTACCGGTGTACTTGCAATTCTGGCCGAAAAAATGGGTGCGTCTGAAATTGAAGCGATCGATATAGATGAATGGAGTATAGAAAATGGAAAAGAAAATCTAATTCAGAATCTGTCAAAAAAAATCCTTCTTTATAAATCTGGTCAAATCGCTACTGCCGGTAAATTCGATATTATACTGGCTAATATCAACCGCAATATCATTTTGCAACAGATGGAATCAATGATGGCGCATCTTTCACCCGGAGGGACAATTGTTTTAAGTGGATTATTAACGAGTGATGAGGGAGTGATTACTGCAAAGGCTGAAAATGTTGCGCTGAAACTTTTATCGTTAAATGAACGGAATAGCTGGATATGCCTGCAGTTTGTTAACGCTCAAGATTAATCAACGGACTTCAACCTCTTTTCTTTACTTTTATATTTCTATTCAACTAATGATAATGAAAGAAGTTTTACTTATTTTATTAGCATATCTTATCGGTTCTATTCCAACATCCGTATGGGTAAGCAGATACCTTTATGGTATCGATATCAGGGAGTGGGGAAGTGGCAACGCGGGAGCCACCAATACTTACAGGGTACTAGGCGCAAAAATGGGCACCTTTGTAATGATCATTGATATCTTAAAAGGTGTATTAGCTACCAGCCTGTATCTTTTAATACCTTACTATATGCATGATGAGCTTGACAGGACTAACTTCATGGTTGGTTTAGGACTGGCAGCTGTACTAGGGCACATTTTCCCCATTTGGGCAGACTTCCGTGGTGGCAAAGGTGTAGCGACGTTACTTGGAATGGTACTAGCCATTCAGCCTATTGTAGCTTTGTATTGCATTGGTGTATTTATGATGGTATTATTTCTTACCAGGTTTATTTCTCTTAGTTCTATATTGGCAAGTGTTGCATTTGCAGTTTTTATTTTATTTATTTTTAATGAAAAGGAAACCTTGTACAGGGGTTTTGCAATCATTGTTGCATTGATGGTTGTACTTACCCACCAGAAAAATATAGGACGGTTATTGCGTGGAAGTGAAAGTAAAGTCCCTATATTAAAACACCGCGACAGGCGCAGGAGCCGCAGGCACGCTGAAAGCGAAAAGTGAAATTGCCTGCTTTTTTTTCTTATACATTGAAGTTTTACGCATTACCACATCAACCCCTGTCCTTTAAATAGTGAGCTTATAGTATACCTGTTTTATTTGAAGCATCATAGCCTTGATGTTTAGTTGATGCATAACAAAATATTGTTCTGAGCTCTTTTACCTGATAGGTAGTAATGTTAAAGATTATATGACAATAAGTCTTAATTCATCTCGCTATATAATTGGTACAATCATTGAATTTCTGATTCAACTAAATCCGTCAGGCATGAAAAAAATAATTTTATTAGCAGTTGCTGTGAGCACTTTATATTCCTGTGCACGCAATGCTGTTACTGGTCGTAATCAGTTAACACTTGTTCCTGAATCTGAGGTGCAGGCAATGGCGCTTACTGAATATAAAACATTTCTATCACAGAATAAAGTTGTCAACGCTTCAGCTAACAAGGATGCTGAAATGGTAAGAAGGGTGGGACAACGTTTAACAACTGCTATTACTCAGTATTATACCAGCCAGGGTAAGCAAAATATTTTGGATGGTTACCAGTGGGAGTATAACCTGGTAGACTCCAAGGAAGTTAATGCATGGTGCATGCCCGGTGGTAAGATTGTCGTTTATACAGGACTGTTACCGGTAACCCAAACAGAAGCTGCGCTTGCAGTTGTTATGGGGCATGAAGTTACACACGCGCTCGCCAGGCATGGTAATGAACGCATGAGCGAGGGGCTGGTTCAGCAATTTGGACAGGTTGCTTTATCTGTTGCGCTTGCCAACAAGTCGCAGGCAACACAAAGTATTTTTAATACAGCTTATGGTGTAGGCACCAACGTTGCCGTAGTGCTTCCATTCTCACGAAGGGATGAATATGAGGCGGACCAGTTTGGTTTAAACTTCGCAGCCCTTGCAGGTTATAATCCGCAGGAGTCAATATCGCTTTGGGAAAGAATGGAAAAATCCAGTTCCGGTAACAGGCCACCAGAATTTTTAAGTACGCATCCATCTGAAGGGAACAGGATTGAACGTTTGAAAAAGCAAATGCCCGAAGCACTTAAGCTTTACAAACCAAGATAGATAATGCTTCTGTTTTTATAATAATATATCGCCATCAGCCCTAAGCTTTTCCCTAAACTATCTGCTCTGACCAAAATGTCTTGGTCAGCAGAAGATCTCAATATATATTAACTGTTTTTAGTCTTAGGGCTTAAAGTTGACTACTGATAGCATCAGGTGGCACATTGTTATTTGTTTATAATCATTAACATATAACAATGAATAATTAACAATTTGCATTTAACAATTTACAATTAATCATTATTTCCTATCTTTGCGCTTCCTTCAGATTTTTTAACCTAATAAATATTGAGGCATGACGCAAACTTTGTTTGAAAAACTTCAATTTAACGACGAGAAAAATCTTCTTATTCAGGGTTTACCATCTACCATCGAAAAACAGTTCTGTAAGTTGTCATTCGCAAAAAATATGACACCGCTTCTTAAAGCTAAAAGAATTGATTTTGCATTGGTGTTTGCAGTAAACGAAAGGCAGTTAAACGGTATCTTATCTGATGTACTGCCCGCTATGAATGACGAAGCAAAACTCTGGATCGCTTATCCCAAAAAAACTTCTAAAATTGCAAGTGACCTTAACCGGGATTGCAGTTGGGATAAGGTAACTGAGTCTGGATATGAATCCATGAGTCAGGTTTGTTTGGACCACGTATGGAGCGCATTGCTCTTTCAAAAAACAGAACAACTTGTTGGAAGAGTTCGATCTTCGGTGCTTGAAGCTGTATAGCTGTCAGCCGAAAGTTTTCTCTCACCTTTTTATTTTAATTTAAGAATCAATAACATTTAAGATGATGCAGACTATAAGTTTACATCATCTTAAATGTTATACTGTAAAGGTTATAAAAGTATTTCAGTGCCGTTTGCTGCAGATACCTATTTTATAATTACCGTACCGGCTTTATAAAGGATCTCTTTTTCAATTTTTTTAAGATGCTGATGCGTTTGTATTAGCATCAATTGTTCTTCGGAAGTATGGTGTTTTTCAAGGTCTCTTTGATTTTGATCTATCAATTGCTTTATCTTTTTAAGTTTAAGATAGTTGAAACAAGATACTATTTCTTCTCTGTAATTATCCTCCCGTGTAGCAACCGGCATTTCGTAAGCTTCTTTCCACTTTGTACTTAGCTCGTAGGGAAATTCAACGAGTGAGCTAACCAGCTTGCTTAGTTGCTGATCTTCATTATACAGAAAAGTTTTTGTTGTAGGCTCAATGCCTTCTTCATACCAGGTTTTATAAATAGCTATAATACGAACGAGTTCCAGATTATCGAACGCTTCTTCATCAGAGAGTTCTTCAAAAAAATAATCAGCCACTTTTTTATTTCCATCCCACTCTTTCAAACCAAATTCCAGTAAAGCCCTTACAACGGCTCTCTCCTGCATTTCATCCTTCATCAGTAAGCTGAGTATCTCACTGTCAGCTGATTCAGAATGCGGAATACTATTGGCTATCTGTGGCGGGACAAATTCATCCGGAGGTTGTTTGCTTTCCTGTTTGATAACGCGATCCCTGATAAATTTGTTAACCAGTGCATTCAACCCTGTTTCTTCAATTTTCATCAGCTCAGAACACTGCCTTATGTAGTCTTGCTGCTTTGTAAAATCTTCTGCCTTGTTGATCTTCGAAATTGTTTCCGCTATCTGGTTAACGACACTTGCTTTTTTACTGGTATCATTACCGGCATCTTTTAAAGCTACTTCCACCTGGAAGATGATGAAGTCTTTTTTATTGACTGCAATAAAATCACGGAAAGCCGCTGCCCCTAATTTGTTTACATAACTGTCCGGGTCTTCTTTATCGGGTATCAAAACCAATTTCACATTCAGTCCTTCTTCCAGTGCCATGTCAAGTCCACGAAGTGCAGCTTTAACTCCGGCACTGTCGCCATCATAAATGATGGTGAGGTTATTAGTATATTTTCTTACAAGTCTTAGCTGATCCATAGTAAGCGAAGTGCCGCCGCTTGCTACTACGTTTTCTATGCCTGACTGATGGAGAGCGATAACATCGGTGTAACCTTCTACCAGCAGGCATTCGTCGCTTTTATCAATAGCCTGCCGTGCGAACCATGTTCCGTATAATATTTTACTTTTGCTGTAGACTTCATTCTCCGGTGTATTGATGTATTTCGGCGCCTTGTCATTACTCTTTATTATCCTCGCACCGAAGCCAATGATTTTACCGGTATTATTATGAATGGGAAAAATAATACGGCCACGATAGTTGTCAAGTAATTCATCGTTGCGCGAAACAACCAATCCTGATTTAACAAGAAACTCCTGGTTGAACTGGTTGGCAGTAGCAGCTTTTGCAAAGTCATTTTTTTCTTCTTTGCAATAGCCCAGCTGAAATTTTTTTATTACTTCATCTCTGAAACCTCTTTGCCTGAGGTAACTTAAACCCACGTCTGTCCCTGAGTCTGCATCAAACAATATATCAGAAAAATATTTTTGTGCGAAAGAATTTATGATGAATAAGCTGTCAGCGACCTGGTGCTGGATAATAGCTTCAGGACTAACGTTTGTCTCTTCAATCGTTACATTGTATTTAGCGGCAAGCCATCGAAGCGCTTCTACGTAAGAATATTTTTCATGCTCCATCAAAAAGCTGATAGCGTTACCGCTGCGTCCGCAACCAAAACATTTATAAATTTCTTTTACCGGGCTTACCGTAAAAGAAGGACTTTTCTCATTATGAAAAGGACAAAGCCCCATATAGTTCATACCACGTTTTTTAAGCTTTACGAACCCACCGACAATTTCGATGATATCGATCCTGCTTGAAATTTGTTGTATGGTTTGCTGTGTAATCAAAATAAAGAGGAAATAATTATTATTGGTTGGCTAAAGTTATAAGCTGTCAGCTATCAGAATCAGCTATCGGGGGAATCTGTACTATAATGAGCTCCTTATAGCTGGTAGAAGAAACCCGGTTTAGTTTAAATCAGCACTCAGTTGTTTTTTTAACTCCTGGATATCAGAGACACCTTGCTTCCGCCAGGTTTCTTTTCCATTCTGATAAATTATCATCGTTGGTATTGCTTCAACTTTTAACACTTTCATGATGTCAGTATGGATACCTGCATCCACTTTAGCGAAAGTAAATTTACCACTGAGATCTTGCTGCAGTTGATTGAAGACGGGTTCCATTTTTTTACAGGGAGGACACCATTCCGCGCCAAAGTCGATCAGCACTTTGCCGTTTGATTTTAATAATTGAGTGTAATCAGCCATCGTCATTTGTTTCATTGCAGGAATACCTTCGGTTGGCTTGTCACTGGCTTTCCATGAGGTTAGTCCTCCCTTTAGTTCCTGTACATTAGTATAACCATTTTGTCGCAGCCATTCTGCGGCTTTACTACTGCGGCCACCCGACGCACAATAAATCATAACAGGTTTATTTTTTTCGAGGTATTGAACGCGATCCTTAAATTGTTCAAAATTTACCCAATCGGCCTGTAGAGAATTTTTTATGTGCGCATTCTGGTATTCGCCGGCGGTTCTTACATCAAGTAATTGAGCGTGAGGTGCCGATAGTCCTTTCTGAAAGTCATCCGGTGACAGTGTAGTGGATTGAGCTAACAGCCCTGTAGTTGCACTCATAAATAATGCTAGCACTAATAATTTTATATTCATACAATTAATTATTTATAAAAAATAAAGAATGTAATCTACGTCACAAACCGGAGCCGTAATTAGAAGAATACTTTTAGCATGTTAAAATTGTTCCTAATCCCTTTCGTAGTGATACTTCAATACTGCCTTTAAAGATTCTATTACATTGTAAATGATTGGGCACCTGATATAATGCAGAAGCGTGCCTGGCAAACGACGGACAAATCCCGGCTTATGCAAATGAGGAAACTCACGGCATTCCATGAATCGATGTGTATAAATGATACACTTATTATCTTCCAGAAAATGACAAGGGATAGTATTGACAATCATCCTGCCCTGCTGACTTTCTTCAATGTAGGTTTCTTTAAAAACCGGTAACAGTATATTAAGATGAGCCGATAGTAGCTCAGGTTCACCCGGCTCAATGTTAATCATTAAAGAGCGACAGCAATTACCACAAGCAGTACAATCTATGGCTTCACTCACTTCCTTGTTCAAATGATGTACGATGGTATCCATTGATTGCTCATCCTGTTGTATGAGGTACAAAAGGAAATTATTATTTTCTTCTTCCTTTGTTTCTTCCAGGAGCTGAAGAACAGCAAGATCATAGATCAGGGGTTTTAGCAATTGTTGAGTGTTAAGTATAATGAATTATAATTCAGCTTTTAGCTTTGCTCCAAAGACGTTTGTTTTGAAATATGCGATGTTATCTTTTTGTGGTATCAACCTTCTTCGGTTTAAGTAAACTGTTTAATAACCCCCGTCCAGCGTTTTCCAACCTTCGCCGGGAACTGTCTGTATCGGTGGTGCCCGACCGGGAACTATCTTTGTTACCGAAAATTCTTTTCTTTAATTCTTCCTGTAAATTTTTTTCTACATCTTTTCTTACTGCGCTTACGGTATCTCTCAATGCTTTTTTTGAACTGTCAATCTTAGATAGTGCGAATGATACAGCTTGTTGCTTTAACTGATCCGCGGTATTACCGGCAGCCTCTCTCAGATCTGTTTTAAATACAGGGTTCTTAATTGTGCCATCCATCTTTACGTTTAAGCTCACGGTCTCACCTAGTTTCAACGGAATACCTTTCTGATTAACCTGGGCTAAAAGGCCGTTTACAAAATTATTCCCTTTGTCTCCCATCAAGGCTCGCGGGACTTTAAGGTTAATAACATAATCCAGTGTCTGATCGAAACCATGCATTCCACCGATCTCCATTTCAATGTTTTTAACTTTAACGGTAAATGGTTTCACCAGCACTTTACCTTTTGTAAATTCAACGTAGTTCTTTACATCCTTTAAAGAAATTTCTTTCAGTTCATTAATATTAAGGATGTCTGCCAGCTTATCCAGGGGAGCGAATTTTTTGAGAAAACCTTCAATCAGTAACAGGTTACCCTCACCACTAAGCGAACTCAGATCAGGCATCATGTTATCTCCAAGCGTACCGTTCATATTCAATTGAGAAGATAACTTACCGGCAATGAACTGCCCGACCGGCATCAATTTTTGAACTGTGTTAAAGGTGTAAAATGTTTTTTCTACATCCAGTCCTTTCACGTCATAATGCAATGAGATTGCCGGTTTCTTTTTGCTTTCCCTGGTAGAATAGGTACCGTTGATTATCATTGTGCCGTCAAGCGCGTCACCCGAAATATTATCTAATTTAATAGTTTCATCTTTCATCAACATCGATCCAGTGAGTTGTTGAATTTCCAGTTTATCGTATAGCACTCTTGCTACTTCGGCTTTGACAGCGATATCAAGATTGGCCGGTACAGCGAAAGGCGGAGAAGACACAGTGCTTTTAACAGCGGTATCTGTAGAAGTCCCCATCCAATCGTTCACATTCATTTTATCAGCTTTTACATTCAAAGAACCCCCCAGTGTTTTATTACGGAATACATAAGGAAGCATATTGCTGATCGTACCGTTGGCCGAGAAATTAGTTTTCTTGTATGCACCGTCAAGATCGCTGACAGTAATATCTTTCGGATTGAAGGTCATGAATAAATTATTTACTTTAATTCCGTCGGGGTAAGCGTTGGAAGCATATTGTAACGCACTGACAGCAATAGTGCCGGCAGCATTAAACTGTTCGTATTGTTTATTTTCTATAGCCGACATATTACCCCTTGCGGTAATATCGGCCTTTATCAGACCGGTTAACTTCGTGCCTTTTTCCAGCTTAACAAACTGTGCCATATCAGAAAGGTTCAGTTTTCCCTTTGCGGCTGCATCTATAAACATATCACTTACAGGTGTCTTCATGACAAACCGGAAATCAAACGGCTCTTTGTCCATTTCAAGATGTCCCTGAAGAATATTTAATACAGTATGATCCGTTATGCCATCGGGGTTATCTACTTTAAGAGAAAGATTAATATTATTAACCGGCTTGGGAAGGTCGGCATATTGAAAAAATCCATCCTTAATATCAAGGTTGATATTATAAGCAGGTAAAGTCTTACCGCTGTAGGTGCCTTTTACAAACCCGTTAAATTTTGCTGCGCCTTTTGTTTTTATCTTTTCAAAATCATTTTGATAAATAGAAGGGATAAGCGATAATATATTTTTAAAGTCGGTTGAAGGCGCGTTAAAAGTCAGGTCCATACCGTATGCACTATCATTGAGCAACCGCAGAAAACCTTTTGTAGCGAGTTGAAGGTTGTTGACTTTTATATTATCCGTTTCAAACTGGTATGTATTTGTTTTGTTGTCAACCTGTATATCAGCGTCAATACTGGCTTTGGCTTGTGAGAGATAAGGGATGTTATTCATGATGAAACTTACTGCATCGGTTTTGGTGGAGGTTTTCAACATAAAAATATCAGCATTAAAATCACCACTTCCTTCATGATTTAGATTGATGACTTCACTGCTCATGTTTCCTTTTCGGTCGTCATAACTTACATATCCGTTGGTGATGGCGTAATGCTTCAACTCAACCCGGAATGGTTTAGACTCAGTGGATGTATCATTGGAAGGCTGGTTTTTTTTCATAATATCCCAGTTTGAGTTACCGTTTTTATCAACAATGGCATGTATGCGTGGAGAATTAATATTTATATTGTTAATGACCATGTTATCACTTTTTATTACACTTATCAGATTAAGCGAGATGTCAAGATTATCTGCTGAAAACAATGTGTCTTTCTCAAAGGACTCTTTACCCACTACCTGCAAATTTTGCAATGCAACCGACACGGCGGGAAAATGACGAAACATAGAAATATTTGCATCGGTGAAATCTACCCTGGCATCCAGGTTTTTATTGATAGAAGATTTGATTTTTAGTATAATTTTATCCCTGAAAAGAAAAGGTGCAGCAAAAGCAACTACTACCAGCACCAATAAACTTATTACCAAAATTTTTAAAATTTTCTTAACCATATTCAATATTTTATTTTATGCTGGGAGTTAGTGTTGATGAACTTATCCGGTTATTAAATTTACCAGTGTGATGGCAACTTATATTGAAGTTTGCTATCCTCGCGTCAGCTATGAAGAGAAATCATACAATCATGATTTCCTGTTGCCGACCGTTTATAACTGCCGGCTGAATTTACCATCATTTATACCTGACATAATTTGAGCGTGAACGTCAATAATTCCCACTGTTCAAAATTACAACTATGACGCCAGAAAGGACAGAACGGTTGTTAGCTGTTTTAAACAAACGCCAGGGAAATATAACAGTGCTGCTGGAAAATGTATTCGACCCGCATAATATCTCTGCTGTAATGCGCACCTGTGACGCGATAGGCATGCAGGAAATTTATGTTTTGAATAACAAAATTCCACCTCATAAAAGGTGGGGAGCCAAAAGTAGCAGCAGTGCGAGTAAATGGCTTACTATTCACCAATTCTCTGACGCAACATCCTGTTTCGAAGCGCTTCGTAAAAAGTATACGCTTATATTGACCACTCATTTAAGCAGTGATGCTATCAGCCTGCACCAGATTAATTTTGTGCAATCCATCGCCCTTGTTTTTGGTAATGAGCATGCGGGTGTAAGCGAAGACATCAGGGCGATGGCCGACGGTAATTTTATTATCCCACAGGTAGGTATCATCAAATCCTTAAATATTTCAGTGGCTTGCGCTGTCACTCTGTATGAAGCTTTTCGGCAGAAGACCCTGGCAGGTGATTATGATAAAAGAAGTTTACCGGAGGGGCAGTATAATCAATTATTAGCCGAGTGGGGATTTACAGGTGATAGTTATTGAGGCTAGATCATTAATTAATCACATATTTTTAAATATGGCGCATGGAATGTAATTTTACCAGATGAAAAAGTGGATCCTCCTTACTTGTATCATTACAGCGCTTATTAATGAAGTCAGTGCACAACAAAAAGATACACGTTGGCTCAAAGGAATGTATATTCAGTGGGGTTATAACACCGAGGCTTATACGCGTAGCAATATTCATTTTAAAATGAGCAATGGTAATGATTTTACCTTACATCATGCCAAAGCGCACGATTCAAACGACTTCGATGCTATTTATAAGGAAGTGTCACAGATATCTATTCCTCAATACAATTACCGGTTTGGCTTTTACCTGAATAAACAAGGTACCCGTGCGCTGGAAATTAATTTCGATCATGCCAAATACATTGTTACCGATGGACAGAAAGTACATGTCACCGGCACTATAGATGGAAAACATGTTGATGGCGACAGTGTGTTAAATCCACAAAGTTTTCTGCATTTTGAACATACCGATGGTGCCAACTGGCTTCATATAAATTACGTACAGCAGGGTACTATCTTTGAAAATAACGCACATACCCGTAAGCTGCTGACTTATATTTACAAAGCGGGTGCAGGCATAAACATCCCCAGGTCGGATTTTACATGGAGGGGCGAAGAACTGAATAATAATTTTCATGTAGCAGGTTATAATGTCAGCGCTGAAGCAGGTTTCCGTTTTTATCCGCTCAAAAGATTTTTTATAGAATGGACGGGCAAGACAGGTTATGTCCGCTATATTAATGCGCTGGCAAATACTACCAGCTTAAAAGGAAACCGGGTAACCCAGGGCTTTATGTATCTTGAAAGCATCGCAACGATTGGCTTTGAATTTCCTTTTTGAGAAGGCAGGAAGACAGTGCTTATCAAAAATAGATTTCCTTGAAGTCAAGTTCTGAAACCGGCTTATGTAATGCTTCATGCGGCTGTAGCCACAACTAGCTTTCCTGCCTTAATTCAATCTTTTAAAAATGATAATATATAGTCATTGATTTCTTTTCGCTGGGCCTTACTTGCACGGTCATCCATATCATTGTGGATAGTATGGGGTAATCGTATAATCTTTATTCCAAATAATTGTTGTTCTTCGGAAGATGGTATAACGCCCACATCAGCGGGCTGGTCACTTGAACGAAGGGAAAAAACTTCAGGGTGTTTGGTTCTGGGTAATGCCACTCGCCTGTTATCAAGCGTAATAATTTTATTAACAAGATTAGGATATTGCTGAGCGAATAAAGCCGACATATCTGCTCCGTTTGAATGTGCGATCAACGTAAGGCGCTTAAAATTTAATTTCGGTCGTGACCTCTTCAATTCATTAATAACGAATAAAATATTTTCTGCCCCTCTTTCCCAGAAAGGTCTTCTAACCACCTGTGGCAATCCGGTTAGAGGAATTAAACTGTCTGTTGTCAGTTCGTGCTGGATGATTACAACAAAATATCCTTTCGGCGCCAGCTTTTCAGTCAGGTACGAATAAGCTAAATAATTGCCTCCCTTGTTTTCTCCGTAACCATGACTAAAAATGATGACCTCCCGGTTTGTAATATTTTTTTCAGTCTTTTGCTTGTATAAGGCAACTGGAATGACACGATTTCTTAAGCTGTCAAACCAATTAAGCGTATCCACTTTAAAACTGTATTCTTTGTCCGCATCATTGATTATTATTTTTTTGTTTGAAGAACAACTTATTACCGGGATAGTAAATAATACCTGCATGTAAATATTTCTCTTCATGCTGATTGGTTCGATTTGGTTGTTTTCTTTCAGGCCTCTAATTCCTTCAGTAATTCTTCTGACTGTTGCAGTGTTTTATTATAATACTTCCAAACCCATTTTGAGTAGAACGATAAGAACAGGTAACCAATGGGAAAAGACAGTATCCAAAAATACTTATTATCAGAAATATCTTTCCCGCCAAACAACTTAGACATCAATATCAGTATGGTTACCAGCAGCAGGTAACTTAAAGTAATATTAAACCTTTGCAATTTATAAAATCGTATTTTTTGTATTGCAAATTTTCGGAGTGTTTCCGTATAAGGTTTATCTACATCGCCTGTCAATTTTAATTGCCAAAGACTTGTAAGGCTTAATACTGGTAATGTTAATAAAAGCAGAGCGGACAAAATTCCTGTACCCTCTAAAAACGGTGTGTCTAATTTACTAAAATTCAGTATTAAGAAGATGACACTAATTAAACAAATAATTACCCCTGCAATCTCGGGATAGGCTATTTGTTTTATGGTTGTGTAATATTTTTTCCTGGTTATCTGATCAATCATTTCAGTGCTAAAACTTGGGCGCTTTTGCAACTGGCTGTTTAAATCATGCCAACTGTTTTTTAAATCATCTAATTCCATAATTATATAGTTTTAATAATCTGCTTTTTTATTTTTTCTTTGATCCGTGATAATTTTGTGCCCACGTTACTTATTGAGATACCTGTGATTGCTGCGATTTCTCCGTAACTTTTATTTTCTAAATAAAGTAATACGATGCCTTTGTCAAGAAGGTTCAGGTTATTCAAGTGTCGCTTCAGTACCTGCCAATTTTCTTCGATCCCATTATCACCTGGTTCATAGAAATCAAAAAATTGATTATCCATTGGCACAGTCTGAATTTTCTTTTTAGCAATTTTAAGATGATAGATAGCTACATTCATTGCAACGCTATACATCCAGGTATTTAAAGCAGCCCTTTGGTTAAAAGAATCAAATGATTTCCAAAGCTGGTAGATGATTTCCTGCACTAAGTCATTCCTGTCTTCTTTAGTATTTGTATACACAGAGGCTACTTTATATATCAAGCCTTCATTATTTTTAATAGCCGTTATAAATAGTTCTTTTTTATCCACTAAAAATGGCAGGATTTTATTTCTATATAGTATTAGTGTACCACAAACAAAAAAAGTCACACACGGATGAAGATATATCTACCCATTTATGTAATCGGGAAATATAGATCCATACTAGTGTCATGTTAATTTTGTAATGTCGTATTTGCTATCAGCCGTCAGCTTTCAGCTATCAGGAGGAAAGTATATCATAGATTGAATTACTGACAGCTGAAGGCTGACGGCTGATAGCAAATCTTTTAAGACATTTGATGATTGACATGACACTAGTCTTTTAAAATGGTTCCGTGCTACCTGTATGATAAAATCATTTTAGCCTTTAAATTATACAGTATCTTTCTCAGCCGCAATCTGTTTGCTGTTATGGATACTAACATTCAACTCGAAACCGATGAGTAAAATAAGCGAGTTGATATATGTTAATAACATTATGATCAGGACAGTGCCGATGGAACCATAAACTTTGTTGTAATTGCCAAAGCGGTTAACCCAGAATGAAAACAGGAACGTAGTAACGATGGTAAGGAAGGTAGCCAGGATAGTGCCCGGCGAAGACAACCGCCAGCGCTCCTTTACAGCAGGAGCATACTTGTAGATAAAGGCTATCGCATAATATATCAACGCTACTATTACAACATACCGCAATGAATCGATCAGGCTTTTTGAGGAACGGCTGTGAATATTCATCCATAATAATAAACGGTTAAAGACCTGACCTTGTACAATGGATAATATCAATGAAATAAGGATGAGTACAATCACCAATGTAGTTAGTTTGATAGCCATCCACCGCGATTCAAAATAATTTCGTTTTGAACTTTTTATGAGTGATTTATTAAAGGTCTGCATAATGCCAAGCATAGCATTAGAGGAATACAATACCGCAAGAAAAAATCCAAGAGATAACAAGCCGCTTCTTGGTGTGTTTAAAAAATCATTCAGAAATTTAGCGACAGCAAGAAAGGCTGCCCGGTCGCGGATAAGGTCATTGGCAAGTAATAATAACTGCCTCGTAATAGCTTTTGACACCGGCATATAAGGAAGCAAGGTGCAAAGGAAAATCACTGCTGCGGGGATAGCCATCAGAAAATTAAACGCGATCGCTGACGCTCTTTCATTTAATCCAACCTTTTTAACCTGCCTGGAAAAAGTTGACATTACATCATATAAAGGCAATCCTCTGAAGCCGGGTAAAAATACCAGCTTGCTTTTGCGGATCAAGGTTTTAACCGGTGATGTATTTAATATAATTCGTTCCAGTTTGGTCATCCTGCTGTTATTTGTTAAGGTTGTCTATAGCCGGCTTTGCCTGCAGGTATTTATTCAGCGCCTCCTGGTATTCCCTGGCATATTTTAAATGTTGTTCGTATGTATTAGCGAAAGTATGGTGACCTGAGAAATCACTTTTGGCAACGAAGTAGAGGTAATCGGTTTTTGGAGAAGTCAGTACCGCATTAATGGTAGTCGTTGAAGGAGTACAAATCGGACCCGGTGGCAATCCGTAAATACGGTAAGTATTATAGGGCGATTCAACCAGCAGGTGTTTATTATAAATTCTTTTCAAACCAAAATCTCTCAGTGCATATTTTACCGTAGGGTCAGCGCCAAGTTTCATTCCCTTGCTCATCCGGTTAAGGTAAACACTTGCAATATTTCCTTTCTCATCATTTTTATTTGTTTCTTCTTCAATGATAGATGCAAGAATATAAGCTGTCTGAGGCGTTAATCCCTTCGCCGTTGCCAGTTGTTTTTTTTCCCGCGTCCAGAATTCGGTGTATTGATGAATGAGTTTATTAAAAACTTTATCAGGAGTAGTATTCCAGAAAAAAGTATATGTATCAGGAAACACGGTAGTCATTACCGTATTGGAATCAAGGTGAAATTTTTGTAAAGAATCGTTATCAGTTAGATAATGAAACATCGAAGCCGAATCAAACTCAAACTTTTTTCCTGCAAGCGACGCGAGATCTTCTTTTGTTCTTAATTTAGTTATTACCAGGTTTACGGGTGACTGATGCCCGTTTCTTAATAACCGGATGACATCAAAAATGCTGCTCTTTGGTTCAACCTTATACTTACCCGGTTTAATTTGTTTCCAGTAGTCCATCCTGCTTGCAAGCCAGTTAAAACTTGTAGTGGAATTTACCATTGAATCTTTTTCCAGCAACTCCAGCACTTTGTCTTTCGTGGCATCGCCGGTAGGGATATATAAATATTTTAAAGCGCCTTTAAAATATGCTGAAGGCCCAAAAAATTTCCATCCGGCAAATAAGGCGGTCAGGCATACGATTGTAAATACAATCAGAGCTGTCTTCTTCATAACATCTATCATTGTTATCTAATATAAATAAAAAACCCTGTCTAAAAATAAGACAGGGCTATAAAAGAGAAATAATATTATTACTTACCCACCCTTAGGGGAAACAGGGGGTGTTTGATTAACAGGACGCGGAGCCGGCGCGGATTGAGTAGCCGTAGGTTTTGCATTAATTTTATCAAGCAAACCCTGCCTGCTGCCAGCTGTTCTCGGAATAAAAGCAACAGAGAATAGACACAGTAAACCAACAATGCCGGCAAATATCCAGGTACCTTTTTCCAACACATCGGTAGTTTGCTTTACACCCATAAACTGGTTGCCTATTCCGCCGATGTTAGCCGCTAATCCACCACCTTTTGGATTCTGTACCAAAACTATAAAACCAAGTATGATGCAGGAGAGGACTACTAATATAACAAAAACAATTACCATATCAATGCAATTTTAAATCTTCAATTTTGCCAGCAAAATACGTGCTTTTCTGCGGATTCTGCAAACTTAATTTGTGGTAAAGCTCGCGGGCTTTCTCTAGCTGTCCTTGTTTCGATAGTACCTCGGCCATCGATTCAGTAATCACCTCTTTTTCTTCAAGCGAATGAGCGGCAATCTTTGTGATTTCACTCTCGCTGACTTTATCGAGTATTTCTACCAGCGAAGTTTCCGGCAACCGCCGCATGGTTTTAAGCCATTCGGTAAAGCTTTTCAGCTGCCTCCCCAATTTATCCTGCTGCTGGTTGTCCTGGCTTAATTTAATTCCCTGTGAAGCAAAATAGTCAACCGTATAATATGCCTGGAAGATGAAGGGTTCTTCCCGCTGAATGGTTTGAATCTGCGGTTCCTGGTTGCCGTTAATTATTTCTATGGAATGCGCTTCTAAAGGAATTTGCGGAGCCTGGATTGTGATTTCATCATTCAAAAAATCATTCTCCTGGTGAAGCACTACTTCTTCAACAAGGTCATGAGATAATTGCCCGGTGTTATAAGATGATTCGGAAACAACTGTGTTCTTTGTTTCGTTATAAATTGAGTTGTCAGCTTCTGAAATGTTTACCTGAGTTTGAGGTTCAGAAAGCTTATACTGTAACCATAGCGGGTTATAGAAATAGATAAGCGTTTTTTGGAATTGGTCTTCATAAGCAAGGTCTTTCGTTTCATTGAGTTTCCGGCTGAGTAAATACTGGCCCACAGCGAAGTAGGGAAACTCACTGGTCAGCTGCTGCAACTTTTCAACAGGGATATCCTGTAGCGTATTTTTTTTAAAGAGATGCTGCAGGATCGGTTGCATAGTTAGAATAAGTTATGACAATATTCTTACCAGTTAGAAAAAATACGGTTAAAAATTTCGTCGGTAAGATTTTGAATGATGGTAGAATTTAGCTGAGCCTCAGCCTGATCAAGACTTAAAGTGGCAGCATAATCAAAATTACGGGTCACCGTTTCTTCACGGCTTTTCTTATCGTCAAGCCTGTTTTTTATGGTGATGCTTACAGAAATATTCAAGCGGTTGGTCGCAGCCTGCTGGTTGCTGATTCCGGAAGTAAGCGTTGGGTCATAGGAAGTGATAACGCCGCTGATCTCAAGATTGGCATCATCGCCCTGAACCTGTGTCAGCCTTGTCTGGTTATTTATTTTCTGTCGAAGCTTGTCGGATAACTGCGGACTTAATTGTGGATTTTGATAGCGTGCTTTGTTTATAATGTAGTTAACTTTCACTGTTTTAATATCCGGATCTATGTTGACATCTTTGAAACGATAAATCCTGCATCCGGCAATGCCGAATAATATTGTAAAGGTTAATACAAACAGCAGGGATCCTTTTATGTGTTTCATTTTGTAAATTTAATTCTCTGAAACCAGTGTCACGTCAATCGTCAAATATCATAAAAAATTTGCTATCAGCCGTCAGCTGTCAGTGATCCAATCTATGATACACTTTGCTCCTGAAAGCTGATGGCTGGTAGTAAAAACGACAATTTTAAGTTGGCATGAAACAAAATATTTAACAATCAACCGGTGCTTCATAAAAACCTTCACAAAACAAATGCAGTTAATAATCTACGGGTAATATTAAAGATTACTCATCGATATCGTATTCCTTTAACTTCCTGTACAAGGTTCTTTCACTTATTCCAAGATCAGTTGAGGCATCCTTTCTTTTGCCTTTGTGTTTTTTCAAAGCTTTAATGATCAATTCTTTTTCCTTATCCATTATGTTCAACGACTCCTCCACTTCTTCGTGTTCGTGGATGTCATCATGTTTCAAAAGCACCGCCTGCGACCCGGCCTGTACAAAATTAGCAGGCGACTGTCCATTCTGCAGTTCGTTCATCACCGGGTAATCATGCATCAGTGACTCTTTTGCGTAGGCTACCGCAGCCGAAGCATTGTTAGGATTTTTTAGAATATCGACAAACATCTTTTTCAATTCGGTAACATCTTTTTTCATGTCAAAGAAAAGCTTGTACAGCAAATCTCTTTCATTAGAAAAATCTCCATTAGATGGTCCATTGTGCGATGCAAGTACAGGTAACCGGTTTATATTATTTTCAGGTAAAAATCTTCTGAACACCGGACCCAAAACATTTTTATCAACAGAAAGAACTGAAACCTGCTCTGCAATATTCTTTAATTCCCGCACATTTCCCGGCCAGCCATAGTTTATTAAGAGACTTTTGGCTTCCTCATCCAATTGCACGGGAGCAGCTTTATACCGCTCGGCGAAATCCACACAGAATTTTCTAAACAACAGCGGGATGTCTTCTCTTCTGTCGCGCAACGCGGGCACCCTTATTGGAACGGTGCTTAGGCGATAGTATAAGTCTTCCCTGAATTTGCCGGTAGTAGTAAATTCCAGCAGTTCTTTATTAGTAGCGGCGATAACCCTTACATCCGTTTTCTGTACTTTGCTTGATCCTACGCGGATGTATTCACCTGTTTCCAGCATCCTTAGTAAACGTGCCTGAGTGCCTAAGGGCATTTCACCTATTTCATCGAGGAAGATCGTACCGCCGTTAACACTTTCAAAATAACCTTTACGGGCGTCGAGCGCACCGGTGAAAGAACCTTTCTCATGACCGAATAATTCTGAATCAATCGTCCCTTCAGGGATAGCGCCGCAGTTAACAGCAATAAAGGGATTGTGTTTTCTCGCGCTTAACGAATGAATGATTTGGGAAAAAACTTCTTTTCCTACTCCACTCTCACCCGTTATAAGTACGGAGAGATCAGTGTTAGCAACCTGAACCGCTGTATTCAGTGCATGATTCAGCGCGGGAGAATTGCCAATTATTGCAAAACGATTTTTTATTGATTGTAAGTCCATTTATTATTTTTTTTCTAATACCTTCAACCCCAAACATTACCTCTAAGCGAAGTTAGTCCCAGCTATCTCACCTAACAAAGTGGCCGAAGTACATTCATTAATAATCACGGCTGTGTAATCTCCTTTTTTCAAATGATGATTATTTTTGGGGAAGACAACCAGTTTATTCTGATCACTTCTTCCTGCCCAGTGTTCGCTGCTTTTTCTGGAATCTCCTTCAATGAGTACTATAAAAGTTTTACCAACATCCTTCCGCATACTTTCAAGTGATTTATGGCGGTGCAGGGTAACAACTTCCTGCAGCCTTCTTTTCTTTACAGGCTCAGGCACATCATCAGTAAAGCGCCTGGCAGCAAGGGTGCCGGGCCGCTCGCTGTAAAAATACATATACGCCAGGTCGTAGTTGCAGTATTCCATAAGACTTAGCGTATCCTGGTGATCGATCTCTGTCTCAGTGCAAAAACCGGTGATTACATCTGTAGACAAACCACAGTCAGGCAAAATTTCACGGATACGGTTTACCTTGCCCAGATACCATTCCCTGGTATACGTGCGGTTCATGAGTTGAAGAATCCTGGTGCTGCCGCTCTGAACGGGCAGATGAATATAGTTACAGATATTTTTATACTTCGCCATGGTAAACAGCACTTCGTCAGTAATGTCTTTAGGATGTGAAGTAGAAAACCTGATCCTTAGTAAAGGTGAAATAAGCGCTACCATTTCCAGCAGCATCGCGAAGGTTACTGATTGTTGCTTTGCATCATCCCGCCAGTAATAACTGTCAACGTTTTGTCCGAGCAGCGTCACTTCGCGAAAGCCATCCGCCAGTAATTCTTTGCATTCATTAATGATAGAGATCGCGTCCCTGCTTCTTTCTCTTCCCCTGGTAAAAGGCACCACGCAGAAAGAACACATGTTGTTGCAGCCTCTCATGATGCTTACAAATGCCGACACACCGTTGCTATTTAAACGGATCGGTGCGATATCAGCATACGTTTCGTCGCGGCTCAACAAAACATTTACCGTTTTTTGTCCTGTCGCTGCCTCACTGATTAACCCTGGAAGTTTGCGGTAAGAATCAGGGCCAATAACCAGGTCTACCAATTTTTCTTCTTCTATAAACTTTAACTTCAAGCGTTCGGCCATGCAACCCAGTACACCCACCATCAAACCCGGATTTCCAATTTTAAGTTTCTTAAACTCAGTAAGTCTTTTACGAACGGTTTGTTCTGCTTTTTCCCGTATTGAACAGGTATTCAAAAAAATAAGATCTGCTTCTTCCACATTGCAGGTGGCGCCAAATCCTTCCTTAGAAAGTATTGAGGCAACCACTTCGCTATCCGCAAAATTCATGGCACACCCATAACTTTCTATGTAAAATTTTTTATGATGCGGCTCAGCCTCCCTCAGCGGACTGAACGCTTCTCCCTGGCGGGATTCTTCATGAACTTGATTATTTACCTGTTGCAGCAATATCATTCGGCTGTTTAAAGTGTGCAAATATAGTGAATCGAGATTATAAATGACAAGTTGGCAGCGAAAGTGTGAGTCATAAAAAATATTAGTATAAGCGCATCTTTAGAATTTAAAATTTTTAGTCAAATGATTTATCATGGTTCAAAGTACCTTTGCCAGTAAAAGCCTGATTTTTGAAACTACTATTAATTCTCCTGCTAGCAGGATCAGCTGGTGCGTGCTATTCACAAAACAATGTTCAGAGCAGGAACGCTATGGGTTTAATCATTGGCAACGTGGTTGATCCTGTAACCAGTAAAGCAATTCCGGGGATAACAATTATCGTCAAACATTTTGATGACTCTTCCATCAGACGAACAATGATCACTAATAAGAATGGTAGTTTTGAAATGGAAAGGATACCGTTCGGTTATTACCGGATCCTGTTTTCCGGTGTGGGCTATGCTACCATGACTATTGATAGTATCCGTATTCGCCCGGAGCGTTTTGATTTCAACCTCGGTGATATAAAACTTAGCCGCAAAGCAAGTGAACTCGACGAAGTAGTAGTATATGCTGAAAAACCACTTATCGAAAACAGGGATGGGAAAATTACTTTCAATGTAGGTGAATCCGCATTAAGCGCCGGCAGCAGCACCACGGAGCTTCTAAAAAATATGCCGCTGATATCTAACGACGCGGATGGTAAGATCCTTCTTAAAGGAAAGGAGCCTAAAATTTTAATAGATGATAAACCTACTGATCTTAATTCTCAACAGTTAGCCGACCTGCTGGAATCTTTGCCTGGAAGCTCTATTGAAAAGATTGAACTGATGACAACGCCACCGCCTCAGTACGCAAATGAACCCGGGGGTGTGATAAATATAGTAACGCGTAAAGGAAAAATCGGCCTTACGGGAAGAGTGTCTGTGTCGTATGGCAGCAGGGGAGAAGGTAATCTGTCAGGCAATGCTTCCTACCGTAATAAAAAGCTGGCTGCAAATATTTACGCGGGTATTGGGGCTAACCGTTTGAATGGGCAAGGTCATTCAACAAGAGAAAATTTTTATACGGATTCTTCCAATTCCTTAAATACCGAGAACAGCAATACCAATAAGAATATCCGTCCTAACCTGCGGTTGTCGGTTGACTACGAACTTAATAAAAGAAATGCCATCAACCTTACCACGCAGTATAATTCCAACTACTTTAATAACGGCAACCTGACACGATACACCAATTTCAATAACAGCAAACTTCCTTATCGTATCAGTAACAGGCAGAACAATACTTCCGGCGATAATACAAATCCCGGCTTTTCTATCAACTACAACTATAAGGGAAAAGATCCTAGGGAAGTACTGCGCTTTATCAGCAGTTATAACATGGGGCTTGCAAACAACACAAGTAATTTTTTCCAGAAATTTTTAGATGGTAAAGGGATTGCTACCGGTGTTGACTCCACGCAGAGACAAGAATTTACCAACCGCAATCATAATTATAATGTCATCCTTAACTACGATAAACCGCTTAAATGGATGCATTCGTTGTTGTCGTTTGGCAGTTCATTCAACCGTGGCCGTTATCATAATATCCAGGTAACCGATTTCCTTCGCAAGACTGACAGTCTTTTTGTAAATAATCTTTTACTAAGCAATGACTTCCGCTTTATGCAAACGATAGCGAACGTGCGAAGCGGCATTATGGTTGAGTTTGAGAAGAAATGGAAATTCACCACAAGCCTTCAGGCGGAATTTACGCAGATCAATTTCGACTTTAGCAGTAACGCTCCCAATAATTCAAACAAGTACTGGAACCTGTTTCCAAATTTTGTATTGAGAAAAGATTGGGAGAGAGACTGGAACGCTTCTGTCTCCTACAGGCAAAGTATCCGCAGACCGGGTATAGATGAATTGAATCCCAGTATCAATTACAATGATCCGTACAACCTGCGTTTTGGAAACCCTTTCTTACGGCCACAGCTAGCCGATAATTATGATGTAAACTTCGGTACCTACAAAGGGAAATATTACGGCAGCATAGGATTAGGTTACAACAAAGTGAAAGATATCATTCAACGCTTACGCACCTTGATCCCTGATGGTAAAACACAGATTACCTACAATAATATTTCAGACAGGAAGGAATACGAAGCCAATATTTGGGGTGGCTATAATTTTTCACGGCAGCTCCGTTTAAATATCAGTGCAGGCTATACATTTAATCAGTATGGTGAGTACGATAAAGTAGTAAATCATTATATCAATGGTGATAGTTATTATACCAGTCTTAACTATAATTTTACATTGACAGATCGAATATCTTTCGATGGAAACTTAAGGTATAACTCCTTTGCTAGTCCGCAGGGAAGATCGAGGAGTAACCTGTCGCAAAACTTCGGGATGCAAACGAAGTACTTCAACAAGCGGGTGATACTTACGATAAACCTGGTTGATCTTTTTGCGCAACAGCAGTATAACAATTATACATATGGCAGCAACTTTAGTGTTAACAGTGTCAGCAATTCAAACACACGTAATATCAGGGTGGCATTAAGTTATAATCTTAATAAGAACAAGGCAACGATATCTAACAGGCAGCGTAAGCAGTTATTGGAGCGGTTGAAAATTAAAGAAGAAGAGCGGAAAAAATGATGCTGTCAATTGGTTTTCTTAAACATAGAATTGCCGAAGGAGTTGCTATCAGCCGTCAGTCATCAGCCAAACTTTGCGTGCTGAATTTCCTCCTGATTGATAATAATAGGTGAATCCGTAATTATATTACGCTAAACGTTGACTTTAATCCTGCCTGCAAGCCAGCTGTTTTTTATTGGTACCAGCCAGTTGTTTTCAAGTGCTTCTTTTGTTTGAACCAGGTTATTAAAATAGATCGTATCGGCATTGATAAAATCATTTTCCAATGCATGCTTAAGCTGCGGCATAGGAATCAGCTGCACTTTTTCTTTAACAATAAATGCAAGTAACTGCCTGTCGAAAAGAGTTACGTTGAAAACCTTTTCTATTTCTTTTATAAGTCTAACAGAGCCGTCGGTACTGCAACCGCTGACGCCGGTAGCGGTTTCATCAGCCATTATAATTATAAACTGTCCGAATAAAAGATCAGCATGGCCTGTTACCTGCTGGCCATGACTTTTCCAGCTGGTATAAAAATCTTTAAGCATGTCTTCTATCTGCAGCGCCTCGCTAATTGTAAACAACCTGTTACATTGGTAGATCCATACTTTTGAATCCTGACTGAAGTTGGCGGGTAATAAATGAGTATATTCGAATTTATGCATGATGATACAAAGTTAATAGTTGTTTTTATTCCAGATCGTTAATTATGCAGAAGTGATACTTGCAATTATCAAACTATTGCTGTCAATCAATTTAAACATTAAGCCATTCAATTGTGTTTTACTTTTATACCTATAATTATTCGAATGGCATTTAAAAATCAGCAGGAATTTATTGATGTTTTGGAAAAAGCCGGTGAGCTAATCCGCATCAAGACGTATGTAGATCCGAAACTGGAAATAGCGGAGATTACAGACCGGATAAGTAAAAGTGGTAATGGCGGCAAGGCACTGTTGTTTGAAAATACCGGTTATAACTTTCCGGTACTTATGAATGCCTATGGCAGCGAACGCAGGATGTGCCTGGCTTTAGGAGTAACTCACCTGGATGATACAGCCCATGAAATTGAGGCTTTGTTTAAAATGTTATCAGCACCGAAAGAAGGCATGTTTGATAAATTAAAGATGTTACCAAAGTTAGGGCAGTTTGCAAGCTGGATGCCAAAGGTAAGATCGGGTAAAGGAGAATGCCAGGAAGTAAGAATGGACAATCCTGATATTACCAGGTTGCCCGTTATTACCTGCTGGCCAAAAGATGGCGGTCCCTTTGTTACCCTGCCTGTTATTCACACAAAAGATCCTAATACGCTTTCCCGGAACGTAGGTATGTACCGGATGCAGGTCTTTGGCCCTACACTTACCGGCATGCATTGGCATAAGCATAAAGTTTCCGCCAAACATTTCAATGAGTATAAAAAGAAAGGCATCCGGATGCCTGTTGCCGTAGCGCTTGGCGGAGATCCTGTGTATGCTTACAGCGCCACCGCACCACTTCCTGAAAATGTGGATGAATACATGCTTGCAGGCTTTCTTCGTAAGAAAAAAGTTGAACTGGTTAAATGTCTTACGCAACCTGAGATAGAAGTCCCGGCCGATGCTGATTTTATTATTGAAGGCTATGTTGATCCGGCTGAGGAACTTATCTGGGAAGGTCCGTTTGGTGATCATACCGGTTATTATTCATTACCTGATTGGTATCCAAGATTTCATATCACCTGTATCACGCATAAAAAAAATCCAGTATACCCGGCCACCATTGTAGGCATACCGCCACAGGAAGATGCTTGGCTTGGTAAAGCAACGGAAAGGATATTTCTGGCGCCAATAAAAATGACGATGGTGCCTGAAATAACAGATATGGATATGCCGGTAGAAGGTGTTTTTCATAACCTTGTTATCACCCAGATAAAAAAAGAATATGCCGGGCAGGGACAAAAAGTAATGAATGCCATGTGGGGCGCCGGTCAGATGATGTTTAACAAGATACTGGTGCTTGCGGATGAGCATGTTAAAATTCAGGACTATGAGGCGCTGGCAAGGTATGTATCCAAAAATTTAAATCCTGCTACCGACGTGCTGTTTAGCAACGGACCTATGGATGTGCTTGATCACAGTTGCAGCAAACTAGGATTTGGAGGCAAGATGTGTATTGATGGAACGGCAAAGTATGAAGAAGAAGTGGATGACTCGCTAATTGGTTATGCCGGTGCCAATACAGAATCTCATGCGTCCGCTATCATCTCATTGTTTCCTGAAATCAGGGTCGTTAATGAAAGCCTTTTGCATAAAGGAATATCCTGCCTTATTGTTTCTGTACAGAAAAATAGAAAAGGTCATGTCAGGGAACTGCATCGGCAACTTCTAGAGGCGTTAACTTTTTTGCAAGCCGTGAAAATGATCTTGTATGTAGAGCATACTGTTGACGCCAATGATCTTCCAATTGCCTTATGGCGTTTTTGTAATAACCTTGACCCGAAAAGAGACAGTACTGTTGTACAGGGAAGTTCAAGTGTGGAACAAGGTAAAACCTTTGCCTGTTTGGGTTTAGATGGCACCCGAAAAACCAAAGAGCTGGATGATTTCCAGCGTGACTGGCCTAATATTATAGTTGCTTCAGACGAAACAATTGAAGCAGTAGACAAGAAATGGAATACATTGGGTACCGGATCATTCATTGCTTCACCATCTTTAAAATTTAAGGGACAGCTATATGGTGAAGAAGCGGCGGTTGACGGATGAATTTGAGATATATACGGAAGAATAAACACAATTAATTATAATGAGAAAATTTTTGTTGGCAGGGTGCGGAGTATTGCTATTGACAAGTATTGCGATGTCGCAGAAAACCGTTTCTGAGAATACGCTGTTGTGGCAGGTATCAGGTAATGGCCTAAAGCAGCCATCGTATCTTTTCGGCACAATGCATCTTATGTGTGCCGCTGATACGAGGCTTAGTGAAACATTGAAAACCGTAATCAAAGAAAGTGACGAGATCTATTTTGAAATAGATATGGATAATTTTATGGAGATGCTTGGAGCCATGAAATATCTTAAAATGAATGGCAACAAAAAGTTACAGGATTTTTTAACGGCAGAAGAATACCAGAAAGTAAAAGACTACTTTACAAAGAACCCCGGTATAATGACACTGGAGATGATGCAATACTTCAAGCCCTATTTTATAAGTTCTATGATCTCGGAAAAAGCGATGGCCTGTGCCAACGACGGGGGCATGGAGCAATCTATCATGGAAGAATCCAAACAATATAAAAAAGAAATCAAGGGGTTGGAAACTGTGGCGTTCCAGGCAAGTGTATTTGACAGTATTCCCTATGAGCTGCAGGCTAAGGAACTGGTTAAATACCTAGACAGTGCCGATCAAAATATCGAAAACACTAAAGAATTAATAGCTGTGTATAAAAGCCAGAATTTGAAAAAGATACAGGAGCTTACGGAAAAAGAAGAAGGCAGTACTTCACAATTTATGGACCTGTTGCTTTACAACCGAAACACCGACTGGGTGCAGAAAATTAATAATATCATTCCGGCTGGTAAAGTATTATTCGCAGTAGGTGCGGCACACTTACCGGGCGAGAAGGGACTGATAAATCTGCTGAAGAAAAAGGGTTATACGTTAAAGCCGATGGATAACAGGCAAGGCTTGACTCTTTAAAGCTTGTCTTCGACCTGTTAGATTTTAAAAACCTGCCGTTCGAAAAAAAACTTTATAAATTTTTGAGTACTTCATAAAACCTGAACACATCCATAAACGAATTATACACAGGTGCGGGAGCCACCCTTATCACTCCGGGCTCACGATAATCTACAACGATACCCTGTGCAATTAATTTAGCATGTATTTCTTTTGCATTCTTTCTAAAATATAAACTAAGCTGCGCACCTCTTTGTTCAGGATCGGCAGGAGTTATGATCTCACAGTCGAGCCATGGTAATAATTTTACGAGGTACTCAAGGTAACCAGTAAGCGCAATGCTCTTAAGCCGCAACTCATGAATGCCTGCGTTATCAAGTAATTCAAGAGAAGCTTTCAATGCTGCCATATTAAAAACCTGTGCCGTACTTATGTTCCAGCCATCGGCGCCGGGTTGAGGAATAAATCCTTTTTCCATAGTGAATCTTGTCTTTTCTTCGTTACCCCACCATCCGGCTAGTCGCGGAAACTGCAGGTCGTTACCAAATTTCTCATTAATATATATGCCGCCTGCGGAACCGGGACCTGCATTTAAATACTTGTAAGAACACCAGGCTGCGAAATCAACCTGCCATTGATGAAGTGATAGGGGGATGTTACCTGCTGCATGTGCCAGGTCGAAACCAGCATAAGCGCCAGCATTGTGAGCCGCCCGGGTGATAGTGGCCATATCATACAACTGACCTGTATAGTAATTTATCCCACCGAATAAAACCAGCGCGAGGCTGTCTTTATTGTTTTCTATCGCGCCGGTAATGTCTTCTGTAGTCAGTAACTTTTCTCCCTGCCGCGGAGCTACTTCTATAATAGCCTCCGCAGGATTATAACCATGAAAGCTCACCTGCGTTTCCACCGCATACTGATCACTGGGAAAAGCGCCGGCTTCCATTAATATCTTGTATCGCTGACCTGCCGGGCGATAAAACGAGAACATCAGTAAGTGGAGATTTACTGTTAGGGCATTCATCACCGTTACTTCCTCTTCATTACAACCCATCATGAGTGATAATGATCTTTTGAAATTATGCTGATAGTATAGCCAGGGATTGTTCGCCTGCAGGTAACCGTTAATCGCAAGCTTTTTCCAGTCTTTAAGTTCGATATTAAAAGCGTCCTTAACATTTTTAGAAAGCAAACCAAGTGAGTTGCCACAGAGATAAATCGCTTTCTTTTTGTTATGCCTTGGAAAATGGAATTTTTTTCTGAACTTTTTAAGAGGATCTTTTTTGTCTGCACTTTTAGCAAAACCGATCGAGGCGTTGAAAGACATAGTTATTAATTTTTATTATTACTGCGTTTTTTGTCGCTGGTTTTTAAATGAATTATTAGTGATAATAAACATTCATCGTTAGGTTAAGAAAGTCGTCACTGCTTCAATCACTTCCTTTTCATGATAGATCCTCCTGTGTCCAAAACCTTTGGTTATCATAAATTGGATATTGGAATAGCCGGATTGTATCAATGGCTGCACATCTTTTAAAGGTGTAATATCATCGTCTTCATCATGTATCCATAAAATGCGTGCCCTGATATTTTTTATAGCCCTGGAAACAGAGAGCCATTGTACCGTTACTCCTCCCATTGAAATGATAAGGTTTTCAAAATCTGTACGCAGGTTGTCTTTAAGTTTTAAGAAATTGAACAGCAGGTCTACGGCAGTGCTTGTTTCTGTTGCGGGTGCAATTAGTACCAGCCGCGTTTTATCTGTATGAATAATATCTTCCAACGCCAGCGAAATTGCCAGTCCGCCAAATGAATGTGCCATGAAAGTTTCGATAGGACCATACCTTGTACAGATCTCTTTGATGAACCTGCTATATTCAAGTACATTGATCCGGGTGCCCTCGCTTTCACCATGAGCCGGTGCGTCAAAAGCTAATACCTCATAGTTCTTGCTGATCATAAGTGTAATATATTTTTCAAAATTTTTTGCGGCGGATTGAAATCCATGTACTACCAGGAATTTTTTTGACCGCGGAAAATTCCAGCGATACCCTGTTACTAATTTTTTGTCGAGATAAAAATGTAATTTTTCAGCGGTATTAAAAAGGGCGGAAAGTTTTTTCTTTGATTTATTAAGAGGGGTGCAGAATAATCGCAAAGCTTTTTTAGCGGCACATTTTTTTGAGACAAGGGAAAGCAATCTTAAATTGATCCTAAGGTAGCCGACAGCAATTGTTTCTTTTAATTTCACTTGATATAGTTTTTGTCACAATCGGCTTAAGCTGATTCGAACGCATTGTGTAATTTCGGATAAAGTTAACAAATGAAGGTTGTAATTATAGGTACCGGTAATGTTGCGACTGTTTTAGGAAGAATTTTTAAGAAGACAAATTTTACAATCATACAGGTCTTTGGAAGAAACATAGACAATGCCTCCAGTCTTGCCGCCGAACTGGATAGTGTCTCCTGCTGTGAATGGAATAATATCGATAAAGAGGCGGACATATACCTTGTAGCTCTTGCCGACATTGCTTTGTATGATTTGCATACCCACCTCAATTTATCAAAACAGTTAGTGTTTCATACTGCGGGGGCTGTTTCAATGGACGTACTGAAAAATATTTCTGTAAATTATGGCGTACTGTATCCGTTACAGAGTTTAAGAAAGGAAATGGCTGTGCTAACGGAGATACCTTTCCTGGTGGAAGGCAACAATGAGTATACTACGCAGGCGATATGGAAGGTCGCGAACCTGCTCTCTTCAAACGTGTCAGCGATAAAGGAAGAAGCAAGATTTAAGTTGCATGTAGCAGCAATTTTTATAAACAATTTTACCAATCACTTATATACCTTAACCGAAGATTATTGTAACAAGGAAGCGCTGGATTTTAATTTGTTATTACCACTTGCTTTAGAAACAGCGAAACGGTTAAAATGGATTTCACCCCGGCAGGCAGCCACTGGTCCGGCTATGCGAAAAGATGAAGTTACTATTAACAAGCACCTGGCAATGTTAAAAGCTTATCCGGACATTCAAAAAATATACCGGCAGATAACGGAAAGCATTGTAACGATTAATGGTTGATAAAAGGTAACAGGTAAGTATATTATTTTCAGTGGTAACTTTGATTTCAGATATATAATTGCTAATATAATTATTACTGCCTAATGGATTTACTTGAAGCTTTCAGGAGTATCAAAACATTTGTGTTTGATGTAGACGGCGTATTAACTGACGGTTTCCTTACTATTTCAGATGATGGACAAATGGTCCGGCGTATGAACATAAAAGATGGTTACGCGCTTCAACTTGCTGTTAAGCAGGGGTACGGCATTGTTATAATTACAGGTGGCAATTCTGAATCAGTAAAGGAACGCCTCATCCGTTTGGGTATTGAAAATGTTTTTTTGAAAGTTGAAGATAAGAAAGCTAAACTGATAGAGTATTTGGAGGCAAACAATATTTCATCAAAAGAAGTGCTTTTTATGGGTGATGATATCCCTGATTACTTTGCGATGCAGTCTGCCGGACTGGCTTGCGCTCCGGCCGATGCTGCTGCGGAGATAAAAAATATATCCCATTATATTTCTCCGGTAAAGGGTGGTTATGGATGCGCAAGGGACGTTATCGAGAAAGTACTAAAATTAAACCACCACTGGCCCATGGATACTACCATTAGCAGCAAATAATTAACAACGGTCACTTCTTGCTTCGCTTTTCAATAGTTATCTTGGGCATTGAATTTAATTTGATGATATTACTGATTGCTTTTTTAAGACTTGTGCGTTGGCAGAACCTGATGTTTATCGCCATTACCCAGGTGCTTTTCTATTATTGTTTCATGTATTTTCATGATCATAATCCATTGTTCCAGGAGAATTTTTTAAAACCTTATTTGTTTCTCCTGTTGGTGATTGCCTCTGTACTGATCGCTGCGGCCGGATATATTATCAATGATTATTTTGATCTTAATATAGATAAGATCAATAAACCTTCAAAGATCATTGTCGAAAAAATTATCCGCAGACGATGGGCGATTGTATGGCATCTTATATTATCTGCTATTGGTATCGTGCTAAGTTTTTATATCGGATATAAAACCAATAATATATTATTAGGTTTGCTTAACTTTTGCAGCGCCATACTGCTATGGTTGTATTCAACAAAGTTCAAGAAAGAGTTAATGATCGGCAACATCATTATTTCCCTTCTAACGGCATGGGTAGTAATCGTTCTTTATTTTTGTGAACTGCGTTTTTATTATGTATTCAATGATGAGTCGGAAAATTATAAAAAGTATATTACCCTTCTGTTTAAAGTGGCGGTGTTGTATGGTGGTTTTGCTTTTATTATTTCTATCATCCGTGAAGTAATCAAGGACCTGGAAGACATGCAGGGAGATGAAAAACACGGTTGCAGAACCATGCCTATAGTATGGGGGATACCCGCTGCTAAAATATTCGCAGGCACCTGGCTGGTGGTTTTAATAGCGGCACTTTGTATCGTTCAGTTCTATGCCATCCAGCTTCACTGGTGGTTTGCCGCCCTTTATTGTGTGATTGTTGTAATTGGGCCACTCATTTATATTTTAAGAAAATTAGGTAAAGCGATGGTACCCGGAGATTACCACAAACTGAGTACCCAGGTAAAACTGGTTATGCTCGCCGGCATCTTATCGATGATTTTTTTTACTGTTTATAGGTTGTAGCTATGAGCTATCAGCTATCAGCCGTCAGCCAGTCTAAGAGAAGGAAGATGGTATGCATCTCGGTAATTATTGTAAGCCTACAACATCTAATAAAAACTTCCTTAAGAAAAGTAAAGATAGTATCTGCAAAAAAAAATTATAAACTAAAATATCAAAGCGTAGCTTTTTCTTAAGCTGACGGCTGACAGCTGAAAGCTGAAAGCTCCTTCTTCAATCACCAACACATGCAAAGAATCGTTCTCGCCTCTCAGTCTCCAAGAAGAAAACAACTCCTCGAGTGGGCTGAAATACCTTTTGATGTAATTGTAAAAGAAACGGATGAATTGTATCCTTCGGATTTAGCGATTGATAATGTTCCGGTCTATATAGCCCGTAATAAAGCGCTCGCAGTAAAACAGGAATTAAGTAGTAACAGGATTATAGTAGCCGCCGATACGGTTGTAGTACTGGATAACCGCATCATTGGAAAACCCAAAAGTATTTCAGAAGCTATTGAAACACTGTCTGCTCTTTCGGCAACAAAACACCTGGTGATAACCGGGGTGGTTATATTAAGCCTTGAAAATGAAATCGCTTTTTCAGATACTACTGAGGTTCATTTTCATCCGCTTTCGAGGGAACAGATAACTTTCTACGTTAATAAATACCAGCCTTTTGATAAAGCCGGCGCTTATGCTATCCAGGAATGGATAGGTGTCGTAGGGATAAAAACGATCTTTGGCGATTTTTATAACGTAATGGGTTTACCCGTCAGCAGGGTAGTGCAGGCGCTCAACTTATTAAATGTTCCATAAGATAATACAGGGATTCAACGGTATTATTTGCTATTTAACCGAGTAATTTAAGCTGCTCGTTTAAGCAAATCAACCGTTCATTTATGACAGAAAAGCTCCTGCAATTTATCTGGCATCTTCAATATTTCCACCGCAACGAATTGCGGACTGAACAGGGTGATAGCTTGCAGATCATCCAGCCCGGGACATGGAACACCAACCAGGGTCCTGATTTTTTATCGGCAAAAATAAAGATTGGTGAAACCACCTGGGCCGGTAATATAGAACTGCATCTTCATTCGTCAGACTGGTTCAGGCATTCACATGAGACAGACAGCAATTTCCAAAATATCATTCTTCATGTCGTTTGGAAAAACGATGAGCCGACAGACACTTTCCGATTTTATTTACCGGTTCTTGAATTGCAGTCAAGGGTTTCTGTGCTTTTACTGCAACGTTATGAAGAATGGATGAACAATGTTTGCTTTGTGCCATGTGAGAAAAGCCTGCACCTGGTGAGTCAGTTGATCTGGACGAAGTGGAAAGAACGGTTGCTGATAGAACGACTGCAACGCAAATCAACCTATATCCTAAAGCTGTATGAACAGAACAGGCAGCATTGGGAAGAGACATTCTGGTGGATGATCGCACGGAACTTCGGCATCCGTGTCAACGCGGATGCCTTTGAGGAGATCGCTCATTCTATCCCTATAAATATTCTTACCAGGCATAAAGGCCAGATCCATCAACTGGAATCATTGCTATTCGGACAAGCTGGTTTGCTGGATACCAGGTTTAAAGAAAGCTACCCGCGGATGCTTCAAAAGGAATACCGGTTCCTTCAAAAAAAATACCGGCTGCCAAAAGTATTCGTCCCACTAAAATTTATGAGGATGCGCCCATCTTCATTTCCTTCTATCCGGCTGGCACAGTTAGCAATGCTGATACACAATTCAACACATTTATTTTCGAGCATCAAGGATATAAAATCTCTCCCTGAACTGAAGGAGCTATTAAATATTACTGCCAACGATTACTGGCATTATCACTACAGGTTTGAGGAATTAAGTGATTATAAAGTTAAGAACCTGGGTGAAGACATGTTAGATAATATTGTTGTAAACACCATAGCGCCCGTACTATATACTTATGGGTCTTATCATAAAGAAACAACTTTTAACAATAAAGCATTGCGCTGGCTTGAGGAGATCGCTCCTGAGAATAACCGGATCACCAGGGGCTGGAAAGAAATAGGGGTTCCTAACCTGCAAGCCTACGACAGCCAGTCATTGATAGAACTTAAGACCCAGTATTGTGATTACAAACGCTGCCTCGAATGTAGTGTGGGGAATGCGCTATTGAAAAGTGAATAGTATAAAATATACATGACAGTACAATGAGACACCCTCTGGATCAGTTATCATTATAAATCACATACTTTTATTTCTTTAAACTGCAACCTTCTCCCAGTTAAAAATCACCCTGACTTCTATATCAGGATGGATGCTGTAAATTACCGGGCAGGTATGAGCTGCTCTTTCAAGAATAATTCGTTCTTTGTCCTCAAGTATTAGTTCATCCGGGAAAGAAAAGGTTAAGTTTATTCCGCCGATGCTGCGCGGATCAGCCTTCATTATCTTTTCGATTTCAATTTTAGTATTTACAAGGTCTATTTTCATATCACGTGCTTTTATTCCCATTATTGTCATCATACAACTGCCTAATGCAGTGGCAACAAGATCTGTAGGGGAAAAGCATTCAGCCTTGCCCTGGTTGTCGAGCGGGGCATCTGTTCGTATAACGGTTCCTGACTGTAAATGAGTAGCAACTGTCCTTAAATTTCCGTCGTATATAATTGTCGAGGTCATTATGTATATATTTTACATAAATTTACGTTAGAAACTCAAATACATTACGGTGAAAAATTTTTTTTTGATTACGATAGCAATGTTGACAGGAATGGTATCTGTTGCTCAGACTGACAGACATGCCAAACTGTCTTCAAGGAATGATAAAAAAGTAGAAAAGCGCCAACAACTCAATAGTATATTGAAGCATGAAGAAGAGGAAGGTGAAATAATTTTTAAGACGCATAGTATATTTGGAATAAAACTTAACACGGATGGGTATGGAGTATCTTACGAAAGAGGTAAGTATATTTCGCCGCGTAAAACCAACCTCCTTCAATTCGAACTCAACGAAAAATTAAGTAACAAAGAAGAAAAGACTACCACAGGATTCGATATTTTCGGAAACGTGTCCTCTGCCAAATATGGTAAAGCAAACAATTTTTTTCAGTTAAAAGTAGGTTTCGGTCAGCAGTTCACGATCGGTGGTAAAGCAAATAAAAATGGGGTAGCCGTAACAGCTATATATGCAGGCGGGTTATCCATCGGCCTTGTCAAGCCATATTTTATAGACGTTGAAAAAGAAAGCAATCGCGAAAGGCTTCGTGTTAAATTCACAGATACCCTGCCTTCGCCTGATCGCTATTTTATAAAAGGAGCCTCTGGATTTACAGTTGGATGGAATGAAGTAAAAATAGTGCCGGGGCTGCATGCTAAAACCGCGTTGCGTTTCGACTACGGACGATTTAATGAAATGGTTACAGCGATAGAAGCGGGGGTCAATGCGGAATATTATACTAAAAATATCGTGCAAATGGGTATCGGATCAGTTTATAGATATGAGCGTAGGTTCTTCTTTAATGCTTATGTTGCTTTTGAGTTTGGTAGGCGGAAATAAACCTTTTTAATTATTAATGGTTATCACTATGAAATGTTTTTGATGATTAGTGATTTAAAATGAATCTATTGTATGCAGGAGCTGCCGGTTATTTCGAAAATTAGTGAACAAAGTTCTGTAGTCAAGAAACCTTCATGGCTTAGAGTAAAACTCCCTACCGGTGAAAGTTTTAAACATGTTCGCGGACTGGTAGACACGCATAAGTTGCATACTATCTGTGAAAGTGGTAACTGTCCAAACATGGGCGAATGCTGGGGTGAAGGTACCGCTACCTTTATGATTTTGGGTAATACCTGTACCCGCAGTTGCGGTTTTTGCGCGGTAGCAACAGGCCGGCCCGATACTGTTGACTGGAACGAACCGCAACGTGTAGCAGAAGCTATTTACCTGATGAAAGTTAAACATGCTGTGATTACTTCTGTTGACAGAGATGAAATTAAAGATGGCGGTTCAATAATCTGGTATAATACTATTAAAGCTGTCAAAGCATTAAATCCGGCTATTACACTTGAAACGCTTATACCTGATTTTAAGGGAGAGAAAGAAAATATACAACGAATTATTGACGCGGCACCGGATGTGGTATCTCATAATGTAGAGACTGTTGAAAGACTTACACGTCGTGTTCGTATCCAGGCCAAGTACTGGAGAAGCATGGAAGTGATTCGTACTTTGAAGCAGGGAGGGGTGAGAACTAAAAGTGGCATCATGCTCGGTTTAGGGGAAGCCAAAGATGAAGTAGTACAAACTTTAACTGACCTTAAAGACAATGGTTGTGACGTAGTAACAATAGGCCAATATCTTCAACCAACAAAAAAACATTTACCTGTTGACAGGTTTGTTCATCCTGATGAATTTGCCGAACTAAAAGAAATAGGATATGAACTTGGATTGGATTATGTAGAAAGCGGCCCTCTTGTTCGCTCTTCTTATCACAGTGAACGTCATGTTACTCCCGGTTATGGCCGGAACGCGTGGTTACAACAGAAAGAACAATTCGTTTGATATGAATATAAAGAAAATAGTTACAGGAGCAATCGCGTTGTTGATTGCTCCTTTTTGTTTTTCACAACTAACATGGGTAAACGTAGATTCTCTTTATGGCGACCTTCCTGTAAGCATGCATGTTTATAAATCAACTGATCCTATAGATGGTAAAGCTAATATCGCTTACTATGCTATCGCCGGTTTAAAAGATCTTTCTTTAAATTTTACTGCAGCGGCAAAAGACAAAATTCGATTAACGCCTTCTCAGTATTATCAGCAAAACCAATCACCATTACTGGTGGTGAACTGTACTTTCTTTAACACTAAAACAGGGGATAACCTGAATACGGTTATTATAGATAAACACCCGGTGTCGTTCAATGTTTCATCAAGTCGGGGTGCTGGTAAAGACTCGATGACACAATACAGGATATTTGGAAGTGCTATTGGTATTGATGATAAAAGGCACGCCGATGTAGCCTGGTTAAAAACAAGTGGCCCTTCCAATGCAATCAAAGCTTCAGAGAAGTTAGTGGCACCGGTTGCAGAACCCGTCTTGTGTTGCAGCCTTTCTAAGAAATTTTACCGGAAACAACATCGTCAAGAAAAAAAACTTTCAAAGCTTTTCAGTGACTGGCACATGATCACGGCGGTAGGTGGCGGACCGGTGCTGGTTCAAAAGTCAGATACGCTTATTGCTAACAATGAAGAAATGAAATTCGCGGGCAAAGCGCGGTACGATAAGCATCCGCGCACGGCAATGGGCTATACCGGCGATGATAAAATAATAGTCTTAGTGATACAAGGCAGGTTTCTTGGAACTGCTGAAGGAGCTGATTTAAGACAGGAAGCCATGATTTTAAAAGACCTTGGCTGTTATGAAGCGTTGAACCTTGATGGTGGTGGAAGCAGTTGTATGCTCATCAATGGAAAAGAAACTATCAAACCCTCCGATAAGGAAGGCCAGCGTGCAGTGCCGGCAGTGTTTATGATCAGGAGGAATTAGCTGTCACCTGTCAGCCGCACTTTGTTGTGAAAGTTTATTGAATTATAAATATTATGTTATCGTTATTAATGAAAAAGGCAGGTAGCTTAAACTTGTTCCTACCCATTCCAGTTTTTATTTTATAAGCCGGTTTGCCACTATGAATTTTATGAACTGCTGATAGCTGAAAGCTGCTAGCCATCCTCAACTCGTCTTCATATCCCATACCAGCGCGCTTGCACCGAGTATAGCTGCGTCCGCTTCTTTGAGATGACTCACCAGGATTTTTACTTTGTTTTGAAATACCTGGATAAGATTCGCCTCCATATTTTCCTGCGTAGGTTTTAAAATAAGATCACCGGCTTTTGTCAGGCCACCAAAAAGGATAATCGCTTCAGGACTCGAAAACATTACAAAGTTCGCCAGTGCCAGCCCTAAAATTTTTCCGGTAAATTCAAAAATTTCTTTTGCCAGTTTATCTCCCTGTATGGCCGCTTCGTATACAACTTTTGAATCGATATTTTCAGGCGGCGTATTTCTCAACAAGCTTTCTTCACTGCTGTTGTTAAGCATCTCCAATGCTGTTAAACGCACGCCTGTAGCGGATGCGTAACTTTCCAATGATCCGAACTTGCCGGTACCTGTATGCAGGCGGCCGTTAGGGATTGTAATAGTATGTCCCAGCTCACCAGCGAATCCATCGTGACCGTAAATTAGTTTTCCATTCGCCACAATCCCGCTACCAACGCCGGTGCCAAGGGTTATCATGATAAAGTCTTTCATGCCCTTTGCAGCTCCGTACATATTCTCGCCGATTGCTGCGGCATTGGCATCGTTGGTAAGTATTACCGGCAGTTTAAATTTGTCTTCTACCAATTTTGCCAAGGGGATAATTCCTTTCCAGGGGAGGTTCGGAGCATACTCAATAGTCCCCGAATAGTAGTTACCGTTAGGAGCCCCTAATCCTATCCCTATTATCCTTCCGGGACCACCGGCTTTTTGAATCAACGAATATAAAACCCTGTGAAGCTCATCGATAAAACTTTCTACTTCATCATGACCCCTTGTAGAAATTTCGCCGGAAAATAAAATATTTCCATTGCGGTCAACGATACCAAACTTGGTGCCCGTTCCGCCCACATCGATACCGATTGCCAATGGTGTTAACGATGTGGGCGCTAATGATGAAGTGAAAGATTGAGTCATATCTATAAATTTTCAAACAGCATAAATTCTTATCTGATCGAACAGGTTCTATTTGTCAATGGCTGCCTTCTATCTGTTTGTCGAAGTCAAGTCCCTGTGCCTTCAATACACTTTGTAATTTTAATGCAAGCCAGGCAAGAAAGGCAAAACATACTGCCGCTAACAAATAAGAATTGTGCATCCCTATCGAAGCGATGTCACCAATTGAACCCTGGAAAGGTGGAATAACAGCGCCACCCAAAATCATCATTATTAAAAACGCAGATCCCTGACTGGTATATTTTCCTAATCCCCCTACTCCTAAAGAAAATATACAGGGCCACATTACAGAGCAGCATAACCCACCTGCCATAAATGAATAAACAGAAATAATACCTTTGGTAGCAACACCTGTTAACATAAAAATTGTAGCGAGCCCAGATACAGTCAACAATGTTTTTACCGGCTTTTCCTGACCATAAAAGAATGCGGCAATCGCAATGATGATAAATATGGCATAACCAAAAAGATCTCTTACATCGCTCCCGTATAAATTATTTACAATCAAAATAACCGCGAATGCGACAAACGGAACAATAACTGTAGCAACTTTTTTAGCGCTGCCGGATAAATTAAAAACCCCGATGGCGCCGGTCCATCTTCCTATCATTAAACTACCCCAATACAGAGAAACGTATTTTGAAATTTCACTTACCTCCAGGCCTGATTGAGTAAGATACCCGGGCGTTTTCAACAAGGCTCCGAAATTGTTATCGATAGTAACTTCAACACCCACATATACAAACACACCCAGCATACCATATATAAGTTGTGGATATTTCATTGCCCCCCAACCGGCGTTATTTTTAATAGCGTTTGAATTTGAATAAAACAGAATAAACACAACAACAATCAGTGTTGTTATTAATAAGGGAAGCTTCGGTATTGTTGTCAGCTGACCAATAGTTATTATCAGTCCTATAATAACGGTCATTGTTATCAATGAAAAGGCTGCTTTTGTGGATGCTTCAAATTTCGCATCCTGCTTTCCTTCCGGCAATTTTGAAAAATAAAACACCAGCGCAACAGCTGCAAAAACTCCGGCTACTATCAGGTAAAGCGTATTGATGTTTGTAACAGTAATCTCTTTACTGCCAGACCCGATGGATCCAAACAGAAAAAAACTTACGATAATAGGGCCAAGGGTTGTTCCCAATGAATTGACGCCACCGCCTAAGTTTAACCGGTGAGAACCTGTAGATGCATCGCCTAACATAATAGCGAATGGTTGGGCAGATGTTTGTTGTAATGAAAACCCTAATGCGACCACAAAAAAAGATCCTAAAATCGCAGGAAAGGAATTTGCGTTTGCAGATGGAATAATTAATAATGCTCCGATAACAGATATCAGTAGTCCGTATATAATGCCTCTTTTATATCCTATCTTGTTCAATATGTCGTACCCTAAAACACTTGAGACAAGATAGAGTACTAATGAACCAATGAAATATGCACCATAAAATGCAGAGCCGATTAATTGAGATTGAAACTGGTTTAAATTAAAATGTGTTTTACAAAATGGTATGAAGATACTATTGGAGGCCGCGATAAAGCCCCAGAAGAAAAATACAATGATAAGTACGGATAGGGCTCCGGTATTTGTTGGTTGTTTATCCTGGTTCATAAGCAATTACCTGGTTTATAATAAGAGTTGAAAGTAACATGTTTTTACTAAGCTAAAAATTTTTTCCTTTAGCAGCAACAACTAATCAAAAACCTTCCTACATTGTTGCGACAATTCTCTAAACCAACTCCTTACAATACATGGAAATAATACACGTATCTGCCGAATGTTATCCTGTAGCAAAAGCAGGTGGCTTGGGAGATGTAGTTGGAGCGTTGCCTCAGTACCAAAACAAACTGGGTCATATCGCGAAAGTAGTGATGCCCATGTACAGAACAAAATTCCTTTACGACAACCAATGGGAGGTTACACATAAAGGCGGAGCAGGACTTGGGAACTCTTTTTTTGAATATACGATCATAAAAGAAAAAACCAATAAACTGGGTTTCGATCTGTACCTTGTCGATATCAACGGGTTACTCGACAGGGAAAAAATCTATTCTTATGATGACGATACCGAGCGCTTTACTTCTTTCCAAATAGCTGTTGTTGACTGGATATCTTCGTGGAAACATTATCCCGATGTTATCCATGTACACGACTACCATACAGCTTTTATTCCTTTCATGATGAAGTACAGCTTTCAATACAGGCACCTGGCCGGTATCCCAACTGTTCTTACTATTCACAACGCGCAATACCAGGGCTGGATGGGTTGGGATAAAGCTAATTATATTCCTCAGTGGGATGGCTGGAAATGGGGAATGTTAGACTGGAAAGGAGCCATCAACCCATTGGCATGCGGCGTTAAGTGTGCTTCTAAAGTTACTACAGTAAGTCGTACTTATATGGAAGAGCTTCGCTACATGAGCAATGGCCTTGAAGATCTGTTTGAATATGAAAGAGGAAAATGTGTAGGCATACTAAATGGCATAGATAGTAAAGTCTGGGATCCGGAAGAAGATACTTACCTCGACAATCACTTTTCAATAAAAGATGCCGGCCCTGGTAAATCAGCAAGCAAGCAATTGCTATGCGAAACTTTTCATCTTGATATCGATAAACCGTTGATTGTTTTTATTGGACGACTGGTGTTTGAAAAGGCAGCTGACTTGTTACCACAGGCTATCGGTGATTCAATTCATTTCATCGATGGGAAAATGAACTTCCTGGTATTGGGCAGCGGTGACTTTTGGGTAGAACGACAGCTTGAAAGCATGCGCGGACATTTAATGGGTTTCTTTAACGCACAAATTGGTTACAATGAAAAGCTTAGCCATCTTATGTATGCCGGTGCCGACTTTTTATTAATGCCCAGCAGGGTGGAACCTTGTGGTTTAAACCAGCTGTATTCCATGCGTTATGGCACTGTGCCGATCGTAAGACGAACAGGTGGTTTGCAGGATACAGTAATTGATTATGGTGATAAAGATGGCTACGGAGTTTGTTTTACACATGCTACAGTGGGAGATATCACACATGCTGTTTACCGGGCAACATTACTGTATGATGATAAAGAAAAATTGACGGCAGTTCGCAGGCAGATTATGGAACTTGATTTTAGCTGGGATAAAAGCGCTCAGCAATACATAGACGTTTACGACAGCATAGTTGTAAAGAAACCCGTAATTACAGACGAACTATCAAATTTAATTTGAATATAACGGCCGGAGAAAATATTATTAGCTTCCTTCGCTTTAATGTAAAGAGACATCTAAAAGCTAAGTCGGACATCCGGAATGATTAATTTTTAAGCAACAAATGCGGACCAGTAATTAAGAAACTTCTATAATTATTACTTATATTAATAGTGCAAATTTTATAAAAAAATTAATATGCCACAATCAACGCTTGCAGTTATATTAGGAGGAGGAGCAGGTACCCGGTTATTCCCACTTACTGCCAGTCGTAGTAAGCCTGCTGTGCCGATAGCAGGTAAATACCGGCTGGTAGATATACCGATATCCAATTGTATCAACTCGGGTATCAACAGGATGTTCGTGCTTACCCAGTATAATTCCGCTTCTTTGAACCGGCACATTAAAAACACTTATCATTTCAGCGCTTTCAGTTCGGCGTTTGTTGATATTCTTGCTGCGGAGCAAACACCTGATAACCCTGCCTGGTACCAGGGTACCGCCGATGCGGTGCGGCAAAGTCTGCGCCATATCGGTCCGTTTGACAGTGAATATATTTTGATTCTTTCAGGCGATCAGTTATACCAGATGGATTTCCAGGCAATGCTTGATAATCATAAAAATTTAGGTGCTGATATTACGGTGGCTACCATACCTGTCAATGACCGGGATGCTCCGGATTTCGGCATTATGAAAAAAGATGAAAATGGCTATATAACGGCTTTTATCGAAAAACCTAAAACGGATCGGGAGAATTGGGTAAGCGATACAGGTACTGAAATGCAAAGCAAGGGCCGTATATATCTGGCATCAATGGGTATTTATATTTTTACCAGGAAACTTTTATTCGATTTGCTGGAAGTTGAAAAGAAAGACGCTACCGATTTTGGCAAAGAAATTATTCCGGAATCAATCGATAAATACAAAGTAGTCAGCTACCAGTACGATGGATACTGGACGGATATAGGTAACATCCATTCTTTCTTCGAAGCAAATCTAGGATTAACCGCTGACATTCCCGAATTCAATTTGTTTGATAACAGCAAATCAATTTATACCCGCGCCCGTATGCTTCCGCCTGCCAAGATCAGCGGAACGACACTCGAAAAAACGATCATCGCGGAAGGTTGTATCATCAACGCTTCGCGCGTGGAGAACAGCGTGGTAGGCATCCGCTCCCGTATCGGTTATGGTACTACGATAGTAAGCAGTTATATCATGGGCAATGATTATTTTGAAACCATCAGTGAGATAACCAGCGCCCTGCAACAGGGTGTGCCAAATCTGGGCATCGGGCATCGCTGCTATATCAGGAACGCGATCGTTGATAAAAATTGTCGTATCGGCGATGATGTACGTATCAATGGCGGTCCTCACATGGAGAGTGTCGATCATGATTTATACACTATTAAAGACGGGATAGTGGTAGTGAAAAAAGGCGCGGTCATTCCTAATGGATATGTTATTTAGTTATCAGGAGGAAGCTTGGTCAGGTTTAAAAGAGGGGACAACCCTGTGAGGTTTTTGAAAACTTCACAGGTTTTGAATATAGATAATATCCTGCATTTTAAACCTGTGAGGTTTTTAGAAACCTCACAGGTTGTTCCATCTTTTCGAGACGCTGTCTGAATAATTTCCTCAGGTAAGCTAATAGCTAAAAGCCCATCTTCACCGAGCATAAACCGATTGCCATGGCCGTTCCTACATCCACTTCTTCAACAACTTCTTACGGTTTAACACCGAAACCACGTTTATCAATCTGGCAGATTTTTACCATGAGCTTCGGCTTCCTGGGGATTCAGTTTGGTTTTGCTTTACAAAACGGCAATACAAGCCGCATCCTGCGCTCCTTTGGCGCTGATGTTGACCAGCTGCCCGCGTTCTGGATAGTAGCGCCACTTGTTGGAATGATAGTGCAACCACTGATTGGTCACTACAGCGACAGAACCTGGAACAGGTTAGGCAGGAGAAAACCATATTTTCTTGCAGGAGCTTTATTATCTTCCACTGCCCTGGTGCTGCTTCCGAATTCAGGAGCGATGGCGGGAATTGTCCCTGCGTTATGGATAGGTGCCGGAATGGTAATGGTGATGGATGCTTCTTTTAATGTTGCTATGGAACCTTTTCGCGCTTTGGTAGCCGATAATCTTCCTGATATACAAAGAACGCTTGGATTTAGTATCCAGGCATTTCTTATAGGCCTAGGCGCCGCGGTAGGATCTTATCTTCCTGAGTTTATGGGCAATCATGGCTTTAGCAACAAGCCGGGCCCTGATGGTATCGCCGATAACATTAAATACGCTTTCTATATCGGCGCCATAATCTTTATTTTGGCTATACTCGTTACCGTTATATTTTCTAAAGAGTATGCCCCTGAAGAATATGAAAAATACCATGGCAGACCGGAACAAAAAGAAAAGAAAAAATCAGTGTTGAAAGATATCCTTACTGATTTTGCAAATATGCCAAAGACAATGAAACAATTAGGATTGGTTCAATTCTTTAGCTGGTTCGCTTTCTTTAGTATGTGGGTTTTTACGTCCGACGCGGTAGCAACGCATGTATATGGATTAACGGGAGACTATACTAAATCGGTTGAATATGTTATGGCAGGCAATAAAGTAAGTTCAGCATTTGGTGTGTATAATTTCGTCGGGATGATTTATGCTTTTCTTCTTCCGTTGATAGCACGTGTTATTGGCAGGAAAGCCACACATGCCTTCTCATTGGTAGCCGGTGGTGCAGGACTGATATCTGTTTATTTTATTAAGGATGTAGCGATGCTCAATTATTCAATGGTGGGAATCGGCCTGGCGTGGGCAAGTGTTTTATCGATGCCTTATGTTATTTTGGCTGGTTCCATCCCCGCAGGAAAGCTGGGTATTTATATGGGAATATTTAATTTTTTTATTACGTTGCCACAGATTGTAAATGGTTTGTTAGGAGGTTGGATTGTTAAGCACCTGTATGGTAACCAGCCGATATATGCTATTGTGCTTGCAGGTTTTATAATGTTATGCGCGGCGGTAAGCGTGTTGTTTGTTTATGATGAAGGGGCGATAAAGATTAAAGCAGAGAAGAAAATTATTAATTATGAATGATGAGTTATGGATGGCGAGATCCATTATTCATAACTGATCATACATAATTCTTCTATAACATCAGCTGCCAGCGCATTCTTACTCCCCAGTCTCCTTCATTCTTTAAAATATTCGTTAGCTGTAATCGAAAATCTTCACCGGAAATTTTCTTTCCTTTTTTTGGTAATGCCAGTGCGGCTGCGCTAACTTCTTCCAGTTGCAATTTTGTAGCATACCAGGTTGTGTGCATCTTTGGTATGGCAATTCCCAGGATCATACCCGGCAACCCGGTGAACGATTCCGGTCCGCCACTGGGTATTATCTCATCGGTGTAAAAAGCGATTACAATAATAGAGTCCATAACTTTTCCGACCGCTTTGCGGCAATCGAAGCCCGCGATCTTTCTTATCTCCGTACCTATTTTCCAGTCTACTTTTCTTGTGGAGTCCACGATAAGATAAGTGTCCCCGTAAAGCGATTTTTGCGTAACGGACTTATTACTGTCAAGGTTGGTGGCGATGATATTATCAACATCAAACATACCCCAGAACCTGCTTTGCCTGGTATCCGGCTCGCGCCCTGGTTTATATACAGAATGATCTTTATCGAAGGTAAGATCATAAAAACTGGTAACGAATTTCGGGAAACTCTTCTTCATAGCTGCACCCCAGGAATCATTATCATCAATGAACGCATGCTGATTGGTTTTGCGTTCATATTCAATTTTACCCTTCGTTATAAATTGGGGTACTCCACCGGTTTGTGACCAGCCGGTTACTGTTATACCGATCAGCACAAAGATTACTAATAGTTTATTTTTCATAAATATTTTCGGTTGACTATTATGGTTGTTGGGCGCCGTTACTATTAAAATTCCAGGTGACTGAAAGCATAACATACCGCCTGAACGTATCGTACGTTCTTTCAGAAATGAAGTTACTGTTTACGTTTCTTTGAAAGCCGATGTTTTGGTCAAGGATGTCATAAGCGGCCAGGCGTAATATCGCCGCATCTTTTTTAAGAAACTTTTTTTGGATGTTAGCATTCCACCTGGTGGCATTGTTGTTTTTATCAAACGCATCTGTTTTCTGCCTGATACTAAAAGTACAGTCTGTATTAAATTCAAATTTTAATGGAAGGGTTACAGAAACATACACCTGGTGGTCCTGGGTAAAATATTTTGTAGGCTCATCCGGACGTATGGAAGAAGTAGTTCTGGTGTAATTGATTTGCGGCCGCAGGGTAATATCAAATTTCTTATCTTTTGAGAAATTTATGTTAGGGCCTATTCCTGCGTAAATGGAATTGTTTATGTTATTTAATGAATTAATAAAACCAACGTTGCGGTTAGCGCTGGCATTAAAATTTACTCCTACTCTTACTTCGGTTTTGGGAAGCTTTTTATTATAGTTACCATACAGGTTCAGTGAGCGGTTTCCCTGGACATTCACCGGTTGCGATATCCTGCGCCCTAACTGATCTATAAAATTAACAGTGCTAAAATCATTTGAAACAATACTGCCATATATACTTGTATAGAACTGACGTTGTGATAACAATTTATATGAATTATAATTGAGCGAGAAATTCTGCCTGAATGATTGTTTCAGGTTGGGGTTTCCAGTTCTCTGATTCAATAAATCCGTATTGTCTTTAACAGGCTGAATTTGATCTATTGAAGGCGCCCTTGTAGAACCGTTGTAATTAAAACCGATATTGGCACCCGTCGGCAAAGTAAAATTGAGACTTGCCCTTGGAAAAAAATTAGTAAAACTATATGCTGTAGAAGTATCTGTTTTTACATCCTTTCTGATAAAATCAGCATTAGAAAAATTGGCTCCGAAGGAGAAGTTTAATTTTTTGGGTCTTGCGTACCTGTAATTTATTCCGGCTGAATTGGTGAGCACGTTCAGGCTGTAATTATTACTTAAAGAGTCAATAATATTTTCGTACTTGGCACCGCTACCAACTATCTTCTCAAGCGTGGTCACTCCTGACCGGCTATGATTATCAGCAAGACTGTAATTAAATTCAAGTATTGCCCGTTTCGATAATGGTTCGGTGTATACCATCCTTCCATTTACGCCCGAGCGGATATTGTCCCTGATTTTTTGCTGATCCGTGGTTTCTTCTTTTTTTATATTACCGGAGCCATCATAGTATTTATAATCAGCATTTAAAAAACCATTGGATTGTGTGTCATTGTAAGTCAAATTCCCAGTCACTGAAATAGTCCTGCCAACTTTTTTAAATTTCTTTCGATACAGCAAAGTAGTGTTTATATTTTTAGTGTCCGCGTCCGTAGAGGTGCGCCTGGTGCTGGTATTAACAAATTTGCCGGATTGATCAAGAGATTCAGTATAGGAATCATTGACACTAATTGACTTGCCCGTATAACCCGTAGCGGTAAGCTTTAGGCTTGAGCTCGAATCGATTTGGTATTCATATGTCCCACTTACACTGTGACGAAGTCTGCTACTAAAGCTATTGCCTTTATCATTGATGTAGTATAAAGTATCAGGTAAAATATATTTGCTTTGGGTAAGTCCCTTTGCAGCGGTATTAATTTTTCTGTACTGATAGCCGGTATTTAAACTGATTTTATCATTATCCCATTTATTTGAATAGAGACCACCGGCATTCCATGCCTTTGGAAGACCCTCTCCGTAGAAATTTCCACCATACCCTAAATCATCCCCGCCGCCATCACTTGAATAAAATATCATCCCGCTTTCTTCATACATTTCACTGTTGCCTGATGCTCCGTATTTGTCACTTTCCTGCCAGTTGAGACCAGTCTTACCGGTATTAGACATGATTCCGAAAACGGAGAATTTCCGCTTCTTTTTAAAAGCATTCAACATGGCGCTGTTGCTCCAGTATTTATTGGCATCGCTGCCCAACTCAATTTTACCAAAGTAACCTTTCTTCTTGTTTTCCTTTAATTTAAGATCGATTGTTTTTTGTTTAACACCGTCATCAACACCGGTGAACGTTGCCTGGTCGCTTTTCTTATCATACACCTGAACCTTATCAACTGCGTCTGACAACATGTTCTGCGTAACGATGGTAGGATCATCACTAAAAAATTCTTCACCGTCAACCAGCACTTTTTGAACTGCCTGACCCTGCGCGGTTATTTTACCATTCTTGTCAACCTGTATACCCGGTAATTTTTTTAATAGATCTTCAATGGTAGAGCCGGCTTTCAGGTGAAAGCTATCGGCTTTGAATTCTGTAGTATCCCCTTTGATACGAATGGCGCCAGCATTGGAAACAATTACTTCAGCAAGCAACTGGCTTTTTTGTCTCATAATAATTTTACCAAGGTCAGTAGGAGAAGTGGCAGAAATAACTACTTCGTCAATATAATCCGCGTATGCAGGATGCGTGATCATTATTAA
>Ga0123336_10000287_pt1 | contig 52348 bp, 45 predicted proteins | sample SSSSmetaG_FD_96466 | JGI IMG/M metagenome (GOLD analysis project Ga0123336, IMG submission 96466) | Glacier valley bacterial and archeal communities from Borup Fiord, Nunavut, Canada, to study Microbial Dark Matter (Phase II) - ​SSSS metaG | ecosystem: Environmental > Aquatic > Freshwater > Ice...
CGTACCGAACGCGAGCGCACCGAGTGCCAAGCCGCCGAAGAACGCGGCCACGACGGCCAGCACCGCGGCGGACTCGTGACCGAGCCACAACGCGCCCTGCTGGGTCCACACGATCTGGTAGCCCAGGCCGGCGAACCCCGAGGCCGCCATCAGCACCAGCGACCAGATCCGGCGGACGTCGACGGACCGCGTGCGCGATGCCTTCAGGCTCAGTTCAGCCATCGAGCCTGACGACATAGCCCCACGAATCGAGCCGCGCGGGTATCGCGTTGAAAGACAGCGTGACGCGCCGGCCACCCGCGTTCGGCGGCACCGCATGCATCAGGTAGCTCGGGAACAGGACCAGGTCGCCGGGTTCGGGCTGCGGGCTGATCCACTTGTCCGAGTTGAATTCGCCGCCGGCGACACCGGCATGGTCGTTGCGGAAGATGAAGTCCGTGCCGCCCGGCGACTTCATGAAGACGGTGCAGGATGATTCGTGCGTCGGCGTGAGATAGACCACGCCCGACACGAAGCTGTTCGCGTGGTTGTGCATCGCCTGGCGGCCGCCGGTGTCGAGGACGTTGACCCACAGCTCCTTGATCGACCATTCGAGAGGTTCGCCGAACAGCAGCTTTCCGAATTCCACCAGCTTCGGCGCGATCAGCGCGGTAGCTTCCTGCAGCAGGGATCGTCGTTCGGGCGCAGGTTGCGGGTATGCGAGAGGTTCGGCGAGGAACTGTTGCCGGACAAGGCCTTCGGCTCGAACGACTCGACGAGCCGCCGCACCAGGAAGGGCGGCAGGGCGGCCGGTGCGCGCAGGAATGGAGTCGGGAACAACCCGATGACTTCATCCATCGATACGACGACCGACGGTGCTCGGTGCGTGACCGCACCCGGGCGGTGTCGTGGAACGCCGGCCCATCAGCCGGCGAGCGCCACGATCCGCGCGATGGACCACGAGGCAGCGATCGAACCGATCACGTACAGCAGCCCCGTGCGCAGCCTCGCCAGCGCAGGCCAGCGCGCCGCGGCCCGCCAAATCAGCCACGCGACGGATACTGTCAGGAGCTGGCCGATCTCGACACCGACGTTGAACGTCAGCAGGGCGACCGGCAGGTGATTGGCCGGCAGACCGATGTCCTTCAATGCCCCGGCGAAGCCGAGCCCGTGCACGAGTCCGAAGAGGAAGGCGACCAGCGCCGGCCAGCGGCGCGCCAGCGTTTCGCGCCGGTGCAGCGCTTCCGCGGCGACCAGCACGATCGACAACGCGATGCAGGCCTCGACGGGCGGCGATCGCAGCGCCAGCCATCCGAGCGCAGCACTCGCCAGCGTCAGGCTGTGCGCGACCGTGAACGCCGTGATGGTCCACAGGAGGCGCTTGTGGAAGCCGACCAGGAACAGCAGCCCCACGACGAACAGCAGGTGATCGACGCCGGTCAGGATGTGCTCGATCCCGAGCACCACATAGGCCGAGGCGATCTCGCCCATGCCGCGCTCGTCGTCCGCCGTCCCGTAGAGGCGGACGGTGCGCTGGCCCGCGGTGACGGTATAGACGCGCGACTGCCCGTCGAGCCAGAACACCTTGACGATCGCAGCCGAGTAGCGCTTGCCGACGCCCTCGATCGTCAGTTCGCCGCGCAGGCCGCCTTCGCCGCAATGTAGCGCGTTCTCTTGGGCCTGGCAGTTCGACGGCCACACCGGGGTGAGGTCCGCATTGCCGACGCGCTTCTCGGTCGCCGTCCACAGCCACAGGAACTCGTTCCGGGCCGTCTCACGGACTTCCATCTCGGCGATCGTCAGCTCGTGCGCGCACGCGCCGGCGGACGACAGCGCGAGGGCCGCCATCAGAGTGGCGCGCAGCCAGCGCCTCATTACTGATCCGCCGCGATGCGGACCTTGTACTTCTTCGTCAGCGCATTGACCGCAGCCGTCCGCTGTGCGGCCGCCGTGGCGTCGGCCCAGTCGAGTTGCACCGTGTTGCGCACGGCGTTGAAGTCGGCCGGTTTCGGTGGCGTCATCGCATCGAGGTGGATCGCACGCCAGCCGTCTTGCGTCTGCATGGCCAGCCATTCACCTGTCTTCGCGGTCGCGAGCGCCTTGGCGAACGGGGTGCCAAAGCTCTGCTCGAGATTCGAGTAAGGACGCGCCTTGAAGACGCGCAGCCCGGCCTTCGCATCGCCGGGCGTGCCCGCATTGAGCGCCGTGACGAAGGCCCGCACCGCGGACTCGGACGTGTCTCCCGAAAGCACCGCCTCCTGGAAATCGAAGCGTGCCGGTTCGTCGTAAGTGACGCGATGGCCTTCGAACCACTTGCGCAGGATCGCGTCGTCGGGCGTGGGTAGCGAGACACTGGCGTCGACGACACTCAGCGCCTTGAAGATCACGCGGTCACGAATCGCCTTGTCGCCCCGATCGACCTGCAGCGCGAGGCCCTCTCGATACAGCACTTCGCTATTGAGCCACACGCCGCGCAGGGCGGCCATCTCGGCAGCGTCGGGCTCGTGACCACGCGCGGCGCGAAAGACCTGCCGGGCTTCATCGTCGGCCGCGGCGTCGATGACGATCAGACGCGGATCGTCTGCGCGGCTGGAGAGGACGTGATCGATCCCGAACAGCACGGCTCCGATGACGAGGAAATGCAGCAGTGGCTCGCGTGTCCAGGCGGGCCAGACACGAGAACGACGGGGCGCGACCGGAGCGTCCCGGGTCGAGGAAAGCGAATGTGCGGACATGGAGGATCCGGCATGCGCCGGTGTTCGAAATCGTCGGGTGCGTCGGTCGAAGACCTGCATAGCGGACGCGAATGTTAAGTCCGCAAGAAGTCAGTTCCAAGACGGCGCCGCGTCGACACGACGCGGACCGCCATGAAAACGGCGCTGCGCCTAGCGGACGCAGCGCCCTCTTCCGCCGCGTCCTTACTGGACGCCGGCGACCGTCGTCGTGCCCGAGACTTCGATGTAGATCGGGTTGCTGTAGAACCACAGATCGGCCCACGCGGCCACGTCGAAGGCGACGTACTTGACGCCATTGACGACCGGCAGGTGGTTCGGGCAACCATCGATGGGTGCGGCCGTGACCGGATACGGCACGCCGTTGGCCGGGACGTTGCTGCCCGCGTTCGCCGTGCACGCGATCTTCAGCGAACCGGGTGTGGCCGGCCGCGTCGGAGTCGCGTTCGCGTCGCTGATCGTGGTCGTGGCGTTCGTGTAGACGTCCGGCAGCGGATTGCCGTCGGCGTCGGTCTCGAACGGCACGGCCGCCGGCAGGTTGGTGCCGCGGACACGGACGTACTGGGATGCCGAAACGGCCGGGATGCGGTACGTCATCGCGAGGAACTGCGTCCCGTCAACCGTCGATGTCACCGGAGTCCACGCGTTCGAGCCGCTGCCGCTGAAGGTGCGGATCACGGCAGCCGACGTGTTCTTCGCGGCGGCCGGCACGGTCGCGTCGAGCTGTGCACGGGTCTTGCCCGCGACGACGTCCGCCAGCCAAGTATTGGGCCACTGTCCCGCGTAGTCGCTCGAACCCGGCGTCTTGTAGCCCGTCACCAGGCCGCGGATCAGGTCGACGTGGTGCAAAACCGGCGCGTTGAGCGGCTGCTGGATACCGATCTGCGCCAGCGACGGATTGGCGAACGAATACGGCGAGTAGCTGGTGCCGGCCGGATCCCGCACCACGAGCGACACGACGATCTCGGCACCGGGACGGACGATGAGCTTCTCGCCCATCGTCGCGCAACCCGACACGTCGGTGTCGGTGCCCCGCGTGGCCGCGGCCACGGCGATCGCCTGAACGGCGGCGTCGGAGCGCTTCGCCGGACCGGCATACGACGCGCAGGCAACGAACGCGACCCGATCGACCAGCTGGCCGGAGGCCGCCCAGTTGTTGCCGGTGCGCAGGCCGTCGACGATCGACTGCGGACGCAGCTTGTCGGTGCCGTTGCGGACCATCGTGTAGTTGCGCTGGTATTCGCCGGGCTGGAAGTCCTGCGTCGAGCGACGATCGTCGCTGCCGAAGATGCCGCGATTGTGCGAATCGGAGCTCGCGAAGAACCAGTAGTTGCGACCTTCTCCGAGCAGCGCATCCCAGACGCCGCCGACATAGGCACCGTAGATGCCGGTGCCGCCGTAGGTCGTGCCGCCGACCGAGTCGATCAGGTTGGGATTGGCGGTCGTGCCGAAGTTGTTGCGGCCCGGGAAGTATTCACCGCGTTCGCTCGACGCGCCGTGGCCTGGCTGGGTTTCGAAACCGAAGGCGATGCGCGGCCCGACGTTGTTGAAGTCGCGCAGATGCTCGATGTTGTAGCCGTTGCTGCCGTTCGGGTTGAACGGTCCGGCGCGCTCCAGGTGGGCCGGTACCCAGTAGCTGCCGTCCGGATGGAACTGTGCCATCCACTTCACGGCTTCGACCGCGATGGAGTGTCCGACGTTGCCGGACCCGACGCCACTGGGCTGGATCAACTTCTTGGCGGCATCGTTGAAGCCCAGGGCCGGGCTGAACGACGCGGGGCTGGCCGGGTTCGAGCAGTCCCAGTTGTTGCCGACCGTCGAGCCGGTGACGTTGCCGCGACTGCGGTCGGTCAGCGTGCGGTCGAAGCAATAGGTGTGCTGGGCGAGCGCGTCGGCGTTACCGACAGGCAGATAACGCTGACCCGTGATCGGCCGCGGCGTCGTCGGCAGCACAGCCGTGTCGAGCGAGGCCGGGATCTGCCCGGTGATGATCGACATCGACATGTGCTCGTGACCCGGGGGGTTCTGCTCGATGCCCTGGAACAACGGTAGCCCCTTCAGGGTCGCCAGGTATTCCAGCGCCGGATACTCGTATTCCTGGATCGACTGCCAGCGCCACATGTACGCGGGAACGCCACCGGTACCGGGCTGGTCGCCCTTGACGTTGGCCGCGCCGATGCTGGCGGCCCAGGTCGTGTTCGGACTGGTACCCGCGACGAACGGATAGAGCGGCGTGTCTAGCGACGCATCCTCGGTCAGCGTGCAGTTGCGCGTGCCGCCGCTGTTGCCGTGGCCCGCCTGCACGAACCAGTCGAGCCCCCAGGGCGTCTCGACACGATCGGTCGACTTCTTGACCAGCTTCTGCAGCGACTGCGCCCCGTCGGAGCAGGTCGTGTGGTTATGGAAATCGCCGGCCACGTACTTGCCCGGAACCTTGGCGGCCTGGGTGACGGCAGGCGCTGCGACGAACGTCATCGTGCCGAGCGCGGCGAGCGTCGCCAGCGCGATCTGGTTCTTCCTGAATCCGATTTCCATCGAGACTGCTCCCTGGGTGACGTTTTTGATGTTTGGTGGCGGAGACCGCAGGATTCGGCCGGGCAATCGGCAACCTGCGGCGACGGCGAATCCTACGAACGGCCAGTGACGGAACCGTGACTGCCGCGGGAATGGATCGCGCGGCGTCGGGAAAACCACTCGAAGCGTCTCATCAAGTCCCTCGAATCGTCTCGTCACGAATCTGTCGTCAAAGCCTTCCTACACTCCGCCACTTTTTGTCACGGTCGTTATCCGCGACGCGCCATGCGCCCTTCCCCCTCGTCTCCTGGAGATTCACGATGAAGCTGCTTTCCGCTGTCGCCCTGGTCCTGTCGGCCCTCGCCCCCACCGTGGCGTCCGCCACGGCCTTCTCGGTGAACTTTGAGAAGAACTGGGACTTCGCCAACGGGGAGATCGGCAACTACTACAACGGCGGAACGGCCAGCGACGGCACCACGGGCCCGAACTTCGGTGTGCAGTTCGTCAACGTCTCCGGCCTGTCGAACGATGCGCTCGGCCCGTACTACAGCAACGCCCCGTCGCCCCTGGGCACGGCGTATGCCTTCACGCCGTTCGGCACGACCGATCATGCGTTCCTGAACGTCGCCTCGGGCGTCAGCAACGCCCTGTCGTTCTATTACTCGAGCCCGATCGCGATCGTCGGCGCGATCCAGGCCTGGTCGGGGCTGGGCGGCACCGGAACCCTGCTGGCCAGCATCGATCTGCCGGCCAACGCTGCCAACTACGACTTCTGGTCGCTGGCGACGCTGCGCTTTCCAGGCATCGCCCGTTCGTTCGACCTGACCGGGACGGTCGACGCGGGTGCCCTGCTGGACAACATCGCCACGGTCCCGGAACCGGGCACGGTCCTGATGCTGCTGATCGGCGCCACCGGCCTCGTGACCCTGCGCGGTCGTCGCAGGAACGGCTGACCTCCGCCGTCTCGTCCTTCGCGCGCCCGGGCCTTCGCGGCATCGGGCGCGCGGTCGGCCGCAGCGCCCCCTAGCCGACGCTCCGCCGGGGCAGCACGCCTCGGGATCCGGCCCGCGCGATCGCCCATTGCACGTAGAGCAACGCTTCCGAGCGGGCTTCGTCCCTGCGCATGAGCACATTCGGACTGCGCGACGGCAAGCTCCCGTCGATGGTCCATGACCAGCGATAGCGTTGCGGCTTCACTTCGATGAGCTCGATGCGAACCGCGTGTCCTTGAATCGTGTGGCACTCGACCATGGGGTCCTCGCGCGGAAGGAGGTCGCTCGACGGCGCGACGTGACCGAAGATTGACGGACCGCATTGACAGCTTGAAGTCCGCGATCGCGCAAGGCGACCGGTGACGCCGCGGTGCCCGCGACGCCGCGTGGCAGAATCGCGCTTCGCCGGCTCTGTGCTCGATCGCCTCGTGCGGGGCACGATCGCCTGCCGGCCCTCCGCGAGCCGCTCGACCGGTGCCTGGAGCACGGGCCGGCTCCCCGGCAGCTTCGCGAGGGTCCGTCGCGGCGCTGCCCGGCTCCAACCACATCCATGTCCGACACGCCCCAACGTTCATCCCTCGCGGTGCTGCGCCGCCTGGCGCCCTTCCTCGCGCCATACCGCGCGCGACTCGCGCTAGCGTTCGTGTTCCTGGTGATCGCGGCCGCCTCGACGCTGGTGGTGCCGCTCGCTTTCCGGCAACTGATCGACCACGGCTTCTCGGCGACCGCTACGTCACCGGTGCCGGGCGGTCCCGCCGCAGCGTCGCTCGCGCCGTCGATCGTGACCGCCGCCGGCGCGCAGGCGACCGACGCGCTCAACCGGGCCGCGACCGCGCACGTCAACCTCTACTTCCTCGGACTGTTCGCGGTCGCCGTGGTGCTGGCGATCTCGACGGCCGCGCGCTTCTACATGGTGAGTTGGCTCGGCGAGCGCGTCGTGGCCGACATCCGCACCGCCGTCTACACGCGGATGCTCGACCAGTCGCCCGAGTTCTTCGAGACCACCCGCAGCGGGGAGGTTCTGTCGCGCCTGACGACCGACACGACGCTGATCCAGACGGTCGTGGGCACCAGCATGTCGATGGGACTGCGCAACGTCTTCCTGTTCGGCGGTGGCATGGCGATGCTCGCGTTCACGAGCCTCAAGCTGTTCGCGATCACGTTCGGGCTGCTTGGGCTGGTGATCGTGCCGATCGTCGTGATGGGCCGGCGCGTGCGCAAGCTCTCGAAGGCCAGCCAGGACCGCATCGCCGACTCGTCGGCCCTCGCGGGCGAGATCCTCAACGCGATGCCGACGGTGCAGGCGTTCACCCAGGAGACGGCCGAAGCGCGTCGCTTCGAGGCGAGTGTCGAGACCAGCTTCACGACCGCGGTCCGCCGCACCACCACGCGCGCCTGGCTGACGACGCTGGTCATCACGCTGGTGTTCGGCGCGATCGTCTTCGTGCTTTGGCTGGGTGCGAACGCGGTGATGGAAGGCACGATGTCGCCGGGACTGCTGGCCGCCTTCGTGCTCTATTCGATGATCACCGCCGGCGCCATCGGCGGACTGACCGAGACCTGGGGCGACGTGCTGCGCGCCACCGGCGCGACCGACCGGCTGATGGAGTTGCTCGACGCACGGACCTTCATCGCGTCGCCGGCGAACCCGGTGCCGTTTCGCGCGCCGTCGATCGCGCAGCACGGCGGCATCGCGGTCCGTTTCGACCACGTGCAGTTCCACTATCCGTCGCGTCCGGACACGGCCTCGCTGGCCGACTTCTCGCTGTCGATCGCCGCCGGCGAGACGGTGGCGCTGGTAGGTCCGTCGGGTGCGGGCAAGTCGACCGTGTTCCAGCTGCTGATGCGCTTCTACAGCCCGCAGTCGGGGACGATCTCGCTCGGCGACCGGGCGATCGACACGTTGTCGCTCGACGACCTGCGCCGCTCGCTCGGCATCGTCCCGCAGGACACGGTGATCTTCTCGGCCGACGCACGCGAGAACATCCGTTACGGGAAGCCCGATGCCACCGACGCCGAGATCGTCGCGGCAGCCAGGGCGGCCCAGGCCCACGACTTCATCGAGCGCATGCCCGAAGGCTATTCGACCTTCCTCGGCGAACGGGGCGTGCGGCTGTCGGGCGGGCAGCGCCAGCGCATCGCGATCGCGCGCGCGATCCTGCGCAACCCGCCGGTCCTGCTGCTCGACGAGGCCACCAGCGCGCTCGACGCGGAAAGCGAGGCCGCGGTCCAGCGCGCGCTGGAGACCGCGATGGAAGGCCGCACGACGCTGGTCATCGCGCACCGCCTCGCCACCGTCAAGAAGGCGGATCGCATCGTCGCGATGGACGGCGGGCGCATCGTCGAGTCGGGCACGCACGCCGAACTGATGGCGCTCGACGGGCTGTACGCACGCCTGGCGACGATGCAGTTCTCGATGCACGCGGAGCCGGGGCCCGAGGAACAGTCCCTGGTGCGCGTCGCAAACCGCTGACCCGCAGGAGCCGCCGCTCGCCGACGCAGCCGCTCGTGTACCATCATGCACACAGCGACGCGCATGGTCATGCGCACCTCGAGGATCCTCGCATGTTCGACCTGCCCGACGCGCCGAAGAAGGCGACCAACCTGTCGCTCAACAGCAAGGTGCTGCAGGCCGCTCGCGACCTCGGACTGAACCTGTCCCAGACCGTCGATGCGCTGCTCGCGCAGGAAGTGCGGCGCCTGTCCGTGGCGCGCTGGGTCGCCGAGAACCAGCAGACGGTCGATGCCTACAACCGGCGCGTCGACGAACGCGGCCTGTGGAATGCGGACCTGAGGAAGATGCGTGGCCAGATTTGACGTCTACCGCCATCCCGATGCCAGGCAGCGGAAAGCCCTCCCCTTCTTCATCTCCATCCAGAGCGATGCCCTCGATTTCCTGCGCAGCACCATCGTCGTACCGCTCGTCGCCGAGAAGGCGTTCGGTCCGCGCATCGCGTTCCTCCATCCGGTCCTCGACGTGAACGGCTCCCTCGTGGTTCTGGCAACCAACGAACTCGTGGCCGTCGAGAAGAAGCTGCTCGGCGCGGCCGTCGCGAACCTGGCCGTCGACGCGTCGACCATCGTGTCGGCGGTCGACTACCTGATCTCCGGGTACTGACATGCGTGCCTACCTCGACTTCATGCGCCACGTGCAGCAGCACGGCGTGGCCAAGACCGACCGTACCGGCACCGGCACGCGCTCGGTCTTCGGCTACCAGATGCGCTTCGACCTGGCCGAAGGCTTCCCGCTGCTGACGACCAAGAAGTTGCACACCAGGTCGATCTTCCACGAACTGCTGTGGTTCCTGTCGGGGTCGACCAACGTGCAGTACCTGAAGGCCAACGGCGTCTCGATCTGGGACGAATGGGCCGATGCCGACGGCGAACTGGGACCGGTCTACGGCTACCAGTGGCGCTCGTGGCCGACGCCGTCGGGCGAGCACGTCGACCAGATCGCGCAGCTGATCCGCGACATCAAGGGCAATCCCGACTCGCGCCGCCTCATCGTGTCGGCCTGGAACGTGGCCGACATCCCGCAGATGGCGCTGCCGCCGTGTCACGCGTTCTTCCAGTTCTACGTCGCGCCGCTGGTCGAGGGCGAAACGAAGCGCCGCCTGTCGTGCCAGCTCTACCAGCGCAGCGCCGACATCTTCCTCGGCGTGCCGTTCAACATCGCGTCGTACGCCTTGCTCACGCATCTGGTCGCGGACCAGACCGATCTCGATGTCGGCGCCTTCGTGTGGACCGGCGGTGACTGCCATCTCTACGTCAACCATCTCGACCAGGTCGCGACGCAACTCGCCCGCTCGCCGCATCCGCTGCCGCGGCTCGTCATCAAGCGCAAGCCCGGCTCGATCTTCGACTACGTGTACGACGACCTCGAGATCGTCGACTACGTGTTCGAGCCCCACATCAAGGCGCCGGTCGCCATCTGACACGGGACTGTCCGTCGTGAAACTCTCGCTCATCGTCGCGCGTGCACGCAACGGCGTCATCGGCCGCGACAACGCGCTGCCGTGGCGCCTGCCCGAAGACCTCGCGTTCTTCAAGCGGACCACGATGGGCCACCCGATCATCATGGGTCGCCGGACCTGGGAGTCGATCGGCCGGCCGCTGCCGGGTCGCCGCAGCATCGTCGTCACGCGCAACCCGCAGTGGAAGGCGGCGGGCGCCGAGCGGGCCGCGTCGATCAACGCGGCGGTCTCCGCGTGCCGTGCCGCGCCGCAGGCCTTCGTGATCGGCGGCGCGCAGCTGTTCGCCGATGCGCTGCCGCTCGCCGACGGTCTGTTCGTCACCGAGATCGATCGCGACATCGACGGCGACGTCGTCCTGCCGGCGTTCGATCCGGCGCAGTGGGTCGAGACTTCGCGCGACCCACAGCCGCCCGGCGGCCCCGATGCGCTGCCGTTCGCGTTCGTGCACTATGCGCGGCACGCGCCAGCCGGCTGAGGATCGGGCGCTCCCGTCACTCACCGCGAGGCGTCGATGTCCGAAGGCTCATTTCACGTGCACGGTCCGCACGACCACGAACTCGAGCACGCTGCGTCGCACGGCGGCGGTGATCGCTTCTCCGGTCGCATCGCGGTGACGACGGCGATCCTCGCGACCGTCGGTGCGCTGTTCTCGTACCAGGGGGGCGCGACGCAGGCGAGCGCGCAGCTCGCGAAGAACGACGCGGCGATCCGCAAGACCGAGGCCGCGAACCAGTGGAACTACTACCAGGCCAAGAGCAACAAGCAGAACCTGGCCGAACTCGCTGTGGTGCTGGTCGCGCCCGACCGCCAGGAGGCCTATCGCGTCGAAGCGACGCGCTACAGGACCGAGAAGGCCGAGATCCAGAAGGCCGCCGAGAAGCTCGAAGCCGAATCGAAGACTTTCGATGCGCAGTCCGACGCGCAGATGCACGAGCATCACCGCTGGGCGCAGGCCACGACGTTCCTTCAGATCGCGATCGCGCTGTCGGCGATCGCGCTGCTCACGCGCCGCAAGTGGCTGCAGTGGGGCGTGTACGGCGTGGCCGCGCTGGGCGCCGCCCTCGGCGTGCTGGCGATCGCGCACGTCTGACGTCGCCTCCGCGGCGTCGGTGACCTCGCCGCCCTTGAAACGCCTTCGCCCAGCTTCATGTGATTCGATCGGACCCGAGTCCGGCCTTCCATTCCAACCACTCTCCTCCCTTCGATGACCACCACCCTCTTCACGCCGCTGCAGGTCGGCCCTTACCTGCTGCGCAACCGCATCGTGATGGCTCCGCTCACGCGCAGCCGCGCCGGCGACGGCAACGTGCCGCACGATCTCAATGCGCTGTACTACGCCCAGCGCGCCAGCGCGGGACTGATCATCGCGGAAGCGACGCAGGTCGTGCCGCAGGGCCAGGGCTACATCTCGACGCCCGGCATCCACAGCGACGCGCAGGTCGACGGCTGGAAAGGGGTCACCGACGCGGTCCATGCCGCGGGCGGCCGGATCTTCCTGCAGCTGTGGCACGTCGGTCGCATCTCGCACGTCGAGTTCCAGCCGGACCACGGCGCGCCCGTCGCGCCGTCGGCCATCGCCGCACAGGGCCAGGCCTACACGTCGAAGGGCTTCGAGGACTTCAGCAAGCCGCGCGCGCTGGACATCGGCGAACTGCCCGGCATCGTCGCGGGCTACCGGACCGCGGCACGCCATGCGATCGCGGCCGGCTTCGACGGCGTCGAAGTCCACGCGGCCAACGGATATCTGCTCGAACAGTTCCTCAAGGACAAGACCAACCATCGCAGCGACGCGTACGGTGGCTCGATCGAGAACCGCATGCGGCTGCTGCTCGAGGTGGTGGACGCGGTGACCGCCGAGGTCGGCGCCGACAAGGTGGGCCTCCGCATCTCGCCCGAGAACAAGGCCAACGACATCGACGAGAGCAACCCGTTCACGCTCTACATGGCCGTCGCGAAGGCACTGTCCGGCAGGGGCATGGCCTACCTGCACGTCATCGAGGGCGACATGCTGGCCGGCAAGAACCAGCCCGATACCGGCTTCGACTACCTCGCGCTCAAGAAGGCGTTCGGCGGCCTGTACATGGCCAACCTCAACTTCGACAAGGCGCGGGCGGAACAGGCGGTCGCATCGGGCCGCGTGGACATGGTCGCGTTCGGCAAGCTGTTCATCTCAAACCCCGACCTCGTCACGCGCTTCCTGCTCGACGCACCGCTGAGCAAGCCCGACAGCAAGACCTTCTACGGCGGCGACCAGCACGGGTACACCGACTATCCGGTGCTGAGCAACGTCGCGGCCTGAGGCTCTTCACGGGGCGGTCGTGCTGGGCACGAACGCGGCCCGGTGGTACGGCCGCATCCGCGTGCCGTCCGCTTCGCGCAGCAGCGACAGCTGCGCCTCGCGCAGCGCTTCGGACACGTGCGCGCGGTCGCTTGAGCTTCGCGTAGAAGCGCTGCATCAGCGTGCTCGCGCTGCGGTCGTCGATGCGCCACAAGCTCGCGACGACCGCCTTCGCGCCGCGCCGGTGGACCAGCGCCGGCAACCCTTCGATCTCGCGCCCGTCGTCGCCGACCGCACCGGCCATCGCGGTCTCGCAGGCCGACAGCGTGACGAGATCGATGCCCGCGAAGTCGAGCTGCCGGAAGGTCACGAGCGGCATCTGCGACCCGTCGCCGAGCAGCAGCCAGGAACGCCGCATGTTTCCGGGGCGCAGCGAGAAATGCGTGCCCAGATGCAGCAGTCCGGTCGACGTCGCCGTTCGCGCCGGCGGTGGCCTCCTGCAGGCGCGACTCGGTGAAGAAGGCGTTGGCCCAGGCGGCACCGGCCAGCGATCCACGGCCCACGCCGTTCGCGCCGCAGCTCGCGTCGTCGCGGTCGGACACCGGTCCGTCGACGATGCCGCACAGCTCGGTCCCCACGCCGGGCAGTGCGGGCTGTCCGCCGACCGCCCGCGTCACGCCGAAGGCGACCAGCGGCCGCTGAAAGATTCGACCCGCGTCGACGCGAAGCAACCCGCGGGCCAACTCGCGCGCGGTTGGGAAAAACACCCCCGACGAACCCTGACAAAAGGTCACGCAGGTCGTCTATGCTGCAACTTGCGACGAGCTCCCGGCAACAGCGCGAGCCGCATCGACCCGAATTCAGAGGCTTCAAACATCGTTCATCAGGGAGGATTCATGAAAGGCATCGACCAACTATCCCCGGGCACCGGCAGGATGGCCCTGGCCATCGGCTGCCTGGGGCTCGCCTTGACGGCCTGCACCAGCACCGACCCCAAGCTCGGCGGATCGCCGTCGGTCGTCACCGGCGCGGCCGGTGGCGCCACGGCAGCCAACGCCAACAGCCAGCTCGAGCACTGCGACGCGTCGATGGGCACGCTCGCGATCGTCGAGGACCAGTCCGCGCCCTGGTACACGTACTACTACTCGCAGTACCGCAACCTGGGATCGACGGTGCCGGTCCTGCGCATGATGATCCAGCAGTCGAACTGCTTCGTCATCGTCGAGCGCGGCCGTGCCATGGCCAACATGATGCAGGAGCGTGCCCTGTCGCAGTCGGGCGAGATGCGTGCGGGCAGCAACTTCGGCAAGGGCCAGATGGCGGCCGCCGACTACACGATGAGCCCGACCATCCAGTTCAACCAGAACGGCTCGGGCGGCACCGTCGCCGCGGCCGGACTCGGACGCGCGTTCGGCGGCATCGGCGGTGCGGTCCTCGCCGCGGGTGCGGGCAGCATGAAGTCCAACGAGGCCGGCACGACGCTCATCATGATCGACAACCGCTCGGGCGTTCAGCTCGCCGCGGCCGAAGGCAGCGCGAAGAACTTCGACTTCGGCTTCTTCGGTTCGGCGTTCACCGCCGGTCTGGGCGGCGGCGCCAGCGGCTACAGCAACACGCCCGAAGGCAAGATCATCGTGGCCGCGTTCGCCGACTCGTACAACCAGCTCGTCAAGGCCGTGAAGAACTACAAGGCCCAGACCGTGCAGGGCGGGCTCGGCAACGGCGGCACCCTCGGCGTGCAGGGCGGATCGACGCCGGCGAGCCAGGCGGTCGATGCACCGGCCAAGAAGAAGCCTGCGCCGAAGAAGCCCACGACCGGTCAGTGACGACCTGACGGGGCTGTGCGCGCGCCGATCGTTCGAGAGGACGATCGGCGTTTTTGCATCGGTCTCGCGAAGCAATTCACCTCGCGCAAGATCTTTCGTTTGCCTTCCCGTCGGTGCTTTGCTATTTGTTGCGCATGGCAGGGCCCGAGAAACAACGACAGGCCGCAACGCATGGGCGGTGCGGCACCCATCCAGGAGGAGTTCCATGTTCGTCCCACGTCTTCGCCAGGCGACGCTCGCACTGTGCCTGCTCGCGCCCTTCGCGGCTCACGCCGGTCCCTACAGCAATCTCTACGTCTTCGGCGACAGCCTGTCGGACGGCGGCAGCGACCGCAACCTGTCCGCGGCGCTGAGCGCGGTGACCGCCGGCGCGTTCCCGATCATTCCAGCACCGAACGTCAGCCCGCTGGGTCGTTTCGGCAACGGCCTGGTCGCGGTCGACTACTTGGCCGCCACGCTCAACCTCCCGCTGACCGCCCACTACGTCACGCCGCCTTTCCTCGGCGGCGCCACGGCCGGCAACAACTACGCGCAGGGCGGCGCGACATCGGGGCTGGTCAACGCGTCGTTGCCGGGCACGTTCACGATCGGCCCCAACACGGTCAGCACCGGCTTCAACGGCATGACGGCGCAGATCGCGGACTACACGTCGACCCACGCGGCCGCGGATCCCAACGCCGTCTACTTCGTGTGGTCGGGGGCGAACGACTTCATCCATCCGGGCAGCACCGGGACGGCGGCCGGATGCGCCAACGCGAACCCGATCGCTGCGGCGATCTGTACCGCGGTGTCCAACATCTCGGCCGGCGTCGCCGCGCTGGCCGCGCTCGGTGCGCAGCACATCGTCGTCCCCAACCTGCCCGACCTCGGCCTGACGGCCGACTCGATCGCCGGCGGGCCGGTCGCGATGGCGCAGGGTCATGCGCTGACGGTCGCCTTCAACGGGGCGCTCGCGCAGGCCCTTGGCGGACTGTCGGCCGTCTTCCCGGGCGACATCGTGCCGTTCGACCTGTTCGGTGTCTTCAACGACATCCTCGCCAACGCGTCAGCCTACGGCTTCACCAACACGACGACGTCGTGCCTGAACGGTAGCGTGGCCGATGCGACCTCGTCGGTCACGTCGGCGTGCGCGGTGGCCGGGGCCGACCACTACATCTTCTGGGACCCGATCCATCCGACGACGGCCGCGCAGGCCGTCATCGGCCAGCGCCTCGCGTTCGCGCTCGGCGTGCCCGAGCCCTCGGAGATCGCCCTGTTCGCGCTCGGCGCGACGCTGCTCGTGGTGCGTCGCCGCCGCAACGCCTGAGTCGGCTCAGGCAGCCGCCGTATCCACGGCGGACTGCCTGACGCAGTCCACGAAGAACGTCCTCTTTCCGTCCACCACGGTCTCGACGAGGCCGTGGATGTCGGTCTCGAAGCCCGGGAACGCGCCGTTGAAGAACTGCGCGAACTTCAGGTATTCGACGATCGTCTGGTTGAAGCGCTCGCCGGGAATGAGCAGCGGGATGCCCGGTGGATAGGGTGTCAGCAGCACACTCGTGATGCGCCCTTCGAGTTCGTCGATCGGCACGCGATCGATCTCGCGATGGGCCATGCACGCGTAGGCTTCGGACGGCTTCATCGCCGGCTGCATGTCGGAGTAGTACATCTCGGTGGTCACGCGCGCCACGTCGTGCAGCTTGTACATGTCGTGGATCTGCTGGCTCAGATCGCGCAGCCCCACGCGCTCGTACATCGGGTGCGACTGCGCGAACTCCGGCAGGATCCGCCAGATCGGCGCGTTGCGATCGTAGTCGTCCTTGAACTGCTGAAGCGCGGTCAGCAGCGTGTTCCAGCGGCCCTTCGTGATGCCGATCGTGAACATGATGAAGAACGAGTACAGCCCGGTCTTCTCGACGATGACGCCATGCTCCGCCAGATAGCGCGTGACGATCGACGCGGGGATGCCGGTCTTCGCGAACTTGCCCGACACGTCGAGGCCCGGCGTGACCACTGTCGACTTGATCGGGTCGAGCATGTTGAAGCCGCCGGCGAGATTGCCGAAGCCGTGCCACTTCTCGTTCGACTTGAGCACCCAGTCCGACTGCTTGCCGATGCCGTCCTCGACGAGCTTGTCCGGCCCCCACACCTTGAACCACCAGTCCTTGCCGAACTCCTCGTCGATCTTGCGCATCGCGCGGCGGAAGTCGAGCGCCTCGAGGATGCTTTCCTCGACCAGCGCGGTACCACCCGGCGGCTCCATCATCGCGGCCGCGATGTCGCACGACGCGATGATCGCGTACTGCGGGCTCGTCGACGTGTGCATCAGGAAGGCTTCGTTGAAGATCGTCGGATCGAGCTTCACGGTCTCGGACTCGCGCACCAGGATCTGCGACGCCTGCGACAGGCCGGCCAGCATCTTGTGGGTCGACTGCGTCGAATAGATCATCGACGTCTTCGGTCGCGGCCGGTCCTGGCCGATCGCGTGCATGTTCCGGTAGAAGTCGTGGAAGGTCGCGTGCGGACACCACGCCTCGTCGAAGTGCAGGTTGTCGATCTTGCCGTCGAGCATCGTCTTCAGCGTCTCGTCGTTGTAGAGGATGCCGTCGTAGGTCGACTGCGTGATCGTCAGGATGCGCGGCTTCTTGCTCTTCGCCTTTCGCGCGAACGGGTTGGCCTCGATCTTCCGCGCGATGCTCTCGGGCGTGAACTCGTCCTTCGGGATCGGCCCGATGATGCCGAGGTGGTTGCGCTTGGGCGTGAGGAACACCGGGATCGCACCCGTCATCGTGATCGCGTGCAGGATCGACTTGTGGCAGTTGCGGTCGACCACGACGATGTCGTCGGGCGCGATGCTCGCGTGCCACACGATCTTGTTCGACGTCGACGTGCCGTTGGTGACGAAATAGCAGTGGTCCGCGTGGAAGATGCGCGCGGCGTTGCGCTCGGAGGCCGCGACCGGCCCGGTGTGGTCGAGCAGCTGGCCCAGTTCCTCGACTGCGTTGCACACGTCGGCGCGCAGCATGTTCTCGCCGAAGAACTGGTGGAACATCTGGCCGACCGGACTCTTCAGGAAAGCCACGCCCCCCGAGTGACCCGGGCAATGCCAGGAATACGAACCGTCCTGCGCGTAGTGGATCAGCGCGCGGAAGAACGGCGGCGCGAGCCCGTCGAGATAGGCGCGCGCCTCGCGGATGATGTGGCGCGCGACGAACTCCGGCGTGTCCTCGAACATGTGGATGAAGCCGTGCAGCTCCTTCAGGATGTCGTTGGGAATGTGCCGCGACGTGCGCGTCTCGCCGTAGATGTAGATCGGGATGTCCGCGTTCTTGAAGCGGATCTCCTCGATGAACGCACGCAGGTTGAGGACCGCGGGATCGAGCTCCGGACCGGGCGTGAATTCCTCGTCGTCGATCGACAGCACGAAGGCCGACGCACGCGACTGCTGCTGCGCGAACTGCGACAGGTCGCCGTAGCTGGTGGCGCCGAGCACCTCCATGCCCTCGGCCTCGAAAGCGGCCGCCAGAGCGCGGATGCCCAGACCCGATGTATTCTCGGAGCGGTAGTCCTCGTCGATGATGACGATCGGGAAGCGAAATTTCATCGTGGCCTTCTCAGAGTTCGTCTGCTCGTGCGATCGGGCGCGTCGGAGGACGATGGTCACCGCCGACACCGCGCCCGTAGAGCAGAGTGGCGCGCATTCTAGTCACAAACGTCGTCAGGGACGTTGGCGGATGCATCGTGATTCGGCGGGGCGAGGCGCTCCGGCCGGACACGGCAGTCGAGTTTCCGGTCATCCACGCGGCGCGTCGCCGCGGTCGCTCCTTCGATCGCGCCTCGACCGCTGGCATCGCCCCTTTCGAATCACCATCGGAATCGCCCATGGAAGACGTCTTTGATGCGGCCTGGCGGGAGCATCCCGCCAGCCACGACACCCAGGTCGACGCCGAGCTCGCGTCGCTGATCGACATCCGCGGACTCGGGCTGGTCGACGATGCGGCCCAACTGCGGCAATTGCTGCTGCAGGCGTGCCCGGATGCGCAGCGCCACATCGGCGCGCTGCTCGCCGCGTTGACGGCGCAGGTGCCGACGCGCCTGATCGCCGCGAAGGACGACGAGACGCTTCCCGAACTGCTGCGCGGCTCGATACGCCACCTGCAGGAGCAGGCGGGCCTCGACGCGGACTGGGCCGAATGGGCGGTGCGGACCTGGGCTCATGCCTTCGCGTTGCCCACGGCCGGCCTGGACGGGCTGGAAGTCGTCGCGGCAGCCGCCCTCCCCTCGTTCGCGAGCCCGATCGCGTCGGCCCGGCCCCCGCGCGCGGACGGCTTCGATCACGTCGGCGCCGGCACGATCGGCGGCCTGTGGGACCGCAGTCCGGTGCGGGCGACCGATCCACAACCGGCGTCGCGCGACGCGCGCGAGCCCACGCTGCGGAACACCGAAGACTTCGCTGCGGCACGCAGCGAACCCGGATTCGCGATCGAGGCGGGCGCGGAGCCGTCACCGGTCCCGCCGCCTCATTTCGACGAAGGCCCGATGCTCGTCGAGCCGCTGTTCCCGGATCGCTCTGCCGAGTCGCTCGCGCCTGCAACGCCCGAGGACGACGCCATCGCGCCGACCTGGGTCGATCACGCGCGCCCGGCGGAACTGCGCACGCGGTCGATGGCGGGACCGGTCGTGATGGTCACCTTGGTGCTCGTCGTCGCCGCGATCGCCTGGTTCGCGCTAGAAGGCACGCCGTGGTCGACCCCGGCGACCGGAACCCCATCGTCGTCGCCCGCTCCGTCGGCTGCGGCGACGAATGCGCCGACGACCGCGCCGACGACGCCATCGGTCGCGGCCACCCCGCCGCCGCCGACGGCAGCGCCCGACACTGCGCAGAACGAAGCCGCCGCCGGTCAACCGGGCGGAAATGCGGCGGCACCCCCAGCGACGACCGGCAACGACGCGACCAGCACTGCGGGCGCCCCCGAGACGGCACCCGCCACGCCGGCGCCAGTGGCCAGCGCGCCGGTCGAAGCGGACGCGGCCAGGCCTTCACCCGCTCGTCGACCGGCGATCTCCCGCGTCGACGTGCCGTCGATCGTCGAAGGCGCGCCCTTCGCCGTCGGCATCCAGTTCGGGACCAGCGTGCGCGACGTCGCGTCGGTCGAACGCCGGGTCGTCGACAGCGGTGGCGCGTGGCCGAAGATGCCGACGCAGTTCCAAGCGAGCGGCCTGCAGCGCAGCAGCGACCGGATGCTGCTGGTGCCGTTCCGCGCGATGGACGCCCCGTCGCACGCGACGGTGGAGTTCGTCGCGATCGGACGCGACGGCGTGCGCAGCGAGGCCAGGCGCGTGACGATCGCGCTGAACCAGCCCGACCCGGCCATCGCGGCGCTCGAAATCCCGGCGGCGTGCACCAGCGCCACGTGCGGCGTCGTCGTCGAGTCGCGCGAGATCGAGCCCGAGGTCGGGACCCGCGGCGCGATCTACCAGCTCACGGTGCGCATGGACGACCGTCAGATGGTCACGTCGACCGCGCCCTACCGGCTGCAGGTCGGTAGTCGCGCGCGACTCGCCGGGACGCGCTTCGTGCCGGTCGACCGCAAGGCCCCTTGAACCGAAGATCAGAACTCGTCCGACCTCGCGACGGCGATGACCGGCGTCCTGTTCGTCTACATGATCGTGCAGCCGCTGTTCGGCGCGCTGTCGGATCACTGGGGCCGGAAGAAGTCGATGATCGCGTTCGGCCTGCTGTCGACGATCGCGGTGGTGCCGCTGATGACCGCGCTCGCGAACGTGCGCAGTCCGTGGACGGCGTTCCTCCTGATCACCTGCGGCCTCGCGATCGTCAGCCTCTATCCGTCGATCAGCGGCCTCGTGAAGGCCGAGTTGTTCCGGACCACCGTGCGCGCGCTCGGCGTCGGCTTCACCTACGGGCTCGCCAACGCGATCTTCGGCGGCAGCGCGGAGTACGTCGCGCTGTGGTTCAAGCAGGCCGGACGCGAGGACTGGCTCTACTGGTACGTCGTGATCATGTGCGCGATCGCATTCGTCGCCGCGCTGTTCATGCCCGACGCGCGCAAGACGGGTCACCTGCGTCACGACATCCCTATCGAGCCGCGTGGAAGTTGACGGTCGATGCGATCCGCTATAAACGTCGACCGTGCCGTCGCAGGAGGGTCGGCGCCCGGCACGGACCGTCGTGCGGACTTGCGGAGACGCGGATGAAAGGTGGAGTCGCTGCGGCATGAACCAGACCGGTCACGAATCGTTGCTCGAAGCGTCGCGAGGGCAGAGCGGCAGTGCGGTCCGCAGCGCCGACGGCGAGTCCGTGGAGACCGCACTCCAGCTTGCCGTCGACCTGCACGGGCCGGGGCTGCTGAACCGGCCGGACAAGCTCAAGCTCCATCTGGACACGCAGTGTCCGGCCGCCGGATCGGATATCTCCTTCCTGCTGGCGGCGCTCGAGGAGCGCGTGCCGCAGGCCCTGCTCGCGATGACCTCGGCCGCGCAGATGCAGACCGTCGTGCCGCAGCTCCAGGAGACGCTCGCCGAACGCCGCGGCATCAATCCGTTCGCGGCGAGCTGGGCGGTGTCGACCTGGGCCTCCGCGTTGCGCATGGACCTCTTCGGCGATCCCGTCCTGCGAGGGTCCGGCAAGTCCGACGGCAGCGCGAGAGCGGGTGCGTCGCGCGCGCCCGATGCCGCACGCGCGCGTTTCGCGGCGCCCGACGCGTCGCCGGTCTTCAGCAGAAATACAACAGCGGCACCCGCTCCGTTCACCGTGTCGTTCGGCGTCCCGGCGAAAGCGGCGCCGGGTCCTGCAGTGGCGGCTGCCCGGTCCCCGACGCCGCCTTCGAGCGATCCGGCGCCCCGGATCGTGGTGCCTTTCCTCGCCCGCATGTCCGAGCCGGCGGCAGACCGGGATCGACCCGCCGAGCCCGAGGACATCGCACCCGTCGCCGCGTCCGGGCCCGCACGATCGGAGCCCGACGAACCGACGGCACAGACGGTGTCCACGCCGGCGATCGCCCCGCCCGCCGTCGCCGCCCAGATCGCCGAAGAAGCACTCCGTGAAACCGAGGCGCCGATCGCGGAACCGCGCGTCACCAGCGAGGCGATTCCTTCGATGATCGAGCCGGTGACGCCCACGACCATGACGATCCCGGAGCCCGAACCCGCGCCCGCGCACGAGGAAACCGCGCCGGTTGCAGCCGACGCCGTGGCGACCGCGGCATCGCCGGTCCCCTTCGACCCTCCGCCGTGGGCGGTGGCGGGCGAGACGCCGGCTCTGCTTCCCCAACCCAAGCGCTTCGACCCGTGGCTCGGCGTCGCGGGCGTGGTGGCGGCCATCGTGGTCGCCTTCGCCGCGATCCGGCTCATGGCATCCCTCAACGGTCCGCAGCAGCCCCAGGTCGCGGAGGCGCCGCCCCCAGCGGTCGCGCCGGCCGCGGCGAATCCTCCGGTGCCGGCGGCGTCCGTGGCGTCCGCCGCCCCGTCGATCGTCGATGTCGTCAGTGACCCGGACATCGTCGGCGACGGCAAGGAACACGACGTCTTCGTCGCGATCGACCCGTCCCGTGGCGACGTGCGGTCGGTGGAAGTGACGTTCATGAGCGGCGACGGCACCTGGGAGCCGCGCTCGCGCGTGATCGACGTGCGGCCCGACGCGATCCGCAACGGCAGGATCGCCGTGGGCCGCGTCGGACTGCGCACGACGGCGCCGGCGACCGCGACCTTCCAGTACGTGCTGACCGCCGCCGACGGCCAGCGCAGCACGCCCTTCGTCAAGCAGTTCGTCTTCGCACCGGTCGCGGCCCGTGCGCCGCAGATCACCGACGTCGTCGTGCCGCCGAGCGTCGTGGCCGGCACGCCGTTCACGCTGACGATCAACTTCACGCCTGGCGAGTCCGGCATCGCGTCGGTCGAACGCCGCACGCTCGGCGCCGAAGGCCCGCCGCGCGTGACCTCGCTCGCGGGCCTGGCCAGTCCGAAGGAAGGGACGCTGCGCTATCCGGCCGAGGCGATCGCGTCGGCATCGCGGACCACCTTCGCGTTCACGCTGGTCGACCGCGACGGGGCGCGCAGCGAACCGAAGGAGGTCGTCGTCGAGGCGACGGCGCCGAAGCGCGACACGGTGGAGCCCACGCCTGCAAAGCCCGAAACGTTCGCGTGCACCCGGGCCAATTGCGGCAGCGTCGTCTCGGTCCGAGAGATCGATCGATCGAAGACCTACGAGGTGATCGCACGCATGGACGACCGGACGATCCAGACGATGGTGTCGACGGCGACCTGGAAGGTCGGCACCCGGGTCCGCAAGGCGGGGGCCCGCCTCGTTCCCGTCGACGCCGTGGCGCCGCCGGCCCGGCCGAAGGCCGCCGGTCGAGCGCCCGTCCCGCTGCTGCCGGAGAGTCCGCCGATCTTCGATCGCTAGTGCCCTATGCTCGCGGATGATCATCGCCACCGAATGCCGTCGTGAGTGAGGGAACGCGCGCGGACGCCTCGCCGGGTCGCACCGCGTTACCGCCTGCGGCACCCGTCCCTTCGCTCGCCGAAGCCCTGAGGGCCGGCTTCGACCGCCAGGGTCCGGCGCTGCTCTATTTGCCGGACGAACTGAAGCGGCATCTCGATGCGCAGTGTCCCGATGCCGGCCCCGGCATCGCGCTGATCCTGGTGGCACTCGAAGAGCACGTGCCGCAGGCCCTGCTGGGAACCTACGCCGACCAGGCCCGCAGCACGCTCACCCCGCACCTCGCAGACCAGCTCCACGCGCGTCGCGGGGTCGATCGCGGCGACGCGGCGTGGGTGGTCGAGACCTGGACCCGGGCGCTGCGGATCGAAGCCGTCGTGGCGTCGCCCGCGTGGAAGGCGCCGACATCGCCCCGGGCGAACCAGGGGTCGGCCGACGGCGCGATCGACCCGCCCGACGATCCACCGCGCGAGACCGGCGAGCCGGCGCCCGAGGCGCCGACCGTCGACGGGCCCGCGCTGTGGTCGATCGTCGACTTCAGGCCGTGGCACGGCGTGGTCGGGATCGTCGTCGTCATCGCCCTCGCGACGGCCGTGGTCGCGCTGTTCCAGAACCGGGTCTTCTCGCGATCCGATTCCGACCGCGTGCTCGACGCGCTGTCGGCCCCCAGGGAGTCCGCGACCTCGGCACCCCCCGCGCCTGCCGCCACCGTTGTCGGCGACAGCACGCCGGCCCCGGCGCCCGAAGCGGTTGCCGCACCGGAGTCACGTCCGGCCGCCGCACCCGAGGCGGCGACCCCGGTCGCCGCGCCGACGCCGACGGTCGCGACCGCGCAGCCGCCCAGAGCCGCCGCGATCGTCGACATCGCCGTGCCGGCCGACGTGGTGACGGGCAAGCGCTTCGCGGTGACGATCGGCTACCGGACCGGCGACCGCAAGCCGCTGGCGATCGAGCGACGGACCGTCGACGGGACGGCTCGGGCGAAGGACGCTCCGGTCCGCACGCAGGTCGCGAAGCTGTCGCAGCGCGACGGAACCCTGCGCTATCCGTTCGCCGCGGCGGCGACCCCGTCCCGACGGACCTTCGAGTTCACGCTGATCGATGCCGACGGCCGTCGCAGCGCCTCGAAGCGCGTGGTGGTGGACGTCGTGCGCGCCGCGTCGCCGGCTCCGGCGGTCGACTGCACTCGCGAGACTTGCGGCAGCGTGCAGTCGATTCGCGCGATCGAGCCTGCGCGCAACGCGAAGCCTTCCGCGCGTGCATCGGCCCGGCGCTACGAGGTGATGGTGCGACTGGACGATCGGTCTGCGCGCACCGTCGTGCAAGGCAAGCGGCTGCCCCTCGGAAGCCGGGTGCGCTGGTCGAACGGCAGGCTGACCGCGTTGCCGACGACCGCCGAACGCGGCCGCGCAGCGCACCGCTGAGCGGTCCGTCCCACTCGCAGCCCGGCCTCGCCGATCAGGCCGTCAGATTCATCTGGCGCAGGATGGCCGCGAAGCGCGGGTCGTCGCGTACGAGCTTCCAGCGACCGTCGTACGGCACGATCGTCATGCGGACGTCGCGGACCGCGACGCCCTGTTCGAGCGCGGCCAGCGCCGCCTCGCGATCGCCGAGTCCCGCATGGATCATCCCGGCCGACGTGGGCGGCACGTAGCGCGTCCGTGCCGCGTCGGCGAGTCGCGCCAGCAGCGCACGGGCTTGCGCCGTACGGCCGTTCGTCGCCAGCGCGTAGCCGAGCGCGGCCGCTGCCTGCGAACTGCCGTCGGCGTTGCGATCGGCCCGCTCCATGCTGCGGATCGCGTCGTCGACGTTCCGCTCGGCCAGCAGCATGGATCCAAGCGTCAGGTGCGCGACCCAGAAGTCGGGCTCGAGGTCGAAGACCTGCTGCAGGTGAGCCCGCCCTTCCTCGCGACGACCGCCGAAGTAGAGCGAACCGCTCTCGATCGTCAGCAGGATCAGCGACTGCGGGTCGAGCGCGCGCGCCGCGGCCAGCTGGGCAGCGGAATCCGTCTCGCGCCCGAGCGTCGCGAGTAGCTGACCGTAGCCGAAGCGCGCGTTGACCTCGTTCGGATTGAGCGCGATGGCCTTGCGGAACGTTCGTTCCGCGCCGGTCCAGTCCCAGTCCGACCAGAACAGGTTCCAGCCCTGGCTGGCGTAAGCCTCCGCGAGATCCGGGGCGAGCGCGATGGCCTCGCGGACCTGCCGGCTCGCCGCGTCGAAGACGACGCGCGGCTCGGCGTCGGCGCCGAAGATCATGCGCCGGTTCGATTCGGCCAGCCCGACATACGCCAGCGCGAATCGCGGATCGAGCGCGATCGCCCGCTGGTACAGCGCGACGCTGCGCACCAGGCCGGCGTTGCGGATGCCCTGCGCCTGGTGACGAGCGGCCAGGTAGAGCTGGTAGGCGTCGATGTCGCGGGTGCCGCCGCTCCCGGCGAGGCGCTTGCGCCCGGCGCTGCCGAGGCGCGGCGCGAGCACCTGCGACACGCGGGTCGAGATCGCGTCCTGCAGGTCGAACATGCCGGTGAAGGCCTCGTCGAAATTGCCGCTCCAGGCGGCTATGCCGGTCGTCGCGTCCAGCAGTCGGGCGGTGACCCGCACCTGGTTGCCCCAACGCTGGATCGACCCGTCGACGATCCAGTTCACCTGCAGGTCGCGCGCCGCGCGCAGCGGGTCCTGATCGGGCCCCGCGTAGCGGCGCACCGAGCCGACCGAGCGCACGGCGACGCCAGGCAGCGTCGACAGCCGTGCGGCCAGGCTGTCGGCCATGCCCATTTCGAGCACCTCGTCGCGGGCCTGTGCGACCAGCGGCCTGAACGGCAGCACCGCCAGCGTGGTCGGCGCATCCACCACCGCCACCGGCGGGTCCCGGCGCAACCACCAGGCGGCCGAAACCCCTGCAGCCACGGCCACGACCCCGGAGACGGCGCCGACGAGGGCGAGACGCCGCCGCGGTCGGGGCTCCGAAACGTCGGTCGAGGCTGCAGGCGATGAAGCCTCCGCCTGATCGTCGTCGCCCGGGCTCGGGTCGCCCGGCGTTTCATTGCCATCGATCTGCGTCACTTCGGCGATGAAGCGAAAGCCGCGCCGCGGAACCGTCTGCAGGTAGCGAGAGGCCTGCGCATCGTCGCCGAGTGCCCGCCGCAACGCGGAGATCGTCTGGCTGAGACTGTTCTCCTCGACCACCAGCCCTGGCCACAGGGCCGCGAGCAGCGTCTCCTTGTCGAGCAATTCGCCGGGATGCCCGACGAAATACTCCAGCGCTTCGAAGAGTCGAGGCGAGAGCGTCACCGGGACGCCGGCGCGCAGCAGGGTCCGCTGCGTCCCCTCCAGGACGAATTCGCCGAAACGGTAACGCGCCATCGCAAGAACCTCTCACCGGCCGGGGCGGCCGCGGGCATCGTAACAAGATGCCGAGCGCGTCGCGCGTCGCTCGAAAAGTGCTTTTAAATCAGGGCGCTCACGACGAATCACATCTTTTCAGACGACTTTCAGATCTCGCCAAAGCCGGTTTCGCGACGCTCCGGGACAGTGGTGGCGTCATCGGCAGCCGCCGGTGAATTCAACCCGAGGAGCGATCATGAATCGATTCAACTGGAAGTCCGCGACGCTGTTCACCGTGACGAGCCTGTTCACCGGCGTCGTCATGCAGGCCTGTGGCGGCGACAACGGCGCGGTGGCGCAAAGCGTTGCGCCCGTCGCCGCGGCCCCGGACCCGATCGAAGGCACGTTCCAGTCCGAGGTCACGATCCGGGACTGCACGACCGGCGTCACGACGACCACCTTCCGCGGCTTGACCGCGTTCCATCAGGGCGGCACGGTCACGGCCGACAACAACACGCCGCCCAGCAGCAAGGGCATCGCGCTGGGCACCTGGAAGAAAGGGGCGACCGGCAGCTACATGCTCAGCCTGCGCTTCTTCCGTGTCCTCGCGAACGGCACGACCGGACAGCAGCGCTTCCAGCGCGTCATCACGCTCGCGCCCGACGGCAACACGCTCACGAGCACGATCTCGGCACAGGTCCTCGATGCGAACGACAACGTGATCCAGACGATCTGCGGCGTCGAGACCGGCGTGCGCTTCCAGTAACGCCCACAGGAACCACCGGAGAAGCGCATGGATCGTCGCGCCTGGCGCGAGGCAAAGCGGATCGCCGACGCCGCGCGCCACCTTCCCGGGACCGGCACCCGCGAGCCTGGCGGAACCACCGACGGTGGCACTCGTCTTCGGCGCGCTGGCGATCCTGACGGCCGGACCCCGTCGACGCACGTCGTGAGCGAACGCGGCAGCGACGTCGCCTGCACTCGCCCCGCGTGGCCGGATCCGGCGGGCTCTCCTGTTCTTACCATCAGGCGATGCACGCATCGCGCCGCCGCGACGGCGTCCGTCGTGGGCCAGATCGGGTTTTCGACGTCCGACGGCGCGTCGCCTCGCCGTGGGGCCGACGTCGCCCCGACGACTTCCATCCATCGAGGAGTTCCGCATGTCGCCCTTCCCCGTCGTGACCCGCATGCTCGCCGCGCTCGCCATCGCACTCGCGGCAACCGCCGCCCCCGCCCAGACGAGCGTCAACGGTCCCTACTACGCCGTGCCCGCCTGGGACCAGACGCTGCCCACGGCGACGCGCTTCCTGGTGCTCGCGAATTTCAACGGCGACGCCGTCCTTGACCGCGAGACCGGACTGGTGTGGGCGCGCGCGCCGCTGTCCAACGCCTTCACCCGGTTGAACGCCGCCGAGTTCTGCCGCGTTCAGGCCACCGGCCGCCGCGGCGGCTGGCGGCTGCCGACGATCGCCGAGCTGGCGAGCCTGTTCGACCCGGAGTCCTCATCGCTCGACGGACTGCCCGCGGGCCATCCGTTCCTCGGGGTGGGATCGCGCGCGGAATTGTTCTGGAGCTCATCGCCCTACCGGGAGACGGGAACGGATCACGCCGGCGCGGGAACCGTGATCGTCGCCGGTGTCGTGAAGGTCACGCTGTACAGCCCCCTGCCCGACGCCGGCGTGCAGTTCCGACCCTGGTGCGTGCGCGGCGGCAACGACGCGGCCGGCTGAAGTGATCCCCTCGATGCGCACCCGGGAGCCCTCACGGACCACGGGCACCGCGCACCCACGTTCTCCCTCCGTCGACAGGACCACGCCATGAACCTGCTCCATCGTGCTCGCCGCCTGAACCGCCTCGCCGGCCTTGGCTTTGGCCTCAGCCTCGCCCTCGCACCGCTGTCCGCGTCGGCGTCGATCGCGGTCGGTCCCTACATCCCTTCGTCGACCTCGGCCTTCGTCGTGTCGATCGTCGTCAGCGGTGCGACGGCGCTCGACGCCTTCGCGTTCGACCTCGCCTACGACGCAAGTGCCTACGCGATCAACACGGGGTGCGATCCGTTCAGCGACGGCTTCTGCGACCTCGTCACGGGACCGGTGACGCTCGGGACCTTTTACAGCGGCGCATCGGTCTTTGCGTCGCTGTTCAATCCCGGTTTCATCCTGCTCGACGGCCTGCTGCGGCAGACCGGCTCGCTGGTCGGGGTGAACGGCGCGTGGCAGGACCCGGGGCCCGCGCCGTCGGGCGACGGCGTGCTCGCGTTCGTCGAGTTCATCGCGCTGCGCGAAGGCGCGCCGACGTCGCCGATCATGGTGGTCGGGTCGCCGCCGGCGAGCGTCCCCGAACCCCCGACCGTGGCGTTGCTCTTCGCGGCCCTGGCAGCCGCGACGGCCGGACGCGCGCGACGGAGCGGCGCGACCGTGGCGACGGTCACTGTGACTTGCGTGCACGCGTCCGACTAGAATCGATCGGGGCTGCCCGCCGGACGCGGCAACGTCGATTGGTCTGGGAGGACGTCGATTGAACACGAACGCGCGCGTGGATGCGGCCACCTGGCAACGGATCGAGAACCTGTTCTTCCAGGCGCTCGCATTGCCCGACCCCCAGCGTCGCGCGTTCTGCGCCCGCGTCGCCGTCGACGACCGCGGCATCGGCGACCAGCTCACGACGCTGCTCGGCGCGCACGCCGCCGAGGCCAGCGTGCTCGACCGCTCGCCGCTCGCCGCCGCGCACGCCGAGGCCGGCCCGGAGGAACTGGCCGAAGGCACGCGCATCGGCGTGTGGCGGCTCGGCGCGCTGATCGGGCGCGGCGGCGCCGGCGAGGTGTATCTGGCGATGCGCGCCGACGGCACCTTCGACCAGGTGGTCGCGCTCAAGCGCCTGCATCGCGACGCGACCGCCGACCTCGAACGCTTCCACGCGGAGCGGCAGATCCTCGCCGGCCTCGAGGACCCCGGCATCGCCCGGCTGCTCGACGGCGGCGTCGCGACAGACGGGCGCCCGTACGCGGTCGTCGAATACGTCGACGGCAAGCCGCTGACCGAGCATTGCCGGCAGGCAGGCGCCGACCTCGCCACCCGCCTCGCGCTGTTCCTGCAGGTCTGCCACGCGGTGGCCTACGCGCATCGCAACCTGGTCGTCCATCGCGATCTCAAGCCGGGCAACATCCTGGTCACGCCCGACGGTCGCATCAAGCTGCTGGACTTCGGCGTGGCCAAGCGCCTCGACCGCAACGCCGCCACGGCGGCCGACGTCACGAGCACCCCGTTCACGTCCGACTATGCGGCGCCCGAGCAGCTCACCGGTCGCCCGATCACCACGGCCACCGACGTCTACGCGCTCGGCGTGATCCTCTTCGAGCTGCTGAGCGGCGAGCGCCCGTGGCGCAGCGACGGGCTGCCGATCGCCCGCGTCGTGCAGCTGATCGTCCATGACGAGCCGCCGCCGATGAGCCGCGCGGCCGCAGCGTCCGCGGCGCCGCCGGTGCCCGCGGCGCGCCTCGCGGGAGACCTCGACGCGATCGTCGCCACCTGCCTGCGCAAGGAGGCGGCCGACCGTTATCCGACGGTCGACGCACTGGTGCTCGACCTCGAGCGCCATCGCGAGCGCAAGCCCGTGGCCGCGCGCGGTCGCGCACGCACCTACATCGTCGGACGCCTGATCAGCCGCTACCGCTGGGCATTCGCCGGCGGCACGCTGCTGTTCGCGAGCCTCGCGGCCGGGCTCGCCGCGACGACCTGGCAGGCGCGTCGCGCGGAGCTCGAGCGCGACGTCGCACGTCGTGCCGCGACGCGCGAGGAAGCCGTCCGCAACCAGATCACCACGCTGTTCCGCAACTCGATCGCGCAGAAGGACGGCGGCCCCGTCACCGCGAAGGCGATGCTCGACCGCAGTGCGCAGCGGCTGCTCAAGGAATACCGCGGCGACCCACAGCTGACCGGCAAGGTCGTCATCACGCTCGCGGACCTGTACGGCCAGCTCGAGGACATGGAGGGCCAGCTGCCGCTGCTCGAAGGCTATCTGGCCGCGGCCGGCACCGACGGCGACCCCGAGTCGGTCGCCCTCGCGCAGCAGAAGCTCGCCGCCATCGAGATCATGCGCGGCCACGCGCCGCGGGCCGCGGAACTGCTGCCGAAGGCGGAGGCGGTCTGGGCGAGTGCACCCGACCGCTTCCGGGAACAGCACCTCGAATCGATGTTCATCCGTGGCCTGCTGCAGCGGAACCAGGGCGACCTCGACGGCTCGATCCGCACCTACCGCGCGGCGCTCGACGAGCGCATCGCGTTCTCCGGGCGCCTGCATCGCGAGACCGCCAACCTCTACAACTCGCTCGCCATCAGCCTGACCGGCGTGAACCGGCTGGACGAGGCGCTCGACGCGTTTCGCACCACGCTCGACATCTACCGGGGGCTCGGCCTCGGCGAGGACCTGGAATCGCTCGTCATCCTCGGCAACACCGGCACGCTCGCCTACCGGACAGGCAGGCTGCACGAAGCCGAGACGACGCTGCGCACGGCCTTCACGAAGCAGCGCGAGCACGCCGGCGACTCCGCGGCCGTGGCGGCGGCGATGGGATTGCACGGGGCGACGCTCACCGCCCTCGGCCGGGCGCCGGAGGCGGTCGACGAGCTGCGGACCGCGATCGACATGGCGACGCGCTTCACCAGCGCGGCCAGTCCGCTGACGATCCAGAACCGCCAGTTCCTCGCCGACGCGCTGACCGCCGAGCGCGACCTGCCGCAGGCGCGGCGCGAGGCGGGGCAGGTGCTCGCGCTGACGCGCGAGCGCTTCGGCGAGACGGGCCTGCTGACGCTGCGTACCCGGATCATCGAGGCGCGCATCGACCTCGCGGAGGGCCGCGCCGCGCAGTCGGAGCAGGCGCTCTTGCCCGTGATCGAGCAACTGCGCAAGCTCGGCCGGACCGCCGAGCCGTGGGTCGCCACCGCGTTGGTCGCCCAGGCCGACGCGTCGATGGCCCTCGGTCGGCGGACCGCGGCCATCGCCGCGCTGCACGAGTCGCTCGCGCTGCGAGAACGCCTGCTGTCGTCGCAGAGCTGGGAGCTGGCGCTGACCCGGGCGCGCCTTGGCGAGGCGCTCAAGGCGGCGAAGGACCCGGCCGCCGACGATCTGCTGCGCCAGGGCGAAGGCGTGCTCGCGACGCAGCTGGGCGACGATCATCCGGACGTGCTGCGGACGCGTCGCGCGCTGGCGTGGCCCGCCTGAGCGTCGTCAGGCCGCGCCGAGCTCGCGAACCAGCCAGGCGCGAGCGAGCGTCCAGTCGCGCCGCACGGTGCGCTCCGAGATGCCCAGCGCCCGCGCGGTCGCGGCCTCGTCGTAGCCCGCGAAGTAGCGACATTCGACGACCTGCGCCAGCCGCAGCGACTGCTTGGCCAGCGCCTGCAGCGCGTCGTCGAGCGCGACCAGCGATTCGTCGCTCGCGGCCGCGACCTCGAGCGCCTGCGTCAACGGTATGTGCCGGGCGCCCTGGCCGCGCTTGGCCGCCAGGCGTTCGAGCGCATGGTTGACGAGCGCGTGGCGCATGGCGAGGGCCGCGGCACGGATGAAGTGCGCGTCGTCGTTCCAGTTCGACGCGCCGCGCAGCTTCAGGTAGGTCTCGTGGACCAGCGCCGTGGTCTGCAGCGTCATGCCGGCACCCACCCGGGCGCGCTCGCGATGCGCGATCCGCTTCAGGTCGGCATAGAAGACCGGCAACAGGACGTCGGCGGTCGATCGGACCTCGGCATCGAGGGTGGCATCCCAGTCTGAAGGCCCGGCTGGGGCGTCGAAAGCGTCGGTCACCCGCGTATCGTATCGAAAATGAGTGGCCGTTCCGGCGGCCGGTTCCTGTTGTTGCAAGGGACCGACAACGCGTCCCGCGTGGATCGACCGACGGAGGAACACCATGCACATCCCATCGCGCCCCATCGCCCGCGGTCTCGCCCTCGCCTGGATGATCGCCGCCGGTAGCACCGCGGCCCAGAGCGTCGTGACCGGCCCGTACTACGCCACGCCGTCGTGGGACCAGACGCTGCCGTCCGGCACCCGCTTCCTCGTGCTCGCCAACTTCGGCGGGCTGGCCGTCCTGGACCGGGAAACCGGGCTCGTCTGGGAGCGCTCGCCTGGAACCGCCCTCCTCCCCCTCTACGCCGCGGTGCTCGGATGCAGCCAGTCGCGCACCGGCAACCGGACCGGGTGGCGGCTGCCGACGATCGCCGAACTGGGCTCGCTGTTCGATCCGTCGGCGGGCAGCGCCCCGTTCCTGCCGGCGGGTCATCCGTTCACCGGCTTCGACCCGGTCGCCGCGGAGTTCTGGAGCACCAGCCGCGTGACCGTCACCATTCCCGGGTTCACCGCGACCAACGTGCTGGCCGCCTACGCGGGACCCAGCTATGCGTCCGCCGTGGTGGCCGATGCGACCCGGGCTGCTTCCTACCTGTGCCTGCGCGGTCCCGGAGGCACCTTCTCGAACTGAGGACGCGGGGGCCGGGATGCTCGATCGCCGCATCGTCGTCGGGGGCCTGCTGGCCGTGGCCCTCGTCGTCGCGCAGCAACACGTCGGCGGACGCGAGCGGGGGACCCCTTCGTTCGCGCCGGCTTTCTCCGCGCCCCATCCGCCAGCATCGTCGACGGCTGCGGCCACCGCGTCATTCGACAACCAACCGCCAACCCTGGGGGACGGCCCGGCCGACGCGCTGACGACCTACTTCGCGATGCGCGACGACGCCAATCCGAAACCCCGGCTGCGGGTGCTCGACGACTGGACCCGCGCCGTCCGGCCGGGCGACAACGTCGACCTGATCGGACAGGCGCTGGTCGATCCCGACGAATCGGTTCGAGAACGTGCGCAGGCGTTGCTGGACGGGCAGTCGATCGCGCGCTGAGCGCGCGCCGTCCCGCAAACGCTACGATCGCCATTCCGGCCGTGGTGACGGCCTCTCGGGCGAGGACGGGATGGCGCGTACAGGGCAATGGTCTCGGCATAGGGTCTGCGCGACGGCGCGATCGCGGGTGCGCACGGGATTCGCGCTGGTCGTCGCGCTCTGGCTCGCGCTCGCCGGTCCTGCGGCCACGGCCAAGACGCTGCGCTGGGCGACCCGCGGCGACGTGCTGACGATGGATCCGTACACGACCGACGAGAGCGTGTCGGCCAACGTCGCCAACCTGATCCACGACGCGCTGGTCGAGCGCGATCCGTCGATGGCGCTGGTGCCGCGTCTGGCCACGTCGTGGACCCGGATCGACGACCGGACCTGGCGATTCGCCCTGCGCCGCGGCGTGCGCTTCCACGACGGCACGCCGTTGACGGCCGACGACGTGGTCTTCTCGATCGGCCGCGCGCAGGACCTGCGGTCGGCCTACGCGCAGTACGCGAGGGCGCTCGGCCACGCGATCCGGATCGACGACTTCACCGTCGAGCTGAAGCAGGACAAGCCGAACCCGCTGCTGCTCGAACACCTCAACGCGATCTTCATCATGAGTCGCGCGTGGGCCGTCGCCCACCACGCCGAGCGACCGCTGGACCTGAAGGCGAAGGACGAGAACTACGTCGCGCAGCATGCGAACGGGACCGGACCTTACCGGCTGGTGTCGCGCGAACCCGGCGTGCGCACGGTGCTGGCCCGCAATCCCGACTGGTGGGGACACGCCGAGGGCAACGTCACCGACGTCGTCTACACCCCGATCGCGTCCGACGCGACACGCGTCGCCGCGCTGCTGTCGGGTGCGATCGACCTCGTGCAGGACCCGCCGCCGCAGGACCTCGCGCGCTTTCGCGGCGACGACGCGCTGCGCGTCTACGACGGACCCGAGAACCGCATCATCTTCCTCGGCATGGACCAGCATCGCGACGCGCTGGAAGGCAGCGACGTCATCGGTCGCAATCCGTTCAAGGACCGGCGCGTGCGCGTAGCGGTGTGGAAGGCGATCGACGTGCAGGCGCTGTCGACGAAGATCATGCGCGGCCAGTCGCTGCCCACGGGCTGCATGGCGACCTCGCCGGCGGGCTGCCCGGACCCGGCGCTCGAACGCGTCGCCCCGGCCGATCCCGCGGGCGCCAGGCAGCTGCTCGCGGAAGCCGGCTACGCGAACGGGTTCGGGCTCACGCTCGACTGCCCCAACGACCGCTACATCAACGACCGCGACCTGTGCGTCGCGATCGCCGGCATGCTGGCGCGCGTGGGCATCCGCGTGCGCGTCGACGCGATGCCGAAGGCGATCTACTTCCCGAAGCTGAGCCGGACCGAGACCGCCTTCTACCTGCACGGCTGGGGCGGAAGCATCACCGATGCCCAGGACGTTCTCGACGCGATCCTGCACAGCACCGACGACGCGACCGCGAAGGGATCGATCAACTACGGCCGCTACGTGGACCCGCCGCTCGACCGCCTGATCGATGCGGCCGGCGTCGAGATGGACCCGGTCCGGCGCAAGCGACTGCTGGTCGACGCGATGGCGATGCAGGCCGAAGCGCACCACTACATCGTCCTGCACCGCCAGAAGCTCACCTGGGTCGCGCGCCGCAACGTCGTGCCGGTGCTGCTGCCGAGCAACATCGTGCGGGTCGAGTGGATCCGCATGGACTGATTGCCCTGCAGCCCGCAGCTACCAGCAGCGATCCCCGGGCTCGATGCAGTGCAGCCGGTCGACGCGCCCGGCGACGCGCACGCGGGCGCCGGGATTCCAGCGCGACGACGCCTGCAGCATCCGCGTGCTGCCGTTGTCGAAGCGCACGGCGATCGCATAGGCCGGCCTCGCGCGCTCCTTCGAATCGAACAGCCGGCCGAAGAAACCCGACAGGCCTTCCTTCGGTTCCACCGCACGCGCGGTCAGCACGCGCCCGCAGGTCGCCGCGGTGCAGTCGGCCGGCGAGAAGCCCGCCTTGCGCACGTCGAGCACGACGCGCGCCGGCGCGCTGCGGTGTCCGTCGGCATCGACCAGCGTGAAGTCGGCCGTCCGCCGCGACGGTCGCGCAGCGGCGGCCACCGGGAAGGTGACCGTCCCGGGCTGCGACGCGGGAAGGTCGGTCAGCCGCGACGTCACCGTCTGCGCGGCCGCATCCCCGCGACCGTCGACGACTTTCATCTCGACGGTCCCGACGGTGCTGGTGCCGTCGTCGAACGCGATCGTCAGCACGAACGGCTTGCCGGTCACCAGCTCGCCCGGCACCGCGACCGAGCGGATCACCGGCGGGCGGACCGGGCCGGCCGCGAAGTCGAAGGTCTTCTCGACCGGCGCGCTGCGGGTGCCGTCGGCCGCGACGAGGACGTAGCTGAAGGTCGCCCGGCTGGGGTGGCTCGAGGCCAGGCCGATCTGTCCGGCCGGCGCGACCCGGGACGCGGCGGCGGTCGGCGCGATGGCGATCCACACCGGTTGCGCGTCGCCGTTGACGTCACCCCGGACGAACCGGACTTCGACACCGCGCACGTCGACGTTGCGTGCCGAGAAGCGCACCTGCACGTCGTGCCTGCTGCCGTCGCCGACCAGCGCACCGTCGGCGCCGACGGACGCGATCGCCAGGGATCGCTGGAAGAAGTTGAACCAGACGATCCCGCCGGCGACGCAGGCAATCAGCAGAACCAGCGCGACCGTCGCCACGCGCGCCAGCGGACCGCGGGCCCGTCGATCGCCTCGTCCCGCACCGGCTTCCGGTCCCGCAGCACGCTCGGCGACGGGCGATGACGGCACGGTCGCGGCGAGCGGCGGCGCCGGGTCGGGGAGCGCCGCAGGCATCGGGACGACGTGGAGGATCTCGGCCCAGGTCTGAACCGCCCATCGGGCGTCGGGCGCGGCCAGGCTCTGCCGGGTGCCCAGACGCTCGGCCACGGCCGTGATCCCCTCGGAGAGGCCATCGCCGGCGTGCAGGCCGAGGAGCTCCTGCGGAACCTGCTCGTCGAGCGCGCGCAGCAGCAGCGAGACGGCGGGGTCGGGTGGAGGGAACTGCGCGGAGAGGAGTTCCGCCAGTCGCACCGGCTCGAACAGCAGCGACGGGCCGTGCTGCTCGATCGCGGTCCGAACGGCGACCACCAGCGGCGTATCGGCGGCCGGCGCTTCGAACGAAGAGGCGGGTGGGGTCATGGAGAAGGAACCATCAGGTCATCATCCGTAGCGTAGCCGCGGACCGCGGCCCGCCGGGACGGTCTGCGACTGATTCGGGCCGTAGGCGCAAGGCGCGATGCCCCGAGAGCGGCCGGGTCCTTCAAGGCCGTGCCAGCGGCATCCAGATCTCGTTCCTGCGCAGGAACCACGGGGTGTAAGGGGCGTCGTAGCGCGAGAAGGTCGGCGGGCCCGCCGGCGCGAGGCCGGCCCCCGCCAGCACGGCGTCGAGCCGGGCCAGGTGTTCCGCATAGTTCGCCTCGGACCACAGGCCCGCGTAACGGATCACCGCGACGCGCTGCGCCGGCATCCCGCGCAGGCGGATCCGCGGGTCGAGAGGCTCCGGGGCGGTGTCGAGCGTCACGGTCTTCGGCAGCACGAACTGCACGATGTACCCGCCGTCGGCCGCGGTCTGCGTGACCGGTGCCGTCATCGGCAGCTTCACCGGGACCTCGGTCTGCGTGACCGGTGCGGTCATCTGCAGGCGACGCTCGCCCTTGTTCTTGCCGAAGATGTAGCCCGCGAGGATCGGGAAGGCCTGGCTACCCGCGGCATCGGCCGGCCCGGGCACGGTCACCTCCGCGACGACATACGGTGCGTAGTCGCGGATCTCGACGTCGGGGATCGTGCGAACGATCCGGTAGTCCGGTTCCTCGATGGCCATCGCGCGCTGCGCTCCTGTGAAAAGGACCAGCGCCGCGACGAAGGACCGCGCGACGCGGCCGCGGGCGACCGTCATCATGCCTTCGGCAGCGTCACGCCCTGCTGCCCCTGGTACTTGCCGCCGCGATCCTTGTAGCTGGTCTCGCAGATCTCGTCGCTCTCGAAGAACAGCACCTGCGCGACGCCCTCGTTCGCGTAGATCTTGGCCGGCAGCGGCGTCGTGTTGGAGAACTCGAGCGTCACGTAGCCTTCCCATTCGGGCTCGAACGGCGTGACGTTGACGATGATGCCGCAGCGCGCGTAGGTGCTCTTGCCCAGGCAGATGGTCAGCACGTTGCGCGGGATGCGGAAGTATTCGACCGTGCGCGCGAGCGCGAACGAGTTGGGCGGGATGATGCACACGTCGCCCTTGAAGTCGACGAAGCTCTTCTCGTCGAAGTTCTTCGGATCGACGATCGTGCTGTTGATGTTGGTGAAGATCTTGAAGTCGTCGGCGCAGCGGATGTCGTAGCCGTAGCTCGACGTGCCGTAGCTGACGAGCTTGTGGCCGGCGGCGTTCGTGCGCACCTGCTGCGGCTCGAACGGCTCGATCATCGCGTGCGACGCGGCCATCTCGCGGATCCAGCGATCGGACTTGATGCTCATGACGACGGCGCCTCCCCGGTAGAGGCCCGAATTCTACGGCAGGCCGCCGAGCTCCGATCGGGATGCGACGCGGTGTCGCCGCGCGACGCGAGCCCTCGTCAATCGTGCGACGACGGCCGGAACTGCGCAGGTCGAAAGCCATAGGTGGCCTCGGCCCACCGGGCCGCCGCCGCGGCATCGCCGTTGAAGTCCCTGGCCGCCGCCGGCGTGAGAGCGACCAGCAGCGCATCCGGATCCGTCAGGAAAGGATGTCCGGCGAGCGTGACGATCCGCAGTGTCAGATCACGACGACGCGCGGCGTCGGCGCGGACCAGCAGCGCCGCCACGACCCGGCCGTAGGCCCGTGCGAACTGATCGGCCGGCCCCATCGACCATTCTCCGACGAGCAGCCGCTCGAAACGCGCAGCGGCCTTTTCGAGCTCGCGGGTGTCGTCCTGCCGCGCGACCACGGCCGCATAAGGCAGCGCCGCACCGACGAGCGCCCACGAGCGCTCGTTCGAGTAGACCCACGGTCGCCATGCGTCGGCTTCCGCCCTCGCGCTGCCGGCATCGAGCAGCGACGCCAGAGTCACGTAGGCGTCTGCGTACGGCTGGAAGCGGCGCAGGTCGAAGGGTCGCTTGAGGTTCCACTCCTTGACCTTCTCGTCGGCGGTCGTCGGATCGCGCGGGAGGCGTTGCATGAGCAGCGCATGTACGAACTGCGTGGCCGATGCGAGGTCCTCCGCCCGCAGTCGACGGGCCACGGAGACATACGCCGCGACCAGTCGCGGTGTCGCGCGGCCGGGCTCGGTCCGCTCCAGGCGCTGACGCAGCAGGCCCGCTTCGGCGCGCGCCGCATCTTCGCTCAGATAGGGCGCGAGGTCGGTGTAATCGGTGTCCGTCGCGCCCATCGCGAAGAGGAGGCCGAGATCCTCGGAATCGTCGTTTGATCCGTCCACCGGCACGTCCTCTTCTGGCGGTACCTGCACTTGGTCGATACGATCCCGCAAATGGACCATGGCGAAGCGGGCTTCTTCGGCCGACTGCAGACGCCGTGCGATCGCCGCATGGGCCGTCACGAGCGGGCCCGCGACGACGGGGTCGGTGGCGTGCTCGATCTGGTCCCGCAGGACTCTGGCCTCGCCCGTCGCATCCGCCTCGGCGAGCCGGGCGGCGATCTGCGTGTAGTAGCCCATCGAATCCACCGGATCCCGTCCGATGCCGCTGAATCCGACGCGCAGGACGCGAGCGGCCTCGGCCAGGTCGCGAGGGTCTTCCAGGCGGGTCGTGGCCTCCATGTACGCCGAGGCCAGAAAGCCCTTCACCCGGGCCGGGCCATCGCGTCCCAGCGCATCGAGCAGGACCGAGGCTTCGGCCCGCGCATCAGCCGGGCTCAGGCACCGCACGAGCGACCTGTAGAGGGGCTCGGAGGCCGGCAGCAGATCGCCGTCGGGTCTTGCGATCGCGACGGTCAGGCGCCCGCGAAGTTGCACCGCGAGCCTTCGGGCGTCGGCCGCGTACGCCGGCTTGCAGAAGATCGCGGTGACGAGACGAATGGTCGTCGCATCACGCCCGGCATCGGGTCGTTCGCCGATCCTAGCCAGAATCGCGTCGACTTCTTTGCGCTGCGCGCCTTCGTCGAGTCGCGCAACGACTTCCAGATAGGCGCCGGTCGTCCTGTCCGAGCTCGAGAAGGACGACTGGGCGAACACGGGCTTGCGCAGGATGGCGGCGGCCTCCTTCGATTTCTGCGGATCGTCGAGTCGCCGCGCGATCGCCGCATAGGCCGTCATCAGGTCGTCGGCGACCATCCCCGTCTCCCTGTTGAGCGCCATCGCGGCGCGCAGCGCCGCTTCTTCCGACGACACGCCGTCACGATCGAGCCGGGTACTCACCAGCCCGTAGTTGGATACGAGGCTCTGCCCGAAGTCGCGGTCGCCTTCCTTCGCGATGAATCCACGCAGCGCCGTCGCCGCCTCGAGCGCGCGTCGTGGTTCCAGGCCCGCGTGGGCGTAGGGCCAATTGCTCATCAGGACCTGCTCGATGTAGCCCGCCGACTCGCGCGTCGGCGACTCCGGATTGATCCGCCGATAGACGCGCGACCGGAAGGAGTCGCTGTTGCGCCACACCAGCAGGGCCGAGCCCGACGCGTTGCGCGGATCGTTCAGTCCGTAGGCCGCGGCGTAGACCTCGGCGAGCTCGACGCCCTCGTCGTACGCCACCGGAGCCAGCGCGGCGAGGACGACCAGCACGGCCACGACGACGGCCGGCCGGATCGCGCTCGCCCGGGCGTAACGTGCGGCGACACCGAATTCCAGCCGCTTCCTGTGCCACTCCCAGCCGATACGGACCAGTATCCGGAACGGCAGCAGGCTGGCGCGGCGCTGACGGGCGTCTCCCGCGGCCTCCTGGTAGCGCGCATAGCCCTCGCGCAGGGCCAGCGACCAGCGATCGGACTGGCGGGCCTCCTGCAGTGCGGCACGCGCGAGGTAGTCGTGATCGAGCTGCCAGGTCGGTGCCGCTCCGACCAGTTCGGCCGGACGAACCAGTTCGTCTTCCTGGAGGATCCGCAGCACGGTCTCCGCCTGCTCGCGGCTTCCGGCCAGTTCGCTCAGTGCCGCCAGCGACGCCCGTCGCGACTTGGGCAGGCGATTCGGTCCGTCCTGCAACAGCATCGCATTGAGGATCGCGCGCGCCACCCGCGCGCCCGCATCGCCGCCGCCCACCGCGGCGCCGGCCCGGCGCAGGGCACGCAGGATCACCAGCGTCTCGACCCCGCGCAGCCCGCCGGCGATCCGGTAGCGACGGGGTGTCAGCAGCGGAAGCTGGCGCAGTCCGAGGAGCACGGTGCGCACCTGCTGCATGAGGATCGCCCCCTCGATCTTGAGATCGCGTTCGAGCTGTTCGCGCAGGTCTTCCCACCCGTTGCCAGGATTGCTCACGATCGGCGGCTCGACGCCGGCGGGCGCGATCGTCGCCAGCAGCGGACGCAGGAACTCGCCGTCGACCCGTGGCAGCGTCCGCGCGACCATCTGGTCCTCGCCGAGAAAGCGCACGCACGCGAGACCGGCGGCGGTGTCGGCGCGCGTGATGACCAGCAGATGGAGGCGCTGGTCGACCAGCCGCGTGCGAACCACGTTCCAGAACGCGTTCGAGGCCGCGAGCTGCTTCGGCGACAGCCAGTTGGACTCCGCATCGAGGAAGCGCTCGCGATGCTGTGCCTGGTGATCGTCGAACTGGTCGGCGATCAGCAACACGCGACGGCGGAGCGTGACGAAGACCGCGTCGAGGTGGGCCTCGAGCGCGCTCACCAGACCGGCCGTGCCGGCCGCGAGGTCGGGCGCGGACCTCCAGCCGAGCGTCTCGCGCTCGCGATCCGACACGCTGCGATGGAGCGCGTCGAGGACCGCGGCGAGCGGACCCCGGATCCAGTCGTCCCCCCAATCGCGAAAGGCGACCGGCAGCAGGCCGCCCGTCTCGGCCTGCAGGACCGGGATCAGTCCCGCGAAGACCAGCGCCGACTTGCCGCATCCCGACTCGCCATCGAGCAGAACGAGGCGGTGATGCTTGACCGACAGGTGGATCTTCGCGAGGTCTTCACCCCGGCCGATCAGCGAGCCCGGATCGTTCGGACGCAACTGGAAGGCATCGGGCCTTTCGAGACGGCTGGCCTTGGCGAAGCGCAGGAAGCTCGCCAGCAGGAACAGGAGGATCACGACCACGACCGCACCGGCGCTGGCGTAGGTCGTCCACGTCGGCAGGCCGAGCGGGGTGAGCATCTTGGAGACGGCGGCCCAGACCAGGGCCGGGATGCCGAGGCACGCGACCACCGACTTGCCGAGGCCTTCGGCCGTGGTCAACCATTCGGTCAGGCGCTTCGCATCCAAGGCGGGTGATCTCCGGGCGGTTCGTGCCGAGGGCTCTTCGTGCCCCGGCGCGTCCGGGACGGTGCCCCGCATGATGTGGTCAGCCGCGGACCCGATCAAGCATTCGATGCGGCTGCGGCCAGGGACGGCTCATCGAGCGGCGTGCTGGATCGCATCGGCGATTTGGTCGATCTCGTCGAGTCGGTATTGCGGCAGGCCGACCTCGAGCGCGACGTCGCTCGCGATCGCCACGATCGAAGGATCGTCCGGCGACAGCAGGGCCTTGCCGAGTGCCACGCGGTGCACTTCGAGCTTCGGGATCGCTTCGCGCTTGAAACCCTCGACCAGAACCAGGTCGCAGGGCGACAGATGCGACAGGAGTTCGGGCAGGGACGCCTCGGGGGCCCCGTGGTGCTCGCGCATCAGCGCCCAGCGCGCCGGCGAGCTGATCAGCACCTCGTGCGATCCCGCCTCGCGGAAACGGAAGCTGTCCTTGCCCGGCCGGTCGATGTCGAACTTCTGGTGCGCGTGCTTGACGATCGACACACGCAGGCCGCGCGCCGCGAGCAGCGGCAGCAGGCGCTCGATCAGCGTGGTCTTGCCCGAGTTGGACCAGCCGGCGATGCCGAAGACTTTCATCGGACAGGAGCGGGAATGGGGATCATGGTGCGGCCGGATGGTACCGGTTCACCCGCCCGCCTTCCCGGGCACCCGCCGCCGGCACGGCCCGCGCCGCGTCGGCAGGTCTTCGGGGTGCCTCAGTTGGCGTACAGGCTGCGCTCGCCCGCCGGGGTCCGTTGCATCAGCGCCATCAGGGTCTCGTCGCGCACTTCCATGCGGGTCCGCCCCGCAGTGGCCAGGGGTGGCGCCTGGACGACGTCGCCGAACGGGATCTCGCGCGCGGCCAGCGCGCGGCGCGTCTCCTGGCGGACCTCCGCGCGCGTCACCGACGACGGACCCGACGGCGTCGCGAAGCGCGTCGTGTCGGCTTCGCTGGCGCGCGCCTCGAAAGCCGTCAGGGCCACCAGGGCGAGCAGAACGATCGATGGCGTTTTCATGATGCATTTCCTTTTCGGTGGACTCGAGGGTGATCGACCGCTGCCGGCATCCCGCCGAACGCGTCGCGTCGGCGGGGCTGGTCGATCGATGTCCGTCTGTCGGCACCGCCACGCGAACATTTCAAGCTCGCGCCCCTTTTTTCGCCCGGCCGCGGCATTCCTGTCATCGCATCGCGCGCTCTCGCGTTAGTCGCAGCGCGAAGGTCCGCTTCCTTCGCCGGTCTGCCCCTCGATCCATCGCCAGACGCACCCATGACGACCTCCCTGCCCTCGACCACCGGACCCCGCCTGCCGCGTCCCGGCCTCTACGCGAACCTGTGGCGCTTCGCCGCAGGTTCCAGGCTCGCCCTGCTCGGCGGCTTCGCGCTGCTGATCGGCTCGCAGCTGACGCGGCTGTCCCTGCCGTGGTTCGCCGGCCAGGCGATCAACGTCCTGCAGACCGGCGGCCCGGACTTCGCGCGGCATGCCGGGCTGTGGGTCTGCGCGCTGCTGGCCGCGTGTGCCGGCGCATGGACGCTGCACGGGCCGGGCCGCGTGCTCGAACGCGCCGTCGGCGTGCGCGTGCGGCGTGGCGTGTCCGAAGCGCTGTTCGACCGGCTCGCCGGCGCGCCGCTGCAGTGGCACGACCGCCACGCCGCGAGCGACCTGCAGCAGCGCATGGCCCAGGCGAGCGGCTCGCTCGACGAGTTCGCGCAGAACCAGTACGTGATCGTGCAGGGGCTGGTCACCTTCGTCGGGACGCTGACCGCGCTGGTGATCTTCTCGCCCGCCACCGGCGTGCTGGCGATCGCGGCCTATGCCGTGCTGGTCGTCGTCGGGACCCGCTTCGACCGCTCGATGACGAAGCTGTCGCGCGCGCAGAACGATGCCGAGCGGCGCTACGCGTCAGGCGTGCTCGAGTTCGTCGGCAGCATCGTGACGGTCACCGCGCTGCGCCTGCAGCCGAGCGCGCGGCGCCTGCTCGGTGCGCGGCTCGATGCGGTGTTCGTGCCGCTCAAGCGCAGCATCCGTCTCAACGAAGCCAAGTGGTGCGTCGTCGACCTGGTGACGACGGCGCTGACCTGGACCATCGTCGCGCTCTATGTCTGGCGCGCCCACGGTTCAGGCGCGACGGTGCTGATCGGCGGCGTCTTCATGATCCACCAGTACGCCGAGCAGGCCGGCTCGGTCGTGACGTCCGCGGCGGCCAACCTGCAGAACTTCGCGCGGATGCGCGTCAACTTCGCGAGCGCCGACGTGATCTGGTGCGCCCCGACGCGTCCCGCCGACACGACCGTCCTCGCGCGCGACTGGCAGCGCATCGACCTGCACGACATCTGCTACACGCACGAAGCGGCCACGCCGGACGCATCGACCGCGCGGCGCGGCATCCATCACGTGGCGCTGACGCTGGCGCGCGGCGAACGCATCGCGCTGGTGGGTCCGAGCGGCGCGGGCAAGAGCACGCTGATGCGCGTGCTGGCCGGTCTCTACGATGCGACGCAGGGACACGTGGCCGTGGACGGCGTCGGCCAGCCCGGCGTGCGGCCGCTCGCGTCGATCACGACCTTCGTCCCGCAGGATGCCGACGTCTACGACACCACGGTCGCCGAGAACATCGCGCTCGACGGCACGCCCGAGCCCGCGGCGCTGCTCGCGGCCCTGCGCGTGAGCGCGTTCGACGAGGTGCTGGCGACGCTGCCCGCCGGCCTGTCGTCGCCGATCGGCGAGCGCGGGGCCAACCTGTCGGGAGGCCAGCGACAGCGCCTCGCACTCGCCCGCGGCGTACTCGCGGCCGCCGACAGTTCGCTGATCCTGCTCGACGAGCCGACCAGCGCCCTCGATGCGCTGATCGAAGCCCACGTCTATCGGGAACTCAAGGCCGCGTTCCCGGCCGCGACCCTCGTCGCATCGGTCCATCGCATGAGCCTGCTCGAACATTTCGACCGGGTCGTGCTGATGGCCGATGGCTGGATCGTCGACAGCGGCACGGTCGACGAGCTGCTCGCGCGGCAACCGCTGCTGGTGGCGATGATGCGCGGGCCGTCGCAGGCCCGCGAGCCGGTCCCCGAGACGGCCTGATCCGGCGCGGCCTTGCGCCGCGTCGATCTCACAGCTTCACGGCCGACAGCAGCAGGCTGGTCTCGGAGGCCGCCACGCCGTCGAGCAGGCGCACGCGCGAGAGCACGCGATCGAACTCCTCGAGCGTCTCGACGCGCAGCTCGGCCACGATGTCCCAGCGCCCGTTGGTCGTGTAAAGAACCACCACGGCCGGATCGCCGCGCAGTGTCTTGAGGACCGCGGCGGTGCGATTGCCTTCGACGGCGATCGTCATGAAGGCGCGGACGCGGTGTTCCTCGACGTCCGGCTTGAGCCGCACCGTATAGCCGACGATGGTGCCGTCGGTCTCCATGCGCCGCAGCCGGTTCTGCACGGTGCCGCGCGACACCTGGAGTTGCTTCGCCAGCGTCGCGAGCGACGCGCGCGCGTCGGCGCGCAGCAGCGCGATCAGGCGGCGGTCGGTGTCGTCCATCGTTCCCTTTCGATCGGGTTGGTCATTTCGTCAATCGCGGTTGCCCGAACGGCGCACTTCGCCCTTCGGCTGCACAGGTTGCCCGCTGTTCATTGGCCGCACGTTCCCCAACAATCGACGCCGGGGAAAGCACGGCACATGCGCAGGACAGGGGAGATTCTCGTGGTCGACTATATCGGGGTACGGACGGTGAGCAGGCTCGTCGCGGCGATGGGGCTCGACCTCTTCATCGCCGGCATGGCCAACGAGATCGAGGACGACTATGCCCGCTGGACGCAGTTCGACAAGAGCCCGCGCCATGCGGCCCATTCGGTGGACGGCGTGATCGAGCTGATGCCCACCAGCGACGGCGTGGCCTATTCGTTCAAGTACGTCAATGGTCATCCGAAGAACACCGCCGCCGGATTGCTGACGGTCACGGCCTTCGGGGTGCTGGCCGACGTGGCGACCGGCTACCCGGTGCTGCTGTCGGAGCTGACGCTCGCGACGGCGATCCGCACCGCAGCGATGTCGGCGCTCGCCGCCCGCTGGATGGCGCGACCCGACGGCAAGACCATGGCGCTGATCGGCAATGGCGCGCAGGGCGAGTTCCAGGCGCTCGCGTTCCATCACCTGCTGGGCATCCGCGAGCTGCGCCTGTACGACACCGATCCGGCGGCCAGCGCCAAGCTCGAGCGCAACCTGCGCGGCCTGCGGCTGCCGCAATTGCGCATCGTGCGCTGCGCCGACGTGCTCGCCGCCGTGCGCGGCGCGGACATCGTGACGACGGTCACCGCCGACAAGCGCAACGCGATCATCCTCACGCCGGAAATGATCGAGCCCGGCATGCACCTCAACGCGGTCGGCGGCGACTGCCCCGGCAAGACCGAGCTGCATCGCGACATCCTGCTGCGACCCGACGTCCGGGTCGTGGTCGAGTACGCCCCTCAGACCCGCATCGAAGGCGAGATCCAGCAGATGGCTCCCGACTTCCCGGTGATCGAGTTCGCGGACCTGGTGTCGGGGCACGCCGTCGCGCGGCGCAGCGACGCCGACGTGACGATCTTCGATTCGGTCGGCTTCGCGCTCGAGGACTTCTCCGCGCTGCGCTACCTGCATCGGTGCCACCGCGCGAGCGAAGGCCGGCACGCACGCCTCGACCTGCTGCCGGATCTCGACGATCCCAAGGACCTCTTCGCCCTGCTGGCTTCGACCGTTCCGCTGGGCGTCCCCGCGCAGACGCCGTCGACCGCCCGCCTCGCATCGGAGCTCGCATGACCGCGCCGCTCGGGCGTCGCCGCGCCAGCCTGATCGGCGCCCCGACCGACGTGGGCGCCGGCACGCGCGGCGCGTCGATGGGTCCCGAAGCCTTGCGCATCGCGGGCATCCACGCGCTGCTGGCGGGCAGCGACATCGACGTCGTCGATGTCGGGGATCTGCAGGGCCCGCGCAATCCGGTCGGCCCCTCCACCGAGGGCTACCGCCACCTCGACGAGGTGATCCGCTGGAACCGGCTGGTCTACGACGCCGTGCTGGCGGAACTGCGTCGCGATCGCATGCCGGTCATGCTCGGCGGCGACCACTGCCTGGCGGTCGGATCGATCGGCGCGGTCGCCCGTCACTGCCGCGCCCGCGGCCGGAAGCTCCGCGTGCTGTGGTTCGATGCCCACGCCGACTTCAACACCGCCGACCTCACGCCCACCGGCAACCTGCACGGCATGCCGCTCGCATGCCTGTGCGGACTCGGACCCGAGGGACTGACCGGTTTCGACGGCGTCACCTCGGCGATCGAGCCGGGATGGATCCGCCAGGTCGGCGTTCGCAGCGTCGACGACGGCGAGCGGGCGCTGCTGCGCACCCACGGCGTGGAGGTCTTCGACATGCGCACGATCGACGAGATCGGGATGCACCGGACGATGCAGCGCGCGCTCGCCGGAATGGACGCGGACACGCACCTGCACGTGAGCTTCGATGTCGATTTCCTCGATCCGTCGGTGGCGCCCGGCGTGGGCACGACGGTCGCCGGTGGCCCGACCTTCCGCGAGGCGCGGCTGTGCATGGAGATGATCGCCGACACCGGCCTGCTGGGCTCGCTCGACATCGTCGAGCTCAATCCCGCGCTCGACGTGCGCAACCGCACGGCGGAAGTCACCGTGGAGCTGATCGCGTCGCTGGTCGGCCGCCGCATCCTGATGCCCGCGGTCGCGAGCCACGCACGCCCGACGACCGTTCGTCATCGGATGGCCGACGACCTGCAACTCACGGAACTCGACGCCGTCGCGGAAGGATGACGCGTCCCTTCATCGCCGCGTGCCGGCGATGAAGGACTCAAGCCTCGGGCTGGACGGGCGATGCAGCACTTCGGCAGGCGGGCCCTCCTCCTCGATGCGACCCCCGGCCAGGAAGACCACGTGCGAACTGACATCGCGCGCGAACGCGATCTCGTGCGTGACCACGATCATCGTGCGTCCCTCGGCGGCCAGGTCGCGCATCACCCGCAACACCTCGCCGACCATCTCGGGGTCGAGGGCGGAGGTCGGCTCGTCGAACAACATCACCTCGGGCTCCATCGCGAGTGCGCGCGCGATCGCGACGCGCTGCTGCTCGCCACCCGACAGCTGCGACGGATACGCGCCCCTGCGGTGGAACACGCCGACCCGCTGCAGGTAGTGCTCCGCCTTTTCGCGCGCCGCGGCACGCGACTGCTTCTGGACCACCATCGGCGGACCGCAGACGTTGTCCATCACCGTCATGTGCGCCCACAGGTTGAAATGCTGGAAGACCATCGCGATGCGGCTGCGCAGGCGCTGCAGCTGGCGCCGGTCCACCGCCCGCTGCGAGCCGCTGCCGTCGTCCGCGAGCCGCAGTTCCTCGCCGGACAGCACGATGCGGCCGCGGTCGGGCGTCTCCAGCAGGTTGAGGCAGCGCAGGAACGTGCTCTTGCCCGAGCCGGACGAGCCGATCAGGCTGACGACGTCGCCGGACTTCGCCTGCACGCCCACCCCGTCGAGCACGGGCACGTTGCCGAAGCGCTTGGTGATGCCCTCCGCGGACAGCTTCGTCATGGTCAGGGACTGAGCAGGTTGCCGGCGCGGGTCGCCCGACGTCCGGCGATCTTGCCCAGCCGCAGCCCCGCATGGGCCCACCGCGTGCTCGCACGCGCATAGAAGACGCCCGAGGTCGGCGCCACGATCGTCGCGACGGTGCCGGAGACGGGATCGATCACATCGGCGAGCGCATCGCCCTGTTCCACGACATCTCCCACGGCGCGGTGGAACACGACGATGCCGCTGCAGCTCGCGATCAGCGGTTCGGATCCGCTCAGCGGGGTCGCTTCGCAGCGGGCCGCCGGAAGCGTGGGACGGTCGCCGATGATCGCGCCGCACAGGACCATGAAGTCGACCAGGGCCCGGGCGTCGGCGCCTGCCATCGCATGATCGACATCGACCGACCCGCGCAGCTCCACCGTCGCAGCGAAGCAGCCGCGGCCGATCGGATGGTCGTGCAGGCGCCGCTGCAGCTCCCACCAGGGGCGGCTACAGGCTTCATCGAAGGGATCGTCGCCGGAGATCTCGGCCGTCAGCAGGGCGCGCGCGCCGAGCAGCCGGGCGAGCACCAGTCCCTGCTCCGCGAGCGCGGTGCCCGTATAGACGTGCACCACCGCTTCGGTGTCGCAATGCAGGTCGAGCACGACGTCCGCGTCCACCGCCTGGCGCAGCAGCGCATGCTTGAGGTTCTGGTGTTCGCCGACCGCGTCGATGGACCGCAGCTCGGCCAGCAGCGCCTCGCGCACGGCGTGGACGTTCGACGTGCGATCCCGGGACAGCGATCCGCGCAGCCGCCGCTCGGCGCCGTCGACGAGCTGCGGGAAGCCGCGGTTGAAGTTCTGGCCGTCGGTGAGACAGAAGCGACCGATGTGGCTGCCGCTGACCTGCTGGCCGAGTCCGATCGGATTGGCCGCGGGCACGAGCACGATCTCGCCCACGATGCGACCGGCCGCCTCGAGCTTCATCAGGTCCGACCGCAGGTGATGCGCGACCAGCAGGCCCGGAATCTCGTCCGCGTGCAGGCCGGTCTGCAGATAGCACTTGGGTCGGGCGCCGGCGCGTCCGAAACGGAAGGCGGTCACCGTCCGTTGCGTGCCGGGTGTGGCGCCGGCGAGGACGATGGTCTCAATGCGCATGGGCCGCTCCCGCCGGGGCGACCGTCACCGTGGCCCGCAGGTGCCCGAGCCAGCGCTGCTCGGCGAGGCGGAAGAGTCCCACCAGCCCGAAGGTCGTCGCGAAATAGAACACCGCGACCGTGCCGAACGCCTCGAGCGGCAGCAGCGAAGTGGCATAGACGTCGCGCGCCACGCGCGTCAGGTCCACCAGCGACACGGCACTGACGATCGCCGTCGCATGCATGACACCGACGACCTCGTTGCCGTATTGCGGCAGCGCACGTCGCAGCGCCGCGGGGAGCAGCACGTAGCGGTACTGCGCCACCGCGTCCATGCCGATCGCGCGCGCGGCCTCGAGTTCGCCGGCCGGTGTGGCACGCAGCGCACCGGCGAAGATCTCCGTCGTGTAGGCCGTCGTGTTGAGCGTGAAGCTCGCCCATGCGCAGAACCACGCGTCGCGCAACAGCGGCCAAGCGACGCTCTCGCGGATCGCCGGAAACTGCGCGAGGCCGTAGTAGACCAGCGACAGCTGCACCAGCAGCGGGGTTCCACGAAAGACGAACGTGAAGGCGCGCACCGGCAGCGCCAGGAGCGGATACCGCGAGACGCGCAGGACCGCCAGCGGAACGGCCAGCACGAAGCCCGCGGCCAGCGCGCTCGACAGCAGCAGCAGCGTCACGCCCCAGCCGCGCACGAAGAGCGGCAGCGCCTCGCGGACCACGTCCCAGTCGATCACCGGCGACACCGTCAGAAGTCCAGCCGGCGCACGCCGAGCGAGAAGCGCGTCTCGAGTGCGCGCAACGCGACGATCGACACGCTCGTGATCGCCAGGTAGATGACCGCCGTGAGCAGGTAGAAGGTGAACGGCTCGCGGGTGCTCGCGGCGGCGAGACTGGCGCGATGGATCATGTCGTCGAGGCCGATCAGCGAGACCAGCGCGGTCGCCTTGACCATCACCAGCCAGGTGTTGGCGAACCCCGGGATCGCGTGGCGGACCATCTGCGGCAGCGTGACGTGCAACAGGATGCGCGCCGGCGGATAGCCGAACGCGCGCGCCGCCTCGGCCTGGCCGCGCGGGATCGCGAGGAACGCGCCGCGGAAGGTCTCGGCGAGGTAGGCGCCGAAGATGAAACCGATGGTCAGGGTCCCGGCCGTCGCCGGCGGGATGTCGAGATCGGGCCATCCCGCCGCCTGCGTCGCCAGGTTCACGAGGTACTGGCCGCCGTAGAAGACCGCGAGCATCAGCACCAGTTCGGGCAGGCCGCGGACCACGGTGGTGTAGACCTGTGCGAGGACCCGCGCGATGCGCGACGCCGACAGCCGCGCGAGCGCACCGATCAGGCCGAAGACACAGGCCATCGCCAGCGACCCGACGGCGATGCGCAGCGTCACGCCGACGCCGCCGGCCACCACCGGGCCGTAGCCGTGCAGGAGATCGTTCACTTCACGTCGCCGGACACGTCGAAGTCGAAGTACCGTGCGGCCACCTTGCGGTAGGTGCCGTCCGCCTTGATCGCCTTGAGCGCTGCGTTGAACCGGTCGCGCAGCGCGCCGTCGTCCTTGCGGACCGCGATGCCGACGCCGTCGCCGAGCTTGACGAGCGGGCCGATCTGGCGATAGCCCTTGCCCTCGGGGCGTTTCAGGAACGCGTCCGCCGAGACGACGGACGAGCCGAAGGCGATGTCGCCGCGGCCCGCGGCGAGCTCCATGTAGACATCGGGCTCCTTCGCGGCCTGCAGGACTTCGCTGTCCTTGTAGCGTTCGAGGACGTACTTCGCGCGCGGCGAGTTGCGCAGCACGACGATCCGCTTGCCCTTCAGCGCCGCCGGGTCCGCGTCGTTCTTCATCGCGGCCGGCCCTACCCAGCGTGACGGGATGTCGTAGTAGGGATCGGTGAACTCGACCACCTTGCGCCGTTCGTCGGTGATCGTCATCGACGCGACGATCGCGTCGAACTTGCGCACCTTCAGCGCGGGCATCATGCCGTCCCACTCCTGCTGCACGAAGACGCAATCGGACTTCATGGCGGCGCACAGGGCGCGCGCGATGTCGATGTCGAAGCCGGTCAGCGCGCCGTCAGCGGCGATCATCGAGAACGGCGGGTAGCTGCCTTCGACCCCGATGCGGACCTTCTTCCAGTCGGGCGCCTGCGCCGTCACGACCACCGGAACGCAGGCCATCACGACGACCGACAGGAGCTTGTGCGCCAGCGACACGAACGACATGGACTCTCCCGGATGGACGCCGCCGGACCACTCCGGACGACCTTGCAAATATAGCATCATTATTTTCGTCTTTGTATTTTGTGCAAAATTCCTTTCATTTTACGCAACGCGTTGTATCTTGCCGCTCTCCGCAGGCAGCCCGAGCAGAAGACCGATGACCCGTCCGACCCGCAGCAGCAAGACCCGCTTCGAAACCGGCGCGAGTTCCGCGCCGGAACTCGCGTTCGCACAGTCGCCGATCGGCGTACGCCTGCTCGACCTGCAGCGCGAGGGATCGCCTTCGCAGCGATTGATCGCGGACTACCTGCTGCGCAATCCGGTGCGCATCCCGGGCTGGGGGATCGAGGAGCTCGCGCACCGCGTCGAGGTCTCGCCGGCCACGCTGTCGCGCTTCGTGCGCATGCTCGGCTACTCCAACTACGCGGCGCTGCGCAGCAGCGTCGCGGAAACCCTTCAGTCGATGCTGCAGCCGGTCGAGAAACTGCGCAGTTCGTTCGAGCAGCAGGCGGGCCGTATCAGCACCCCGGTCGCCGAAGGCCTGGAGACGACGCTGGCCAACGCGCGACAGGCCGCCGAAGGACTGTCGGTGCCGCAGCTGCAGCTGGTCGTCAAGGCGATCACGCAGGCCGCGCAGGTGTACACGATGGGCTTCGGCCTGAGCTCCCATCTGGCGGCGATCCTCGCACTCGACCTGCAGCCGTTCTGCGACCAGGTCGTGAACGTCGTCGAGTTCGGCGGCACCGAGGTGGCGGCCGGCCGGCTGATGAACATCTCGGCCAAGGACGTCCTGATCGTGGTGTCGCTGCCGCGCTACGCGAGCGATGCGATCAGCCTGACCGACTACGCACGCCGGCGGGGCGCGACCATCGTCGCGATCACCGATTCGCCGGCATCACCCCTCGCCCGGCATGCGAACCACCTGCTGCTCGCCCCCGCGACGCATCCCGTGCTGTCCAGCAGCCAGAGCGCCTCGATGGTCGTCATCGAGGCCCTGGTGACGAGCCTGATGGTGTCGAACCGACGCAACGTCGAACAGGCCGCGAAGCTGACCGAGGCGATCTCGTCCTTCCTCGTCGGCGGCGACTCTGTCACGCATAGCGAAAGGCCGGAGAAG
>Ga0123336_10000288_pt1 | contig 52347 bp, 41 predicted proteins | sample SSSSmetaG_FD_96466 | JGI IMG/M metagenome (GOLD analysis project Ga0123336, IMG submission 96466) | Glacier valley bacterial and archeal communities from Borup Fiord, Nunavut, Canada, to study Microbial Dark Matter (Phase II) - ​SSSS metaG | ecosystem: Environmental > Aquatic > Freshwater > Ice...
CTCTTCGCGAGCGATTGGATCGTGTCGGCCAGGATCGTGGCCGCGCGCGTGACCTCGTCATGCGTGGTGTCGTGTCCGAACGAGAGCCGGAGCATACCGTCTGCTTCGGGCAGCCCGATCGCGGTGAGCACGGGCGAGGCCTTCGCGTCTCCGTTTGCGCACGCGGATCCCGTCGATACGTACACGCCGCGCGACGCGAGCACGTTGCGCAATGCGGTTGCCGGGGTCTTCGGGACCGCGAGCGCGAGGATGTGCGGCGCGCGGCGATGATCGGGAACGAGCTGGCGTACGGTCACGTTGCGAGCCTCGAGCGTCGCTAGCAGCTGTGCCGCGAGCTCGAGCCAGCGCGCGCGTTGCGAAGGCAGGGCTCTGACCGCACGCTCGGCCGCGAGCCCGAGCGCCGCGGCAGACGGCGCATCCTGCGTGCCGCCGCGCATGCCGCGTTGCTGACCACCGCCGATCCACAGCGGTTCGATCGTCGCGGTCTGCTTCAACCACAGCGCGCCGACACCCTTCGGCGCGTGCAGCTTGTGGCCCGCGAGCGAGAGCGAATCGGCTCCGCTTGCCACATCGAGCGTGATCTTGCCGAGCGCTTGCGCTGCATCGATGTGGAGGTGCGCATGCGGTGCGCGCGCGCGAACCGCGGCGATGATCGCGGCGATCGGTTGGACGACGCCGAGCTCGCTCTGGACCGCGATCACCGAGACCACGCCGGCGCCTTCGGCGGCGCGCGCGACCTCTTCGGGTTCGAGGACGCCATCTCGACCGGGCGCGACGCGCACCACCGCGCGGCCTTCCAGCGCGAGCCGATCGGCGAGCGTCGAGATCGCCGCGTGTTCGAGGGTCGAGATAACGATCGCACCTCGATGCGTGCGCGCGGCACCGAGCACGGCGAGGGCGTTCGCTTCGGAGCATCCGCTTGTCCAGATGATGTCGCCGGTGGCATCTTTGTCACCGAGCGCGGTGAGCAGCCGCTGGCGTGCCGTGTCGAGGTGACCGCGCGCGGCGGCACCTTGCGGGTGCTGCGAGCTCGGGTTGCCCCAGGCGGTGCGCATCACCTCGGTAACGAGCGCGAGCACTTCATCGGAGACCCGGGTCGAAGCGGCATTGTCGAGGTAGATTGCGGTCATCCAAGTAGGGGTCTACGTCCATTTCCCGTGGTGCCGCAAGGTCTGTCCGTACTGTGACTTCGCGGTGGAGACCGGTGCGCCCGATCACGACGCGTATCTGACCGCGATCCTTGCCGAGCTAGCCGCGCGCGCCGACCGGTTCCCCGGCGAGCTGGTCTCGATCTATTTCGGCGGTGGAACACCCTCGCTGTGGCGACCGGACTGCCTCGCGGCCGTGATCGCCGCGGTGCGCGCGCGGTACGTGGCGACCGGCACGCTCGAGGTCACGCTCGAGACCAATCCGACCGACTGCCAGCCGGCGCAGCTTGCAGCATGGCAGGCGGCGGGGATCAATCGCCTGTCGATCGGCGTCCAGTCGCTCGCGGCGGACGAGCTCGTCGTGCTCGGTCGCGATCACCGGTTCGGCGACGGCCCCGCGGCGCTCGGACGCGTGCTGGCGGCGGGCGGGTTCGCGACCTCGTGCGACTTTATCTTGGGGACGCCGACCGGGAGGCGCTCCGACACTTCGTGGATCGATGCGATCGCGGCGACCTCCGTCGACCATCTGTCGGTCTACGAGCTCACGATCGAGGAGCGCACCGCTTTCGGTCAGCGGGTGCGCGATGGTCGGCTCGTGCCGCGCGACGAGGACACACTCGCCGAGCTCTACGAAACCACGCACGCGGCGCTCGCCGCGAAGGGCTTCGAGCACTACGAGATCAGCTCCTACGCGCGCGCTGGCAAGCGCGCGGTGCACAACTCACTGTACTGGCGTGGCCAGCCGTTCCTCGGGCTCGGGGTCGGGGCCGCGTCGCTCGCGCTGGCCCCCGATGGCACGGGCGAGCGGGCCACGAATCCGAGGCGCGCGGCTGCCTACATCGCTGCACCTGGGCAGCCCGCCGACGTCGTGACCTCCTCGGCGGCCGAAATGGCCATCGATCGAGCGTGGTTGGGGATGCGGACGCGCGACGGCGTCGCCGAGGAGGACGTGCCAGGCTCGCTCGTGACCTGGCTGATCGAGCAGGGCCTCGCGAAACGGGCCGGGCTGCGGATCTCACCGACGCTGCGTGGCTTTTTGATGTCCGATCGGATCGCAGCGCGCATCTCCGAGGCGATGTAAGCTCGACGGAACATGGCCGGCGATCTATCCAGACGCGCGCAGAAGATCCTGCACGCTGTCGTCACCGAGTATCTCTCGGTCGGCGACGCGGTCGGCTCGCGCACGATCACGCGCCGCCACGATATCGGCCTGTCCGGCGACGGTGCGCAACGTGATGGCGGACCTCGAAGAGCTCGGCCTCCTCGAGCAGCGCCACACGTCCGCGGGCCGGGTGCCCACGGCGACGGGCCTGCGCTTCTTCATCGATAGCCTCTTGAAGGTCCGCGGCCTGACACCGCGCGAGCGCGAAGAGATTCGCGAGCGGGTAACCGCGCCGTCACCCGACGAAGTGATGCAACGCGCATCGCGCTTGCTCTCGGATCTCACGCATCACGCGGCGGTGATCCTCGCGCCAAATCCCGATGAAGCGCGGCTCGAGCGCATCGAGTTCTTGCCGCTTCGCGACGGCAAGTTGATCGCGGTCCTGGTTACCACCGACGGGCGGATCGAGAACCGGCTCGTGATGGATGATGTCGATCCGAGCCGCCTCGATCGCATTCACAACTATCTCAACCAGCTGCTCGCCGGAATGACCATCGACGAGGTTCGCGAGCGAGTGATTCACGAGCTGGGAGAAGAGCAGAACAAGTACGACGAGCTCGTCGCGCCCGCTCTTCGACTGGGCCATGCGGTGTTCGTCAAGACGCCCGAACGGTCGGCCGAGGTGGTGATTGCGGGTCAGTCCAACCTGCTCGACGACGTCCAGCCCGAGCAGATCCGCGATCTCTTGAGGACGCTCGAGGACAAGCAGACGCTCGTTCGGCTCCTCGACCGGACCCGGACCGCCGACGGGCTCCAGGTGTTTCTCGGGACCGAGACGGCGATGCAGGCGCTCTCGAACAGCTCGATCGTTGCCTCGTCGTACGGGCCCGAGGAGCAGCCTATAGGCGCGCTCGCCGTGATCGGCCCGATGAGGATGAACTACGGCAAGGTGATGTCGGTGGTGGACTTCACCGCCGATACCGTCTCCCAGCTGCTCGCAGACCTGGCCAAAGCCTAGAAAAGACCGCGTTTCGTGGTTAATGTCATGCACGATGACGAGCGACCCCGCCAAGCCAGACGGAACCCCCTCCGGCGGTGACCACCTTGAAGACCAGGCCGCCGATCAAAGCGGGGTCATCCCCGTCGAAGTCGAGCCGCCAGACTCGCCTGCCGGCTCGGCCGAGTCCCAACCCGCCGAGAGTCCACTCGCCGTGCTCGAGGCCAAGCTCGCGGCCTCCGAGAAGGAGAAGAAGGAAAACTGGGATCGCTATCTGCGCTCGGCCGCAGATCTTGAGAACACCCGCAAGCGTCAGAAGCGCGAAGCGGAGGATGCGAAGTTCGAGACCAAGACCAAGATCTTGAAAGAGATCCTGCCGGTCGTCGACAACCTCGAGCGTGCCGTCGAGCACGCCGGCGCCGGGATGGAGAACAGCCCGATCGTCGAAGGTGTCCAGCTCGTGCTGCGCCAGCTGATGACCGCGTTTGAGCGGCTCGAAGTCACGCCGGTCGAAGCGCTCAACCAGCCGTTCGACCCGAACCTGCACGAGGCGATCTCGCAGCAGGAGAGTGACTCGCCTCCAGGCTCGGTGGTCACCGTGCTGCAGCGTGGCTACAAGTCAGGCGAGCGGTTGCTTCGCCCGGCGCTCGTGATCGTCGCGAAGCCCAAGGCCGCCGCTGAATGAGCCCAGCCGAACGGTCTTGCCATGAGTAGAGTCGTCGGGATCGATCTCGGCACGACGAACTCCTGCGTCTCCATCATGGACGGCGAGGCAGTCGTGATCGCGAATGCCGAAGGCACGCGTACGACACCGTCGGTCGTCGGCTTTGCGGCATCGGGGGAGCGGCTCGTCGGTCAGTCGGCACGCCGTCAAGCGATGACGAACGCCGAGAATACGATCTACGCGGTGAAGCGCCTGATGGGGCGTAAGTTCGAGGCCGCCGAGGTCCAGCGTCACTTGCTCACGTGCCCGTACGAAGTCGTCGCCGCGCCGAACGGCGATGCGTACGTCCGGGTCCGCGGCCGCGATTACTCGCCGCCCGAGATCTCCGCGATCGTGCTCTCGAAGATGCGTCAGACCGCGCAAGACTGGCTCGGCGAAGAGGTCACCGAAGCGGTGATCACGGTGCCCGCGTACTTCGACGACGCGCAGCGCCAGGCGACGAAAGACGCCGGCCGGATCGCGGGCCTCAACGTGCTTCGCATCGTCAACGAGCCAACCGCCGCTGCCCTCGCGTACGGCGTCGAGACCCAGAGTGCCGCCCGTGTCGCGGTCTACGATCTCGGCGGTGGCACGTTCGATATCTCGATCCTCGAGCTCGACAACGGCGTGTTCCGGGTCCGCTCGACCGCAGGCGACACGTTCCTCGGCGGTGAGGATTTCGACAACGCGATCGTCGAGGCGATGCTCGTCGCGTTCGCGCAGCAGAACGACGGCATGGATCTGCGCGGCGATCGCCTCGCGCTGCAACGCCTCAAGGACGCCGCCGAACGCGCGAAGATCGAGCTGTCGAGCGCGGCGGTGACCGAGGTCAACCTGCCGTTCCTTGCAGCGGGTAGCGATGGCCAGCCGCGCCACCTGATGATGGCGATGGAGCGCAGCCAGCTCGAAGCGCTCGTCGAGCCGCTCGTGCAAGCGACGCTCGAACCGTGTCGCCGCGCGCTCGACGATGCCGGCATGACCGCGAAGGAGATCGATGTCGTGATCCTCGTCGGTGGTCAGACCCGGATGCCGCGCGTGCACGAGGTCGTCGCGGAGATGTTTGGCAAAGAGGCGAGCCGCCGGGTCAACCCCGACGAGGTCGTCGCCGTCGGCGCCGCGATCCAGGGTGGCGTGCTCACCGGTGACATCCAGGAAGTGTTGCTGCTCGACGTCACGCCGCTGTCGCTCGGCATCGAGACGATGGGTGGCGTGTTCACGCGCCTGATCGGTCGCAACACCGCCCTACCGGCGCGCGCGACCGAGATTTTTTCGACAACGATCGACAACCAGCCCTTCGTGAACGTCCACGTGCTGCAGGGCGAGCGGGAGATGGCCCAGGACAACAAGTCGCTCGCGCACTTCGAGCTCACCGGGATCCCGCCCGCGCCGCGCGGTGTGCCGAAGATCGAGGTCGCCTTCGATATCGATGCCGATGGCGTGTTGAATGTGACGGCGCGCGATTGCGGTACCAATCGCGTCCAGAACGTCACCGTCCAGCCGACCACCGGCCTCACCGAGGACGACATCAACCGCCTTGTCGCCGAATCGAGCGAGCTTCAAAATGACGATGCCGTGCGCCGGTTACTCGTCGAAGCGCGCAACAAGGCCGAAGGCTTATTCTACTCGTCGGATAAAGCAATGGCCGAGTTCGGCCCGATGATTCCGCCCGAGGAGCACGAGTTTCTCGTCAACGAGCTCGCCGAATGTCGTGCCGCACTCGAGACCGATGAGTTGATGCTCGTCGAGGATGCGGTCGCACGTCTCGAGGTCGCCGCACAACGCATCGGTGAAGCGATCTACGCGGCCGCAGATGTGGGTGGCGGAGACGCCGAAGGCGGCGCATAAAGCACCATGGCCCGCCGCAAGCGCGACTACTACGTAGTGCTCGGCGTCGCCAAAGACTCCTCGGACGTGGAGCTCAAACGCGCGTTTCGCGAGCTCGCCCGCAAGCACCATCCGGACGTCAACCCTGCGGATGGCGGCGAAGCATTCCGCGAGATCAACGAAGCGTACGCGGTGCTCTCTGCCCGCGACTCGCGCAACCGCTACGATCGTTGGGGCCACGGAGGTGACGATGCCTCGTCGTCAGGCATCGGCGCGGTGGTCGATGCCGCGCAGGACATGCTCACCGAGATCCTGCGCCGCACCCGCGGCAAGCAAAAGGGCACAAATTCGCGCTACACGCTCGAGGTCACGTTCGAGGAAGCGGCGTTCGGCACCGAGAAGACCATCACGCTTCCGGCGCAACAGCCGGGCGGCACGTCACGCGAGCTCAAGATCGTGGTGCCGACCGGCACAAAAGAGGGCGCGACAAAGATCGTCCGAGGCGAGGGCGAGCCGGGCAAGACGGGCGCGCAACCTGGCGACCTCAACATCATCATGCGCGTCGCCGAACATCCCAGGTTTCGTCGCGACGGCCTCGATGTTCACAGCGATTACACGATCACCTTCACGCAGGCTGCGCTCGGTGCGGTGCTCGACCTGCCAACGATCGACGGCGAAGTCAAGATGCGCATCCCCGAGGGCACACAACCCGGGCGCGTGTTCCGGATCCGCAGCCGTGGTATCCCGCAAGCCTCGGGCAAGAATGCGCCGCGTGGCGATCACATGGTTCACGTCCAGGTTGAGGTGCCGACCGAGCTCACCGCGAAGCAGCGCGAGTTGATCGAGGAGCTCGCGCGCGCGAGTGGCGAGGAGACCGGCGTGGTCGCGCCGAAGAAGCGCCTCCTCGATCGCGTGCGCTCGCTGCTCGACGAATAACGCGAAGTCAGCATGAAGCGCGCGTTGCTCGTCTTGCTCGTCGCCGTTGGTGCATGCGGTCCCAAGCCGGGAGCCACCTGGGTCGAGCATGAAGGCGCGCAAACCCACGAGAGCAATCCCAACCGGGCGCAACTCCCATCGCAGTTGTCGCAACCATCGAGCGCACGGCTGGTCAATCTCGCGAAGCTCTCGCCTGCGACGATCGACGAGCTCGACGAGGCGACTGCGCGCCTTGTCGTCGAGCGCCTCGCGAACGCGGCACCGGCTGCCGCCGTCGCGCTGCGCGCGGCACGCCTCGCCCATCACCGCGGCGACGACGCGACCGCACGTGATGACCTCGCGCATGCGACGACGGCGGCGGATGCCGCGACCCTCGGAGCTCCGCTCGCGGAGCTCGCGAGCGAGCTTGTCGACACCCCGATCCATCCCGAGCGCGTCGCGGTCCTGCTGCCACTTTCGGGCAAGTACGGCGCGGTCGGCGCCGAGCTTCGCGCCGCGATCGAGCTCGCCCCTGCGCAGGGCACCAAGTGGCTGTTCCTCGACACCAAGGGCGAGCCGGCCGGCGCGACTGCCGCTGTCGAGGCTGCCGCGAGGCAAGGCGCGATCGCGATCCTCGGTCCCGTCGGCGCACGCGAGATCACCGCCGCCGCGCGCGCCGCGGTTTTACACGCCATCCCGATCGCGCTGCTCGGTCCCGAAGATGGGGCCGATCCAGCGGCGGGTGTGTTCCGCGTCGTCGGATCTCCCTCCGACGAAGGTCGCGCGGTCGCCCAGCTCGCGAAGGCCAACAATTTCGGCATCGTCGCCGTGTTCGCACCGCGCGACGACATCGGTGCCGAATCCTCCGATGCCTTCACGACCGCGGCAGTGCGGCTCGGTCTCCAGGTCGTCAAGCAGGGCACCTACGATCCGACTGGCGGTGACGTCGAGCCCGACGTGAAGCAGTTCCTCGATCTTGTGCCCGCTCGCAACCCCGAGCTCGCGGAGCATCTCCGTCGCGCGAAGACCACGAAGATCGGCTGGGAGACCTTCTCTCCCGACATCACCTACTCGTTGCTCTACATCCCCGAACGCTACGACCGTGCCGCGATCGTCGCCGCGTTCTTGCCGTACTACAACGTCGAGCTCCGCACCTCGGAGTTCCCCGACGTCCGCATGCTCAGCAAGAAGCACGGTGGTCATGTTCCGACCGTCGTCCAGCTCGTGGGTGGAGCAGGGTGGCACCATCCTTCGCTGCCGCTCCGCGGTGGCACGGCCGTACAAGGTGCGCTGATCGTCGATAGTTTCCCCGGAGACCTCGGGGCTGACATCGCCGCTTCGTTCACCGCCGATTTCCAGAACCGCACGCAGCGTTCGCCAACGTCAGCCGCGGCGGAGGTCTTCGACGCCGCGACCTTGATCGCTGCTGCGCGCGCCAAGGCTTCGACGCGCGCGACGATGCGAAGCGCGATCGCTCGCGGCTCGCTCGACGACGGCGCCTGCGGCTCCGCGAAGATGGACGTCGATGGCGAGCTCTACCGGACCTACACGACGCTCGAGGTCCAAGGCGACGAGCTGATCATTGCGCCCTGAAAGAAGCGCCCTGAAATAAGCGCCCTGAAATAGGGACGGCCATCACAGGACGGCCATCACAGGACGGCCATCACAGGACGGCCATCACAGGACAGTACGGTCGGTGCGAACGAGCTGATCGCGGAGGCAGGCATTGCCGAGCTTGTCCTCGCGGACGCCGACGAACACGGGCTGGAACAGCTGGTGGTCTTTGGTCGCGTAGAGGTACTTGACCTCGGCGACCGGCTTGTCACCTCGCGCGAGGCGCGCGTCGAGGTCCTTGCGGCTCGCATTGGTGGTGCCGGCAAACACGTTGCCGCAGTCGAACAGGGCTCGGCCGTCCCACACGCACATGCGATAGGCGTTGCCGACGTTCTCGACGATCATCACGTCGGCCGACTTGATGAACTTGAACTTGCGCTGGGTGGTGTTGCGGCCACTCGTGTAGGGCGCCTCACGATCTTTGAACACGAGGCCCTCGGCGTTCGCCTTGCGGAGCTTGTCGTGGAGCGCGCGCTTCTGCTTCTTGCCGGTCGCGAGCTGGAGCACGCGCACTTCGTCGGTGAGTGCGGGTTCGAGCTCGTTCGCGAGGATATCCCAGCGCTCGCGATAGCCGCGGTCGCGGACATCGTCGCCCGCGAGCTGGAGCACGTCGAACAACCAGTACGCGTTGCCGAGGATCTCGCCGTCGATGATCGTGCCGTGGGGCAGATAGGCGAGCCCGCCGAGGGCGTTGCCAGCGAGCTGGGTGACCTTGCCATCGCGCTGGGTCGTGACGAGGCCGTCTTCGGTGACGTGGACGAGCACGCGGATGCCATCGAGCTTCTGCTGCGCGAGCATCGAGTCGTCGGTGAGGAAGGTATCGAGCTCGGACTCGTCGTCGATGGCGGTGAGCAGCTGGGCCGCGTGGCCGACCTTGGCGCGCTTGCCGGTCACGCGCGAACCGGAGCCGGTGCCCTCGGGCGGAGCGATCGCAGCCGGTTGGTGCTCGGTGGTGCGCTCTTCGTACCCCTTGCCGCGCTTCTCGCGGACGAGCTTGTCGAACATCTTGTCGGCGTCGGCGCGCGAGACCTTCACGGCCTTGCTGCCGGTGTTGAGCGTGGCGCCCCGCCGGCCCCATGCGACGGCGACGGTGAACCTGCCACCATCCTCCAAGATCTCGGCGTTGTAGACCTTGTCCGATGCGCCTTCTTGGAAGAACAGTTCGATGGTCTTGATCGTCGCCATGCGTCAGCGCCGATCCTGCCATAGACTGGCCGGGTGGAGATTTCCCGACGCGACGTCCTGATCCACGTCGGATTGTTCGTCGCGGCCTGCATCACGACCTCGATCAACGGTGGCCTGGCCGGCGGCGCGACGCTGATGACGATCCTCACGTGCCACGAATTCGGCCATTACTTCATGGCGCGGCGCCACGGCGTCGAGGTGTCGCTGCCGTACTTCATTCCGCTGCCGCCGTTCTTCGGGTTCGGCACGCTCGGCGCGGTGATCCGCATGGACAAGCCGATCAGCGACCGTCGCGCGCTGTTCGATGTCGGTGCGGCAGGTCCGATCGCGGGGCTCGTGGTCGCGATCCCGCTGCTCGTGATCGGTTTGTCTCTCTCGCCAGTCGGGCCATCCCCTGCGGATGGCTCGATCGAGGGCAACTCGATCCTTTACGCGCTCTTGAAGTACGCGGTCCATGGCCAGTGGCTGCCCAACAGCAGCGTCGATGTCCAGCTCCACCCGATGGCGATGGCCGCGTGGGTGGGCCTCTTGATCACGATGATCAACCTGATGCCGATCGGCCAGCTCGATGGCGGTCACATCGCGCGCGCCGCGCTCGGCCAGAGCCACGAGAAGTGGTCCGCGCGGCTGCACACTGCACTGCCGATCGTCGGCGTGCTCGTCGGTAGCGCCATGTTCGTCGCCGCGAAGCATCATGGCTACAGCAACTTCGCTGCACTCGATTACGCGAAGGCCGGCCTCATCCCGTGGTTGGTGTGGACGCTGCTTCTCGCGATCCTGCGCGGGCGCGCGGGCGAATATCATCCCGAGGTCGGCGACATGCCTCTGGACCGAACGCGGCGGTGGCTCGCGATCGGGATGTTGCTGGTCTACCTGCTGATCGCGACGCCAGTGCCGTTCCGACCGGTGCTGTGACAAACTCGAGGCTCATGCAGGCGCAAGCGACCCAAGCCGTGCCCGAGGCCGTGACAGCCGCCTGGGAACAGGTGGTCGCGCATTGGGACGTGCCGAAACGCCACGAGACCTTGCTTGGGCTCGTCGCGACCTGCAACTGCTACGCGTGGGTCGCCGGTCGCTATCGCGACCGCGTGGGTGATCCGATCGCCGAGCTCCAGCTCGACCGGATCCGCAAGGCCGCGACGTTCGCGCTGCTAGCGACCGCGAGCAACCGCCGCGGCGCTAGCAAGCCAGGCGGCCGCATCGCGGTGGTCGTCCTGCTCTTGCTCGTGTGCGCGGTCTGCGGCGTCTTGCTGTACGGCAAGCTGCACGCTCCTTCGACGTGAGCTAGGCTGTCTTCCGTGGCACAGGTCGACTTTGCGGAGCGTCAGATGACGCTCAAGCTCGTCTACTTCGGCCCGCCACTCTCCGGCAAGACCTCGAACCTGCGCGCGCTGCACGCGAAGGTTGACAAGCTCAACCGCGGCCGGTTGATGACGCTCGATACGCGCGACGATCGCACGCTGTTCTTCGATCTGTTGCCGATATTTTTCCGGACCTCGAACTTCTCGTTCCGGATCAAGGTCTACACGGTGCCCGGTCAACACGTGCACGAGGCGACGCGCAAGGTCGTGCTCGCGGGTAGCGATGGTGTGGTGTTCGTGGCGGACTCCGCGCCGAGCGCTGCGGGACCGAATCGCGACGCGTGGATCGGGCTGCAACAGAACCTCCACGCCAACTCGCTCGATGCCATTCCGATCGTCGTCCAGTACAACAAGCGCGACCTGCCGGATGCAATGCCGCTTGCAATGCTCGACCATTTTGACGACCCGAATCGTACGCTTATCGAAGCGCAGGCTCGGGTCGGCATCGGAGTAATCCCGACGTTTTTCGAGCTCGTGACCGCCGCCTGGGAGGCGCTGGATAAGGACGTCGGGCTGGCGAGCAAATTAGGTATCAATTCTAAGGTGTTTCGCGGGTCGCTGGCCGAACACGTCGGCGTCCCCGATGCGGTAGACTAGTCCGGTGAGCGGAATGCTCGATGTCCCGATCGAGCTGGCGCGCCTGATCGCTCCCGCAGAGCTCGATGAACTGGTCGATGCTCTTCGCAAGGCACTCGGCAGCGAGCTCGCGATCTACGACCGGTCCGGCCGGCTGCTCGCGGGCACGGATCTACCCGGTCCACGCCAGCCGTTCGATCATGAAGGTGAGCGGGTAGGGGCGCTCGCCAGCGCAGGTCCGAACGCAGCAGCCACGCTCGACCTGTGCGCGACCCAGCTCGGTCTCTTGGTCCACCACGCGAACGCTCGCGACCTCGCCGCGGCCACGCACGAAGAAGCGATGCGGATCACGTTCGCGGAGCTGACCGAGCACAACCAGCGCTTGCAACGAGCGCTCGCTCGGCTCGAGGAGCTCGACAGGTTGAAATCGAACTTCCTCGCGACCATGTCGCACGAGCTGCGGACGCCGTTGACCTCGGTCATCGGCTACGCCGAGATGATGGCCGAAGGCCTCGCGGGCCCAGTCACGAGCGAACAGCACGATTATCTCGTCACGATTCTGTCGAAGGCCGATCAGTTGCTCGGCTTGATCACGTCGGTGCTCGATGTCGGTTCCCTCGAATCGACGCCGCTAGCGCTCGAGCGCAGCGCGCTTTCGCTCGCGGAGGTCGTCGAGGCCGAGGTCGCGACGTACGTCCCGCAAGCGGCGAAGCGCGGCATCGCGATCCAGGTCGAAGATCGCTGTGGTCAGGCCACCGTGCTCGGCGACAAGAAGAAGATGCGCCAGATTGTCTCGAGCCTGGTCTCGAACGCGGTGAAGTTTACCGCCGACCATGGCTTCGTCGCGATCGCTCTGCGCCCGGGCCCGCTAACGCCTCACGAATCCGACAGCGGTGCGAGCGCTGCGATCCAGCTCGTCGTGAGCGATTCCGGCATCGGTATCTCGCGCGAGCAAGTCAGCAAGATCTTCGAGCCGTTCTTTCAGGTCGATTCCTCGTCGACGCGCGCATTCGGCGGCACGGGTCTCGGGCTCACGCTCGCGAAGGCGTACGTCGAGGCGCACGGTGGCCGGATCTGGGTCGACACGTCGCCGGGCCAGGGCTCGGTGTTCGTGGCGAGCTTCCCGATCCATACGAGCGCGGACGACATCACCGAGCAGCTCCCCATGCAGCTCCCCGTGCAGCTGGAGGGTGTTTGACCGAGCTTTCGATCGCTGTTCCGCTCGCCATCCTGTGCGTGCTGGTTGCAGGATTCTGTTCGGGGACCGAGGTCGCTCTGTTCTCGCTCCGGCGCGTCGACCGCGAGCAGCTCACGCGCAGTGAAGCGCATCGCGACCGCCGGATCGTCGCGCTGCTCGAGCGTCCGCGTCGGCTGATCGCGACCGTGTTGATCGGCAACGAGGCGTGCGCCGCGGTGCTCGCCGTGCTCGCGCTCGGCCTGGTCGAGCGATACAGCAACATCGCTTCGCCGTGGTTGTGCGCGCTCGTCGCGCTCGCGATTACGCTGCCGGTCTTCGTGCTGATTGCCGAGGTTACCGCGAAGACCCTCGCCGCGAAGGCACCGCTCGCATGGGCGCGCGCCGCCTCGGGACCGCTGCTGCTGCTGACCGCGGTCGTCACGCCCGTGCGCGTGCTCGTGAACATGCTTGCCGAAGTGCTGCTGCGCCCGCTCGGCGCGAGTGCGCGGACCCGGCCCGCGCGGGACTTGTCCGAACAAGAGTTCAAGTCGCTCGTCGACGCGGGCTCGGCACGCGGTGAAGTCGATGCGCGCGAGCGCCGGCTGATCCATCGCGTGTTCGAATTCTCCGACAAGAATGTCGGCCAGGTCATGACGCCGCGCGACCGCATCTTCGGCTTGTCGTACGACCTGCCGACCCATCGCCTCGTCAAGGAGCTCGCGGCGCGTGGGTTCTCGCGCGTGCCCATCTACCAGAAGTCGCTCGATAACGTGCGCGGGATCCTCAACGCGAAAGATCTCGTCCGCGCGGCCGCAGGCCAGCTCGCGCAGAAGCCGCTCAACGAGCTGTTGCACGAGCCACTGTTCGTGCCGCGCACCACGCCGGTCAAGCGGCTGTTCCTGACCTTCAAGCAGAAGAAGGTCCACATGGCGGTCGTCGTGAGCGAATACGGCAAGGTGCTCGGTCTCGTCACGATGGACGACCTGCTCGCGCAGATCTTCGGCGTGATCCGCGACGAGCGAGCCGATCTCCAGGCCTCGATGCCTGGCATCAAGGTCGCGCACGTGAAGGCCGAGCTCCAGACCGGCCCGGTCGCGAAACAAGACATGGATAGTGGCCCGGGGTCGAAGCTCGAGTCCGACCTGCGCGGTGACAGCGACCCGGACAGCGATCCTGGCGTCGTCTCGCCACCGGCCCGCCCGCTCTATCCAACCGACGAGGTCACGCCGCCGGCCGTCGACATCGACGAGCTCGCGCGGCTGCGAGAGCACCGCAAAGTATGATCCCGATGTCGACGATGGTGCTCGTCATGATCGGCTGCGTCTTCGCGCAGGCGTTCTTCGTCAGTGCCGAAGTCGCGCTCGGCGCGTGCGACCGCCATGCTCTCCACGCTCGTGCGGTGGCAGGTAGGAGCTCCGCCGCGCTCGTCGAGCGCATGCTGGCGGTGCCGCGGATCACGCTCGCGACCACGCTGGTCGGTGCGAACCTCGCGACCCTCGTCGCCGTGATCATGCTCGGCGAGGCGCTGTCGATGCGTGGGCTCTCGGCGCTGTGGGCACCGCTGATCGCAGTGCCGCCTTTGCTGCTGATTGGCCACCTCGTGCCCAAGGCGATCGTGCAAGCGCAGGCGGACCGGGTCGTCGACGTGATGGCGAACCCGCTGCAACTGGCTTCGCTCGTGTTGCGCCCGATCGTCACGATCGTCGGCGGCTACGCGGCGCTACTCACCCGCGTCACCGGCAGCGACCGCGAGAAGGCGTTCGTCACGCGTGACGAGCTCGCGCTGTTGATCGAGTCCGAGCCGCAATCCGACAAGCCCGAGATCAGCGCAGACGAGCGCGAGATGATCGCGAACGTCTTCGAGCTCTCCGAATACAAGGTCGGCGCGCTGATGGTTCCGCTATCCGAAGTGACCGCGATGCCTGAGGACGCGCCGATCAAAGAGGCCGCTGCCGAGGTCGCCGACAAGCAGCACTCGCGCATGCCGATCTACCGCTCTCGCATCGACGATGTCGTCGGCATCGTCCACGTGTTCGATATCCTGCAGGCCGCGACCGGCAAGATCGTCACCCGTGCCGATGGCGCGCCCCTGACCGGCTCCTTGTCGGACCTCGCGCATCCGCCGCTCTACGTGCCCGAGACCATGAAGGCCTCGGATCTCCTCGTCCAGCTCCAGACCGAGCAGACCCACCTCGCGATCGTCGTCGACGAATACGGCGGTGCGGTCGGCATCGTGACGATCGAAGACTTGCTCGAGATCATCGTCGGCGAGATCGAAGATGAGCACGACAAGGAACCATCGCCGATCAAGACCGAGCGCCCAGGCGTGTGGCGCGTCGTGGCGCGCACCTCGATCGCGCGGCTCAATGCCGAGCTGGGGTTTAACTTGCCAGAGAGCGATAGCTACGAGACCGTCGCGGGCCTCTTGATCGAGAAGTTTCGGCACATTCCCGACAAGGGCGAATCGCTGACGCTCGGACCGCTGATCATCGAGGTCGTCGCTGCGACCGACCGTGCGATCGAGGCTGTCCGCATCACGAAACGCAAGAAGTAGGGTAGAAGACTGCGTGGATCGCACGCAGCTCCTGACGCTACTCGACGAGGTCCGAGCAGGCACCGTGTCTGCGACGGTGGCTGCCCAGCAGATCGGCGACTTGCCCTACGCCGAGGTCGTCCACGCGGTCGGCGCTTCGATGATCGATCATCACCGCGAGCTCCGCACGGGCGTGCCCGAGATCGTGTACGGCGCGAGCAAGACCGCGGAACAGATCGCTGGCACCCTTGGCGAGCTCGCGAATCGCGGTGCCGCGATCGCGACGCGTGTCGATGCCGACAAGGCCGCGCGCGTGAAGCAACTGTTGCCGGGAGCCACGTTCCACGAGCTCGCGCGGATCGTCTCGGCCGGCACGCCTGGGGTGCGGCCTGCCGCAGCCCGCATCGCGGTCGTGTGCGCGGGCACGAGCGACTTGCCGGTCGCCGAAGAAGCCGCCCTCGTCGCCGAATGGCTCGGTGCACCGGTCACGCGGATCAGCGACGTCGGCGTCGCCGGCTTGCATCGCTTGCTCGCGCGTCTCGACGAGATTCGCGCGTGCGAGGTCGTGATCGCGGTCGCGGGTATGGAGGCGGCGTTGCCATCGGTGCTCGGAGGGTTGACCGATCGGCCGCTGATCGCGGTGCCGACCAGCGTTGGCTACGGCGTCTCGGTCGACGGGCTCGTCGCGCTCGGCGCGTTGCTCGCCGGCTGCGCACCCGGGGTTTCGGTGGTCAACATCGACAACGGCGTCGGTGCCGCGGTCGCCGCAGTCAAGATCGCGCGCCTGGCGGTGCGAGGGCTGTGATGAGGCTGCAAGGCAAACACCTTCACATCGATTGCGCGAGCGGTGCTGCGGGCGACATGACGCTCGGCGCGCTGATCGATCTCGGCGTACCGATCGAAGCGATCGGTGATGCGCTCGACGCGATCGGTGCAGGCCGCGGGCGCCTCAAGATCGCGCGCGTGATGAAGCGCGGCATCGCGGCGATCGATCTCAAGGTCGATACGCGCGCGCAGATTACCGAGGCCACGAATGTGCCAACCGTGAAGCTCTCGCCGACAACGTTTCGCCTGCAGGCGGACCACGGCCACTACCTTTACGGCGCGATCAGGAAGAACATCGTCCAGGCCAAGCTCACCGAGGGCACGCGGGCACGCGCTCTGGACATCTTCGATCGCCTCGCCAGAGCCGAGGCAAAGCTCCACGGCACCACCGTCGAGCAGGTCGAGTTTCACGAGGTCGGCGCGATCGATTCGATCGTCGATGTCGTCGGTACCGCCGCTGCACTCGATTGGTTGGCGCCAGCCTCGGTGAGTTGTGCGAGTGTCGCGATGGGCCATGGCACGCTCAAGAGCGCGCACGGCGTGCTGCCGGTTCCTGCGCCCGCGGCACTCGAAGTGCTGCGCGATGCGGGCGGCGTGATGGCCGACGGTGGCTTGGCGCGCGAGCTGTGCACGCCTACAGGCGCCGCGATCCTCGCCGCGACCGTGACGAGCTGGACCCCCGCACCGACCGGTCGTGCGATCGCGGTTGGCTGGGGGGCCGGGGATCTCGATCTAGCGGATCGCCCGAACGTGCTTCGCGTGGTGGTCTCGGAGCCGCTACCGACGCCGGCCGAGACCGTCTGGCAGATCGAAGCGAACATCGACGATATGTCTGGCGAGCTGTGCGCGGCCGCCGCCGAGGCGGTGCTCGCCGAGGGCGCACTGGACGTGTGGTGGACCCCGATCACGATGAAGAAGGGCAGGCCGGCGCTCGTGCTCGCGGCACTCGCTACCACTGCCGAGCGCGATCTCGTGGTCGCTGCGATCCTGCGCGAGACCTCGACGATCGGGGTGCGATTCTCCCAGCTCCACCGCACGATCCTCACGCGCGACACGGTCGTGATCGAGACCCGCTACGGCGCGATCGCTATCAAGGTGTCGCGCGATGGGGACGTTGTTCGCAACGCGGCCCCCGAATACGAGACCTGCGCGGCCGCGGCGAAGCATCACGGCGTCCCGGTGAAGCTGGTCTACGCCGCAGCGCTGGCCGCTTACGACGCGAAGACCGCGTAATCTTGATACGCTGTGAGCAGTTTGGAGGCCTCGCACGTTCCGGTCGCGATCCTGGGCGGTACCGACGCCGAACGCGATCAGCTCGCCGCGTACCTGGTCTCGGCCGGGATGGCAGCGCGTTCGGCGGTGCGCCTCGCCGGTCCCGACGGGCTGCCTCCATTGATCGTTATCACCGGCGACAACGTCACCGAGCTGGTGACCGAGGCGCGCAGCGTGCCGGCCCTCGCCGAGGTCGCGATCCTCGCGCTCGTACCCGCGATGCCACAGACCTGGATCGCGAATGCGCTCGCGGCAGGCGCGACCGATGTGATGCGCAAGCCGGTGACCTCGGCGTTGCTCGCGGCGCGCTGTCGCAACCTCGTCAAAGCAACACGTCGCGATGTCGCGGGCGTGCTCGCCCGGATCAACGACGTGCTCACCGCGCACGGCGACGATGCCGAGGCCCTGGTCCAGGTGCTCCACCTCACGGCTTCGGCGCTCGGCTTCGATCGTGCGTCGCTCGTCGCGCACATCGAGGGGTCGGACCACGCGTTCGTGATCGCGGCGAGCGATGCGCCCACGGCGACTCGGTTCACGCTCGCGATCGCGGAGTATCCCGAGCTCGTCGAGGCGATGCGTACGGGCCAGCCGGTCCTGATCGACGACGCGGCCCAGCATCCGCTGACCCGCGAGCTCGCGGACATGTTCGCGTCGCGCAACATCACCGGCATCGCGGTATTCCCGGTGCAATGGCGCGGTCGCTCGCTCGGCGCGATCCTGTTGCGCAAGAAGACCGCGGGCGTCCAGTACCTCGCGCCGCGCGGCACCGAGCTCGGCAAGTTGATCGCGAGCATCACGGCGGCGCACTTGCGCCACGGTCCGGTGCTCGAGAGCCTGCGCGATCAGACGCACCGCATCTCTCGCGCGCGCTACGAGGCGGAGCGTCGGTTGCGTGGCATCGATTCGCTGAAGGAGCACTTCGAGGCCGGTGCCGATGGCGTGGTTGTCCTCGACGACGGCGGTCACATCTTGTTCGTCAATCGCGCGGCCGAGCGGATCACCGGCTTCGCGCGCGATGGCCTGGTCGGCAGCGAGCTCGTCGATCTCGTGCCCACCGACCAGCGTGGTCAGATCAGCGACGCGATCACCCGGGTGCTCGCGGGAGTCAACGTCGATGCATTCGATCTCGAGCTGTCGACCACGTCGGGCTCACCGGTGTGGGTCTCGGCTTCGACGTCGACGGTGCTGTCCGGATCGGGCGCGGTCATCCTCGGGTTCCGCGATGTCACCGCCGAGCGCGCGCTCGAGAACGAGCTGCGGTCGAACAAGGCGTTCCTGGAGCGACTGATCGATTCGACGGTCGACGCGATCATCGCAGCGGACGTGCGCGGCCGCATCATCTTGTTCAACCAAGGCGCGGAGCGGCTGTTCGACTATCGCGCGCGCGACGTGATCGGCAAGTTGCCGGTGTGGGAGTTATACGAGCCCGATGGCGCCCGCCAGATCATGAAGATGCTGCGCTCGCCCTCGCACGGCGGCGTCGGCCGGCTCGAGCAGACCCGACGCGAGATCCGGATCAACCATGGCGAGACCGTGCCGGTGAGCATGACGGCGTCGGTCGTCTACGAGGGCGGTCGCGAGGTCGCCACTGTCGGCATCCTCACCGATCTTCGCGATCGCATCCGGATGGAGCAGCGCTTGCTCGATGCTCAGCAGAAGTTACAGCTCTCCGAAAAGCAAGCGCTCGTGGCCGAGCTTGCCGCGTCCGCGGCCCACGAGCTCAATCAGCCGTTGACGTCGATCATCGGCTACGTCCAATTGATCCAACGCCAGAGCTCGCGCGATGCTCAGCATCTGAGGGCCGCCGGGATCATCTTGTCCGAAGCGGAGCGCATGGCAGAGATCGTCAAAAAGATCGGTCACATCACGAAGTACGAAACGACCGATTACGTGGGCACTGCCAAGATGATCGATCTCGATCGCGCGACCTCGCGAATGGCCGCGATCGAAAAGCCAATCGATGGCGACGAAAACCTCACGGGCGAGTTCGGCGCGGTCTCGCCGCCGCGCAACGAGCTCGAGGCCGATGTCTTGCCCACCCCGAGCCTCGGCGATCTCGGCGATCTCGCGCACCGGAGCGACAAGTGATGCTCGTCGCTGTCACCGAGGCCGCCCAGCTCGCCGCCCAGCGGGAGCTCGCGAACGAGCTGTCGTGGGACACCAGCGAGCGTGGCGTGATCGACCGCGTCCTCGGCACGCTCGAGAAGCTCTTTCCAGGTCGAGCGTTCGCCGTGCGCGCGTCGGATCTGCGCAATCGCGAACCGATCCGCGCGTACGTCCGCGGCGCGCTCTTGCGCGACACCGTCACGACCGAACCGATGGTGTTGTCGCAGGCCGCGATCGGTCGGGCGCGGCTCAAGACGGCGGTCTCGGCGTCGGCGCGGCTCGTCGTGCGCGAGCGCTGGGATTCGCCGTTCACTGGCATCGCGACGGGCTTTGCCGTCGCGCTCGCGGCGGGTGGTGAGCTATTCGGCGTCCTCGATTGCGGCTATCGCCCGGGCGATGACCTCGGCGAGCACGACGAAGCCGCGGTGCGCACGTTCGCCCAAGCCCTCGCGCTGGCGTTGCGTACGGTCTCGCTGCAGGATGATGCGATCGGCCTGCGCGACTATCAGGCGCGCCTGCTCGATTCGGTGAGCGCCCTGATCCTCGGCATCGATCGCAACTGGCGGATCACGGTCTGTAATCGCGCGCTGCTCGATCTCACGGGCATGACGCGCGACTACCTGCTCGGGCGCGATATGCGCGACTTCATCTCCGCTGATCAACGCCAGCAGCTCACGACTGCGTTCTCGGCCGCCCTCTCGGGCCAGCACCACACCGCGTTCACCGTGATGCTGTCGACCGCGAAGGGTCCCGTTCGCAGCGTGTGGTCGATCGCGCCGGTCGGCCGCTCCGGTGGACCGATCGAAGCGGTCGTCGCGATCGGCCAGGATCAATCGCAGATCGACGCGCTCCAGCAGCAGATCATTCGTTCGGAGCGGCTCGCCACGCTCGGCGAGCTTGCCGCCGGCGTCGTTCACGAGCTCAACAATCCGCTGACCTCGATCACGGTCTACGCCGATTATCTCGTGCGCAAGCTCGAGGCCCAAGGCCAGGAAGCGCCGGATGTCGAGAAGCTCCGCCGGATCGGCGCGAGTGCGCAGCGGATCTTGCGGTTCTCGCGCGATCTTGTCCAGTACGCGCGCCCGAGCGGCAAGGAGCTCGAGAGTGTCGATCTCGCGGCGATCGTGCGCTCGTCGGTCTCGATCTGCGATCACTTGCTCGAGCGCGGCAACATCACGCTCGAGGTCGATATCTCGCCCGAGCTACCCGTGATTCACGCGGTCGGCGGTCAGCTCGAGCAGGTATTGATCAACCTGATCACGAACGCGGTCCACGCGATCGACTCGAACGGCAAGATCGCGGTTCGCGTTCGGCTCGTCGAGCCGAACCTCGCGCTCCTCGAGGTCAACGACTCGGGTCCGGGCGTCAAGACCGAGGACCTCGAGCGAATCTTCGAGCCGTTCTTCACGACCAAACCCGATGGCAAAGGCACCGGCCTCGGGCTCCCGATCGTTCGAAACATCGTCGAACAGCACAGAGGCGTAGTCAGCGTGGGCCAAAGTGATCTCGGCGGCGCTGCGTTTCGCGTGACGATCCCGGTAGTTTGAGATCTGATCTCGGCAGGGGCCAGGGTCCGGAACGCGGACAGATATCTTGCGCTGCTGATCGAGCCTGATAGTGTGGCCATCGGTATGAAGCCAGAAGTGATGCTCGGGCTCTTGGAAGGCATTGCCGACCAGCTCGCGATCAAGGTCACCTACGAACCGCTGCAGATGGCGAGCGCGATGGGCTCGATGCGTGGCGGCCTGTGCCGGGTGAAGGGCGCGTACCGCGTGATCGTCGACAAGCGCGCGACCGACGAGGAGCGTGTTGCCACGCTCGCCTCGGCGCTCGGCAAGTTCGAGATCGGCGAGCTCCAGGTTCCAGCCTCCGTACGCGCCGTGATCGCGATGTACGAGGGTGCCGGCCCGAAAAAGGTCGCCGCCGCCTGACCCGCGCTATGCTCGCTAGATGAGCGCGAGGTCCGCAAAAATAAGATGCGCGTTGACCGCCGTCCTGATGGTCGCGTGCGGCGAGCCCACGCGCCGCGAGCTCGCGTTAGATCTGATCAAGATCACCGGCGAAGGTAAGCTTCGTACCGATACGGTCGGCGACACCGTCAAGGAGACCGCGACGTTCGTTTTGGTCGATGCCGAGAACACCGGCAACGAAGGTGCGTTTGTCACGCTCGCGGGAGATCTCGCAGACGGCAGCGGTCACGCGGTCGGCACGTTCAAAGCAACCTCGTTGTGGATCCCGGCAGGCGAGAGCCGCACGTTCGCGCTCGTCGATCGCGAGCGCAAGGCGCGGCCCGAGGCGCACGCCGCGAAGATCCTCGTGCGCCAGGCAACGATTCCAGCCGAGCGCCCCGCGGTGTACGTCGATCACATCCGCGAGATCGAAGACAACGGCAACCTCGTGGTCCAAGGGGTCCTCCACAACGATGCGAAGCGACCTGGTCAGATCGTGGTGATCGCGTCGTTCCACGGGGCGGATGGGCGACCGATGACGCGGCCTTTTACGATCCAGCGCGTCGCCGCCGAGACGACGCAAGCGGTGCAGTTCGTGAGCACGTCGGGTGCGAAGCACGGCACGATCTACGTCGGCGACACGGCTTACTGACGCAGGCGGCTCGACTAGATGCGGCCGAGCAGACCCTGCAAGTGCGGATCGTTCGCGACGAGGTCCGCCATCATCTCTCGGAGCTCGGCGCGATCGGCTGGATCTAACGTGCCGGTGCTCGCCATCTGATCGACGAGCTTGTCGACTGCTTCTTTCGGTGTGAGCTTGCCGGCCGCGACATCCGACGCGATCGCCTCGAGGCTCGCATCGCCGGTACCGCTGACGCCCGCGGGCGATGACGCTGCGCCCGCCTCGGATGCGGCATCTGCCACGTCTGTACGCTCGGCCGCGTCGGGACCTTGCGGGCCCTTCGGTCCGCCAATTCCCGCAGGTCCACCGATGCCGCTCATCTTCCTCTCCCAGAATAATACATGGTTTCGCTTTCTCTCCCTCGCTCGGGGGTGCCAGGACGGACACCGAGCGTGGGCTTTCCCGGGCTATCGGCCGGCACCGGCCGCGGTTGCGTGACAAGCTCACGAGCAATGCGATGGACGACGAGTGCGCTGATCTCGCTAGCTTGCGGGTGCGGTGGCGGCGCGGTAGCCGTGTCGGGCCCGAAAGCCTCGGAGGATGTCGCCGAATTTGCGGCCCTGGCATTCGTGCCCGACCAGCTGACCTACCTGGCAACCGCCCACACGGTCCGCGAGGCCCAGCGCGGCGTCAGCGATGCGATCGATTCGTTCGGGATGCTGTTCGGCGCGAGCTCGCGCGAGGCCGGCAAAGCGCTCGCAGACGTGCTCGGGGTGGATCCGCTCAGCGAGTCCGGACTCGCGAAAATCGGGGTCGATCCGGGCGGGCCGATCGCGATCTTTGCCGAGGACCCGTCGCCCACGCTCGTCGTCCGGCTTGCGGCGCCCGAGGCCGCGCAGGCGTTCTTCTCGGACATTCGCAATCGGATGGCGACCAAGTCCGTCGTCGTCGACCGCGTCGAGGTCGTGACCGCGCCGTTCATCGTTGGCACCACCGCGAGCTGGGCGATCGACAAGAACTGGCTGTGGGTCCACTTCGGCATGACGGGCAAGGACCCGAGCGCCGACTGGTTCTCGCACTCGCATCACGCCACCGGTCACGCGTGGACGACCGGCCTCGCGTGGGCCAAGCACGTGCGCGACAGGCTCGCGTCGAAGAACGGCCTGATCGGGTTCTTCGATACGCATGCGTTGCTCGCGCTCGCGCGCGCCGCATCGCCCGACTTGAACGCGTGTCTCGATCGCTTCCAACCGATCGGCTTCGCCGGCTTCGCGATCGAAGGCGAGGGCAAGCACGTCGGAGGCAGCCTCGCGTTCGAGCTCGGTCCCGCGGCCCAGCGCATCGCCGCCGCGGTGATGCCGCCACCCCCCGGCTTTGACGCGATCGCGGCAAAGGCGCCGATCGCGATGCAGTGGAACCTCGATCTCGGCGCGATCGCGAGCTTCATCGCGCCGTGCGTGAAGACCGCAGGTGGCAACACGAGCTTCATCACGAAATACGGGGTGCGCACGATGCGGCTCGCGGTCCAGACCTTGGACCCGTCCGACAAATCTGGCAGCGGTGTGATAGCCGCCGACCTGGCCGACGAGACCTTCCTCGCTCAGCTGCTCGATCAGATCCCGAAGCGCTCGTTCTTCGAGAGCGACCACACCTTCGGGCCGTTTGCGGGCCATCGCATCTCGGTCCCCTTTGTCGCGAAGCTCGATTACGTGCTCGACGCTTCGCACGGGTTCGCCGCGATGGGCGATGGCTTGATGGACAAGCTCGTGGTGGGCGCGAGCTCGACCGCCTCGCCGGTGTTCTCGCTCGATCTCCTCGTCTCGGGGTTCTCCGAAACGGTGTGGAATTTTGTCATCTCGGCGCTCACCGACGAGCGGTTTGCTAAACGGGCGAGCAGCGAGCTGCAGGGCTGGCAGGATGGCCATCTGCGCGCGTCGATCGATCACGCTTCACTCGTGATCGATGCATCTGGCAATCGCCGGTAGGAGGTCTGTAGTGGTCCCGAGCGTGTGGTAGGGTCCGACCGCCGTGGTAACGAAAGACAGTACCGGCCCCGTCGTGCGCTTGCGCGACGTCGCCAAGGCATATGGCACCGGAGCTGCCAAGGCGCACGTGCTCCGCGGAGTCAGCTTCGATATCGAGAAGGGCGAGCTGATCGCCTTGGTCGGTCAATCGGGCTCCGGAAAATCTACGCTGTTGAACGTGATCGGCGGGCTCGACAAGCCAGATAGCGGTGAGGTCGAGGTGTTCGGCGTCGATACGCAGAAGGCGAACGACGCGCAACTCGCGCACCTGCGCAACGACAAGATGGGCTTCGTGTTCCAGGCGTTCAACCTGCTTGATCACCTGGACGTCCTGCGCAACGTCACGTTGCCGGCCGCGTTTCAGAAAGACAACCGCGAGACCGAAGGCCGCGGTCGCGAGGCGCTCCGCAAGGTCGGGCTCTCGGACTTCGCGCATCGCCGGCCAGGCGAGCTCTCCGGCGGCCAAAAGCAGCGCGTCGCGATCGCACGCGCGCTGTTCGGTTCGCCCGAGCTGCTCTTGTGCGACGAGCCGACCGGCAGCCTCGATTCGGATACCGGCCGCGAGGTCATCGAGTTTCTTCGCGAGCTCAACGCCAAGGACGGCGTCACGCTCCTCATCGTGACGCACGAGCGTCGGATCTCGAGTGTCGCGAAGCGGGTGATCGCGATGCGCGATGGCCTGATCGTGGAGACCACAGACGAAGCGCTCGCCAGCGAGCACGTGGCTGGTCCAGCATGATGCCCGTCAACAAGCTCGCGTGGATGGTCGTCGCCAACACGCTGCGCTCGCGCCGTCACTTCATCCTCTCGGCATTTGGCATCGTCATCGGCATCGCGACGTTCGTCGTATTCCTGGCGTCGACCGAGCAGGTCGGCACCGTGCTCGAGAAGATCTTTCCGCTCGAACAAGTCTCGGTCGTGGCGCCCCGCGCGTCGCTCGCCGGCATGGATGTCTCGAAGAAGCTCGACGACACGATCGTCAAGACGATCCTCGCGCGCCCAGAAGTGAAGTCGGCGGTGCCGCGTATGACGCTGTCGTTCCCGGCCGCGGGTCGCGGCGATTTTGAAGGAAACGATCTCAAGTTCGAGGTCGGCGGGTTCGCCGATGGCATCGATCCCGATGTCGTCGACGACGACGTGCGTACCAAGGAGCTGTTCCGCGACTGGGACGCCGATCCGAGCGACACGAAACATCACGTCGCGTGCGAGTACACGCCGCCCGGCAAGGACGGCGACATCATACAATCGCCGCGCAGCCGGCCGAAGAATTACAAGCCGCCCGAGCCCAAGCCGCTCGTCCCGGGGGGGCCGCCCGTCGAGGCCGAGCCCGAGAACTTCAACACCTGCCCGGACTCGGATCGCTACTACTGCGACGACAGCGATCGCATGTGTCACCACCGCGTTCCCATCGTGATGTCGCCGACGATGATAGAGCTCTACAACGGCCAGTTCGCGAAGTCGCACGGCCTGCCGATCGCCGATCAAGACTTCGTGAAGTTCGTGACCCAGCGCGGTGGTCTCAACGCGATGCGGTTCTCGATCGGGCTGGGCTCGACCACGGTCGCCGGCTCGAACACCAACATCAAGCACAAGCCTCGCCGCATCGAGGGCATGCTCGTCGGCATCAGCAACAAGGCGATGCCGATCGGCATGACGATGCCCATCGGCTACGTCCAGCGCTGGAACCGCGAGTTCCAGGGCGACGAAGCGGCCTCGACCTACTCGTCGATCATCGTCACGCTCCGTGACAAGCAGTCGATCGCGGTGTTCTCGCAGTGGCTGCAAGACAAGCTCGACCTCCGGCTCGACGACTCGCTCGGCGAGAAGTTCGCGACCGTCCTGTTCGTGATCCGGCTGGTCCTGGTCCTGATCTCCTTGGTCATCATCGGCATCAGCGCCATCAACATCGCCCACAACTTTTTCATGCAGGTCACCGAACGACGTCGCGAGCTGGGTCTGCTCCGGGCGGTGGGCGCGACCCAGCAAGACGTGCGGCTGGTCGTGCTCGGCGAGGCCGGGCTGATCGGGCTCATCGGCGGCGTCATGGGCGTTCTGTTCGGGCTGCTCCTGGCCCAGACCGTGGACTACGCCTCGAACCACTACCTCCCGAGATTTCCATATAAACCGGCCACTTGGTTCCACTTCAGCTGGTGGATCTGGGTCGGCGGCCTGGTCTGTTCCACCGGCTTTGCGGTAATCGGCGGCTACTTACCCGCGCGCCGGGCCTCGAAGATGGAACCCGCCCAGGCCCTGACTCAAAACTAAGTCTGGAACTGGTCCGATCTCTACGGTAATCCCGAGGGTGGTGGGTGACCCAAACGGCTGTGGCCGAGAGATTCGTTTTGAAGTAGGGTCCGTCCCCAAAGCGACCGGCCTCTGCCGAGTCGAAGTACAACCGTGAAGAAGCCGGCCCCGTTCGGAAAGTATTACCTGCTCGAGCGGATCAACGTCGGCGGCATGGCCGAGGTGTTCCGCGCGAAGGCCTTCGGCGTCGAAGGCTTCGAGCGCTTGGTCGCGGTCAAACGCATCCTGCCGAACATCGCGGAGGACAAAGAGTTCATCCGCATGTTCATCGAGGAGGCCAAGCTCGCGGTTCAGCTGAACCACGCGAACATCGCCCAGATCTTCGACCTCGGCGTCGTCGACGGCGCGTACTACATCGCACTCGAGCACATCCACGGTCGCGACTTGCGCGGCGTTTTCGATCGTTGCCGCCAGCTCGGCGAGCCGATGCCGGTCGCGCAGGCGTGCTTCGTCGTGATGAAGCTGTGCGAGGGGCTCGATTACGCGCACAACAAGCGCGATCAATCGGGCCGCGAGCTCCACCTCGTGCACCGCGATGTCTCGCCGCAGAACGTCCTCGTCTCGTTCGAGGGCGAGGTCAAGGTCATCGATTTCGGCATCGCGAAGGCGGCCGGCAAAGGGTCCAAGACCCAGGCCGGCATCCTCAAGGGCAAGTTCGGCTACATGTCGCCCGAACAGGTCCGCGGCATTCCGATCGATCGCCGCAGTGACGTGTTCTCGTGCGGCATCGTGCTCTACGAGCTGCTCACCGGTGAGCGCTTGTTCGTCGGCGAGAGCGATTTCTCGACGCTCGAAAAGGTTCGCAACGTCGAGATCCTGCCGCCGTCCACGTACAACCGCCGGATCCCCGACGAGCTCGAGCGCATCGTGCTCAAAGCGCTCGCGAAGGATCCCGAGGAGCGTTACCAGAACGCGATCGATCTCCACGACGAGCTGCAAGCGTTCGTCTACACCGCGGGCGAGTTCTACTCGCGCAAAGATCTCGCGGGATGGATGAAGAAGACCTTCGGTCGCGAGATCGAAGAAGAGACCGCGAAGCTCGAGAGCTATCGCCAGTTGAAGGCGCCCGTCGATACTCAACCGGGTCCCGCGGTTTCTCGCACCGTCACTGGATCGAAGCCGCCGGCGATGCCGGGTGCGCAGCGTCGTTCGACCGGCGGGATGGCCGCGGTCAGCGGCACCAAGCCGCCGCCGCCACCGTCTTCGGGACGGATCTCGGCGCAGATGCCCGCGCTCTCGTCGCAGCAAGCGATCACCGCGCCGACCGGCAAGGTCGGCCGGCGCGAAGCAGATCCCGGTGGCCTCGCGTGGGATGACGACGAGCTCGAGACCCAGATCTACGACAATCCCGACGACGATCCGAAGAATCAGCAGCGCGCCGCGAAGGCCCCGAGCAAGCAGATTCCGCTCCCACCTCCGCCGGCGACGCCGGCACCCGAGATGTTCCTGGACGCACCGTCACCCTCCGCGACGCTGCCGGGCAACGGTAGTCCGGATCTATCGTCGCTGGTCTCGACTGCCAAGGGTTGGGAGGGCGGTCCGGCGCCGCAGCTCGGACCGATGTCGGGGACGAACGGCTACACCAGCCAACCGCCACCGTTCGCGAATGGTTCCGGCAAGAGGCCATCACCGGCTGGACCATTCTCCGAGACGCTGTCGCCCTACGCAGCGCCGATTCCGAGCATCCCGAGACCGCGCGAGACCGCCGCACCGACGCGCCTCGTCTCGCACAGCGAATCGGTGTTCGATCCGATGGCCTCGTTCGGTCAGGGCATGCTCGCGCGCAAGCAGGGCGGCGCCGACAAGAACAAGAAGATGATGTATCTCGCCGTCGGTGGCGCCGTCGCCGCGGTGCTCCTCGTCGTTGTGATCATCTCACTCACCGGCGGCACGAAGACGTCGGCCACTGTGGGCGCGGCTTCCACCGAAGGCTCGGCCACCGCGCCAGTCGTCGCGGGCGATCAGAACACTGGCTTTGATCTTTACGTGCTGCCGGGTGGCGTGACCACGTGGCGGCTCGATGGCGAGTCGCGCACCGACAAGCTGCCTTCGCGGATTCGCCGGATCTCGCCGGGCTCGCACCAGGTCTCGATCGATGCGCCGCCAGGCTTCATGAGCCAGAACATGCCGATCACGGTCGAGCTGGGTAAGAGCCAGAAGATCGAGATCGCGCTCAATCCGATCGAAGGCATCAACGGTGATTTCGAATCGACGCCGCCGGGCGCCACCGTCTCGCTGATCATCGACGGAAAGCGCGAGCCGCTCGGCACCAGCCCCGCGAAGTCGCCGCTCGATCCGCGCAAGACCTACCAGGTGCTGTTCGAGAAGGTCGGCTACGTGTCGGTCAATCGCCCGATCGTGTTCACCGGTTCGCTCGACGAGAAGATCGTCGTCAACCTCGAGAGGGCCGGCGGCGCGACCGTCGCCGATACAGGCTCGATTGTTGGTGCAGGGAGCGCAGTCGTCCACACGCCGATCCCGGTGCAGCATCCCGTCGTCGTCCAGCACCCGGTCGTTGTCCAGCACCCGATCGTCCCAGTCACCCACCCGAACCCCAACCAGGGCGGTGGCGAGCACATCGCGAATGGTGGCGGCACGCCGCTGCCGGGTGACCGGCCTGACACCAAGGCTGCCGGCGGCGACAAGCCCGACAAGCCCGACGGTGGCGACAAGCCTGCCGCAGGCGGGCAGGGCACGTTGCTCGTCGGTTCGAAGCCGCCGTGCGACATCTTCATCGACGGCAGCTCGACCGGGCTGCACACGCCGGCCAAGGACATCAAGCTCCCCGCTGGTAAGCACAAAGTCACGCTCGTGAACAACGAGTTCGGAATCCGCGAGACCTTCACCGTCGACATCAAGGCGGATGCGATCGAGAAGGCCATCAAAGACTACTCCGACAAGATCACGAAGTAGCGGCGGCCGGTCGGGCGCTACAATGTCGCGAGCGCGGCGCGCGCTTGCCCGCCGAGCAGCGGATCGCCGAGCACGGAGCTGAGTAGCTGCTTTGCATCGATCACGCGCCCGCTATCGATATACGCGAGCGCGAGGTTGAAGCGGTTCGCGGCAAAGCCTGGTTCGAGCACGTACGCGCGCTCGAACGCGTGGCGAGATTCATCGCGTTCACCGGCGAGCCGCGCGGTCTTGCCACGAATCCGGTGGCCGTTCGCGTAGCTCGGTTGCGCGATCGTGGCACGGCGCGCCCACATCAGCGCCTCGGGCAAGCGCCCCGCATCGGCGTCGAGGTTCGCGAGGTTCGCCATGGCGCGCGGCTCGCCGCGATTCGCTGCCTCGGTCATCAGTGCGAGCCCCGCATCTCGGTGTCCCTCGGCGAGCTCGTTCAAGGCCGCGTGAAGTAGGAGGCGCGGCAACCGCGAATGCGTGAGCGCCTGCTCGACGACGCCCTGCGTGGGCACGCCTTCCTCGTCGAGCGCTTCGAGAAACATCGCCCACGAGTTGCCATCGTTCGGGTTAGATGCGATCGCGCGCTGCCACAACAATGCATTCGTGCTCCAGCTCTCCTGAGCATCGAGCGCGCGCACGCCGAACGCGATCACGACCACGGCCGTGACCGCGAGGCGCAGCTGCGAGCGCGCGATCGTGCCGATGGCGACGGCAACGACCAGTGCGAAGCCGAGCGACGGCACGAGCAGGTAGCGATCGGCGACGAACACCATCTGGAGTGGCAGCAATAGATGCCCCACGGGCAACCAGCCGAGCAGCCAGATCACGCAGCCGGCGCGCAGAGCGGCGTGCTTCGTGCGGAGCGCCACGACGATCGCGACGAAGCCGAGCGCTCCGAGCACGAGCTGGAGCACGCTCGGGCCGGCGCTCGAGATGGGGTACGCGACCGCATTCTTGATCGCTCCGGTCGCGAGCTCGAGATAGAAGCCGTGCACGCCGAGCACCGAGGCTGCGCGCGATGCCGGCAACGGCGCGCTCGTCGCGCCGACGATCGACCAATGGATCGCGAGTACGACGACCGGGATGTACGCGAGCAAGGCAGCTCCGCCGATCGCGAGGATCCCGGCGAGACTGCGCCGCCGGCTCACGCGGCGTTCGGGCAGGACGAGCTCGAGCGGGACGATCGCGGCGACCGCGAACGCGGCGATCGCCTTACTCCACACCGCGAACACCCCGCAGGGCACGCCGAGCAGCAACCAGGCCGCCCCTCGGCCGGCGCGAAACTTCGCGTAACCGAGCGTGCACGCCCCGGCGAACATCATCCCGAGCAGGCCCTTCCGCTCGGCGAGCCATGCGACGGATTCGGCGTGGCTCGGATGTACCGCCCACACCAGCATCGCGAGCCCAGCCAGCGGCTTGCCGATGCCGAGCTCGGTCAGCGCAAAGAACCAGAGCACGATCGCCGCGAGGTAGACGACGAGGTTCGTCAGGTGAAACCCGCCGTACCAATCGCCCCACACGGCGTAGTCGGCCATCACCGAGAGGTCGCGGATCGGCAGGTACTCCGGCGAGAGTTGGAAGCGCTGTGGTGAATCGAGATCGGTGAATATCGTGACCGCGCCCGCCCACGACGGGTGATGAAGCAAGGTGTTGTCGCGGTACAGCCACGGGTCGTCGTAGTTGACGAGGCCACGGCCGATCGCGGGTGCGTACAACGCGGCGGCTGCGACCAGCGCGAGCACGAACAGCGCCGTACCCGGGTCCCGGCGAATCCGCAGGATCAGCGATCGCACGCGAGAGCAAAGGTAGCACGCGTGCCATACTCGCGGCGTGGGCGCTATTCTCGTCGTCGACGACGAACAGTCGATGCGCGACTTTCTGGCGATCTATCTGCGCCGCAACGGGCATCAGGTCAAGGTCGCCGCGGACGGGACCAAAGCGCTCGAGCTGGTGCGCGAGATCGCGTTCGATCTCGTGGTCACCGACCTGCGCATGCCAGGCGACCTCGACGGCATCGGCGTCCTCAAGGCGGTCAAGGGGCTGCCCTCGGTCGCGGGCTTGACGCCCGAAGTGATCGTGATGACCGCGTACGCCTCCGCCGACACCGCGCTGTCCGCGATGAAGCAGGGCGCGTACGATTACCTGACCAAGCCATTCAAGCTCGGCGAGATCGAGGTCGTGATCAACCGCGCGCTCGAGAAGCGCACGCTGGTCGCCGAGAACCTCACGCTGCGCGAGCGCGTCGCGGGTAAGGCGCGCCTCGGTCAGCTCGTGGGCAAGAGCCGGGCGATGGAGCAGCTGTTCGAGCTGATCTCGAAGATCCATTCGACGAGGAGCTCGGTGCTGATCACCGGCGAGAGCGGCACGGGCAAAGAGCTCGTCGCACGCGCGCTGCACACCGAGGGCACGCGCGGTACGCACCCGTTCGTCGCGGTCAACTGCGGTGCGATTCCCGAGCAGCTGATGGAGTCCGAGCTGTTCGGACACAAGCGCGGCTCGTTCACCGGCGCGGTCACCGACAAGCGCGGCCTGTTCCAGGAGGCCGACGGCGGCACCCTGTTCCTCGATGAGATAGGCGAGCTCTCGCTGGGCCTGCAGGTAAAGTTGTTGCGCGCGTTGCAGGAGCGCAAGGTCAAACCGGTCGGCGAGACCGAGGAGCTCGAGGTCGACGTCCGCGTGATCGCGGCGACCAATCGCGATCTCGAAGCGGACATCGCGAGCGGCGCGTTCCGTTCGGATCTCTACTATCGGCTCAACGTGATCGAGGTCCGTATCCCGCCGCTGCGCCATCGCCGCGAGGACATCCCGCTACTCGCAGAGAACTTCTTGCGCCGGTTCACCACCGAGCAGCGCCGCGTCGCCACGCTCACGCCCGAGGCGATGCGCAAGCTCGAGACGTTCGATTTTCCCGGCAACGTGCGCGAGCTCGAGAACGTGATCGAGCGCGCGGTCGCGTTGACCTCGGGGCCGAAGATCGATGCGGCCGACCTACCGGATCCGCGGCCGACCAAGGTCTCCGCAACGATCGCGACCGAGTTCCCGCCCGATGGTATCGATCTCGATCAGCTACTCGGTGAGTTCGAACGGTCGTGGGTTCTGCGCGCGCTCGAGCTCACCGGCGGCGTGCGCAAGCGCGCGGCGATCGTACTCGGCATCTCGTTTCGCTCGCTGCGCTACCGGCTCCAGAAGCTCGGGATCGAAAAGCGCGACGACGCCGATGAAGAAGGCGACGCGTGAAGGGCGGTCTCCCGATCCTTGTCGCGGTCGCCGCACTCGGTGGGGCGCGGTTCGCGCGCGAAGCCGCGGGTGCTCGCACCGATAGTACGGCCGAGCCCTACGCACCATCGCCGACGAGCGCACCCCTCGTCACGCTCGGGTTTCGCGAAGCGGCCGCCGACCTGTTGTGGATCCGGTTGACCGGCTATTTCGGCGGTCCCGATTCGACCTCGAAGGGGGTCGCCGCCCTTGTCGAGGCGATCGTCGCGCTCGATCCCCGGTATCACCGCCCGTACGAATACGGCGCACGCGCGATCACGATCGCGCTCTCCGGCGTCGATCAGCGCAGCTACCTGCGCGCGCTGAAGGTGCTCGAGCGTGGCATCGCGGAGTTCCCGGATGACTGGAAGCTGCCGTACCTCGCGGGCCAGATCTACACCCAGGATCTCGTCACCGACGATCCGAACCAGCGGCGTGAGTGGGACGAGCGCGGCACGCTGCTCACCGAATCGGCGATCCGCAAGCCCGGCGCTCCTCAGCAAGCAGCAACGTGGGTCGCATTCATGCGCACCAAGCTCGGTCAACGCGATCGCGCGATCAAAGATCTGCGCGAGCTGCTCCTCATTACACGCGATGAACGCGCGCGCAAGGACATGATCGAGAAGCTCTCGAGCCTCCAAGATAGTGATTCGAGTGAGCTCGCCGCGGAGGTGTTCGAGCAGCGCAAGCTCTTCGATTCGAAGTGGCACCACGATCGTCCTGCGATCACGCCCTCGATGTACATCCTCCTCGGTCCGCGGATCGTGCCGGGCTTCGATATGACGGAGCTCGCGACCGGTGGCCGCGACCTGGCCACGGTGCCAGCGCCCGAGAAGCTCGAGCCGCTCGAGTGAGCACCTCCCGTCCTTCGAAGCGGCTCCTCGTCGTAGCGCTCGCGCTCTACGGCTGCTTCTGGGCGACCGCGATCGCGGCGGAATGGTTTCAAGACAAGCCCTTCAACTATCTGCCGCGGCCACTGTGGGTGACCGACCTCGCGCTGAGCGCGACGCGCTGGCTGCCGCCGAGCGAGTCGCTGTTGACCGCCGCGGCGCTCGTGTTCTTGCTGCCGGCGATCCTCGCCGCGGCGGTCTACTTCGCACGCCGAGACGAGAGCGATCCGCTCGATCGGTTCTTCCTGCGGCCGGATGCCGAGCGCGCGGTCGTCGTGGTCGCGGTCGCGATCGTGGTCGCGGCCTCGTGTTTCGTCACGTTCGCGCTCGTGCACGGCGCGGCGATCCTCGACGACGAACGCGCGTATCTGTTCCAGGCGAACTTGTTCGCCCACGGTCACGTCGGCTTGCCTACGCCACCGCTCGCACTCGATAACGCGCTGATCCTGCGCGTGCCGATGTGGACCAGTGGTTATCCACCCGGCCAGAGCTTGGTGCTCGCGCCGGCGACGCTGATCCATGCCGAGCACTTCGTGCCGCCCCTGTTCGCCGGCGTGCTCGTCGTCTCCGTGTGGTCGTTTGCGCGCGACCAGTTCGGACCGCGCCACGGCGCGCTCGCCGCGGTGCTGGTCGCGCTCTCGCCCTTCGTGTGGGCGATCCACGGCACGGTGCTTTCGTTCGGGACCTCGGTTCCATGTCTGGCGGTATTCCTCGCGGCGACCGCGCGCGCCGAGAAATCAGGTCGCGCGCGCTGGATGCTGCTCGCGGGCGCCGCGATCGGGCTCGCCTTCATCACGCGCCCCTACGAAGCCGTCGCGTTCTCGTTGCCGGTCGCGATCCGGTTGGTCTGGCAGGCCCGGAGCCAACCCGCCCGCCTCGTCACGTGCTGCGTCGGCTTTCTGGCATTCGCCTGGTTGCTGCTCGCGCATGACAAGCTCGTCACCGGTGATCCCCTCACGATGCCATACACGCTGCCCGGCATGCCGCGGTTCTTCCTCGGTTTCACGCAGAGCATGCCGAATGCCGAGCTCGTGCATTCGCCGATGCAGGCGATTGGCGTGCTCGTCGGTGTGATCCAGCGGCTCGACCTGTGGGCGCTCGCCTGGCCGGGTAGCCTCGTCCTCGTGGTCGTGGGTGCACTGCGTCGCAACCCATCGCGCGGCGATGTCATCCTGCGATCGTCGCTCGTCAGCTTCATCTTGTTCTACGTGCTCGTGCCGTATCCCGGGACGTGGGATGTCGGGCCGAGCTACTACTACGCGCTGTTCCCGCTGCTCGTCCCACTCGCGACACGTGGGATCTCCGCGCTACGCGATTGGTTCGCGAAGCACGACACCACACTCGTCGCGCGCCGCGCCGTCAGCTGGGGCGTGCTCGGCGGCATGGTCGTGTGCGTGACCGCGATCGCGCCGATGCACCTGAGCGAGATCAGCGCACTCGCCACCGAGATCCAGGCACCGTGGGAGATGATCGAGCGGGCCGACATCGGCGCCGCGATCGTGATCGTCCCGCCTGGGCCGCAGCGCAAAGCGCCGGGCTGGGCGTTCGGCTACCCGTTCACGCTCACGAGCGCGCGGGGCGAGACCGTGCAGCTGATCTCGCCGCACGACCAGGCCGAGCTCGACGAGGCGATCGTGTACCTCGGCCGAAAGCCGGTCTACCAGCTCGAGTTCGATGCCGAGTACTTCGCGCAGACGCGGACGCGCCGGTTCACGCTCGTGCCGGTTGGACGCTAGCGCTTCCAGCCCATCTTCGCGGCCCAGTCGGCGATCAACATATCGATCTCGGCCGGCGGCTTCGAGGCGGCGAGCACCCGGCGCGCGATCGCAGGCTCGCCAGCGCGGAACGCGAGCTCGGCAAAGCCGGTCGCGAACTTCGGCGCATTCGTGATCTCGGCCTCGTACGGCGCGAGAAGATCGAATGCGCGACCCCACAGCTCCAGCTTTGCGAGCTCGGAGGCGTGAGCTTGCAAGGCGGCGGGGCCCTGCAGCTGCTGCGCTTGGTCGAACAGCTGCTGGGCCTGCTCGATCGTCGAGCGCGCGGCGGTCACCACATCGCTTGGATGTGTCGCATCCAGGACCGTCAAGGCGTCGCTGTAGTGACCCGCACACGCGAGCACGATCGCGTAATTCGCGACGAGCGAGCCACACGTGGGGCATCCCTCGAGTGCCGCTGCGGCGAGCTCGACCGCCTGGTCGTCATGACCGAGCCGGCTCTGCAGGTCCGAGCGAATCGCGAGAAAGTCTGGTCGTGACTTCGCCATCGCGCGATCGTCGTTCAGGCGCGATAGATCGAGCCCGAGCTCGACGCCGGGCACGTCGAGCTTCGCGGGTTTCTCCGCGACGAGGTCGGCGAAGAACCGATCGATCGCGGTGAGGTTCTTCACATCGTGGTCCGGCGTGAGGTGCGAGACCGTGTTGCCGACCTGGCGAGCGAGCAGCAGGTGCTCTTTGACCTCGACGTCGTAGTCTTGCGCGCGCTGGAGGATCGCGAGCGCCGCATAGAACCGATGCTCTGCGGTGTAGTGCGCGAACGTCGCGTTGCGCGCCTCGATGCTGTCGGGATGGAGCGCCAGCTCGCGCGCCCAGAACCCGTCCTCGTCGCGGTAGTTCGCCGAGCGCCGTGCCGAGACAAGCCCGAGCGCGAGTACCGCGACGGCCGCGGCGATGTAAATCCGGCGGCCGAACCGCGCCGCGAGCTCGGCGAGGATACTTGCGAGCACGAGCGCGAGCCCGATCAGCGGTAGGTAAAGGAAGCGCTCGGAGATCAGCGTGCGCATACCGGTGTAGACGACGTTCGAGGTCGGCAACACCGTGACGAAGTACAGCAGCACGCCGACCGCGAGGATCGGCTTGCGCTGGCGTGCCCACCACGCAAGCGAGACGAGCGCCAGCGTCGAGCCCGCGCCGATCGCGATGTACGGCGCCGAGTGTAGGATGTGCTTGTGGACGGCGTGCACCAAGCCTTCCTGGATCGAGAGGTCGTGCGGCACGAATGCGAGCGTGATGTAGCGGCCAAATGTCTCGAGTACCGCGAGCGCGTGCTCGCCGAGTGGGACATGGCCTCCACCATCGGAGGCCCCGATAGGCATCACGAGCGTGCGGATCACGAGGTACGCGATCGCGATCACGGCTTGCGGGAGCGCCGTCTTGGTCGCCGAGACCAGCACCGATCGATCGAGCGCGGGGCGGCCGAGCGCGACCCACGCCTCGACGGCCGCGAAGCACGGCAAGACGATTGCCTGCTCCTTGCTGAGATACGCGAGCACCGTCCCGAGCGCCTCGAGCAGGATGCCGCCGTGGCGGCCCGAGAGCCGGCGCGCGATGCCCGTCGTCGCGACGAGGACTGCGAGCAAGCACACGATGTCGGTGCGACCGGCGATCCACGCGACGCTCTCGGCCTTCGTGGGATGAATGACGAACAGCGCGGCGGCCGCGAAGGCCGGCAGGAGCGTGCCCGACCAGCGACGCAGTGCGAGGAACGCGAGCACGCTCGTCGCGGCCTGAAGCACCAGGTTCGTGATGTGGAAGACCAGCGGCGCGCCACCACCGAGCTGCCAGTCGAGCGCGTAGCTCGCGCTGACCGCTGGTCGCCAGTAGAGGATGCGCGAGCCGTAGCGCACGACCTCCTCGCCGACATTCCAGAAGTCAGTGACGAACCAGCGTGGCCACTCGTGCCACGAGTGGACATATGGGTTGTCCGCGATCAGTGGCCGGTCGTCATAGATCCAGCCACCAGAGATCGCCGGAACGAACGCCACGACGCCGATCAGTCCGGCAACGACTGCGAAGATGAGCGTGCGACGACGATCCAGGCTTATGATGCTACTCCAGCCGAAAACAAAAAAGCGCCCGGGTGGGCGCTTCACTGTCGCGTAACGCGGATGGAGTGTAGTGGACTAGTAGACACCCGACGCGGGCGGCACGATGGTGACCGCCGGGTTACCCGCGGTGGTCGTGGTGCCAGCAAGCGTGAAGGTCGCCTTGACCGTATCGCAGTCAGCATCGCCGACCGCGTACGAGGTGAACACGGTGCCACCGGCCAGAGGGATGTACTGGTAGTTGTAGATGTTCGGCTCGTCGACCGAGAACTCGAGGTGCGACCAGCCAGCGCCATCGCTGAACACGTTCGGGGTCGGCGTGCACTTGTTGTTGACCTGGGCCGTACCGCCCGACTGGCCGCAACACGTACCGGTGGTCGCCGGCAGGAGTGCGCCGACCTCGACCGGGTACGTTCCGATTTCGCCCTTCACCCGTTTCGCTGCCTTGCCGATCTTGTTGAGGTTCAAGGATGCCTCGGTCGTCTTGCCGCGCTTCATGTACTCGAGGAAGGCAGGGATGGCGACAGCGGCAAGGATGCCGATAATCGCGACGACAATCATGAGCTCGATCAGGGTGAATCCGCGAAAGGTCTTCTTCTTCATCTTGTCTTGTTCCTCGTGGGCGTTACGCAGTTTGCAAAAATTCGAATCGGCCAATGCCGCTCGAAATCAATGGGCTCAGTAGATTCTGGCGGGCGGAGGCACGATCGAGACGGCCGCATTGCCCATCGACGTCGTGCTTCCGATCAAGGTGAACGTGGCCATCGCGGTGTCGCAATCGGTGTCGCCAACAGCGTACGCCGTGAACTGCGTGCCGCCCGTGACACCGATGAACTGATAATTGTACGAGCTCGGCTCGTCGACGGAAAATTCCAGGTGCGACCACGCAGCGCCATCGCTGAACGCACCGGGAGTCGGTGTGCACTTGTTGTTGACCGCGCTGGTTCCTCCCGATTGGCCACAGCACGAGCCAGTACTCGACGGCATCATCGCGCCTTGCTCGGACGGATAGGACCCGATCTCACCCTTGACGTGTTTCGCCGCTTTTCCGATCTTGTTGAGGTTCAGCGATGCTTCTGTGGTTCGGCTTCGCTTCATGTATTCGAGGAAGGCGGGGATCGCGACGGCGGCGAGGATTCCGATGATCGCCACCACGATCATCAGCTCGATTAGCGTGAAGCCCTTGGACTTGGTGGGCATTCGTGGGAAACGCCTGCTGCAGCGCCCGTGCCACGAGCTAACTACAATCAATTCTGAGCACATGTTCTCGCACTGGTTTTGGATGTGCCATTCTTTGGCGATCGAGTGACAATTCACGGCACCGGAACTGTAAGGCGAATTGCGTACGACCGTGGGGTAGCGCTGGGGGCGCTCGTTCTCGCGGCTTATATATGGCTCGCACCCGCGCACGTCGTGGATGGCGATAATGCGGAGCTCTCCACGCTCGGTGCGCTCGGCGGTGTGCCGCATCCGACCGGCTATCCGCTCTATATGATCTGGTTGCGGCTGATGCAATGGTTGCCGGGATCGAGCCCGGCGCACACCGGCGCACTCGCGACCGCGATCCTCGGTGCAGCTTCGATCGTCGCGCTCCATGCCGCGTGCCGCGCGTGGGGAGCGCGCCCTCTCGCGGCCACGATCGCGTGTGCGATCCTCGCGGCCTCGCCGGTGATCGTGGAGATGAATACCGAGGCGGAGGTGTTCGCGCTCAACAACTTGATGGCCGCACTGATCCTCTGGCTCAGCGCCGCGCAGGGTCCGCTGCAGGGGACGCGTCGCGCGGCCGTGCTCGGCTTGGTCGCCGGGCTGGGGCTCTGCGATCACGTGACGTGTGTGTTGCTCGCTCCGGTCGGCCTCGTCGGGGTGATCCGCGGCGGGCGCGAAGCACGGCGCATGGTGCCCGCGCTCGCGCTGGCGCTGGCGGGCTTCGTGCTTGGCCTGCTGCCCTACACGTATCTGCTCGTCACCGCCGAGAACGCGCGCTCGTGGGGCCGCCACCTCGACGGCCTCCATGCGCTGATGTTTCACATCCTGCGCTACGACTACGGTGGGCCCGGTGCGTTCGCCCCGAATCATCCGCCGCTCCCGATGCCCGCCAATCTCGGCGAGCTCGCTCGCTCGCTCGGCCGCTGGTGGTTGTGGGCTCCCGCGCTGCTCGGGTTGGTCACGCTCGTGAGGCGCAGTGCGCGCCGGGAGACGAGGTGGTCGTGGCTAGCCCTCGCGGGATCGTTCCTGCTCGCAGGGCCGTTGCTCGTCCTCAAGTTCAACGTCGAGCTCGAGGGGCCGGGGCTGTTCGTGGTCCATCGCTTTTACCTCTTGCCGGCGGTGATCCTGGCGGTACCGATCGCGGCAGGCCTCGATGACATCGGGCACTGGTTGACCGTCACGTTTCCTGGTTTTGCGCGACGCTTCACGGCGCGTCCGCAGCTCGGCGAGGTGCTCGCTCTCGCGGGATTCGTCGCGCTGTTCGCGAGCTCGCTCGCGTTCGTCCAGGCGGTGCACTCGCCGGCCGTCGAGCTCAACGCGCGCAACATGCTGCGCTCGCTGCCCCACGACGCGGTCGTGGTCGTCGCCGAAGACGACCTCGATTTCGCGACCTCGTACCTCGAGCTCGCTCGAGGCGAGCGATCGGATGTCACCGTCGTGATGTGGTACGCGATCGCGCGCCCCGCAACCCGCGAGCGAATCGAGCAGCGGCTCGGCATCAAGATCCCGGTCGTCGGTACGGACATCTTCGTTGCCCACTTCGCCGAGGTCGTGCTCGCGACGAAGCGGCCGCTGTTCGTCGACGGCTTTGAGAAGCACGTGCTCGAGGCATTCCCGACGTATCCTTTCGGGATCTTGTTCAGAGTCCTGCCGAAGGGCAGCCCGCTGCCCGACATCCAAGAGGTGTTCGCGATCAACCGCGATCTCTACGCGCACTTCGACCTCGGCTATCCGCTACCTCCACCCGGGCTTGGCTGGCCCGCGCACGTACACGAGCGCCTCGCTCACCCGTGGCAGATCATCCACGACGCGCTGATCGCGAGTGGCGATGCCGACGACGCGGCCTTCGCGCTCGAGATGGGCCGCGCCCTGATGCCTCAGTGAAGGTGCAGGCGGAGCTGGTCCCAGCCTGCGAGCTTCGCGGTGACCGCGGGATCCGGGGTGAGGTACCACATCAACAGCTCGCGCTCGTCATCGACCGGTGCGGCGACCACGTCGACAACGCCCGCCGGCGCTGACGTCCAGCCGCCGAGCACGGCATCGAGCCAGTGCGAGACATTCGGCATCTCGCTCTGGCGCGCCAAGGCGCCGCGCTCGACGAGCATCGGCGAGCCGATGACGAACGTGACGTGTTGCTCGACGAGGTACGCGTACGTCGCGTAGCGCTGATGTCCGGGCCGCGGATAGTCCGGCGGTGCGTGCGTCCCGTTGCGCGCGACCCACGCATCGTTGAGGCCGAGCTGATCGACGGTCATGAGGTCGGCGTTGTACGGAATCGCGCCGGCGCCGTTACACGCGAGTGTGACGTGGGTGCTCGTGAAGCGGTCGTGGATCGACGCGCCGAGCTTCGTCCAATCGTTGTCGGAGACCTTGTGATAGAAGTTGCCGAGCGTCGCGATCGAATCGTACGAGTGGTCTTGGACGCCCTCGAACGTGAGCGCGTGACGGAGCGAGAACACGGCAAGTGCAGCGACGAGTGCAGCGGCGCGCACCGACACGCGCGGTAGCCGAGCATCCCCTGCACCGGAGCGCGCCTCGGTCGTCACGAATTCGCCGAACGCGATCGCGAGCGCCGGCATGATCGGGACGAAGAACCGGAACTCCATGAAGTCGCCGCCGACGAGGATCACGTACGCGACGTGGGCCGCGCAGATCGCGACAGGGAGCGCGGAGACCATGCGACGGCGCAGGATCGCGAGCACGGCGATGCCGAGCAGCACCGGCCACAAAAGATAGGCGCGCAAGAATTCGAGCGTGAACCACGCACCGTGCAGGGCGCTGCCGGTGCCGGCCTTGACGTAGAAGGTGTTCGGCAAGAGCTCGCCGTAGAACGAGAGCTTCCACACGAACCACCCGGCCACGAGTACGAGCGCGGGCACGATCGCGGCAGCCCAAAGCCGGATCGAGACGCGCTCGTGGACCAGGCGATGCGCGGTGACCGCGCCGAGCACCACGATCACGGGCGCGCTATCGAGTCGGGTCCATAGCGCGAACGCCGCGATCATGGACAACCGCAGCAACGTCGCGGCGGTCGGCGGCGCGCGACGCAGCCGTTCGACCTCGAACCACGCCACTGCGAGCAGCGCGGTCTGTAGCATCGTCTCGAGCCCGCTCGTCCCGAACGCGAGGAACGTGAAGTTGGTCGCGAGGATCGCGGCGGCGATGAGGCCGGCCGCCGTGCTCGTGCGAAGTGCCGCGATCCGAGATGTGGTGATGATCGTCGCGACCAGCGCGGCGAGGCTCGCGCCCCAGGCCCAGACCAGCGGATCGCGACCGAGCGCGAGGCCGAGCGCCGACCACAGCGCCCATAGAAAGTTCGTGTAGCCCTCGATATGCGTGCCGAACCAGGTCAGGCCGTTCCCGCGCACCAGCTCGCGCGCGTAGACGTACGTGATGTACGAGTCGTCGGTGCCGAACCGCAGCAACCAAGCGATCACGAGCGCGACCATCGCGATCGCACCCGCGATCAAGACACCGCGCTTGCCGGTCACGACTTGCGGCAGATCGCGACGAGAAAGCCGCCGTGATCGCGCGCGACCGGCGCATCGGCGAGCTTGTGCTCGACCCAGCGGACCGCGGCGCCGACGAGCGGCACGCGCAGCACCGCGGCGACCGGCGTGATCACGCGGATGCCGCGCGTCGCGACCCACTCGAGACCTGCGGGCAGGTAGCTGCGAATCGCGGTCGCGTCGTCGTAGCGGGTGTAGACGTGCTCGTCGTGGGTCCTGGCCGAGACCGCGGTCGGCGGCTTGAGCGCCTTGACGAGCCGGCGGATCGAACGCGCGTTGTAGAACTCCGCGATCACGTAGCCACCGGGCTTGACCACGCGCGCCATCTCGCACATCGCGCCCGCGATGTCGGGGATGTGCGCGAGCACCTTGAACGAGTACGCGACATCGACCGAGGCATCGGGCAGCGGCAGCGCGGTCGCGGAGGCTTGCGAGACCGCGAGGCCGCGCTTCGCGGCGTGCTCGAGCATGCCAGCCGACAGATCGATGCCATGCGCGTGGGTCGCGAACTTCGCGACGCGATCCAGGATCAACCCGGTGCCACAGCCGATCTCGACCGCCGACTTGCCGGCCGCATAGCGTTCGACGATCTCGACCTCGAGGTCATCGAGCATCCGGTGATAGGGCAGGTGGCGCTCGCGCTCGTACCAGCCAGCAAAGTCGTCGTAGTAGGTGCGGTTGTCGAGGGCGGACACGGCGGGGACGCGACCATATACGAATTAGCGGACGGTGACAGCGAGCGGTGGCCGCCTCGGTGAGCCTTCGATCACGGGGGTGAATCGCGCTTCTATCCACTCGCGCTGCTTGCCGGTGACGACGAGCTCCACCGTCGCGATCGGTCCGTCGCGCAACAGCGCGGCGAGGTCTTCAAGCGCGGAGACGCCGAGCGTGCGATCGGTTGCGCTCGCAGCGTCGATCACGAGGTGCGCGAGCCGGCCGCGAAGATCGGCGGTGAGCACGTAGCGAAGATTCGCGGTCTGCAACGCGAGCGATCGCAAGCCGGTCGCGATCGGTGCGCCCAGTAACTCGAAGAACGTCGTGACACACGAGGTCCACGGCGAATGTTCGAGCACGAGATGCTGGAGGTCCGGAAGACCGGGTCGCGCGTCGCGGAGCACGAGGGGCGCACCGACAAGGAACCCGAGCGTGGTCAACGGGAGCGGCGGCTGCGCGCCCGCGAGCTGGTCGGCGAGATTGGAACCGAGGCCGCGTACGATGCGGAGCGAGGTCATGGCGGGCGAGCGTACGAGCTGGGCGCAGACCAAGGCGAACGAATGAGGCGCCCCGAAATAGATCTCCTCGACGCTCCACCACTCGTCGGCATCGACGACGACCGCGAGCCGCATGCCGATCCGCGGGCCGACCGCGATCTCGACCGGGAACCCACGTACGAAGCGGCACCGCTTGAGCACCGCGACGTCGCCGATGGGGCCGAGCCAGGAGCGGACATGATCGCGAAGCAACACCAGTTCGCGTCGCTGCGCCCGCGCGTCACGCTCACTCGAACGGGCCCCGGCGCTCGCGAGCTGGAGCGCGATGAATTCGCCGCGCGGATCGCCGCGCTCCTGGAGCCAGTCCGCATAGACCAGCCGGGGCCGGTCATCACCAGGGGCGGCGCGGATCGCCGCGAGCAGCTCGGCGCCAGGGCGATCGGCTGCCGCAGTTGCAGTACGCAACTCGTCGATCCGGAGGCGGATCGAGCTCGCGATCGCGGCAGCATCGGGCTCGAGCGCGGGGATCCGGACGTAGCGGCGGCGAAGCCGGTTGGAGGTCTGCGAGCGCACATGGACGATCGCGGCGAGTTGCCCCGGCGGGGCGATCGCCGGGAGCCGCTCGGCCACCGCCGCGAGCGCCTCGATCGAGCGTGGATCGTCCGCGAGGGTCACGAGCGCGAAGATCTGGTTCCAGAACAGCGAGCCGCTGAAGGGCGGTGCGTTCAACAGACCGTGGAGGTACGTCGTCACCCGCGGATCGTTCTCGGCAACGAGGGACCGCCACCACCCGATCGCATTTTCGAGCTCCTCGGGACACTTCCTCGCGAGTTGTTCGGCGAGCCCGCGGGGCTCGATCGCGGAGAGGTCCTCCACGAGCCGCGCGAACTCGGGAGACCGGGAGCTTCGCCAGCCCGCGACCAGCTCGCTGATCGCGGTCTCGCGATCGCCCGCGGCGAGCGCCGCATCTGCGCGTCCGAGCCGGTCGACAAGCAGGGCAGTCATCGCGGAATGATAATCGCATCCTTTGGCGTCCTAGTATGAGTGCGCGCATCGGGCACGCGTGGATCTGCGACGAGCGCAGATCACGCCTTCACGTCGCCTAGATCTTCGCTAGAAGATCTTTTTTCTTCGCTTCGAACTCGGCGTCGGTCAGCACGCCCGCGGTCTTGAGCTCGCCGAGCTGCTTCAGAGTGGCCAGGATCTGGTCCCGGCTCTCGGTCGGGGTCGCCACGGCCGGACCGGGCGCGCGCGCCTGGCCCATCGTGTTCGCCATCTGACCCGCCATCGCGAAGCCCATGCCGAGGCCCGCGCCATCGAGTGCGCCCCCGCCGCCACCGTTCTTCATGCCTTCGGCCGCGCCCATCATCATCTCGGCTTGGGCGAGCTGCTGGTAGGCCGCCATGCCGCCGGGCGCGTTGCCCATGCCGCTGACATAGGCGATGCGATCGACGAGCTTGTCGAGGCGCTCCTTGTCGTTCTGATCCATCGTGATCGAGAAGTCGCCGAAGCGCATGATCTCGACGCCGTACGGCTCGATGTTCTTGCGCACGTTCGTGAGCGTCGACGCTTCGATCTCCTCGGTGTACGCACCGGAGGTGACCTTCATGAGCGGCCAATTCTGTTTGACGATGAGCTCGGCGACGCCGTCCTTCATCGTCTTTTGGACCTGGCTCTTGAACCAACCGAGGAACGAGTCATTGTCGGTGGCGCGCTGGCCGACGAGCCCGATCACGAACTTGGTCGGGTCGATGACCTTCGCCGAGAACTCGCCGTAGACCATCAGCCGCACGCGAAGCTGGGTCTGCGGATCCTGGATGTCGCCGATCGACGTGCCAAACTTGATCGACGGCATTTCGCGCGTCGTGACGAAGAAGACTTCGCAGATGAAGACATTCCCGCCCGTGAACTTGTCGATGAGCTGACCGAGGAACGGGATATTCGACGCGTCGAGCGTGTGGCGCCCCGCCGAGAAGCTGCCGACAAACTTTCCGTCCTTGAAGAACAGAGCGACCTCGTCGGAATCGACGGTCAGCTGCGCCTTCATGGGGATGGTTTGATCGGGATGCTTGTAGACCCAGTAGTCCTTGACAGAGTCTGGGCGAGCGATCGCCAGCTCAGCCACACCACCCTTGATGAAGCTCATGATTCCCATTGAAAGGCCTCCTGTAGACCTGGACGGTACGATAACCATGATCGACCCGAACCGAAGCCAACCGGATGCATTTTTGTCGTAACTTCAATCCTATGGCCACGTTCGCGAGGTTGGCGATTCCGGGAATGGGAGCGGGAGTTGCACCGGTTTGACGTCTGGCCGCCTGACCCTCGGCCTCGTCGCGCTCAATTTTGTGTTGATCGCCGCGGGTGCGCTCGCGGTACCCCCGCCTACGCAGAAGCCAGGTACCGGCGTTCACATCGGCCTGGTGTTCGACATCGGCGGCAAGAACGACAAGTCGTTCAACACGGCGGCGTATCGCGGCTTGTTGCGCGTCCGCGACGAGCTCGGCGTCGCGATCGAGTTCATCGAGCCGACCGAGGGCAACGACCGCGAGACCGCGTTGCGCTCACTCGCAGCCAAGCACGTCGACCTCGTGATCCGGGATGTCGCGTGCTCGAGCGCGCGAAGCTCGCGTGATGCGAGTGCGCTGGAACGCGCACGAGGTGATCACGTCGATCATGCTGAACGCGATCTCGCACGCGACCGTCCTCGGGCATCGAATTCCCTGGGAGCTCGCGCCTCTGCTTCCGTACGTGCTGACACTCGTGGTGCTGGTCGCGTATAGCGGTCGTACCCGGAAACCACCCGAGGCACTCGGCAAGCTCTAGCTGCTGCAGACGCAGAAGAAGCGGTAGCTCTACATTTGTTCGGGCGCGGCGAGGCCAAGCAGCGCGAGGCCCTCGGCCATCACCGCTTTGACCGCGGCGACGAGGGCGAGACGCGCGTCACGCGTCGGCAGGTCGTCGCACAGGACGCGCAGGCTCGGATCGCCGTTGCCCGCAGTGTACCAGCGCGAGAACTCGCCTGCGAGCGCGAGCAAGTAATGGCAGATGATGTGCGGCTCGCACTTCGGGGTCGCCGCGACGACAGTCGCCGGGAACTCGATCAGGCTGCGTGCGACCGCCCACTCGGCGCCCGTACCGAGCTTGCTGAGATCGAGCGGTTGCGCGTTGCCCTGACCGCTCAGCCGCTGCGAGACGAGCGCGGCGTTCGCCGCGGTCCAGTCGCCGCCGGCCTTGCGCAGAATCGACGCGCAGCGCGCGTGGCTGTACTGCAAGTAGGGGCCGGAGTCGCCCTGCAAGGCGATCACTCGATCCCACTCGAATGCGACATCCTTATCGCGCTGCGCGACGAGATTCGCGAAGACGACGGCGCCGGTGCCGACCTGCGTCGCGATCGTCGAGAGTGCCTCGGGAGAGAGCTCGGGGTTGATCTCTGCGAGCAGCGTGCGGACCTTGGTGTCGGCCTCGCTGATCACGTCCTTCAAGAGGACGACGTTGCCAGTCTTTGTCGAACCCTTCTTGCCGCCGATCTGGACCAGCCCGAAGGGTACGTGCTCGCACTTGCTTGCCCACTCGTACCCCATGAGCGAGAGCGTCTTGAACAGCTGGCGAAAGTGCAGCGCTTGGCCGCGATCGACGACGTAGAGCGACCGCGCGAAGTGCCACGTGTTCCAGCGGAACTCTGCCGAAGGGATATCGCGGGTCGAGTACAGCGTCGCGTCGTCGCTCTTCTTGAGGAGTAGCGGGGTCTTCTCGTCGGGAAGCATCACCACGAGAGCACCTTCGCTCTCGCTCGAAAGGCCCTTCGCCGCGAGGTCGGCGAGGACGCGCGGCACGTCTGGCAGGTACTCGCTCTCGCCCTTGACGAGATCGAACTGGACGCCGAGCGCGTCGTACGCGGTCTGATACTCCGCGAGCGAGATGGTCTTGAACCGCGACCACAGCGCGTGCGCCTCGGGGTCGCCATCCTCGAGCTTCTTGAACTCGGCGCGACCCTCGACGTCGAGCGTGGGATCGAGCTTCGCGGCCGCGGTGAAGCGGACGTAGAGGTCGTTGAGCACCGAGATATCGACGGTCGCGCCCTGATCGGTCGGGCCCCACTTCTTCCAGGCGGCGATCAACTTGCCGTGGGTGGTGCCCCAATCGCCGAGGTGATTGAGGCCGACCACCGTGTACCCGAGCGCGCGAAAGATCTGGACCAGCGAGTGGCCGAGCATCGTCGAGCGGATGTGGTGATACGCGAGGTGCTTCGAGACGTTCGGCGAGCTGTAGTCGATGACGATCGTCTGGCCGGCGCCGAGCGAGCGGGGTAAGAGCGAGCCCTCGAGAGCTGCGCCGATCAACCAGCGAAACACGACCGGGCGATTCGCGCGAAAGTTCACGAACGGTCCCACAGCCGTCGCGGACGCCAGCATGGCGCTCGATTGGAATGTCGCGGCGAGGTCCAGCGCGACCTCCGCGGGGTTCTTGCCGAGCGCCTTCGCGATCGTGAAGGTCCCGACAGCGAGATCGCCGAGCTCGGGGCGCGGCGTCGAATCGACCTTCAAACCCTCGCGTGAAACACCTGCGGCTGAGGCAACAGCGTCGGCAGCAGCAGCGTGGAGGGGGGTCAGGTGCGCCATGGCGCTCGTATTTAGCACGAGCCAAAAGACCTACGGATTCTCGGCAGTTGGTTTGACGCGCGAAGGAACCCGCTGTTACTGTTTGGTCGAGCCCTTTGGGAGGACCCAAGTGAGCAAGATTGTTCTTTGCGTCGATGACAGTCAGACGATGCAACAGGTCGCGGACATCACCTTCCGCGGCACGGAATTTCATTATGTCGGGGCACGCACCGTGGAGGAGGCGATTTCGAAAGCGAAATCGCAGAAGCCCGCGATCGTGCTCGCCGACTCCGCCATGCCGGGTAAGAACGGCTACGACCTCTGCCTCAGCTTGAAGCAGGACGCGGCCACGGCAGACGTGCCCGTCGTTATCTTGGTCGGTAACAACGCACCTTATGACGCCGCTCGAGGCACACAAGTCGGCGCCGACGCGAACCTCCCGAAGCCCTGGGACTCCCAGATCATGCTCGAGAAGGTGACCGAGATTGTTGCCAAGGGCGGCACCGCGAAGCCCGGTCAACCTGGCGCGGCTGCAGTCTCCCCGGCCGCGGCATCCCCGGCTGCCTCGTTACAACCCGCTGCAGCGCAATCGGCTGCGAAGGCGCCCGCCGCTGCGGCTGCCTCACAGCAGATGAAGGAGCCGCCGCGCTCGGCCACGATCATGGGCATGCCCACGATCAAGATGCCGGCCGGGGTCGCGCCTGCCGTCACACCGCTGCCGACGAAGACCACCGCGATGGCGGTCCCGCCGATCGCACCCGAACCGGCTGGGACGTCGCTCGGTAGTGGCGCTGTCGCTCCGGGCCTTCGTCCGCCCGCCAAGGCAGCGGCATCCGCAGCGTCACCTGCCGCCGCCCAGCCTGCCGCTACCCAGCCTGCCGCAGCTCAAGCAGCCACGACCCACAGTGGCAACGGAGATTTCGGAGGTATGAACCGCTCGTCGATGGTTTCTGGCACTCCGACGAAGCGTTCGGCTCTGGTCGAAAAGACGCTGCAGAAGATGGCCGCGCGGCTCGCCGAAGCGACCGGTCTCGAAGCGGGTTCGCCGGAGCTCGCCGCCCTCCTGAAGCTCTCGACCGAGATCGTCGAGCGCGTGGTGTGGGAAGTCGTTCCGGGGCTCGCGGAGCAAATCATCCGCGAGAATCTCGACGCGCTGACCAAGCGCAGCTGAACGCCTCGCGTCGTCTTCAGAACGGCGCTGGCGTGATAGTTTCGTCGACGAAATGACGTCGACGTCGGCACTTTCGAAGCACTATGAATCCACCGAGGTTGAAGCTCGGTGGATTCGCTTTTGGATCGAGAACGGCTTCTTTCATGCCGATGAAGCGAGCCCCACGGTTCCTTTCTCGATCACGCTGCCGCCGCCGAACGTAACCGGCTCGCTGCACATCGGGCACGCGCTCGGCTCGACGATGCAGGACATCCTGATCCGCTGGAAGCGGATGCAGGGGTTCAACGCGATGTGGATGCCCGGCATCGACCACGCGTCGATCGCCGTCCACGTGTTGCTCGAGAAGGATCTCAAGCGCCGCGAGAACAAGACTCGCTTCGACCTCGGTCGCGAAGAGTTCATGAACCGCGCGTGGAAGTGGAAAGAGCGCAGCGGTAATCGCATCTCCGAGCAGGAGAAGCTCATGGGGTTCTCGCTCGATTGGCCGCGCGAGCGCTTCACGATGGACGAGCGGTCGAACAAGGCCGTCAAGGAGGCGTTCGTTCAGCTCTACGAAGAGGGCCTGATCTTCCGCGCGAAGCGGATGATCAACTGGGACCCGGCGAGCGAGACCGTCGTGTCGGATCTCGAGGTCGATACCGCCGAGGAACAAGGTTTTCTCTGGTCGATCAAGTATCCGATCGTCGGAGGTGGGGAGATCGTCGTCGCGACCACCCGGCCGGAAACGATGCTCGGCGATACGGCGGTCGCGGTGCACGCGAAGGACGAGCGCTACCTGGCGTTCCACGGCAAGGAAGTCGAGCTGCCGCTCACCGGTCGGCGGATTCCGATCGTGCCGATCGACATCATGCGCGAAGGCAAGGTCTGGCCGGATCCCGCATTCGGTTCGGGCGCTGTGAAGGTCACGCCCGCGCACGATCCGAACGACTACGAAGTCAGCTTGATCGCGAAGCTTCCCGTCCGGGAGATCATCGATCGCACCGGCAAGCTGTGTGGCGAGATTCCCGCGAAGTACATCGGGATGACCGTCGAGGCCGCGCGCAAGGAGGTCGTCGCCGATCTCGAAACCGCCGAGCTCCTCGTCGAGACCAAGCCGTACAAGGTGCCGCGTGGCCGCAGCCAGCGCTCCGGCGCAGTGCTCGAGCCGATGCTGATGGAGCAGTGGTGGGTCAAGGCCAAGCCGCTCGCCGACAAGGCGCTCGCCGCGGTGGAGCAGGGCAAGACCAAGTTCGTCCCCGAGCACCATGCCAAGACGTTCACGCACTGGATGACGAACATCCAGGACTGGTGCATCTCGCGCCAGCTGTGGTGGGGCCACCAGATTCCCGCGTACTACTGCGACCAGGGCCACATCACCGTCGCGCGCGAGACGCCGGCGGCGTGCAACGAGTGCGGCTCGACCGCGGTCAAACAGGACGAGGACATCCTCGATACCTGGTTCAGCTCGGGCCTGTGGCCGTTCTCGACCCTGGGGTGGCCGGAGAAGACGCGCGCGCTCAGGACGTTCTATCCGAACAACGTGCTCGTCACGGCGCCCGACATCATCTTCTTCTGGGTCGCCCGGATGATGATGATGGGCATCCACTTCATGGGGAAGGTGCCGTTCCGCACCGTGTACCTCACGTCGACGGTCACCGATGAGAACGGCGACAAGATGAGCAAGACGAAGGGCAACGTCATCGACCCGCTCGACATCGTGAATGGCGCGACGCTCGAGACGTTGCTCGAGCGCGTCGATACCGAGAAGCCACCCGATATCGAGGGCGTGAAGAAGCAGCTCAGGAAGCATCACGCCAAGGGCATCGCGGCGATGGGCTCCGATGCGCTGCGGTTCGCGCTCGCCGCGCTCAACACGGGCAGCTCGCGGATCCGGCTCTCGGTCGATCGCGTCGAGACGTATCGCAACTTCATCGACAAGCTGTGGAACGCGTCGCGGTTCGCGCTGATGAACCTCGATGGCTACGACCCGGAGCGCTTCGAAGCGCAGCTCGCAACGCCCGCAGGTCGCGCCGCGCTCGGCGTGCCGGAGCGCTGGATCCTGTCGCGCCTCCAGGTCGTTACGCACGAGGTCGACACGTCGCTCGAAGGCTTCCGGTTTGCCGACGCGGCGAACGCGATCTGGCACTTCGTCTACGACGATCTGTGCGACTGGTTCATCGAGCTGGCGAAGCCGAACCTCTATCAATCGCCGGATCTCGAGCAGGAGCCCACGAAGGTGGCGCGCCGCCACCTCGTGCAGGGGGTGCTGTCGACCTGCCTCGAGACCGCGATGCGCCTCTTGCATCCGTTTGCGCCGTTCGTCACCGAGGAGATCTGGCAGAAGCTCCCGAAGCCGCAGCAGCTGCCCGAGTCGCTGATGATCACGGTGTTCCCGCGTGCGGACCCAGCGTTCCGTGACGATGCTGCCGAGGCCGAGCTCAAGATCTTGCAAGACGTCGTGAGCGCGTGTCGCATGCTGCGCCAGACCTACAACGTGCCGCCGACCCAGCGCGTGGAAGTCGAGCTGCTCGTGACCTCGGAGTCCGCGGTGAAGACCTTGACCACGTTCAAGGACTTTCTCGAGAAGATCGCGCGCGCAAACGCGAAGATCGTCCATCGCCGAGCCAACGTAGAGACCGATGCACTCGAGCAGGGGTTGCAGAGCAGCAGGCACGGCGTCGCGAAGGCGATCGTGAGCTCCGAAATCGAGCTCGAGATGCCACTCGGTGGCTTGATCGATCCGGCGGCCGAGACGGCGCGGATCAACAAGGACATCGAGAAGTCCAAGAAGGAAGTCGCGGTCATCGAGAAGAAGCTCGGTAACGAGGCGTTTGTCGCGAAGGCGCCTGAAGAGGTTGTCGCCGAGCAGAAGGCGCGCCTCGCCGAGGAGCTCGCGCGCCAGGAACGGCTCGTCGAGGCGCTCAAGACGATCGCGAGCGCCTCGTGATCGAGCATCTCTCGCGGCAGCGTGCGGCGCTGTTCGTGATCGATATCCAGGAGCGGCTCGTCCCTGCGATGCCCGAGGCGGCGTACGCTCAGGTGATCAAGAATTCGACGATCCTCGTCCAGGCCGCGCGCACGCTCGGCTTACCGATCGTGGTGTCGCAGCAATATCCAAAGGGCCTCGGCGCGACCGTCCCGGAGATCGAAGCAGCGCTCGCCGGTGCCAAGGAGCTCCATCGCTTCGACAAGCTCGAGTTCTCCGCCGAAGCGGCACCGGGCTTTGCCGCGCTCGCGCCGAAGCTCGGCCGCGTTCAATGGATCGTGTGCGGGATGGAGACCCATGTCTGCGTGTATCAGACGCTGCGCGGCCTCGTCGCGCGCGGCTACCAGGCGCACGTCGTCGCCGATGCCGTGTCGAGTCGGACCAAGGCGAACTGGAAGGTCGGCTTGGCGCTCGCAGAGCGCGCAGGCGCGATCGTGACTTCGACAGAGGTCTGCGTCTTTGATTTGCTCGAGCGCGCCGGCAGCGACGAGTTCAAGCTGCTCTCGAAGGCCATCCGTTAGATGTCTGCGGGCGGGTCGCTCAGGGAAATCATCAAGTCGCTCGTGGTGAACCTGGTGATC